>Ga0209611_10000077_pt1 | contig 102819 bp, 77 predicted proteins | sample S1TSphgellanicum_3_FD_187693 | JGI IMG/M metagenome (GOLD analysis project Ga0209611, IMG submission 187693) | Host-associated microbial communities from peat moss isolated from Minnesota, USA - S1T2_Fc - Sphagnum magellanicum MG (SPAdes) (version 2) | ecosystem: Host-associated > Plants >... | reverse complement strand
GAAACAAGGTTGTGACAAGAAACGTACCCAAAATTGGTGTTGAACAAACTAAAAATAATGAAAAATTGTACCTCAATTTATATCCATTGGGCACCTAGCTCAAGGAAGTTTTTCAAAAAGCTTCCAATCCACGTGTGGCCCATGTTCACCCATGTGCACCCATGTGTGAATTCTGAGTGAATAAGATTTAACTGAAGGTGAATTAAAAGTTAACTGAAAATGAATTAAAAGTTAACTAGAAGTGAATTGAAAGTGAACTATGAATTATCTAAAAATGAACTAAAAGTGAATTATAATTTAACTAAAAGTGAACTAATAATCAATTGGAAGTGAATTAAAACTTTATTAAAAGCTAATAAAAAAATGAACTAAAACTAAACTAAAAATTAGATACAATTTATTACAAGTCACATATGAACATTCAAATGATTAAACTTCATGGCATGAACATTTGTAACACCCAATGACATTTTGGGGATGACCCATAGGATGTCGCGACCCTCGCCTTGGGCTCGCGACCAAGGCAAAGGGCTTGCAAAGGTGCATGCCAAGACTGAATCCGGGAGTCACATTCTCATGCCCCGGGAGTGCAAAAGAATGTGAAGGAAAAAACCCTCACACTCCCAAGCGAACTCCCATGTTGGGAGTTGGAATCCCAGTGGACTTTCAAATGTTTAGAGAGTGATTGAAAGGGTCAAAACCCAATGCCTCAATGAGTTTTTTATATCATTGGAAAGCTATTGAAACTTAGATGTCTAAAATGGACTCGAATCACCCATTTGGACATTTGAAACACAAGTTATGGCGAAAAGAAAGGCTAGGAGTCAAATTGACAGTTTGATTCCCAACCACTAAAAGTCAAGAATCGACCCAATTTCCTTGTGTGTAGGTGGCGTGCCACATACCGTTTGAAAGCTCTCAACGAGGGCTACAACTTTGCTTCAGACCTCATTTCCAACAAAGGTCTACGCACAAAGTTATGGGGTCCCAAAGTTGCAAAAGTCCCAACTTTGGCAATTTCGGGACTCCCACTTGGGAGTCCCAAGACAAAAAGCCATTTGGATGTGGGCCTCGTGGAGAGGCACATAATATAATATAAGGGGGAAGGTGGTGGCTTTCCCCAAGTTCGAACCGTGGTGAATCTTGTGAATCCAAGTTTGCCCATGGCTCGTCCTAGCACCAAAAATGCTCTAACTATGCACTAACGACCTTGTGTTGGTTTTGTGTAAGTCCATGTGAGTAGTTGATGCTTGCCACTCTTCCTAGTCCCATCCCAGAGCTCCAGCATGCCCCTCTACCCCTCAAATGTTGCGAGCCAAGGAGCATGCCTCAACTCCTTGCTCTTTCGTTGTTTTCCGTTTGGACTCCCATTTGAGTCCATCAAGGAGCTTGGGGTTGCATCACAGGATCTACCATCCTTATCCTCGGCCTACAATATTTGATTTAAAACCAGGACCTTAAACCTTAACTCAAAAAACCCCCTTAATCCCCTTCAAACCTTAAATTATTTTTTTAAAACAAGATATTTATAAACAAAACAAAAAAACTAGAAGGGGACATATGGAAACAAATTCAAGAATGGATGGGAATAGCAAATTAACCTAGCTACTTGTGTGCATGTGCTAATGTTCAAGGGCCCTACTTGTGTGCATGTGCTGCTACTCAAGGGCCCTACTTGCTTGCTTTGCCTTGCCCCTACCCAACTTTGCCTTGCCCTACTTTTACTTGTTTGTTGTGCCTTGCCCTTGTTAAAATTTGATTTGATTAGTCTTTCCAATGACTATAGTTTAGTCTATTCAACTCAACTACAAAACGTAAACAACCTAAAAAAATATGGACATAGATCAACATATTGCTTTTAATGCTACACATCAGTGCAGAGTTTCTATCCTCAATTTTGTGACATAGCCACACATGCAATCATTCACAAGAGGAATTAGCCAAATTTGTTTACAAACCAAAGATAAAAGTAAACAAATTTAGTAATCATGTTGGTTCTAATGATTTGAATTATATTGGAAATGAAGATACATAGAGAATAACATTTTTTCATTGTTAATTCACAATTCATTTCTTTCATCCAAACATAATTGTGTTGGGTAGATTAATAAATTGTTAATTCTATGATCGACCAAGAATGTGCTTGGAGTGGTATATAAGTTGTGTTTGGCATGCCTCATAAGCTACCTAGCATGCTTGTAGCAATTACCTAATGCAATGACATGTTATGCACTATAGTGACCAAAAGTAGGACATCAACAACTAGTTTGGAAATGGAATTTATTTTCCCCAAACCTCAAAAGGACATATGGTTGACCAACAAAATGTCCTTTCCAAATGCCTAAAATGCTTCCAATATTGATATGTCTTGCTCATTAGTCATTTGTGAAAGTTTGTAATTATTTTACCTTATGCAATGGGTGCCTTAATTGTTGGGTACTCCTAGGGTTAGGTGTAGATTTTGATGCATCCCATTTAAACCACGATGTAAAACCATGTTTAACATCCTAATACCTAAGGTTTGTTGGTTGTGTTTATGTGCTAGAGAAAGGGTGTATCAATAGACCCTTCTCCTATGTAAAGTGTCACCATGATAATGAGATTACAAAGGGATAGTGTCGCAAGGACATGGATACTGAGGAAGGATAGGTTGGTGAGTAATTTCCACCTAGTGAAAGTTACTATAACAAGCTAGAGAATACATTTCGAATTGTGTAAATTAATGTTCCTACAATGTTAATGAACAAGATTTCTTTAGTTTAGTGAGGGACTGGGATATACAAAGGAAAAATGCAATGGTGTTTTACGATTGAAGAAAGAAACAACACATAGGGTGTTGGTGTGATTTCTTTTGTTATGACCCTAATACGTTTATACGTTGTGAACCATATACACATAACATGGGTGTGGGGAATAACGCCTCCCCCCCCCCCCCTTGCCCCTTGGCACGTGCCCTATGCCCAAGTGATAGTGAGAAGTTCATACAAAAATAAAACAATAATGATTCTATGTATAAGGTTTGGTTTGGCTAGACAAGGTGAGCAAAGAGGCTTAATAATTATATGAAATATTGTGATATTGTACAAGGGGAATAGTGATCATCCACTAAAAGGTTAAAACTTGTAATTAAGAACCAAAGGGATTATTTCGGAAAAGGACTACAAGTCCTTTTTCCCCAAAAAAACTTTTACATGCAAATAAATTTTTGAATGAATTTTTTTGTAACTTGTCCTAAAAAATATTTAAATGTTTCCAAATGCATCATTTTTTTGTTAGTCATTATTGAATACATGTGAATTTTTAAAAGTGTGCAGATACCTTACAGATTCAAGTTTCATTTTGAAAAATGATCAAAATTTAAAGTCATCACCAAAAATTAAAATTTCACATTCTTTAGTTTTATCACACTTTAAGTTATAACTTTTCTTTAGACAACATTACAATATGACCCATTTATATGTGGTAAAGGACTCTTGAAGCTTTCAAATTTTAAAGCAATTTTGAAACATTCTTTGAATTTTTAAAGTTTCAAAATTCCACAGTTAAAAAAGTATGAGTGTTTTTTGAGTGTGGCTAATATGTTATTATGATCTATATTTTTTTCAATGAATTTATTATTATTATATGAGTCTTTTTTATAATCCTTCGCAAATTTGACTTGATCTAATAGAGTAGGTGTACATTTTCAAACTACCTAAATTAAAACCAAAACTTAAAATTGGATCGAATGAATTTTTATTCTAAGTTCCTTGACATTCATATGAGGGAAAAATATTAACTTGCCATGATTAGTGTGGTTTTAAATGGTAATATAAAAATAAATGTTTGATTTTAACTGATTATGTTTAACCTCCAATGCCGTTTTTGGTTCTTAGTTACATGTTTTGACCTTAAAGTGAACCCTAAGGCCAAAAAGGCCACTAGATAATAAATGGTCATTAAAATGGATTATAATCATGGCTTTATTTTTCCAAAGGTTTGAACAAGCCTTTTAATGGGTTATATTATGTCTTTGGCTTTGGTTGTTTTTGAAATAATCCCCCACTAGGATGGAGAGAATAATTCCTATAAAAACCTATAAAAACTTTGGGTAACATAATTTAAAATATAATACCTTTTAATAACTTGGGTTATAATACTTTAAAATACCATAGCATATAATAATATAAAATAGATTAGGATAGAATAACTTAAAGTAACTTAGGGTAAAATAACCTAAAATAACTTGTGGTAAAACTTATAGTGGCCTAAAAGTAACATAACATAATTAGGTAGTTGGGGTAGGCAAATTAAGCCACCTAGGTAGGATAGGAAATAATGTTTATAATAATGCAATGACATAAATTATCATTTGATGAAAAATTGATGTAATGGTTAAGGAATTGGGCTTTCAATGTGGATGTGAAGGGTTCAAATTTTCACATTAACAACCTACTTGAATGTGCTTAATTAAACACATGTTAGCATACCTAACTTAGTTTAGCCTTTCAAGGCTACCTAACCTAACCTAAGTTGCCTAAGCCTAGGTTTAAGTTTTTACTCTAGTTAGGCTAGGTTGCCCAACCTAACTTATGTTATTTTGCATAGTATAGGTTACCACATGGCTATCAATCCTTTGGTTGAAAACTCAATAATATTCACAAAATAACACATAGATCCAATAGTTATATATGCATTTTGATTTTGATTTTTCATGATTGTAATCACTAAATACCATAATCACTTTCGTGGTTTGCAATTGTTGTCATATAAGTGACTATGGTAAAACAATGAGTTCAAGTTGATTACATAGTCATATAATAACATGTAGTTGTATTTGCATGATTTACAATTATATTTTCTTAGTTGGAACTTTTAGTCTTTGGTGTAGTGATTTTTATGAAAACCAATAGGTTTATATATATATATATATATATATAAGCCTATTATTGTAAGCTTATTTTATTAAATAAAAAATATGTTGGATCCATGACACCAAATGTTATTTCTAGTGGAAAATATCACCAAATATATATGTCACAAAATGGGTATGACAATCAGTACACACAACAAATTTCAAAGCAAAATTGCTAGATGATTAAAACATACAAGCTCCTAAAAATTAGTGGGAAGTTTAAACTCTTGCCTTTTTAATTGCCAATTGTAACCAAAATCCTTGGAAGCATTCACAACACAAACACATAAAGCAAGAAGTTGCAATTGTTTTAGTTGTTTCATGGATTCGAGAAGGGCTTTAAGCTTTGTGAATACCCTTGAAAAAGTTCTAAAACTAGTCCCATTGACTTGTTAAAAACATGTTAGTTTCATGTGTCAACAGCAAATCCAATTCCAAAATATGTAAGAGTTCCCCTACAACATCAAGTAGTCTCATCGATCTAAAACATTTTCTTAAGAATCAAACACTTGTAAATGAACATCATAAGCCCAAATGACAATAGTATTGGTAAGTTCAATTGTTGCAAAATAGGTAATCTCAACTCATGTTTTTAGAATTATTTTGTAACATGTCAATTCACATGAGACACTCTATGACTATAATATGAAATAACCACAATTTGTTTTTCAATAGGAATTGGGCTATATTGTGGTTGTTTGAGAACCTTCGTTAGCCTGGCCCCACGATTTAATAAATATTGAGTAACAGCATCAAGGTCTGAACCAAATTGAGCAAAAGCGGCTACTTCATGATATTGCGCCAATTCTAATTTTAAGCTACCACATACCTGTTTCATAGCTTTCAACTGAGCTGCAAAACCTCCCCTCCAAACCATACGTGACAGTTTCCCGGAACGGCTTGGCTTCAAAACCGTACGTGAAGCATTAAGTGATTGTAAATTCACTACTAGTCTAACATATTAGTCTTGAGCATTCAAATCTAATAGCATATGTGTAAAACATGGGCATGTGCATGTTTAAGTCCATACAAAAACAAACATTTTGATGATCAATACTTAAATTGTTGACATTTCTTCATTCACTTCACATAAAACACTTGTGGATAAAACATTATCCAAGAATAAATTGGGTTGTTGCAATCTCCTTTTAACTAAAACAAATAAAATCTATGCAATTATGCATGCAAAAAATATCTAAAAACCTAAAAGAACCATTAACAAAAAAGACTTAATGGACAAATCAAGTGGATACATGGGTTGACTGAGTTTCAACATGCTCAATTTCTAAAGTCATAAAACATTGTGGTATGATGTGACAACAATATTTTTGTGTGGATGTAAAAACACAATTACACAAATTCAATTATCTTCTTTGCAAATAGTTCAATATGGTATAAATATGTAAATTAAAAAACCCTCCCCCTCATACATTTTAGACTCTATGTATGTTTAGGTTCATGGTAACTTTCTCCTTATGTTTTGTGATGGATAAAGTTTACAAATGGGAAATGTTTCCAAAATGTGGGTGTGAATTTGGTTATCACCCCCACCTTGGGGTTCTACCTTACATTGAATTACCTCTCATGAATTTCCTAATCACCATGTAATTTCATGCTAACACTACAAGGTTGTGATTGTGTTTGCTTTCCTTTGTAATGTATATTTCTAAAAAATGGTTCAAAAAAAATTCCTATCCACGTTTGGAAGAATATTATGCCTTTGTAATGTATATTTCTAAAAAATGGTTCAAAAAAAATTCCTATCCACATTTGGAAGAATATTATGGCTTTTATATTTGAAAATTTGAAATTTCTTGAAATTTATTTATCATCATATTAGAAAGAAAAAAACGCACCTAAGAAAATTAGTTTCCATGGAACTTATGTGGTTTTCTGGTTCCACAAAAATCCATTAGGTTGATTTTCAAATCTCAAGGTGTTACAATCTAGCCTCCCATGTGTCTAAAAAAACTTGTTTTGGTCTTGTCATCCTTATCTTTGAAAACAATCTTTATATAAGAGTCATGCACAAATATGTGGTCACTAATACCCGTTTTTCATTGTATGCGAAATTAACTTGTTTTGGTCTTGTCATCCTTATATTTGAAAACAATATTTATATAAGAGTCATGTACAAATATGTGGTCAGTAATACCCGTTTTTCATCATATGCGTGATAGGAAAACCTAATCTTGGAAATGCAACCTTAGCTTGCCATATGATGTATTAAACTAGTCAACAATTACACACATCCTCTTGTTTCAATGACAAAGTAAGAAGAATACATGGAAAATGACAACAAACATGAAACTTTGAGATATCACATTGCATTTGATGCACAAATGTTATTCCATACATAAGGATTTTGCCACCTCAAAAGCCAATAAATATATTCCCGACTCCAACTGATCCCTTTGTCATCGTGTGTCAAAAGACATATATCATCTACAAGTCTAACAAATTCTCATCCTTATTGATTGACATTGACATTTCCATTCAAGTCTTTGGTGTTCCATTTTTTCATGTAAACATGAAACTCACCTTCAATTCCACATGAAAGTCAATTTTGCTCCATCTTGATTGTTGTTAGATTTTAACCTTTCATTTCAATCATTTCTTTTTCCTATCATACACCTTCCTACAACCAAAAACATAATCAATAACAAAAAATAAATAAATAAAGTAAAACAAGAAACATATAACAACAATAACAACAATTTAAACACACAATGAGGTTTTTAAAAAAATAAAATAAAATTCCCAATGTGTTCCCATCATGTTCCCATGGGGTTATTATTTGGTTCCCAAAAGGTTCCCCAAGTTGTTTCTAAAGATGTTCCCAATAGCACCTTTGATTTATCCCATTTGGTTTGCCCAAAGTTCAACTCTATATATAAATTGAAAAAGTGGGCTATAGGGGAACATATTTGTTTTTATTTTGTGACCAGGGTCGAAAGAAGTGCTTCTTTCGAGGAGTGCCCGATGTTCCAAAGTTTTCAATGATGAGCCAATCAATATGGCTCTTTCAAAAGAAAATAAAAAAGTTATGAATGCACCCATGACCTAATATGAATCTTACAAGTTCTTAGTTTTTCTCATCATTAAAATTAAGGAAGGTGATTTGTTTAGTTTTTTGGATTTATTCAAAGTCTATGCATTCAAGCCATTCATTATAAAATTTTAACTTGTGCACCTTAAAATTGAATCTTCCAAGTTTAACTACCTCACTATTTTCCCTTATTAAATTAAATGAATTAAAACAACACATTAACTTGACCTTTACCATTATCTTTACTAGACTATTTTAAAAAAACCTTGTTAAACCTCCACCTCCTTTATCTTGCTTCTTTTTTGCATACATTTAGAAAAAATCTTTGTAAAGCTAAATATAACTTTTTATGTTAAAAAAATCATAAATTAAAATTAAAATGACCTTAAAATTATATATAATTTAATTTTACCTTTGTCTTTAAACAATTTTGAATTTTTTGAAAGTCATTAAAGCTTAATTCACATTCCTCATTTGTTTGTACATTAAAAATTATAATGTCTTCACCTTTATACAACTATTTGTCATTAAACATTTTAGGAACACTACTATTTAATTATAACATTTTTCAATTGACACTATATAACTTTTGGATTAATCTAGAGTTTTTTTCCCCATAGCCATGAGATTCTAAATTTTTTTGTTTGTTACATTGAGATTTCCAAAACCATGGTAGGATTTTATGGAGGTGATTTCATAATTTTTAGACCTAAGGTGCATGAGATATTGAAGTTTGGATAATCAAAATTATCATTGAAAATTCAATTAGTTTGAGTAACAAGTTCACTCACTCTTGGGCCATAGGCAGAGGTTGCGCACACTCTATCAAAGATATTTGATTTACATCCGTCCAATCTCACCCCAAATATGGATGAATTCTCGAGAAACACGAAAGCCCTAGTAACGAGTTTGCCCATTTTTCGTCAGCATTATTGTATTTCGAATTCGGCGACGGCTACCGCGAATGGGTTTTTAGGGTCTCTAGAGACTCGCTTTTAGGGTTTAGGGTTTAATGGGCTCTGTGAGGCCGAATTAGCTCCTCGCAGTGTCTCCAAGGGAGGTTTTACGACGGAAAACAACTGGTGTTTTTCTCGAGAGCAGTAGAGCCCCCACGGCGCTCCCCTGCTCGTTCTGGTTACATTTTGCAGTTCAATAGATTGGTATTCTAAGAAGGTTTTGAAAACTGCTTGCTCTTTTGTAGCTTTCCAATAGTTACGTTGATAGCAGCCGCAATAGTTTTATCGTTTGCTTTGTGGTCGTGAGTTTTGTGGTTTAGGGTTACTTGGGACAAGTGGATTGGAGAATATAGTTGGGGTTTTTTTGCGCTTCTTGGTCGTCTGCGTTCGGAATATTTTCAACTATACACGGCATTTAGTTTTCTGGGTGTGCAGCTTTTTCGGGTTCGAGGCTTCCATGGGTTTTGGAGACGATTCGAGCCAATTTTTGCGGTTTGTAGGGTTTTCCTGCTAAGCCATTTGTGCTTTTTATTGTGTGTGATAGTAGTTTTGTTATTTCCGTTAGAGATGGCGCTATCTTGTAGCTCGCACTGCTTGCGAAAATCTTTCCGATCTTTCTTGGGAGCTTCGTTTGCCCATGGCGGTAGCTTGGGGTTTCCATTATCTCCCTCATCTGCAAGAGTGACGGAGCGGTCTCCTCGATCGTCGTCTCGTTCTTTCCACAGGACTTATTATTATGCATCTGCAAATTCATGCGCAACTTTGTACAGCCGGTGCGGCGGGTCCATTTGTATGATGAACCCTAGATGGAAGCAGGCGAGAACATTGCCACTTTGCAGCAGGGTTCAAAACTCTCGAGCCTTTTCGATTGGGAGCTCAGAATCTATCGAAGTGCCAATGGTAGTCGAAACCGATGAAATGACACACACAGAGTCGCAGCATTATCAGACTCTCCGAGATGAGCTCGAGGCAAAGAAAAGAGAGCTGGAGGCCAAGATAATTGAGAATGCATTGCTTAGAGATGCGCTGCGGGATGCTGAAAGCAGAAGTCACGTTACTGAGAAATCTCCTGTCCCTGTAGAATTACTATTAGGAGACAAAGATTTCGAGGTTGACAACTCCAGTCAGGAGGAATTATTGGGATATGTGGAGATCGTAGAAACTGGAGCGCTTTCTGGAGGTGAGACTCTTGAAGGAACTCATGAAGCGCAAGAAGGAATGGAACTCGTCAATGCAGATAGTGTTGTTGAGGGACTTGAAGCAACCAAGAAAAGTCTGGATGGAAAGGATAGAACTATTCCCGTTGTTGCCCAGGTAGCTGCACTAGAACACCCTTGGCCAGAATGGCGATCTTTCCTTGAGCAGCTGGAGGCAGATAAGTATTTCGACTTTGAAGCAGATGAAAACAAAGGGGCAGAGGATGTTGAACTTGGTCAGGATGCTGGGAGAATCAAGCGGGCAGCAATGGCTTTTGCTCGGCAGCGGGATGACATACTTCGGTAATAGAAGTGTTTTCTCTTCTCTGCCCCTCCTCATTACTCCTACTTGCTTCTTCTTGTTCTGGATTTTTAGAAACATGTGCACAACAAGACAGACTAATGAGGGTTTGGAGTTTAGGGTTTAGTTATGCTAAGCAGTAGCTATTACTGGAAAGTTCATGGAAAATCTTTTCAGTATCAAGAAAAGTCGGTTTGTGGAGTGATTTTTCTTTGGTGCATGAATGCAGTGCTCTTTCTCGGAAAACCTTGCAAACTCTTGCTCAATTTGGCTGTCCAAGCATTGACCGTAAAGCTGTAAATGCCGGTAAGCGGCTCCGCGCATTTCTTCAAATAGAAGAAGTCCACGTGAGTAATCTCCCCTTTCTGTTTTTCTGAAATCTGTGGATTTTCTGCAGCAGCTCAAGGCTGAATTTCCAAATGGCTGAAAAGCTGACTATCTGCCTGAGGTTGTAGGGGTAGGGATGAGGTCAATATTACAAGATGAGTGGGTTCTTTTGAAAGGATGAACATGGTGCACATTTATATGTCATTGCATTCATGGGTAATGCTTTAGTCCTTTGTACAGGCAATGTCAAAATCCACAAGGTTGGAGTTGAGTTTTCAATATGTCTGAGTTGTTAGTGGACTCCCTTGTGTACAGGTTTGTGAGCCTTGTGAACTCCGGACTAGGTGCTCTAGAGCTTACAATATGCCGCCCCCACATGAAACCACAACAACAACAGACATAGTCCGTGTTCTAGTTGTCCATGCCTTGGTTATTGGGGCACACAAGCGGGATCTCCCTGAAGACATAGAGGCAGCAGCACGGAGTCTGCTGAGTGAGGTTGTTACTCTTGCAAGAATTCCACGTGATCCATCATTGCCCCCTGTTGAGGAGACTCTTCCCATTTTCAAGAAGAAGTCTGACCACATGTCCCGAGAAGGAGGCTCAAGGACTCCATTTGAAGATGATTCAAGGAGTGGCCGTAGGGTGTCTCCAGATGACATGAGGAACAAGCGCAGAGCATTTGATGATGTGGAAATGAAGCCAGGTGATTGGAAATGTGCTGAGTAAGATTTCTAGCCACTAAACTTTTCACTCAAGGACTCAAGGATTCTAGATTCATACACTTTGTTACTGTTGATGCTACTGTTGATGGTCCCTGAACAGGTGTGAGACTGGCACTTTCGTTCATACCACTGTGTGTTTTTCGTGTTTTGTTTTGTATCTCCCCTTGGCTGGTTCTTTCTGTGGCTTCCTGAAGAAGTGTTAACCTCGCTGTTTTCTTCTTCATCGTGAGAATGGAGATTTCTCTATTCTTATGAAAGATACTTTGTATGATCAATTCACCAATTACCCTACCATACAAGGTTGACCATGAGTGGCATCATCACTTCAAAGGTTTTGAAATCACAAACACTTGCAAGGTTGACATAAGCCCTCCTGCCTGGCTATGTCCTTGATGCTAAGATTGTTAGGTTAAGTATTGCAAAAGTTGGGATGAAGTCTTTTTTCCAAAGGTTTCATCATGGCTTTATTTTTGTAGGTGGGTAACCATGTTCCTTATTTGATTCTATGATGTGAGTGGTGTGTAGAGTCAGGATCTTATTCAGATTTGTACCTATTTATCTTATTGGTCCACTCATGTCATGCCTAGTGTTAGGTGCAGTGTCTGTAACTGCAGTGTCTTTTCTCTCTTCTTCATTGTTTAAAGATGGATGTCTATTTTCTCCTTTTCTTGTCTTTTTCCTGTTTGCTGATATGTTGTAGGATTTTAAATCTCCATAACCTCATCGTCAGGTCATCTCTCAATTCTATTCAGGTTTGATTTACATTGCAAGGATAGAGAAGTTCTCAGTGCCTCTGAAGGTATATCTATGTACATGCAATCTTATGCTGGAGTTCCAACTTGGCTTTGTTGTCGACTCCAGGTGCAATTATGTGAACTTCCAGAGGAATAGTGAATGTCGTGAGTGTAATGCTACACGACCTCTTTTGGATTTACGGCCAGGGGACTGGAAGTGTAGTGAGTAAGTCATTGACCCAAATGATAACCTTAGGAATGAAATTTTTTTTTGACATGGATTCCATCTGAACTTTGAACACTTTTACAGCATATGAAGAACAGTGTTCTCTTGGTGCTTGTTCCAGGTGCAATTTTGTCAACTTCTCCAAAAACAGGGTGTGCCGGAAATGTGATGTGGCAAAGCCTATAACACAAGAGTTACGGCAAGGTGACTGGATTTGTCCCAAGTGAGTTTCTCGCCAATTCCAGCTGACACCTTTTTCTTTAAAGGACACCATTATCATAATTTGTTTTCCCCTGGAGTTCAGCCAGTCTTTGGTAATCAGTGCTTTTCAAGACTGTTTCAAGTGCATGTGGGGTGTGTTACATGCATAGCTTTGTTTTGAAGCAATCAGGAATCAGAGAAGACAAGATTACTGGTTTGTACAGGTTTTGTTGTGGGTGCTATTGATTGGTAGACATCTCAAACTGTCTTTCTGTTAATAGGTGCAAGTTTCATAACTATAGCAAGAACCAGGAGTGTCATGAATGCCAAGAGGAGAGGCCAAGATCATCAGGTAGAGGTGATGACAGAGGGAGGGGTAATTTTTCCAAACCTGCATATGGACGCAAAGAAGAGCGTGGTCGTCCAGGCCGTTTTGGCATCCCAGAAAGGCGAGATGATATCTCCAGCCCTAACAGACACACAAGGCATGAGGAGTGGAAACCAGACTTCAAGAAGAAAGCTGCCTCTCCAAATTGGGATGATATTGAAGCTGATGATTTGACAGATGAGGAAGTCAGTTCTGGTAGTGATGACAGTTTTGACTTTGATGAAAATGTTATGGACTTCAGTGATGATGATGATGATGAAGAAGATAGTGATTTCCGCCCAAGATCCTTGTCTGCAACTCAAGGAGGTCGTGGGGGCAGTGCTGCTAAGGCATCCAACCGAGGCCGTGGAGGTGGCCGTGGTGGGGGTGGAGGGCAACGTCGTGGTCAGTTTGAGAATTTAGAATCTGGGCGAAGCAGTCACCGGTTTGGGGGTGATTCATCCCGTCGAGGAAGTCAGTTTGGAGACAACAATTATTCTGATGATAGGGATTTTGGTGAACGAACCCCCAGCCCCAGACGCTTTCCATCAGCTGGTGGAGGCAGTGAGCGTGGTGGTAGAAGTTCTTGGGAAGGAAGAGGCTCTCAAACCAGAAACCAGTCTTTTCGTGGGGGCAGGGGCTCCTCCCGAGGCAGTGGAGGTCGCCGAGGTGGAAGAGGCCGCTGAATCATGCCTCAAGCTTTAGTGACAGATTTAAGTACTTTGAGACTTTGTCATTAAAGAACGTGGAGTACTTGAAGGACTGGTTGCTATGGTATGTGAGTTCTTTGCCAATGCTATTTTTCCGCACTTCAAGAAACTAGTGCATTGTTCGATATATGCATTCAGCATATGGCTATTGGGGAAGCTCTCATACAACAGTCTTGAGATGCACTGTATACTGCAGCAAATGTCTTCTTTGTCCAATTTCAGGAGGTTGTGTTTGAAGGTTTAAGTTGAGATGGTAGCTTGAATCACTCAAAAATCCTAGTGTTAGTGGAGCAAATGTGGAGTTACAAGTAGTGGCATTACAAGTAGTTCATGCTTGCCACAAGATCGGGACAAATGGGTAGCCTGTTAAGTCAGGTTTTTCAATTGTTGTTTTTTTGTTCTGCTCTCTGGATGGCAGTGTTTTTTCTTCACATTGATTCTGTCTGGTCTATCACTTCATCTGCAATTGGTAGGTACCCAGATTTTTTAAGATTCAATGGAATCGCAGGACTTCCTGTTGTGGGCATGCCTGTCTCCTCTTGGATGTCTTTTTGGAACAAATGCCCTTATCACAGGAAGTGTAATCCCGAGGGTAGGCAGGAGCCCTTTAATGGAGGTGTGAGCTGTCCAGGACCAAAGCTTATTCAAAATATTCAATACTGAATGAAACTCCAATTCCCAAATTGATAATCCACTTGAAAGTGTTGGAACAATAATTATTTAATGTTAACAACCTCCTTGAAGCTTGATATATAAACAAAATGCTACAAATTAAGCAAGTAGAAGAAAAAATTGACCTCAAATTTTCATCCCTTGATATATTTTTGGTTTCTCATTAATAGACATTCAGTAATCAACCCAAAAGTTCATGTTAATTGACACACCCCCAAGTTCATCAAGTCATGTTAAATAATTAAACTTTCAATCCCAAAACTAGTAGCAAAATGTAGAAACACACATGTTCCATCTAGCTCTTTATGGTTTACCAAAAGGGATGAAAGCCTTTGGAATAAAATTATGACAAGTTGGTTCCCCAAATAGAACTTTCAATCATTTCAATCTATACAATCAAATAAAAGAAAATGATTAATGTAATTAAACTAAACATATTTCATGAATTCACAAGACTCATCATGCCCCAAACACCTTAAAGGATGCACATTACTTTGTCCTTTTACAATATACTATGTAGCTTGCGACAATCACTACTTACCAATGATATTTTTTCAAAATAATTTGAGATTCTCAAAAATTAAAACATCTTGATGCCCTTTTGATTTTTGAAGCTCATAATTGTGAAAAAACATAATTTTGAAGCATTTAAAATAACTTCCCATAATCATATTCCCATCTTGAATCAAACATGATTAGTACTCACAAATCACCATATAAATGGTCAAGAGTTATTTTTGTCATGACCTTTCAAACTCACATAACTTTTTTAAAAACTATTTTGTTTTGGCAATGCCTTGTTGATGTTGTTATAACTTGCATTACAACCTTTTTAATGATCCAAATATCACTTGATTTGAACATGTTTTGGTATTTCAAAACTGGAAGGTTAGGATTCCAACATTAAAATACAGTCTCTTTAAGCCAAGTGATTTGTAATTAACAACATTTGATAAGGTTGTAGCAAAAATATTTTGAAATTTTCATTCTATGTATATATAATAGTAATCGATCAATTAGTTCATAAGTTGAAATTGTTGTAAGGACATATCATCAATGAGATTATCATATGGGATGGTTAGTTTCAATAGGTGAGTGTTGAAATCAATTAATTTTTGGGCTATGAAATCATATTGACACTTGAAGTTAAGATTTTAAAGTTCAACACATAGTTATCAAATACTTTGACTTGATTTTTATTTATGTTTCTTATTTATTATTTTTCCATCACTATAGTTGTTTAATAAGATATCTTGAAATTATTCAAGAATGAAATTATAACCTTAAATTTGGACTAATTTTAATTATGTTATAATTATTTTATCATTACAAATTGTATATTTTCATCTTATAAAATGCAAGCCATAGCTAAGTAGTGATCAAATATGTGTGTGCAAGGTTGTAAGAAATGAGCCAACTTGAATTGTGAACTTGTTGGATGACTTGAACCTTTTTTATAAAATATAATTAAGCAACATAGACCAATTTTCACATTTTCATTATTCTAATTGTAAATTTTTAGGATATCCATTGAGATGGATTATAAATTTGTATACAATTCATCAAAATTCCCATGAAATTTATGAGGAATCTTTCCATGCAAATTTTTAATTAATTTTTAAAAAATCTAACAAGAAGGTATGGTAATTACCAAAAAAATGTGTTAAACCTTGATATGATGTTAAAGGTAAAAGCCACATTACTGATTGCACAAGTCATAGGGGTTGAATGGTCATATCATTTTACACAATTATCGTAATAATGTGTTTTTTACTATTAGTTTAAAATGGAAATAATCAACTACACATTATGTTCAACAAATCACCAAAGTTAAAGATAGTCAATGTTTGAAAGCAATTTTTAACCTTGGTGATGAAAACATAAAGTCTTTGATGAAATATTTGTGTTGCAAATATGTTGGCAATGTATGGATGCGATGCCCAAAGAGCTTGATGACAAATAATGGTGGCATTCTTTTTCATTTTTCACACTTTCCTAGTTTCAATCATATGTATCATAATTTTTGATCCAACCTTGTAGCTTGTATGATTTGTGCCATGTTCATTCAACAAGTGTTTCTATAGTTGTGATTCCATGTGAAATGTTGTATTACACATGCCTTTTAATGTACATGCAAGACCATTTCGTGAACTTTGAAGGTAACAAATGATGCACATCATAGTTTAAATTGCTTGCACACCTATTTGCATGTCTTTTCCTTATAAAAAAAAAACACTTTAAATGTTCAATGATGAGAGAACCAAAACTTTTCACATTATCATAGAAGATTTCTTTCACTGCATGCACCTTCTTGTGAAAAAACCTTTCTAAAACCTCAAGAAATTACAACTTTTTACAAGATCTCTATTACAACTATAATAAGTAACACTTTAAGAAGCATATATGATTAGTGCCCACACAAATGACACAAACTACCAACATTGTAACAACTTTAACTTCTAACACCAAAAATTGAAATAAAATCAACACATTGTAAAGATAAGATTGACAACATTGAAATCATAGCTATGATGGCAATAACTAATTTGACCTACAATTAACATTACTAAGAGAGATTGTGACAATGGTTAGATTTTGAGAGAATATTGATATTTATGAATAATTAAATAAATGAGTACCAAATTATGCAATAAAAATTAAAATCCAACTTTTAAGATTTCTTCAAGCAACAAACAATTGAGAAGTTACGTGTAAGGTAAAGCTTCAGAGTTGTGGTATTCTTAAGATAAGGGGCCTAAGACAAGGTGAGAACCAAGTCCAACTAAGCATTTGAGAAGTGATGCACACCCATAGGAATTAGCCATCATGAAATACAAGGCAAACACTATCATGAACTAATTGAAACATATGTAAATCATGAGACATAAGAGAGATCTTACACCTCCTTAAAAGTTGGAGGGATCTTACGATTACAAGAAGGCATAATTTTGCTCCCACTCTCAAGGAGTAGGTGTAAAATCCCCTTCAATTCTCTAGGAGGATTATTAATGAACAAAAGGCGCCTTCAAAATACACTAGGAAATTTCTCATGATGCTTGGGGCTAAGTTGATTGATATTCCAAGAGTTAGTAGGGTCCTTGATACTAAGAGAAGTTGGCATTTATTGATGATGAAACCTTGCAACCATAAATTAACCAAAGCACCCCAAAAAAGGGAAAAACAAGGAACAAAATAAAAGGACCCACATCCAAGAAGACAAATGAACCACCCAAGAGGGCAAACCACAAGGGGAACATTAAGTTCCCGAACCCCCTCCAAGTTGGTCTAATGGATAGACCAAGTAATACATGGATACCAGGGTTCAAAACCTTGAAAGGTGCTACAATCAAGGTATCCAAGTTGGAGGTGGGATTGGAACTTACAACCTACCCTTTTAGGCAGCTCACAACCATTACACTCCCTTTCATCATGCTAAAGATGTCTGCTGCTGGTTCTGCCTCTCTCAATAGAAAGGCAACAAGGGAGCATACCTTAACATAAAACCTTCGTGGTAAATAGGTTTAGGTTCTAAATGAGTAACTTGGTGTTAAGGGACTTATACTAGAGTCCTTAACACCAAGTGTGAATGCACCTTTATAAATTTCTCTCTCACTCTTAAGGAGTAGGCACAAAAATTCTTTTCCTCATACACCTTGTGATCTACCTATTGTTTAGGTATAGGTGAAGAAGGCTTGCTCCCTAGGGCCATCCTTAATTTAAGGGTCATAGTCTCAATTAGGTCTGAAAATTTAGTGGAAGCCTAGGGGAGCATGCCTTCCTAACAAAAGACTTTTTAAAACTCAAGTGGCAGAACATTTGCATGTGATCAAGGGAAGGCTCTTTTCACTTGAGGAACAAATCTTCCTTCATGTGAGGAAGTGTGTTCTAATAGAAAATGAAAACTCTTGAAATGCTTTATATTCATGATGACGTCTTGCATTGTGCTTTACCATGGGTAAAGCCCATGGGTGGTGAACATTCCCAAATGCAAGGCCGAACTCAACTATTGCTTCATCATAGGCCCCTTACTTTGGGAATGCCCACATGCTAGGGCTTAAGGATTCTATGAAAAGGGGATCGCCTATTTGGGTGTATCACTTGGAACCACTTGGCTAGGGTGACCCTAGAAAGAGATAGAGGACCCATTCTTGTGCATAATAGGAACTATATATAATTAGTTAAAGACCTACTTTGATTGTTTTAGTGAAATTGGAGGGCATGTTACTCAATATATTTTTTTCTTTTGCTTATTAGGTAACTACTAGGTAAGTAGATGGTTTATACACAGGTAAAGGCTGGTTTTACTACCTACCTACTAACAATTTGCTTGTGGGTTGTTAGTAACTAGGTAGTTAAAAAAAAATCAACTGTACTAACCACCATGGTTAACTATGGAACTGGAACTCAACAGAAAACTGTTTCCTGACCACTTACCATCCATCCATCCTTCAAGGTGCGCTGGTGGGCGCTGGTTCACCGTGCCCCCCCCCACACACAAAAAAGGCACCCATGAGAATACAACGCACAGGACACTTGGATTGACACCAAGGGCGTCGCGGTGAGGAAACAAATAAAAAGGCCTAATCAATGCACATGACGACGACGGGCGTGCAAACCATTTGGTGCGTGCGCGTGGCGGATCGTGAGGAGCGACTGCGCGCAGGCAGGTCAGGCAGGCTCGTGAGCGCCGGATTCCTTTCTTTCTGAGGGCCGCTTGCTCCTCTTTGTACACCCAAAAAACTGGATCGAGCGTCCATCAGGGTTGCAACCTGCTGCACTCTCTCGGTCGTCTTCCGTGTGTCCACTGACTGACCGTTGTTTCCTGAAGCTTTGGGAACAGTAGGAAAGTCAGCAGTGAGTGTTTGTGGAAGCGATGATGACTATGTGAATGTGGGGGTGGGGGTTGTTATGAATCTCGCTTCTGTGGGATTTTTCTTCCTCTTGTGAAGTGAAGGCAGGACTGAGGATCTTTGGAACATCAGCGATGATGGCTTCCCGCCGATCGGCTTTAAGCGTGGCTCGCAGAGGAGCCACTTATGTCGTGTCGTCGTCATCCAGCCGCTTGCACTCCGGAGCTCCTCCTCCTCCTTCTTCGTCTGCTTTCTCGGGGGCGACTTTCGGGTCTGGATGTGGCGCCGGAGAGTTTTCTTTGCAGCGGAGCTTTTCCTCGCACTCGCAGATGCGTCTGTACTTCCGATTCGGTGATTTTCCCACTAGGTACATGCAGGATCTGAGAGCTCATTGTTAGGGCAAATACGAGTTCCGGTTTTTTTTTACAGGTTGCATCAACTACTCGCCCATTGATCGCGGGGCACCGAGGGAGAAAACGGGGGATGTGGTGGTCGAAGTCTGGACTTTGTTTCGCTGGTTGTTTCTTCCGCTTCTTCTTCATGGTTTTGGGACGAAATGGCTGAGAATTCTGTACTTACTTTTATGTGTTTCTTTTCAGGCCCGCTTCCCAGATCCGATCTGTCATGATTCTGAAGAACTATGCAGGAGCACAGACATCAGGGTTTCATGCTTCCAGCGGTATTTTGCTTATTCTGCACATCAAATCCTTCGCCGGAAACTCTGCACACACATTCCTAATGAGTGGATTAAGCCAGAATTAATTTCTCATGCAAAAAATAGGATCACATTTAGCAATGCATTTCATTCATATCCAGGTGTCCAAGCATCTTTTTCAAGGGTACTTCAGTCAAACAGTCAATTATTTTGCTAGCTGTTATCTGACCTGTTGAGCGGACTGGAGGGTTTGTGACTTTTTGTTGAGACATGACACTTCTTCAGTTATAAATCAGATAACCATAGCATTGTAGCTTGACTGTGACTCCTCAGCCCCCTGTCTGTTTTATTTGTTAATCAATGTCCTATAGTGCGCAACTAATTACCAGATGTCATGAGTGTTATCTTTTCTGGGTTACATGTTTGAGTGGTGGCTTTACCAAGGCAGAGAACACTGGATTGATGTTTGGACCTGTGCAGGACACTGAGATAGGCAGTTGTTTGTATGTTGGACAGGGAATCTTGTTCAGGAGATTGGAATGCCCTCACTTTCACCTACAATGACCCAGGTGGGCATGCAGTTTTAGTTGGAATGTCTGAACTAAGAGCACATCATTGTGCATCTGAAATCTTGCAATTAATCCATGTGCCAGTCTCCATTATGCATCTTGAAGATTACTCTGCACATATGTCTTTTAAAAACCTAATGAATTTCAGAGCAGTGGAACCCTCTCATGGTTTTCTGCATCAATCGTTCATTTGATGTCATTGACTGCTGTTTGTTTCCCCGGATTGGCTTGACAAAATCTGTCACAGCTTCTGAACAGTTGCAAATCTGCATTGTGCAGGGTAACATTGCAAAGTGGCATAAAAAGGAGGGAGATGCTGTTACTGCAGGTGATGTCCTGTGTGAGATTGAGACGGTCAGTTCATGTGCCCTATCCTGTTACTGGTATATGCAGGCTTGGAAGTGTTCAAGCTGGCCATTGTCATTTCTGGTTCCATCTATGTTCAGGTTTTGGGTTATGTGCAATGATGGGACTATCATTGTATGTGGGAGAGCATGCCAACACAAATTTTTTTGAAGATGTCCCCAAAAAGGACATGTTTCAGACTGGCAACAGGGTTTTTTTTTCCAATTTTGTGAAATAAACAATTGGCCAAGTTTTCCAAAAATCAGCAAAATTAATCAAATTTACACTAGAAAAATAAATTTTCCCAATTTTTTTGTTGAAAAAACAAGTTTTGTCCCCAAAAAAATCACTGGCTGGCAACATGCCCTTTACAGAGGAGTGGGTCAATTTTATGGGCTTGAATAGCTTTTCACTAAATCTTGCTGGCATTTGGACATCTGCATTAGCATAAACAAGTTATTTTCAGCTTTAGCAGACTGATTAGGTGCTGAGATAGTATGGACTGCGAGTTTTGTAAGATAGGTAATTTTGTGCTGCTTAGGTGGTGTGAAAAATGATTTAAATTGACAGGACAAGGCAACTTTGGAGATGGAATCCATGGAGGAGGGCTTTCTTGCCAAGATCTTGGTCCCTGATGGTGCTAAAGATATCCCAGTTGGTGAGGTAATTATGTCCTCCAAGAAGAACTGCCTGATTTCCTTGCTAGGATGCTTTGTAGTGCTCTTTTCCATGAAAGGTAGGTTTGAGGAGTATGCACGGTGTTTACTTGCTTTTTCACCTGAAAAGCATTTCTATTAAGGGATTATTGATGACAAAAGTTGTGTTGTTAGTGTATCCCAGAACTTTGTTTATGCAAAGACATATTTAACAGTGTGCTTTTGTGTAAAAAATTGTAAATGATGAGATTTGTGGTGATTCTGCCTTGTGCTTGGTCCTGGTGGTCTGTCAGCACAGGCTATCTGTTTGATGGTTGAGTCTAAGGATGAGTTAAAATCAATTGGGGATTACAAGCCTTCAGCTGGTGGCGGAGGTGAGGCTCCAAAGGAAGCCCCTCCTCCTCCAAGGAAGGAAGCATCAGTGCAAGAACCACCACCACCTCCTCCCTCAGAAGCGGCTGCCCCAAAGCCTTCACCAGCTCCTGTGCAGTCATCAGCAGGAGGAGATCGGATATTTGCCACCCCTGCTGCTAAAAAGCTGGCTGAGGAAAAACATGTTTGTAATCTGAACTTACTGATTCTCTGAGTTTTGTGCAGCAGGTCACTGCAATACTTTTATGATGGTTTTGATGGAAGAGGGAGTTATAGGGTTTGGGTTGTAATGTCCACCCACATTAATTCATGGCAGAATATTCATAAAACCTTCTCCATTGTTGATAAGAAATAATGCCTGATGTTTGTTGTTTCCTGTGGAGAGTTGTATATCTTGTTGTTGTCACTTTGTGAGGGTTTTTGTTAAGGTATTTCTATCATACTAATTATACTCTGCTTGACACTGCCCACTGCTATGAACTGATGAAGTCAGTGGATATGTTATGGTAGTTAGTTGCCACTATTGTGTGTGTTGCTGTTGCTGGTCAGTAAATGTGCAAGAGACTCTTCCTATCATATACATTGCTTTTCAGGTGTATTTTATGTTCTTTTTGTTTGTTCATTCTCTTTTCTTTGTCATGTAGTTTGCTATTTTGGTCTCGTGGTGTGTAATCTACCATATTGTCAGTTCATATTACCATTCTTATTCTGGTTGATTCAGATTGTAATTATGATGAGACTTGTGAAATATATCTTTTTTTGATCCTCTGATCTAGAATCAAGACATCCATTCCATTTCATTGTGGGAGACACAAGACCTTTGAATGGTCTCAGACATTGAATACAGTTGCAAGGTTTTTCTTGTATGAGGAAGATGTAAGAGAGACAAAAATGGCAGGCATTAGGAAAATAAAGGTAGACAGTCAAATTGATGGGTTCTGGTCAGGCTAAAAGTAGTGTAGAGTTGGGCAGGAGAGTTTGGATGTATGAAGGATGATATGCAGGATGATTGGCTGCTAACAGATTCTGTTAACTTATGCAGGTGTCATTGTCAAGTGTCAAAGGAACTGGTCCAGATGGAAGTGTTGTCAAAGCTGATATTGAAGAGTATTTAGGTCTGTATCTGAACAGTCTGCCCATCTTGATCTCTTCCTTTGTATGCACTTCCTATCTGATGCATGGAACTAAAGAGGTTATTAGTAGGGACTTGGTTTGGGAAGTTGTTCATCAACAAAGTTCGTTGGTTTTTGTTTGGTTTGTTAAAGTTTGATTCTCTTTGTGTCTCCAGCTTCAGGATCTCCTCCTTCAAAGGGACCAAGTGCTCCAGAAGGACAGAAACCAGCAGCAAGGGGAGCAGCAGCTGGACCCCTTGCAGATGTGGATTACAGTGACATTCCCAACACTCAAATCAGAAGGGTTAGCCTCTTATTGTCAGTAATTGTGAAAAATCCAACTGGAAGAAAATTGAGGTTTTGTGACAAGTAAAGGAGCCTAGTAATCTGTATAAGCTCTTGAAATGTTAGCATGATTAGGAGAAAAAAAAGAAGTCATGTTGTATGTACTTCATAGTACATATGGATAGACTGGCACAGAGAAGCAAATAATTACTTATGTGTCCTCTGCAGGCCTACGAGTAAGATGTGACTAGAGGTTTTGTACGTTAGCTGTGGTGCCATCAGTTGGCACTTGATCTAGACAAAGTGAAGAATGAAGTGATGGTCATCCCCATGAAATAGGATGTATGGCCAGAGTATCTCCAGTGGACTGGTCAGCACACAGGATTTTGGAGGTGTCAGCTTCTAAACCAGTGAGTGTTTTTTATGATGTTTTGCTGATGCAGGTCACAGCTAAGCGCCTTCTTCTATCCAAGCAAACAATACCACATTACTACTTAAGTCTTGACACACATGTTGACAAGCTTCTAAAGTATGTATTCTCACTAAACCCAGTATTTCAGGGGGGTCTAACTGTCAATGTGTGATTGTTCAGACCTTTGAGCACATTGCATCTGCAATATCTAGACATATTGTTAGACCTGTAGGCAGTTTTTTTCTTTTTTTTGCTAGTTGAGAGTATGGAAGAACTATATTTCCTTGTTAGGAGCAGGAAGGGAAATTGCTACATTTGTTGATTTGATCTCCTCTTTGGACTGCAGGCTGCGGGCTGAGCTGAATGCAGTGTTGGAGTCCTCAAAAACCAAAGATGCTCCTCCCAAGAAGATTTCATTGAATGATTTTGTTATCAAGGTCAGTATATTCTTTCTGCATCTTGGTCCCTACCCTTCCAAACAGAGGTGACATCTACTTAGCACTCACTATCCTTCCTGCATAGTGAATCTGTAGTTACAGACCGACAAAGACAACTGGCATGGCAGAATTGCTGCTTGTGTGCCCTTGATATCCTACTACATTGGAGATTGTCTAGAGCCTATTGAGGTTGTGTGTGAGGATGTGCAGGCTGCAGCGCTAGCACTGCAGAAAGTACCAGAATGCAACAGCTCCTGGACTGATGACTTCATTCGCCGGTACAGCTCTAGACTAGTTCCATCTGCTGTTTTCTTTGGCATTGCATATTGCATTTGGTGAACATGTGATGCTCATGAACTTTTGGCTCCTGGCTGTAGCCTGTGGGAATTTTCATTCAAATCTTTCAGTCTTTCACATTAGAACACCTTCCTAATTGCACATATCATGGGACCATACCTTCCCTTTCTTGATGGAACTTATCTGAAGGGAGCATTCATTATGATATTGCTGGTGATTTGACTGTTTGTTTGATGGCCAGGTATCACAATGTGAATGTCAGTGTCGCAGTACAGACTGAACATGGTTTGATGGTCCCAGTTGTGAAAGTAACTCTCCATTCCTTCTCTATGGTTCTTCTTTTAGAAAGAGGGATGCATACAATGCATTGAACTAGCAGTCTGCAAATTTTATAGGGACACCTTTGTGGGCCATTCTTACTTTGTGGACTTGGCCAAGCTTGCAATTCCATTGGGCACCTTTGATATGGTTTCTGATCTGGACAGGATGCAGATAAAAAGGGGTTGGCCACTATCTCAGAAGATGTGAAGCTATTGGCAGGCAAAGCAAGGTCAAACACTTTGAAGCCTCAGGATTATGAGGTTGGTTGCAAAAACTGACTTTGTAGTTTGACTTAGAATGACATCTTCTGCACTTTATAATTGTGTGTGCTTCATCACATCAGACAAGGCAATGCATAAAATTATTATTTTTCCTGCAGGGGGGCACATTCACAGTCTCAAACTTGGGAGGACCATTTGGAATTAAGCAATTTTCTGCCATCATCAACCCACCTCAGGCCTGTATACTTGCTGTTGGCACCAGTAAGGCCTCTTTCCTCCAGTGCAAGTTATCATTTCCATTTGTTTGGTGGTTATGTACAATGAGTTCCTTATTGAGTCCAATTGTCTAAGAGAGAGGCACTTGCTGATGTGTTCTTGGACTTTGGTTTGGGAACTTATATTGTCTTGCATGATTGTCAGTGGGTAGTCATGGCAGCTTGTCACCACTATTTGTGATGAAGATGATGGTCTGACACTTTTTGAGCAACTCTCATAAGGTTATGACTGCACTCATTGTCGTGTTACCATCAAAGTGTTGTGGACATTTCTACAATCTCATAGATATGTCTGGCATGGTTGTTTGGGGGCACAGCTGAGAAGCGGGTGATTCCTGGAGATGGAGCAGGGGAGTTTCTTCCTGGCACATTCATGACTGTCACACTGAGCTGTGATCACAGGGTCGTAGATGGTGAGCTTTCAACCTTGTTATTGCTTGTCATGGCAGCTCAAAAGTTCACATTATCTGGGTGTGGAAAGCAATTTTCAAAGAAAGGCTCTTTGTTGTATAACCTGCAGTTAGTGTCTCATTATACACATCCACAACCTATTCTCCTCTAACTTTTCTTTGTGTTTCTTTATCTGTTTGGTGAATCAAAATTTGAACTGGATATGTTGCCAAGGCAAGAGCAATCTAATGAGTAAACAGACACATACACTCTCTTGCCTCCCTCTCTTCCTCCCTCAGAGTGGTGATTGCCAGAAAGAGCAAAGGGTAGAAGTTGGGTTCTTGGCAGTGGGTCCAATTTTTGCCAAGAGGAAATTCAACAACTAACTGTGTGTTCTGCTCTTCTTTGTTATTTGGAACATTCACCTGAATCAATTTGTGAAGGATGCTTTTCACGGTTGAGGATATACATTGCAAGGTTTACAGCTCAATAGATTAGTTCTACACATAACATCCTCAGCCCTTGGGAACAGGTTGACTCTTTAGACAGAAAAGTGTATCAATGACAAGAAGCAGCATACAGTGTATACCAGCTGCATACTATTTGTGACTATCTTTTTATTGATGCATATGATGTTGTACTGATCCAATTGTGATGGACGTCTTGGGGGGATTATTGGCAGGTGCAATTGGGGCGCAATGGCTGGGGGCATTCAAGAGCTACATTGAGGATCCAGTCACTCTAATGCTTTGATGGGGTGTGACCTAGTGTTTGGTAAGGACCTGTAGAGTAGCCTTCATGGCTGAGATGAATTGATCATGTAGAGTTCAAGAGGTATGAAGGATTCATGGATGGCTGCAGCAGCAGTAGAAGGTGAAGTTTCCTGCCTAGATTGTCTCCAGAATATCTCTGGTAGAAGCAATCAAGCTACATTTCGTTGAGAATCAAGATGGGTAGAGGATAGGGGCACCTATGATTGAAATAGTCGGATTCCTGCAAAGAATCTCTTGATTATTATGCTGGGCATCTTAGTAAGTGCTTGGGCTTTTGTTTAATAAGAAACCTTAGGCTCTGCTTTTGCTGGTAACATCACTATTACACTGTCTGCTTCTGCTTCAGTCTGTTGTCTGAAATCTGCTTGTTAACCTTGTAAGGTGGGGTATGGCATGTGGAGAGTATTGTGGAGTGATATCATCAGCTATTTTCTTAGTTACTGTCTCATCTCAGTGGATGGTCATGAAGCAGACAGTGCTCTGCAACTACATAGTGACCAACTTCATAACCATAGTCTGCAGCCAGCTATGACAGTTTTGTCTGATGTTTGCAATGAGCATTAAATGGCAAATTGTTCTTCAAGGACTTGAGATCACTCATGCTAAATGCTGGACTTGGGTTGATTGCCAAATAATTTTGTGTCTGTTGGCCAACGCATAACTCGTGCATTGTTCTTGCAATGCATAGATGTTCAAGCCAGGCCAATATTTAGCTTGTGCTTCAATCTGGTGCAGGAATGTCATTTTTTCTTTACCCTTTGGGTCTAGTATTAAAAGATTCTGGAATACTTACCATTCTGGGAAAGGATAATACCATCTAGAACACATCTGGCCACAATAGAGGAAGACCCTAAACTGATGCAAAGTCTTTATTGGTGCTGGCTGGCTATTGAGAAAATGCTTGGTTATCAACATGGGTATGATACCTTACCAAGTTTGGCTAAATCTTCTTAATGAGCGTAGACACGTTTCCTCCATCTTCCTGTGGATGATAGCCACTTTGCCTACAAACAAAAATTCCTAAACAAAATACAGGTCTCATTATTGATGTGTATGGGAAAACTAAGATTTTGAGTCTTTCTTAAATTTGCATTAACATTAAATGTGTCGGATCAAAAGCAGCTCTGATTTTGTAATTTGCACCTCTAGCTTCTCCAATGCCAATAGCTTAAAACTCCTGAACATTGGTGTAGTGCTCAAAATTTCTATCTGGATTCTGCATCATGAGATCTGCATTAAATTTCTCCAAAGTGAGACTATGAGACCTTGAACCGGATGTGCTAAGGGCTCCTAGTGGAGCTAGAACCCCAACAAAAAAAATTGTTGCCATCTTTATTTGCATAAAATCTAGTTCTCTTAACACTAAATCAATTTTGGTTTGAAAAGATAACAGGTAGAATGAACTTTTAGCCACATTGCAACTTTGGTCCTATACATTGTTGGGACACAATTTATGATCTTAGGTTGTGTGTAGACTAGGTGGAACAGTAGAACTCCACCCCCATAATGCAGCTTCTTCTTTTTTTCCTCATCTGCCCTTGCCCCAATTCATCTTTTTCTCAAAAAAGTGGATGATGACTAGACAGACTTTGAGCCCATCTTTTGCACATTTGAGGCTTGGAATGAGCACTAGGTGTCCATTACAAGCTCAAAACATGCACTACAGGACCCAAAGTTTGTAGGGGCAGCACCCAAGATGTGTCTGGTCTTGGATGGGCAAAAGGGCAGTTAAGGAAAAAGAAGAAACAGGGCAGTACTTTTTGTACTGCCCTACAATAACAACAGCCAGGGTGGTGGCGAGCATCCCTAGGCAGATTTCGACTTAACTGGCGAATCTATTTCAAGAAACTCTGAAAACTGTAGCCAGTAGGCATAAATGTGACGACACCATCCCCAAAAAAATCCCTTTTCTGTCGCTTTTTGGCGAATTTTTTTTTGTCAAAAAACAGGGAATTTGCGACAGAATGTTCAGTTTTCAGAAAACTGTGCCGCCATTTGGCGATTTTTCGCCCCCAAAAAATATCACTGACTGAAATACATTGGAAAACTCTAAATCTGAAAATTTGAAAAATTGAAGAACCCACTTCAAAACAACACTAGAGGTTAGGTTCCATCTAATGAAAATTACCTGAAACCTAGACCGAGGTTACACATTCAAAACTAGAATCTAGTAGGACCTATAAGCCAAGGTTTTATTTATTTTTAGAACCAAACAACCCTATTCTAAATTAGTGTTGGGTGGTTCTTTACTTGTTACAAGGAACCGCGAGAGATTCGCTTCTAAGATATAAATTAAAACTATCTTGGTTCCAGTTCTTCAACATAAAATGGAACTGGGAATCCAGTTTGGAGTCCAATTCTTCACAAAAAAGATAAGTTCCAGTTCTAGTTTTGGATTTGAAAATCAAACTCAATTACGGTAATACCGTAGTTAGGAACCCTCACCAAAACCACCAGTTGACTACCATTTCTAGTCACTTCTTTCAGGAAGCACATTTTTTTTTTTTTCAAAAATCTTGGTTCTAGTTCTGGTTCTTTAAGAAAATAAATAAGGTTAAATATGGTTCCTCTTCCAGTTCCCAAAATCAGCCCAAGTTTTGGGTTGGTTCTTACTTATCTATAAAACAGAACTTGCAATTCTTACCCTCCTAGTGGGTACCTGCCCAACATTGGTCTAAACTAGTGTTGGGCAGTTCTCACTTATTTTTGGGTGAAAACTGTTGGTTCTGGTTCTTAGGACTGTTTTGAACAACCTGTCAGGTTCTCAAATTTTTTTTAAAAAAATAATCAAGCTTAGAAAACCGTTCAGGCTTTCAGAACTTTGAAAAAATGAAATCCAGCCGGTTTTCAGTTGAGTTGGTTCTGACAAATTTTTGAATTGGTGATTTTCAAAGATAGTTCTCACAACTCGATTATCAACAAAAATTATCGTGAGTTTTATTTATTTAAATAAAATGAAAATTTGGCTAAAGCCTAAACCTAACACCTACTTAGGCTAAAGCCTACACCTAAAAGCCTAACTGAAAATTGGCATTGATTTTTTTATACTTTTCAAGTTCTCATACTTTTTTCGAGTTTTCATACCCTTTTAGGTTCTCATTGAGCCAATTCTCACTCAATGAAAACCATCAATCAGGTTTTCATAGTGGGTATCACTATTGGTGATACCCGTAGGTTTTCATTTTGAGAATTGACTTAAAACTTATTAAGGTTTGGAAAAAAAGTGTGAACTGCCCAACATTGGTCTAAATCACTTTACAAATGTATTGTTTGTTTGAGCCCCTTGCTCCACATAAACCACTATTAGTAAAAGCTCCCAAAACCAACCAACTAGGGCCCTTGTGTTGAGAAGGACTCCACATTCAACAACCATTTGCAACCTAAACTTAGTGGCATATTGGTTCTCATTCTTATGCTTGGCATTAAATCTCTCATGATCTCAAAGTGCAACAATTACCATGATTATTTATTAGATTTCACACCTTGGTGTCAAATTACTTATTTATCTATTTATTTATTAAAATTCATTTTGGCATATAGTCTGATTTTTTGGCTTGCATTTTGAAAATATTTAACATTTTTAACATGAATGAAAATTGTCAATCATTTTCCATCCATTTTGATACATAATTTTCATGTGTTACATTTCTAAATTCTTATTTGAATTTTCTTTTATGGTTATTTATTTATATTTTCCATGGTTGAACTCACTTTTATGGACTTTACAAAGCAATGGATCGCACTTGGATGTGTGGTATATCTATGTTGCCCACAACAAGTGAAAGTTTTAAGGAATGATTTAAGATGAAATTTGTTGCAATTTCATATTAACATGGTCATAATATGTTACAAATTGTGCGATTCCATGAAGGATAAGTGTATTGATTAAACACCTCTCTTTTTTTCATGAAGGTAATGGATTCAACTCACATTGGTGGCATATTAAGTAAGGTAGGTTTGGTTCGGTAAGGTGAGGAAGTTTAAGCTAGACTAGGTATGCAAGTAGGCTAAGTAGTCAACTTATTTTGAATGTTTTGACTGTTAGGTAGGTAGGATTGATAAATGTTATTTATGAGGTTTAAAAATATATTAAACATTGCATTTGTGGTAAACAAAGGCACTATTAAAAAGAACATTCATGTGCACATGAAAAGACATTGAACAACACATAATTGTCAACTACGCTTTTAAAAAAGAAAACATGACCAATGAAGTTCAAACTATTGATAGAATTATTAAACTAATCACTTACCAAATTGTGATGCAAATGTAGTTGTGAAAGTGACAAATTTGATTTAGACTATAAATTTTGATGCATGTAGTGGGTTTAAAGTTGACAACCTTTCACAAATAATCTCCAAGTCTCTATTTATTTTTAATACTATGAAGAATTATCATATGATATGCATTCTTAACTTTATGCATGTTAGTTGCTCGTTGAGGAATTTCTTTTAACTTCCCCTATGAGATTGTGCATCAAAATGTCAATATGAAAGTCCCTTTGGTTGCCTTAAAGATCTTTTAGTAAATGACAACATGTGAAGACATATGTTAAGAATATAACATGCAAATTTGAATATTTTATTAGCTTGGGTAGAATCTTTTATTTAAGATGCCAAAAGACTTTTCGACAATAAGTATCTTGTGCTTGTGCGTGTTGTCACACAACAATTATCATTTTTGAAATGTAAGGTTTCATGATCCCAAAAATTAAAAAATAGCCTTTGTCCTCAACCACATACAGAGGAATAACACCCATGTTTCTATTTGAACCAAATTTTTTTATAATGTTGAACATGCTTGTAAAATGCGAAGTAATGTTGTCTAGTTATAGCTTTTGAAAAGAACCTTTGGTCTTGGCTCTAGTTTTTTTTAAAAAATATTTGATAGAAACTTTATTCTAGTCTAGTTTTTTAAAAAGTTTTGGTAAAACCCATTTTACATTGATTCTTAAATTTTCAATTTTCAATTTTTAAAAGAAATCCAAAGTAGGTTGGGCAAAGGAATAACTTTCATAATGTCCATTTTAGGAGTGTTTAACATGTGAATTGTTTTGATGAAAGGCCAATCAAACAAAATGTTAAACATTGGGTGCACCCAAGTCCTAATCCATTTGAATCACACGTGCAAGTATACAAACTTCCAACATTATATATATATATATATATATATATATATATTGGGTGCATATAAAACTCCAACTTGGAAAAATAAGGTTTGGAGACTGGTTCCATTTACAGTAAGACAATGGAACTTAGATATGTTTCTAGCTCCAATTCCAAGTGGAAACTGGTTTAAGCTTGTTTTTGGTTTTTCTATTTAAAAGTCCATGTCAACTAATAGTTAACCCATAGTTTGGAACCCACCAACATTAATGTAGTCCTCCTTCATATTTTGGAATCAACAAATAAATCAATAAATCATTTTTAATCAATCAATGCATAAGCAACAATGTTGTAGCCACTTGTCTAATGGTAGTAAATTTTTTTATCAATAAACCTTTAAGGTTTTGAGATGGAAATGTGTGCTCCATTGATGACATCTTATGTTGAAAAACATAAGCCACATTAGTTTTTGAAATATATTATATTCCATTTCATCAACAATTGGTTAAGAAATTTGACCTTTGAACATTTATTGATTGCAAAACTATGAACCACTATCAAATTTAAACACACATTGATTTCATAAAGAACCTCATGGAAAGCAAAAGAAATTGTCAATTTTTTGAAGCAAACAACTTAGAATAAATAAGGAAATGTACACCATGTGCCACATTGTAGATAAAACATGCCACTTGGACTTGTTTAAGAATCAACTTGTGGTACTCCATGAACATATTTAGTTAGGAAAGCTTATAATCCATTAACTATATAAAACAATGTGTCTTTTATCATTCTAAAGTTTTTGAGTTATTGCTCATGATTATATTCAATCGTAAAAAACCTAGATAACTAAGTACCAAATCTTGGTTTCACCTGATGCCTACATAAAGAAACAATTAATTTAGAACACTTGACATACAATAATGGTGTGGGGAGTTGCAAATGTAATGACACAAATGTTAAACTTTCTTCAATAGCTATTTTAAAATTTAGAAATGATTAACTTAACAATGAGTTTTTGATGAATTTGAATCAAAATTATAACACACATGATTATAGAAACATTATCAATCTCAAATGAATTCATTGTTACAGAATGAAACAACATTAAATGAAAGATATATGTCTTGATTTCAATCACAACAAATTTGCGATTTTTTTAAAAAAATCATAATTTATGTCAAGTACAATTGTGACATAAAGTTGAAACTTTCACATGTTTTAAGAACACAAGCATGGATCAATAAACAACCACTAATAAGTAAAGACTTTGTTTTAAACAAAAAGATGACATAGAAGGAGAAGTCACCACACAAGGGAACACATGTGAAACATGGTTTAAAGGAGCTACATGATGTGATGATGGAGCAATGAATGAACATACAAGAAATTTAGTGAGTTAATAGTGTCAAATGAGATAAATGCAAAGGAAAACAACAAGCTAGCAATGTAAAAAAACATAAAATAGATGAGAAAAAATGCAATGCCAAAACAATGCATACATGGGTATGAGGTGGTGTAACCAATAGTCCTATTTGAAAAAAATAGAAGTGATGATGTAGAAAAAATCACAATTCAAAAGAAATGTGATGTTGAAACAACGCATAAAATGATAATGAAACAATGAATAAAACATTAACAAGTTGAAATCAACGATAATGATAGTAGTATCCCTACACATGATGTGAATGCATAATCATGAAATGTTACTTGACCACCTTCATGTCATTTACATCTCTTTGCATGAATAGCTGATTAAACATGTTAATGGTGCCCTTAGGGTTCAAGATAACATGCCTCATGTCAATTTCCTAATATAAACCTTAGTGTTAACCTATTTTTATAATAGCCCCTTACATTATGTGTGAAGGTTGCATTAATGTTATTATGGTTAAAAGAAAAATATAAGATTTATTTGAATAAGTTCATGAATGACAAATCAAATAATTTTCATGTTCCAAAAGTTTAATTAATTAACAAGTGACAAGTGATCATTAAACATAACATTTGAAAAGCAAGTCATTGATTTTTTTTTGTTAGAACTAATTAGTAGTGATTATTAATGCCACAAGGTTTTTATTAAACACAATGAGAACAAATATGCAAGAAACCTAAGACCATTCTAGATGAAGGTCCAAGACCAAAAAGTGGCAAATCAAGGCTTAACCTACATGGCACCATTTTGGAACGGAAATCAATTGGTTGGAATCTCAAAAAAGAAAGAGCTCAAAGGAAATCTCATGATTTGAAGAACCAAGATGCAAGCCAGGGTCCAAGGCAAGTGTGACCTAAAGGCATGTCCTACATGTTGTAGGATGTAGTTAGGGTTTTACCTTTTTGTGCTTTGTTGCATGGTGATATGACCATCACCTTTTTCGCAGTTTGTCCTTGAAGAAGGTAGGCAATTGCACTACCTTTACTTCTTTTCTTCTATACTTGGTTTGTGTGTAAGCTTGGTGTGCTGGTTGATAAGCTTTATGTGGATTCTATGTGCATAGGAGTTGTGTGGAAGAATGGTAAGAAGAGGATGAACCAAGGGAGTTGGACAAAGGATTTAAGGCAAGTAGTATTCTTAGAAAGGGGGGATGTAGAGAAGCTAAGTACCAATTTGTTGTTTTGATGTTGTTATTCTGGTTTTTGATTATGTTCTCTACAACAAAAACTATATCCAACTTCTATCTTTTGCTATGTAGGTATAGTTTTCTGTGAAGTAGTAGAACATAGCAATATCAGTAATGTTTTGTGCTTTCCTTGACTTGAAGTTGGAGACATGGAAAGGATGATAGTGTCCAGGTTGATGAGTCTCACAAGTCCCATTACTCAAAGGGTCGGGTAGAATTCATCTCTGTTGTGGGATCATGTGGAATCATGGAGTAAGGGCAACTTGGTTTGGGAATTCATAGTTGATGAGACAAGGATGGACATTCTGGATTTCTATATTAGTGAACATGGGATGATATATTGTCCATAGACTTGAGAGATGAAGAGAGAGAGAGAGATCTCGTCCATGTTCTCCAATCTAGGGTTCTTAATGATTACAAAAAAGAGGGTGTGTAATGTGTGTTGATTTCTAAGTTTGTTGTTGGTCGTTGGGAGTATGTTTCCAGGACACTATAAATAAAGTTTTTCAAATGTATGTATGGGCTGCGTATGGGGAGTGGCAATGCAGATAGTCTAGTATGCAGAACTTCTGTACTCCAATTGTTGGTGTCAGAGGTAACTCAGACAGTATTGTAGGCAGATCTTCTGTGCCCGAGTTTTGGTTACACATGGTCCAACTCAAGGATTCAATTTGCTTCAAATGAGTCCAACTCAAGGATTCAATTTGCTTCACATGCTCCAACTCAAGGATTCAATTTGCTTCACATGGTCCAACTCAAGGATTCAATTTGCTTCACATGATCCAACTCAAGGATTCAATTTGCTTCACATGGTCCAACTCAAGGATTCAATTTGCTTCAAATGAGTCCAAATTTGGTTCTTAAGCATACCTAGCCTATCTTTTTAGTTGCAATGCAGTTATGGTGGAATCTAATGTATTATGGAACTTTCCAGGTCCAGGCCATTGTGCCTGGTAAAGGTGCCTGTGAGGAAATTGGGTGAGCTTGGTGGGGTGAGCCAAAATTTCCAAACAGGCAGCAGAATGCTGCATAATGGCCTGCCTGTACCTGGCATGCTCCATACCATAATGGTTTCCATAATTTTCACACTCCACTTTTGGATTTGCATAATGGCCTCGTGGATTTTGCACAATGGGCATGTGAATTTTAACAAAGGTTTAGAACAGGTTTAAAAAATCATGTCCAATAGACACATTTTGGTCACTATTACGAGTGTACAATCATCACCAAAAGATTATGTCATGTAATGTGGTCAAGAATATGACATAATCTGTCACCCCAGACCTAATTGTTATGGGAGTATGCAAAAAAAACACATAGAAAAAAAATGGCTAACCAATGCGGGCATAAGAAAATTAGAATTTCTACAAATAAAGAACTATGGGCAGGAGGCAAACTTTTATCATGAACTTTTTGGACATATGTAGATCATAAGGTAAGGGTTTAGGGTTACCTTAGGTAAGGGTCTAGGGTAATGGGAGAGAGAGTTCATACACCTATTCTGTAGCTGGTCTTTGGTGGCTTATTCAAAGCATGTATCTTCTACTGAGAACACAAATCACAAGGTGAAGCAATGGTGAGAAAACCAGTTGCAGTTTGGGACAGGTCTGCCCTAGAACAGCATATTATCACTTAACCGAACCATGGTTCACCCCTGCCAGGCTCATTGCATCCCCTGGGGGCCTGAGTGGAGCAGGCCCTACCTACGATATAGTACACTAAGAGTCAGAGGGATGTTACACCTACTTATAGGTGTGAGATCCTACACACACCTGAGGGATAGGTGTAAGATCCATTCTCTTTTTCTAAGGACTTTGATGAATATGAGATCCTTTCCAAATACAATAGGAAATTTCTTGGCTTGAGTAAAAGACCTTGATATAGTTTTTGAAAATTTACTTAGATGCCTCATTATAGGGCAAAAAAATTGGTTCAAATCCTGCATGGGCTTTACGATTTTTGTAATGCTTGTGGATGAGGGCTGCATGAAAATTGTAAAAGCCCACTTTTGGTTTTTCTTGCTGTGAACCCATGGTTTTTACGCATTTTAAAGCCCTTGGGCAAGGGGCATTAGCGGATTCAGGCCACACTTGGCTTTGTCCCCGTGTAGGCCCTTATTCCGGTAAGACCCTTGCCCTCGGCCTTTACCTTGGCTTCACCTCATGCAGGCCCTTATTCCAGTAAAACCCTTTGTCTCGGCCTTTACCTTTGCTTCGCCTCATGTAGGCCCTTATTCCAGTAAAGGCCCTTGCCCTTGGGCTTTACCTTGGCCTTGCCTCATGTGGGCCCTTATTCTGGTAAAATCCTTGCCCTTGGTCTTTACCTTGGCTTCGCCTCATGTGGGCCCTTTTTCTGGTAAAATCCTTGCCCTTCATCTTCACCTTGGCCTCACCTCATAGGGGCCCTTATTCCGGTAAAACCCTCGCCCTCAGCCTTTATCTTGGCTTCACTTTGTGTGGGCCCTTATTAGGGTAAAACCCTTGCCCTCGGGCTTTACCTTGGGTCCACCTCATGTGAGCCCTTATTCTGGTAAAATCCTTGCCCTCGGGCTTTACATTGGGTCCGCCTTTGTGTGAGCCATTATTCCGGTGAAACCCTTGCCCTCGGGCTTTACCTTGGCTTCGCCTTGTGTGGGCCCTTATTCCGTTGAAACCCTGGCCCTCGGGCTCTTACCTACCACTTTAGGGTACTTGCAGGACTGATGTGGTGGTGGCATTGGTTTGAAGTTTGAACACCTCCCATGCACCCACCCCGAAAAGTGAATTTAGGGCGGCTGCTAGTGTGGTGGTGGGAAGGGAACAATCTTTCGGTTGGCGCGGATGCCGCCATCGCTTCTCCTCCCATCGTCGACCTGACTTTGTGCAGCACCTCCCAATTTGTGCAGCTCTGATCATTCATTGTTAGGCTTCAGTTTCTCTGGCACTTCATTGTTTTTTGCATCTGGATCTCTCCCCAACAAAGGAGTCTGACCTGGGGTTAGGAGTCCTTTTGCGACAAAACAATAAAGAAAGGGGGTGTGAAGTGGTGCTTTTCTGCGCGGAATTTTGGGGCTCTTGCTTGAGCTCCAGAGGATGCGGAGTAGCATCGCTCAGGTCTGCTCTATCCTCGTGTGTTGACTCGTCTCCCAAGCTTCTTAACCGTGTGGAAAAACTGAAGAAGGAAGAGCTGGAGTTGCTGTAGAAGGAGAAGCTCATTTTTTTCTTTTTTCCACCCCCGCCCCCTCCTGCCCTCCTCCAGTGGTTCTTGTTTCGTCACTTGCTGCTCTGTGGATGTCGTATGGACAGAGCGGGTGTGACAAAGGATCGGCAAGTTGTGGACGAGGGCTAGGCGCAGGGGGCATCCAGATGGGATTCTGCTTGGTCGACTCGTAACAGCAAGGTTGCTTGCGTCAGAGCTTTTTTTCTTGTTTTTTTTTTTACGGAGATTGCAGGGGTGGTTGGCAATAATCTTCTGCTTTTAAGTTTCGAGGAGTAGAAAGGGCTCGTGTCACGAGGAGAGAGGTGAACGAGATGGCGGAGACAGGGGCGGCGCAGGACGATAGTAAGTTAGTATCAACGGCGCCAACAGGGCGTCGAGATCCTTACGAAGTTCTGGGTGTGCCTCGTGATGCCAGTGACCTGCAAATCAAGAGCGCTTACCGGAAGCTAGCCTTGAAGTAAGTAGGTCACGCTCTTTCTCTTACCATCTCTCGCACCCACCCCTCCAGAGAACTGGTTCTCCGTCAGAACGTTCGTGCCGCTCTCTCTTGTTTCTGACAGGCGTGGTTTCTTTCTCTGGCCGAAATATTAGGGTTCGTTCAAGCTTCCAAGTTCTCTTATTCTTGGGTGGATCTGGATGGATTCATAGATATAGTCTTCCTTCAAGAAGTATCCCAGGATCATCATCTCATGTCGTCCTCTCTTCTTTTAAAGCGCTGCTGCTTGCTACAAACATGTAGGCGAAGCCAGATGCTTGGTTTTGTGCCAATGCCTACATTAAGCATCCAATGCATTTTTAGTTCTTAGTTCATTGTACACTCAAGGTCATTTGTCTATGTAATTCTTGGTTTCTAGTTTTGTTTATGGTGGATTTTCTTTTTTCAGGTACCACCCAGACAAAAACACTAGCAGCCCTGATGCAGCAGAGAAGTTCAAAGAGGTCGCATATTCATATGGCATTCTCTCTGATCCTGAGAAGCGAAGGCAGTATGATGCTTCTGGGTTTGAGGTATTCATAGGCCCTTTTAGAGAAACCTCTTTGAATGTTGCAAACTTCTGTGGCATCAATTTACAATTGGGAGGGCCTTCAAACAGATATATATAAACTCAGGAAGGAGTTTTCTCAAGGATGGGATTTGCTCCTTCATGCAGGCTGTGGATCTTGAAGGGTTGGATGTGGAGCTGGACCTTTCAAACTTGGGGACCATGAATACCATGTTTGCTGCACTGTTTAGGTGTGTTCTTTTATCTCTTGTTTTTAAGGGCTCTGGGCGACTTTGCTATTTGGCTAATGCTCTATTGCTTATTGAGCTTTCCCACTTCTCTGTTGTTGATTGGATCAGAATGAGAGTGAGCATGAAGAGGGTGAGATTTTGTGATGCACTTGGCTGTTTTGCTTGAGTATGCAGCAAATTGGGGGTGCCCATCAAGACTACAATATCAGCCACTGTCTTGGAAGAGGCACTCAATGGAACAGTTACAATCAGACCATTGCCTTTGGGACGTGCTGTCAATGACAAGGTGAGAGATCTTTGTTTTACAGAAAATACTTGGCTTCAAATCAAATCCTGACCAATGATTCCACTATGTGCATTCCAATTATTTCACCCAAGAAAATTAGTTATGTTAAAGTCTGGAAGTTTTGCAGGTTGAGAAGCAGGGTGCACATTTCTTTGGTATCACAATTTCAGAAGCTCAGGCTCAAGCAGGTGTGGTAGTCCGTGTGACATCTGTAGCTCAAAGCAAATTCAAGGTAAGTATATTTGCATGTTTATAAACTTGAAGCTCTCAATGTTTCATCAAATTGAAAGAAATCCACCAACATTGTGAGCTGTTTTTAGTCATCTTGGCACCAGGTTTGTTGGACTCCTGAACCACAAAGAAAGAAGTCTCTTCAGTTGAGAGCAAGATTATGCTGTGGTTTTCCAAATGCCAGTTCTCATTGGAATGCATTCTGCCTAATGTCTGTAGATGTCTGTTTGGACAGCTGCTGTATTTTGAGCAAGAAGAAAATGGTGGACTAGGATTGGCACTGCAGGTATGGTGTTATACTTGGGGTTGAATGTTCACATTTGAATTGCAAAAGTAAGCTCGTTTAGAGTAATGTGAGAATTTGCTTGTCCTGCTTGCTTGTATCCATCTGCTATTTTCTAATGATGTTAGCTACTGAATATTCTACCTGTTGTGTACTGTGGTTTTTGTGGCTGAGCAGGAGGACAGTGTGAAATGTGGAAGGGCTACGTGTGCTGGCATGTACTTTCTTCATTTTCAAGTCTACAAGCTGGATCCAACAGTAAATGCGGTGTGTATTGTGATTTAATCCTGTAGGGCATGGGAGTGTGATAAGATATCCAGCAGCTGTCAGAAAGAGGTTATAGTTATGGTAAACATGCTAGCAACTGTTGCAGACAAGTCTACGGTTTAGGGTTTCGTCTATGCTTGTTGCAGCTGCAACCTTCTATAGGTTTTGACTTTAGAGGTCTGGGTCCAGCTGCTGATTGCTAAGGATCCAGAGGCTGCTTTCTTCAAAAAGCTGGAAGGTCTGCAACCTTGTGAAATGTCAGAATTGAAGGCAGGCACCCACATCTTTGCTGTATATGGTAAGCAATGATCCTCTGCTGTCTCCTGATGCAGTGCAGAGGAGTGCAGTTCTAAAACAGAATAGATGAGTTGGAGGAAGTACAAAAGGTCTAGAGTTTTCCTGCTTTAGACTCTTTCTACCATCTTGCTTCAATTTGGTTTCCAAGATGACATCATGCTAGTATTGCCATGCCATTTCCAAAATTGCTGGGGCCAGATGATTGTAACAATCATTTAGAGGCCAGCAGTACTGAGAGGTAAAGCTAATGTGTCATGTCCACCTCTAATTTTGCTGCATCTGATACTGAAGTTACATCTGTCAATAGGTGACAATTTCTTCAAGAGTGCCAGCTACATGATTGAAGCAATATGTGCTGAGTCCTTCTCAGAAGCCTCTACAAAGCTGAAGGAAGTTGAGGCCCGATTACTGGAAAAGCGCAGTGAGCTGCGTCAATTTGAGGCTGAGTATCGTGAGGTAAGCTTACCTTTCAGAATGTTTGCATGCTGTTGCAAAACCTTCTGATCCCTGTTTTATGACTTGTGTATCCAGTTGTTGATTCAGGCACAAGGTCAGTGTCTATCTTTCCATCACTTCTAACTAAGGGTGGCTATAGTCTAGGGAAGAGATGGAAGTTGCTGGTTGATTTCTCCTTGTGTTTTGTGGTACTAATGCTTTTTGTGAAATGAGTTTGCAGGCCTTGGCTCGTTTTACTGCTGTCACCAATAAGTTCTCTCAAGAGAAGCAAGTGGTAAGTCCTGGCCATCTACATGTCTTCCATGAATGATCAGTAAAGTAAAGCAGAGGAGGTGGACTGCTGAATGAAACATAGGAAAGCTAAAATATTTGTTCATGAAAGTTTTTGCACTTTGTTTGCAGGTGGATGAGTTGCTGAAAACACGAGAGAAAATCCATGAATCCTTCACATCAGCACCAGTGGCTGCAAAGTTGGTGAGCAGCAGTAGCAACGGGAAGGGTGTTGGTGATGATGTAATGCACTCCACAGCAACACTGGATGCCCAAGAGGAAACAAGCTCCACTGTTGAAGATTCCATGTCTGATAAAGGCAGCAGAAAGAAGTGGTTCAACCTTAACTTCAAAACTGGAAAATCTGAATGAGGCGGATGCAGCAACTGCTTCTACTTCAGCTGAAGGGCCTCTTTTCTCTTGCCGTTTGGTTTGTAGGTGGAGTTTTATGGACAGTTTGCAAAGTGTTGTTTCCTTCGGTTTTCTGGCCTGAACTTTCCCTGCAAAACTGTGACCTTGCTGGGCCTTTGAGAAACTGGGTTAACTAAGAAGCTTCAAGGGAGAGAAGAAAGAATGCTTCTAATTTGTGAAAAAAATTGAATAGAGTAGTGCAGAGAAGCCTTCTTTGAATGAGGATAGGCTGTACAAATAAGGCTTATTACCCATAAAGCCTAACTTGCCACAGCCTCTTTGCTGTAGGGCCCATGTTGGATCTGGACAAAGCAAGGAACTTTAGAGGGAGATCCACCTGCTTTGTTGCATGTGGAACTTTTCTGACCTTGTTACTGCTGCTCACCTTCTTGGGGGCCAGTGGTGATGTCTGTGGAAGCCTATTAGTGTTTTCTTGAGGTTGATATACTGTGGAGCTCCTGACGCTATAGGTGGGTAGGCCCCATTTACAGTGGGTTACTGGAGCATTGACATTGTACTTGGAAGTGTTATTGTGGAGTTATCTCTGCAATCTTGCACATATTATTGTTGGAGCATTGGCACTGTAGAAGCACTGATTCAAGCAAGGCAACCAGTAATGATCCCTGGAGCAGTATTCAAATGGAACGAACTTGGACATCAGGGATAAGTGTCTGCTCTTCCAAATGCTTGCAAAATACTGAAACCATTTGCAAATGAGGTAGTCGAAATCATTATTTCATCAAGTTATAACGGTGTGAGATAGTGATGGCATGGCTGTATGAAATCCTAACTTGTTCAGAAGTGTATACTCTTGTCCATTCTCTCCAAGTTAAGCTCCATTCATATAAAAGTGCTTTATTAATAACCTGTTTGTCTCATAGGAGAATAAGAGGTCTCCAGAAGGCTTGCTGAACAAATAATAATGGGAATTCTGTGTTGAATTTTATGTAAATGTGGTGTGTAATTTTTTTGATAGGGCTATGAAACAATTCCTTGGTTGCAAAGATGAAGCTCATGTATTGCAATTATTTGTCAATCTAAATGAGTACACCCTTGCAAATTATTTGCAATATGCAGTCACTGTAATGCTTTATTGTGTGTTTGGGCCAGTGAGTTTCTCAATGCAGTCATTTTGAACACATCATCCAGCCATGTATGCCATGTATCTGAGGATAAGTCTTATGAGGCCACCATTGTGAATGGGTATGTATTGGTTTAACTCTGAAACACCTCAAAAGAGGTTCCTGGCAGTTGGCAATTTTGATCCTTTACATCTAAATTCTATTTCATGGAGTTGTTCGGAGATCATGAGTGCAAGAAACCAAACGGACTTAATGCAATGCTAAATCACATCATCTTGATGCACTTCCAGTGGACATCAAATCACAAATGCCAGAAATGAAATCAAAATCTGATGCTGTACCTTGCTTCTTGAAGCCACACCTTCCCACCCAGTTTGGCATTGAGCTTGCATATTGAACACAGAAAGTATCATAACAAAATTGTTCTCCATTTCTCAGGGCATCCACAGTCCTGTTGCTCAACTTTGAGCATTCATTGCTTTGGCTAAAACCCTCCTAAATTGTTGGACAAAATCTCATCATACTAAGCTACTCGCACAAAAAATATCAGCTTGAATTGGGCAAACATTAAACAGGAGCAACAAATTAAATGCGGCATCGTTTGCAACACACTTTGACCATCGAGTTCCCAGACTTCGATACCTAACTTGGAGGACCATGGTTCCAATTAACCAAGTCCCCGTTGGTTAAACAAGCCCAATGGAAACTCACCTTAATAAACCCCACTTTTTGCTCACCCGAACTTGTTCAACAAAACCCCACCCTTACTCCCCCCAAGCCCTATTATTCCACATCCACACCCCTTCCCATCCTGCTTCCTTCCTGGTTCCAAACCCATTCCTGAAGACTTCCACATCCCCAAACCTCCGTAGGGAAACACAACATTCCCCTCCCTAGGAAAGACAATGTTCCTAGCAAAAACATGTTTAGGTGGAACACATCAAGTTCCCCTTGGAATAGTCCACCAACACATCTTTTCCCTGGGGGCATGAATATTTGGTGGAGAAGATGTGTTGGTGTTGGTGGACAATCACCATATGTTATGTACCAATGGTGTGCATTTGTATTTGTAAAAAGGTTTATCATAAACGAACTTCTTGACTACAATTGCTCCCTTCCAAGCTTCCATTCCACACCATTGATTTGAAAAGTAACAATAGTGGATCTATGTTGAATGGGCCTTTTTATATCATGTTGACATGTAGCCAATTTGATAGCACATTCATGTCTTTAATAATGGCAATGATGTAATAGCTACCCAAACTTGTTTTGATGCCCATCTCATTTAGGGTTTCAAGATCTGTGGCCAATATGACAACAAAAAATCTCAAGGGTCTTAGTGTCTTTTAGTCGTGTACATGGTTCAAACTAAACTTGAATCTTTTGAAGCACAACTAATCATCTCCCTTGTTTAGTCTTAGGAATGCCTAGGGACAATTTCCCATTGATGCCCAAGGTTGTTGTCCTATAGATGCTCAAGGATGCATCCCATTGTATTCACATCATAACACTTTTCATATTGCATTTGCATTCAATTATTATTATGATTTCTTGTTGATAACTATTCCTTGCTTGCAATCATTTTGGGTAGTTGTCAAAATTTTCAAATTTTTTGTTTAAATCTTATAACATTGTGTATTTTTTTAATCTCTTCTTGATTTTTAATAGCACCTTTGCCATCTTTTCCATCATTGCTAGCCATGTTTGGTGAAGAGTTTACTTCTTATACACATGATCATGATGGGGCAAATTTTCAATGCCATGTGGTCAAAAAATAGCTCCACCAAAGCTAGGCATGTTACAATGGTGGCACAAGGTGCATGGGATGGAGAAATGGCAAAACAATGTTGACTTCAACATGGCTTTTGTTATGGTACACTCCAAAGGAGCAGGAAAAAAAAACTTCTTTGAGATCAATAGGTTGTTCAAGGTACATTTTATGTTGTTGGGAGGTAAGCACCAACCCAAGTACATATGTTCAAGTTGTAATAAATTGTGGAGAAAAAAATCAAGTTGAATTGACATTTCTAGGTTACATTGTGCCTAAAGACAAAGGCCATCTCTAATCGCAAGTCATTGCCTATTGAAAAAACTAGCATGAAGGAGACACTACAAAGTAAAAGTGCATTTGGGGCCACAAGTAATTGGGCACTTATACCCACCAAGCCCCAAGGAAACATGTGGGGAAACATGTAATTTGGGTCTTCAAGTTAAAAACTTTAGGTTGGGTTTTCAAATAAGGAATTTCAAGTTGGAGTTGAAAGGCAAGTGCCAAAGTAAGCACACAAGGTGCAAGAAGCAAACACAACCTTCACATTCAAACAATGTCTACAACCAAAATTCCATTCATACAAACATTGTCCAATTGCTTGAAAACAATGCATGTCTATAGGTGCATGATACAAAATCACATGCATCCCCATCATCCAATAAACAATTGTGGAGTTGGGTTGTTGCAACTACAAGCACCTTGCTAGCAAAGATAGAACATGCAAAAGACTCCTAATGTTGATAATGGCAACAATTCAAGTCAAAGTTCTATTCATCCATGTATGTGATAACTCAAGGACATCATTAATCATTCAACATTGTTTAAACATGTTCCAAAGGTCAAGTTTTAATATAATCCCTCATTAATTCATGTTGATTGGCATGGAAAAACAACAATGCAACTCATGATTCTACTTATCATGTTAAACATGTGATACAATACAAATCAATATATGACTATTGGACTTTGATTGCAATCCATTGCATTTTCAATGTTTGGTTCAAATGTTGTGAGTTACCAAACCATTTGATCTCATTGATGTTGTAGATGAACTTTCAACTTCTTATTATTGGTCACTTGTGGTTTAAATATTATGCATTTTGATGTTTGGGGCATGGTTAAAGTAGATCCAACTACAAAATGAACTAATGTGAAATTGCAAATCAAACTCACCTATAAACCATTCCCAATATAAAAGAAAAACACATATATGGTGATCCCAACTAAGAATAATAAAATATGACTAGTAGGTCCATCAAGAATTTTTCTTTAAGTTGAGTTCGAAAACCCATGGCTAATATTGAAGAAATCATATTACAAAAAGTAAAGAGAATAAAATCCATAAGCACTCAAACAAGTCAATTGGGTGAAAGAATTTTAAACTAACTTTGGTCAAAAAGTCATTTGCACACATTCACCTAAAATTGTTAATTATGTGAATGTCTTTTCAAACAATATTTGGTCATAAAAGTTAGATCCATATGTACTTAAAATTGTCTATTCAATCAAAGCTCATCAAAAAATTTAAGTTAATAAAACCACTTCCATACATATCTATACTAGTCAATTGAGACACATTTATTGTAACTAGTTTTGGTCAATGTAACCATGTCCACATTAAATGATACCAATAAAAATAAACACACCAATTTAAACGCATTTTGGTAAAAGAGATCATTAATTTTTTTAGTTGATATAAACAAAACAATCATTAGCATGGAAATAGTGGTTGAATGTCATATTGACATGTGTTAGTTAAAATGACCCAAGATGACAACACATGGCATGTAAATATCACTTTAAATTTGGACACGTGACAATACATACCCTAAATTGGTGACACATGTCAATTATGCATGTGCATTCAACTTGACATGTGGCAATGATGATTACATAAGATGATGACATATGATGAATAAAATGACTATTGATTTGACTACCAATCAAATTGCCATCTGAACAAATTGACTAGTCAAAATGTCACATTTTATGTTGGTGAAAAAGATCATTAGTCAAATTGACAAGCCATCAAAAAGGATATGTTCAAAATGACTTGTCCTAAATAAATGTGTGGTTGAATTGTCAAATGTCCATGGGATTTTTTTGATTAATTCTTCTAGCAAAAAAAAACCATGATTTCTTGTAATGTGATTGAGAAAAAATGTTATCAAAATAGTCAATGATATGCATATATATTTTTCATATTATCAAAGGTTGATTCAATGTTTTAATTATTTAAATGCTTGCAATTCTACCTAGATATACAACTTGCAACAAATAAACAATTTTTTTTCCCCACAAGAGGCAAAAGGAAAGAAGCTAATGTGTATTGTGTATTTACTTTGGAGAATGGATATTTTAGGTTTGGGACATTTGCATTTTGATGACAATGATTTAATTCAACCTTTTCAAGGATGTTATTTACATGTGAGTTGCTTTCAATTAAAGGAAAGATGATACTATTAATGACAAGTGCAATAGTAAGATGAGGGGTTCCTATTTTCGTTTTGTCGAAAACAACATTTCAATTAATTACAACTTTTCTACACTTTGGATCAAACAATCAACAAGTTTTGGAATTTTCATCATACCCCATCAACATGCATTTTTGCATTTTACTATAATTTTTTTGTGATCATTTTTGGGAATATGCATTAATGTTAAGTAGGCAAAGTTTTGAAGATAATTAATTTCAATTTTTTCTTTAGTGTACCTCCATTCTATTTAGGAATCATGCCTTAATTTGTAATTGTAGAATTTTGAATGATTACAAAGTTCATTGTATTGATGGTTTCGCTCCATAGATAATTTGAGAACTTGCACCCAACTATCATGTTTTGTGCATGTTCAACAATTGTTCATATGCGTCTTTTGACAACTCCATTTTGCTTAGGTGTGAACATTTGCACAAGTTGTTTTTTAATCTCATGGTTATCACAATATTGCTTGGATTCAACATATGTGAATTCCTCACCTTTGTCTAATCATGGTGTACTAATTTTCTCGCCTATCTTTTTCTACATCATTTTTTCTATGTACTTGAATTTTATAAATGTCTCTATTTTGTTATTTAGGAAAAACACCCCACTCTTTTTGGAATGGTCATTTGTGAAAGTTGCAAAGTATTTTGAGCCCTATAATGATGGTGTTGGTAGTGGCCCAACTATATTAGTGTCAATTAACTCTAATACTTTCAATGTTTTATATGAAAATGACTTGAGAACCTTTCTTGATGCTAGTGACCAACAAGACAACTTTTGCACATATATTTAAATGGCTCAAGTTTAGGTATGCATTTAATTTTATTTTCTTTCAACACATGATTCAAGTTCTTGAAGTTCAAATGGCCAATTTTTTTGTGCCACAATTTTATTGCATTTTCTACTTCTACACTAATCATAAGAGGACTTTTGGTATGAATGTGGTACAACCCATTATTCTCATCTTTTTGACCGATTGCCATTACCTTTTTCTTTTGTAGATTATTGAACATTCAACATTTGTAATTTGAAAAGGCTATGACATGACCAATGTCTACTAGACAACCTACATAAATCAAATTATTTTTCAGACTTGACACATAAAAAATGTGTTCAACTTTATTCCTCTAGAATTAGCAAACAAGTTGGCAATGCTAGATCCCAATGTTTTGTGTTTTTCACCAATGTGATCTGCACATTTTCTCCTTCATGTATCTTCAACAAGTTTAATGCCTTCTTCTCGCCAAACATGTGATGAATAACATTAGAGTCTAGGTATCAATCTTGGTTTTTCTCAATATTTGTCCCCAATTTAATGAATGTTACTTCTACTTCCTTTCCATTCTTTCCCTACTCTACATACATAACTTGTTTACATTGTGGTCACTGTGGTTTTGTGGATCTCTTGTAGGGAACACGTGCTTTTAGTACTTTGAAATGTGATTGTATGTGCCATAGATGTAGCAAGAAATTGGGGGTCATGTTTGATATTGTAGTGGAATCAATAACATTCAATCTTGTCCCACAAATGTCCCAAGTGTCCAATCTCAAAGTATCTACCTCCTTGTCCTCATCCTCCAAAGAAGTGTTTGAATTGCATTGCTAGTGTTTCTTCATTTCCCATCATAAATTTGTGTAGTTGGATATGGTGTGCTTCAATTAGCAACTTTGGAAATAATATGACAAATGTTGATAGATTGTCAAGGCTTGTTAAACTCTAAATGAGACTTTCAAAGCTTCATGGGAGATTGTTCAAAACAAGTTAAATAAGTGTTGCATGATCCACATGCTTGCCTAGAGCCAGCAACTTGTTCTTCAATTTGTGTGTTTGCTTGATATATTCCTATTGTACAACTTTGTCAATATCAAAAGAACAAGATATCCTATTTGAAATATATCTTTCAACACCTTCCATGCGCTAGCATGATTGTTGTGCTTAGCCAAGATGTTGACTAAATCATCCTTCATTGACAATGCCTTATTTTTCAATGGCTTGAATTGTTGTTCTATAAAGTTGAATCCTCCTATAGTCATCAGAAATGAATCAAGTATGGTTTTTGTTTCCACAATGTCCCACATGTTCTCTCTTTTCAACAAGGCTTTGACTTTTAGCTTCAAATGTAGTTTCCATCACCTTCAAGTTTGTTGGTCTTACGAATGGACATAAAGTTGTTTTGACTTTCGGCCATGTTGCCATACAACTATCTTGTCTATAGAACCATTTGACTTTCACCAACTCTTTTCTTTCTGTCCTTTACACCACCATGGGAGCAAATTTCACCAATCCTTTCTCTACAGTGTTCACTATTTGCACTTTGATACCATGTTCATGCTTAATGGACCTCCAACTAATTGATTAGTGATTGTACACAAAGAGAGATAATGTAACTCTCATACAAGGAGGTAATATCATAATCTAAGTTTATAAGAATAGCTTTGAAACTAAATGACGATCAATGGCACAACTTGTTCCACCATTATTTCACTTGATCAAAAAATGTCAATTATATCAATGTCATTTGCTAATGTCATCATCTATTTGCTAATATCAACTAGTGATCAAATCAAAGGGTCAAGACAAGAAAGGTGCTGGAGTGTAACTCCAACAATTTTCTACTTTTTTCCCCTATGATACCCAGTAGGTACCCACAGGGTATCATGAGGATTTATTATTATATGTGTGTGTGTGTGTGTGTGTGTGACAGCTTCTGCAGTTTTTCCAGTGTAAAGCCCTTGGGGGCATGCATTATGGGAATGGGGCCCATGCTCAGGCCCGTGCTCAGCAACTTGCCAGATTTTTTTTAAAAACGGTTTCCAGATCACCAGATTTTTATGATGAGTTCCAGTACGTAGCCAAGAATATAGAAGGATCCTGACTTTTTTTCTAATTTCATATCTAGTTGTAGCCAAATCTGGCTAAGTAATATTATTGATGATCGCCACTAGAGCTACATCACAAAATTGAAAAAAAAAAAAAACCAAACCCTGATTCTACCATTTCTCAAAATTTAAAACAGTTGGGAATCAACCATCTCTGAGGAGGAAGAAGCTTCACAGGCTTACAGGCATTATAGCCTAGATTCATGATGGTTCATTTGATTTAGAACTGTGGTTGGCTGACCAATTTACCATGTTTTATCAGGACATCACCTTATCCCATACTGGTGAATTCCGGTTCATCTGATCATCCCTTCCCACCATAGTCTTAACTTCAATGGCTTTTGAATTAAACCCTTCTCATCTGCACATTCTCAACTTCATGAGACTTCAGTCTCACCAGTCACTTTGGTAATAAGCCTCGTGGTTTCAGTCATTCAGGACATCAAGTAGTACATTTCCTCCTGGAGATAGTACCAATTCAGGATATCTGACCACAAAAGTGGGCTTTTGGCAGTCAATATGACCAACAGGCCAGACCTTTGTGTAGTGTGCCTGTGGATGTTAAGAATAACGTTGCAGTTTGACAGACACAGTCCACAGTCCCAGTCAAGACTATTGCCATTCTTTTGTAATTACCTTCATGCCAGTTGCATGCCCATACAGATTTTTCTTTTGAATCTGATCGATTCTGGCACACAAAAAGACCATTATTTTGTGCATTGGGCTGTTGGGAGGACACTGGCAGGATTGGATGAACTACAGTGAGCCCTTGAAGAGGTAAAAAAAAAGCCAGAACTGGAGGCAGTGAATGATCTCATCTTTTAGAGGATTTTCCTCAAATGGGCATCGGGTGAAGATATTGGGTTCTTCACATGCATCTACACAGACTGCTGCTTTACAAAAGAAAAGATACCAACAAGGGGTAGTGAATGAAAACTGACTGTAAACCTTGGCATGCATCCCAATTTTGCTTGTGCTTGCATGTCAAAGTTTATCTGCCAAACTCTGCTTCAGGGAGAATTCTACCTGTTCAGTGTGATGTAACTTTTAGATCACAGTACTGTATTATGAAAATCCTTTCTACTTGGCAGCTGGCCACAAGACTGTGCCAAGTGCTACCGGGGAAAGATCCAAAATTCTTTTTTACCTTTGCAGGATCTGTAATGGTTTTGCTCAGGGATGATGTGGATACAGGTAGCCCCAAAAAAGTTAGTCTTCCAGAATGTCTTGGGAAGATGATTTGATTAGGGGAAAGGCATGAGAGCTTGGTTTGCAAATGCATGGGGGGTGAGTCACAAAAAATAAGGGGGAAGACCCATTCCCCTAAGGAGGTACAGGAAAATCTTGTTCATTTGCACGACGATACAGTATTGCAGATGCTTCCACCCTGCACACATTATATGACCACCACCAGTCAGCTGACTATATATGTGCCTGTACATACCTCTGCTGCCAGTGAAGATAATCCTCATTAACACAAATCAGGGATCCCAAAACATTGCAAACTCCTTGTAGGGCTCTTTCAGTATGAGGATAAGGGAACTGCTGCCAGGTGTATATCTCCAAAGCAGGAAATTGTGTGCACTGTGCTGAGAAGCCATGGCTGAAGATTATCTTACCAGCCAGGTCGAACAACAGGTCTCCCAGTTGCTGTTGCCCAGTTCACCTGCCGAGTCAACACCAATTGAATTAGGGGCATGGACAAAGATCATAACAAGATAAGACTTCAACCCTGGTGTTGTCTAAGTAGAAGGTCAAGCCTGAAGTTTGCAGGTCCTCTACCATTCCCAACCTTTTGAAGAGGCTGAAAGCTGCATGTGAGAAACATCATCACAGAAGCACTTTTGAGGCATACCTTATCTGTGCCAAGGGAAATTGCAACAACATGAGTGACCTTGTCATTAATGGTAAGGCAGCAATTTGCTCCAAACTGTTCAGCCATGCGCCACAATGGGTGCATATGTGGCTGCATTTCTCCCACAGGGAAAATACGGCTGAACAAAATGCAGCAGCCAGCTAACACACGGCGTTGCTCTGCTGCAAGGATTTCCCGGACATCCACTTCTCGCAATCTCTGATTCGCAAAAAACTGCTCATGAATCCTATCTATCACCTGTAACATTGACCACAATACTAGATCTGTAACAGCTGGAAGAAATAGATATGAAACCTGATACAGTGACAGGAACAGAAGAGAATACAGATAGCATCTTTTTTGACAGCTTGTAGAGCTTACAAGTCTCACAGAGAGAGATACTGAAAGACAGTAGTTAAGGTTTCAGAAATAAACCACTAAAGCTGAAGAAAGCATGCCATCTGCAGCCCTCTCATCATGGCCCACTTCTAGAAGTGATGGGCCTAGCAGCCCAAATTGCCGCCTGCTGCATGGAAAATACATATACCTGGAAGAGACAAATAAAAGAGGTGACCATGATGCAAAAGCAATTCTAGGCAGGAGCTTCTATAACACATAAATTGAATGCAATCCCCTAATAGCTCATAATCAAACACAAGAAAAACCTCCCAATAGCTCTTACCGCTCCACAACAATAAGGTTCTCTCTATGATGTGGCCAGACTCGCAAAGAATCATCAATGATAACCACCGCAGATTCCATCCCAAGAACTCCATCAAGATCCTTGCTTTTTGGAGGCCTATCATCACTGTCAAGTGCATCATTCTCATCTCCCTTTGAAATCACACGTCCTGCAAACAAGGTTCCTGTGGGATCCAGCACCTTAGCCATTTCTGTGGCATAGGCTTTGTTGCCCATTGTGTAAACATGCAGCTCATATAGCTGGCTTGCCTGCAAGGAGGGTCAAGAAATCATGTTAAGAGTAATACCTTCCCATATCTCAATGAAAGGCCTTTACCTCAACTTTGTAACTCACTAGCTTCCCATCACTAAACCTGGAAGCATCTTAGACACTTGCCAGAGAAGCATGAGTTCCAATAGTGCTGAGATACTTGCTGTACTATCTACTGACAAAAAAGTGGTGTAAGTGGGGATGTTTGGGGTCCACAATTTGGGTTGTGAAGAGGGATATGATTCTTCAGAAATAGCAGGTGTACTGGACTTGTTGGTACAGACCCTTGCAAGAAACCTCCAAATGCCAGGCCGCAATTTGGTCCACATGCCCATGTGAGGAAAGCGGTACAGCTCCCGTTGAGCATGTCCTTCTCTGCTAGCCCTGGTTCTCTCAGCAAATTCTGCTGCTCGCAGGCGAGGCTCCCACTCTGGCTCAATTTCCGCAAACTGACAACAAAGGCACTTGTATGGTTTAGACTAAAGAGAAGGAAATCCATGACTTCACACAACCAATATACACTTATAGTTCCAGGACAAAGACATCAAAACAATCAGCAGCTTGTCACTTTAGGGATTGCCACAAAATTGCATGGAGCTTCAACCTTCTTTGGGCTGCTATTGCTCAATAGAAAACAATGAGCCCATTCTCAAGTCTATTACCTTCGCTGAGTTGAGTAAAGTGTGATCAAGATCCAGAACCAGACATAGCTTTCCAGCACTAAACATACGATCTTGTTCTTCCATTCGCCGCTCTCGTTCCTGCTTGACTGCAAAACGTTCTGCTTCATCTAGTGTGCCTAAGAGCTGCTCCATATCTGGGTGCACTTGACCACCTCCCCATTGACTTGGTCCCACACGGGGCTTCCGAGGTAGCATGGAATCCACAGTTCCTGGCCTTGGCATTCCACCTCGTGCTTTCTCATCTCCTGTCCTGGCTGGCTCCTCAGAGAATGCATTTTCAACAACAGGATTCACAGAGGAAAAATCTGGGTCCACTGGTCCTTTTCTAATCTCACTAGAGTCTGAATCATCCACGGGGGACTTTGTCCCATTAGGGGGAAACATACTTCTATTCTGAGAAAGAGACTGAGCTTCAGAGCTCATCTCCACTACTGCTGAGCCTGTAAGCCTGTCATCCAGCTGAGACTGACCATCAGCAAGACCTGCATGGACTCCCTCATCCTTAGATAGAATGCTAGGGGGCTGTGCATATCCAGCACTTAGTGCCACAGATGGAGAAGCAATTTTAACTGCAAGTGGTGGGCTATCTTTTGTCTGGTGAGAAGAAGCTCCCAGACCAGCAGACTCTTGAGTCAGAGAAATGCCAGAGGAGCCCTCTGTCTTTTCAACAAGAGCACCCATAAGAAATCGACGAGGATCACGAGGCCTCATGCGATGTTTTGAACCATCTCCAACCTGACACAAAACACTCCTTTCTGTCAGTCACAATGGCTTGGAAAGACATGCAAAGACAAATCCCAAATGCTGGAGGACAGAGTTCCCTTATTCCCTGTTGATGCATTGAACTAGGGTGTATGAGATGGGTTGCTTCCTTTCACACATTTTGAGAGTTTTATGAGCTTGATCTAGCTATTACTGAATGAAAATAAGCCCACCTCACTCTGCATTCTTGCACTGCTTCCCATATCATGGGACGGAAATTTTTCTACCCAATCAGGAGCATTAGACAGAAAGCTTGATGTTGCTTCTTTTCCTTCTGCAACCAAGTTATCAGAAGTCAAATTGCTGTTAGAAAGAGCTTCTCCCAAATCTCCATCTACTCCTTCATTCTTCTGTTTCTTACTTGCTCCCAGCTGAGATATTGTGGTCAGGTTGGTGAAATCAACCCTTGCTTTCTCAGGAATTCCAAGACCAGCTCCAGACAGACCTGCATAAGGTAGCCCTTCAATTACAGTGGATGGAGATTGAACTGCAATCTCCATTGCTGTTACTCCATCATCATCTACATTGGGACAATAGGCTGCCACAGTGTCCTCAATCCAACCCCCACTTGCTGGTGCTCCAAGAAAGTGGTCAGGAGCAGGTTGCCTTGTTTCCGCCACAGTAGTTTTCAACCGCTTTGTTGCAGGTTCAAGGTGACTGCTGTCCTCCTCAAAAACTTCTCTGCTTCTGCTTGTTGGAAATTGCCCAGGCTGTAATTGGTGTGCAATCTCTGGCAACAGATGTGCAGATTGGTTGGGAAATTGCACATTGTAAGATTCTAGATCAATGTGAGGCTTGCAGAATTGCCTTCTTGGGTCTCTGCTCTTCAAGCTTGCCATTGAAATAGTCTTCATTTGATCTGGTTGCATCTTAAGAGTTGTATGAACAGAATTTGAATATTGCGATGGAACATTCTCTAAGGTGCTTGGAAGTTTGCGGAGGGCCTTCTGCTGCTCCTCGGTAGGAATGATTGGTGAAGGCTCTGTTCCATTGTTCTCTTCATCATCTTCAGAAGGAGTTGGACTTGGCAAACGAAACTTGTCTGGCATAGGTCTACTTGTCACTTTTGGATAAGGTGGAAGTGTTGAGCTATTAGATCTTGAGAGAAGGGCCATGCTTTCAGTTGACTCTCCTCTTGCTCTGGCATTCAATAGATGTTGTGCAGATGTTAAACCAAAGCCAGTGGCCCCAGCATTTGGAGCACTCATCTCCTCCCATTCTTCTTCCGCAGAACTTTGAGCATATGAACCCTTGGAGTCCTCAAATGGATGCAAAGTTGCCTTCTGAGGAGGGATGTCAGAAGCTTGAGGATAAACACCTGCCCCAAACATAGATGTATCTCCATGCCTTACACCTGGATAACTAGAAGCCATCCCAGGCATTGCAGATTCCTCATAAGGAGAAGTTCTTCCATTCCAGCCCCAAGATCCCTGCTCAATATCAGCATAACCATTGGAAGGCTTGCTGCTCATGCTCCCATGTGATAAATTTGCAAAGGCAGCTGCAGAGCTCTGTGCATAGGCTATTGCTGCTGCAGCAATAGCTGCAGCATCAGCTGCCTGCTTTGTATCTGCAAAACTTGGGCCCAACATCTCAGTGCTGGGTGTCTCAATTGGAGGACAAGTATGAGATTCTGCTGACTTGGGAGTGGGTGATGCTTCTCTGTGCCTCAACTCCCTCTCCTGCAAACTCTCAGATAAGGATTTTGGCACTTGCTGGAAGTGCTGGTCAACTCCTTCAAACCTTGCCTTCCGAGCAACCTTTGAGACCTGGTCCATGAACTCTCGCAGCTACAATGACACCAATTGCCACAAATCAGCAATAGAGATATTTCCAACCAGCTAACACTCATTGGGTATCAAGTGCTGCACATCAAAAAAATTGTTTTCATCCACCAGTGAGGAGGGGAGATGTTTTCATTTCCATCACAATTCTCACCTCACGTACTTGTTTTGGTGTGAAAAGTTTTGAACCAGAACTATTAACAAGCTCCAGCAATCTGCAGTGCAGAGAAGGAGGGTGGAATCAGACCAATTTCACAACACAAATAGAATGTCAACACAAAATACCAATTCAAAAGTCCTAAAAAGAGCATGGAAACAAAATTGAAAGAGTCAGACCTTGGAAAAGTGTCTTTATCTTGATCCTGCTCTTTTCCACTGGCTGTACTCCAGACCTGCAGCCCAGGAGAAAAACAATGTTGAGAGTGCAAGAGATAGACAGGGAACAGCTACCAAAACACCACCTGAGCAACATCCATTCCCAAAGTTCAAAGACATAATTCAAACCTATGACATGAAGCACAACACACTGATGACCTACAGCATAGACTGCACGGATTCCTTGAAATGTTTTGTTCACAAGGTTGGACACATCGCGAGGCAGCTCTCCCTGGGTTCTTCCTTTCACTGCAGGCTTTCTCTCCTCCACAAGATTGTTCATCGACATGACAGCTTTGTTAAGTCGGTGACAAATGCTGATGAAAGACCTGTGAAAACAGACAGTTTAGGATTATTAATTGCCATGTTACTCTCAGACGCAGATAGGTGGGCAGCACTGATTCTATGCTTATGGACTTGTAAGCAAATGATTTCTGAATTCCAAACAGCTTTCTTGTAACCAAAACAAACCAGAAAGTCATAGGATTGCCTGCAAAACTTTGAAGGCAGGATATTTTCATGAACTGAAATGAGAATGAAATCACTGAAGCCCTTACTTTTGAGCATCCTTTACAGTCACATTCTTCACCAACATGCCAACTTGGGACAACTGCTCTTGCCTTTCTCGTTCAGTATCCCTATCCCTACTGGGCATGTTGTTGTTATGCTCTGGATTGTGCCTCGTGCTTGTCTCTCGTGCAGCATTCCTTGAATGACCACTCTTAGCCTGTCTTTTGGATCTTGAAGGAGCTCTTCCTCCTAAGTCATTTAGTTGACCACCTTGAGCAAATCCTTCTGATGACTTGTCCTCTTCAGTTTCATCTCCACGGTGGTCCTCAGACTGTTCTTTGGATGATGTACTGGACTTTGGAAGAACTTGAGAAGGAAGCTCAATTTCTCCTTCCTCCAGTTCTCCCTCTTCTCGATCATCAGCAGCTGGAATTTCGTCAGTTGATGATTGCTTAGCAGATTTGGAATCTGCTGAAGGAGGAGGAGCTCCTCCTCTTGCTAGAGAATCATCAATTGAAACTTCGCTGTGCAATGTTGTTCTCTTCTTCCAGTCGCCTGCCTCCTCTGAAATAACTTCCCTTCTCGCTGAATATTTTCTCTCTTTTCTCCTTGGGCCCAATCTCCCTCTTAAGCCACGGGGTGTCTTCATTATATCTCGCTCGGAGTCTCTATCGGAGCTTCCTCGCCGCGAGTTAAATGATGGATACCTTTCTTCCAGACCTTCCTTGACGGCCCTCCATTCCCTCTCAATTTGAGCGCTCTTGCTCTCCACATCAAGAGGAGAAGCATTCCAGGAAGCAATTCTTGCAAATGCTGGTTTATAATACAACCTCTGACTTTCTGCAAACCCTAATGTCATGTCACCTACAGCTTCAGTAAGAGATCGACCCCCTTCATCACCACTATCAGGATCATCAGAGTGCCGTTCGTGCAGCAGGGCTTGTGAGCCAGCAGCTGCGGCAGCATCACCCACGTCGTCGTCGTCGTCGTCCCTCACGGAGCGACCACCTTGTACCGCTTGCGCCCAAGCAAAGTTGTACATGTTGGGAGCATAAATGTTCCCGGGAGGCCGAAAAGCAGCAATCGGATCCCTCCCCCAAGGATTCCCATCGCCACCACCCCATATATTTGTAGTTCCACCTTCAAGCTCGTCATCTTCTATTCCCAACCCGTTTCTAAAATGGCTGCTAGGGTAGTTAGCTTCAGTTCTGCGTCCCCTAAGAATGAAGTCGTTCCTCACAGGCAGATCTGTGACCTCTTTAGTTTCGCCTGGGTCCTCCTCCTCCTCTATGTGGTCTTCTTCCTCGGATATTTCTCCTTCCTCCTGATCTTCGTTTGGAACAAGCGTTGAATCCTCATTGTCCGCCATGGAGCCGGTCAACCAAGCTCTCCTTCTTCCTTTAGGATTCTCAGGCAGCAGAGAGGGGTTCCTCGAAGAAGAGAGAAACCTTAACAGAAAACGGTCAAGTCGCTTAAAGACCGATCATTTCAACAGGGCACATTGATTCAGCCAGCAGTTGCTCAACCAAGGAAGATGAAGCAAAAATGTCTCCAGAAATTCCCGGATAAAATTTCAGTCAAACTCGATTTCCATCCATGGTTCAAGGAGAGACAACACAACAAAAGGTAAGAGTTTTGGGGGCTGCGACAAACAATTCCTTAGTTCCTTTCCTTCAAAGTGATCCACATCTTCGTCTCATACGATGTGAACAAGAGAGAGGGAGTTGGAAGAGAAGGTTTGGGAGGGAAAAAAGGCCGCCACTACGTTCACAGCATCATCAATAGAATCTCCGTCTCTAGGGTTTGCGAACAACGGAGGCAAGAAAGAAAATGATGTCGAAGGCTGTAACCGCCGGGGAGAAATTCAAGGAAATGATAATAAGCAAGGTGTTCTATTTGTAGCGGGCCATGTCTTGCAACTAGATGGGCCATGTCTCTACTACACACGCCTCATACAGAATTGATTCGCAAGACGAAACCGACAAAATCCTTTGTAAACCAAACTCCGGCTGTAGAACGGCCTCTGAATACGAGAAATAAGCGTAAGAAACGAATGACAAGGCGCATGCGTATGTGCACACGATAGATAGCTCGTCGACTTCCCAGCAGCAACGAGCACCCAAGCAAGCTCCAAGCAAGCTCTTCTTCGTCTTCTTCTTTTTTGTGAGGCTTTCTTCGTCGTTTTCATTCTCTCTCCCTCTCCAACACAACCCTAAAAGAGAGAGAGGAAAACTCTCAGGTCCCAATCCAGGTCTCAATCCAGATGCCATCTCAGGTGTCGACAGGTTAGCCGACATTTTTATTTATTCACTTCTGCCAGCTTGGAGGTTGGTAGGTACGTATCATTTACTCTAGGCGCCCACATTTATTTATTTATTTGTTTATTTGTTTATTTATTTTCCTGGGGTTTCCTCTATGGTTGTTCCTCCAAGAATGAAATTAAAATTTGAAAATTTGAAAATGAATTGATTTTGGAGGTTTTCAATTGTCAGAAGAGTGACTGAAAAAAAAATTAAAAATTAAAAATCACCAGATTTTTGTATTTGGTTTTCAGTGAGTAGCCAAAAATATAGAATGGTTAAAGATTTGTACTTCATATCTGGTTTATAGCCAGATTTGGCTAAATCTTCCAAATGATGCTCATCACTTTTTCTACATCTTTTGGTGAATGATTATGACACTCCATGAAATGGCTATAGGAATCATATGGGGAAAATGGGAATGACAAGGGAACAACATGTGAACATTGTGACTGAGAACATTATGGGAACATAATGGGGACATACATTCAAGGGAATGTCATAAGTTGGAACATGAGAACGTTTTCTATAATATGTAATCTTCAATCTTGGAAGATTATATAATATAATCTCCTATCCTGAATAATCTTCTTGTGTTGAAGATTATCAACTGTCGTCAACTATCATCCAAGTGACATGGATGAAGAGCACCAACATTAGGGTACCCAGCCTACAATACTTTTACCTTGTTAGGGATGTAGTTGTGGATGAAACCTTGGCCTTTCATATCTTGTAAATCCTCCTACCTCCTCCTCAAACTGCCTAGGTGACCCTATGTCAGGGAGTATTATAGGTAGGTAGGTAGTGGTTACTTTTAGGGTAAGTGCTTACTACCTATCTAGGTAGGTAAGTAGGCACATGATGGATACTAGGTAGGTAGATGCATGTAGGTAAGGCCCTCAGATGGATGGGTTTTGGTGTGAGAGAGCCATTGATACTCGGCTACTTTGTCCTGCCAAGCCCTTCATTTGAAACATTATGAAACATTCATATGAAATATATAACCTTAAACCCTAAATTATGAAACCCCAAAAAACCCTAAACCCTAAGGCCTGAAACATACACAAATGTCCTTATTTGATTAATGGGGATCATGGATAGATTTGGTTTTAATTGCTTGATGTCATCACCAACCAAGATTTAATACAATGAAAATTCAACACGTTATTATTTTTTCATGTAACATGTAGTGAATCATTTACACTTATGTCATAGCCGTCAACAACTTTCAGCCCATAACCAACCCAAAGGACATTTACCGTGATTTTGTGAGGTACTTAGGCCCCGGCTTAACACTTGGAGTGAAGGCCGAAAAAACTTGGGGCCAACTTTGAGCATTTTTTGGCTTGTTGTTTGGCCCCAAGGGTTGCAAATTGGCCTCACAAATTTGATGGTATCATTTTCCTAGCCTTGGGGCCAATACAAGCCCATAAAGTTCAGCATTTATTATTAACTTGGGGCAGATTGAAAAGAGTTTTTCTAGTTCAGCCTTGACTCCTAGTGTTAAGCCCTTGGGGCTGATTTCCACTTTTCCACCAATAGGAATGCTTGATTTGGGTTGAACAACGGCCCTAACTCCTAGTGTAAAGTGGGCCTTAGTATAGGAGAAGGGTATGAATAAAGGGCCACAGTGAACCAGCACCCACCAGTGCACCATCCACTGGATGCCTGGTTTTTACTCAGTTGTGGATGAACCTCAACAGAGTTAATATTTGGTTTCACCTTGGTAACTAATTTCTGTAGGAAATAGGTCTCATGTATAGGTAGATATGTAGAAAAATAGGTAATTACTTGGTAAGTAGATGGTTTATACATAGGTAAAGGCAATTTTACTTCCTACCTACTAACAACCTGCTTGTGAGTGGTCTAGTAGGTAGGTAGAAAAAGAAAGCAACTGAGCTAACCATCTTGGTCAGCTAGGGAACTGGAACCCAACAGAAAACTGTTTCCTGATCACTTACCATTCATCCTTCATGGTGTTCTCGCCGAATGTTTGGAAGTTTCTATACTTAGACTTCTTTTTTTTTTCTTTCATTCTAGCATCTTTTGCCATAGCATTTGCCTTAAAGCAGATTTATGAGACAATTTAGCCTTTTACTCTAATTTGCACAACTTCTCATACCTTCTTCTCCAATTTTTTCTTTTCTTTTTTTATTATCTTGTGATCCTTCTCTCTGTTCTCTTTCTTTTTCTCCCTTTTCTTCCTTTTGTTTTCTTCCTCTCTTCCATTTGTCCTTATTTCAGTTCTCTTTTTCTCCACTTCTAATTTTATTTAATTATTAATTAATTAATTAATATTTTTTGGTTGCGTGTTTCTTGTGCAAGTCATTTTAATGGTTTAAGTTGCTTATCATAGTCTTTTATGATCTTCCTTTCATATTTTTTTTGCCATCACAAGATCAGAATTGTATTATCATCTACACTTATTTTAGGGTCAAGCTAATTCTTGCTTTTCTTGTGTTGTGATGATTTGTTTTCACCTTTCATAATACATTTCATCAACATGTTTTTTTCAACATGCTACCAAAATGTTCTTTTTATTTGACATCATTTTTTTATTTTTTTATTTTTCCTTCTTTTGGTGTTATTATTTGCATGTGTTGTTTTGTTTTTTTTTTGGGTCTTACAAGAATTATTAGATGTTTACTGTTTACAATTTTACGATCGTTTGGGATCAAAAAGTCCATTAGACAAAAGGTAGATCATGGAGGACAAATTGTCCTCTAGTACTTGACGCACTCCCAACTCCTCAAAAGGCTCAAATGTGAGCCCAAGTAAGAAAACAACGGAAGGAGGAGTCGGAGCACGTTCCTTAGCTCACAACATTTTGAGGGGTAGAGGGGCGTGTTAGAGCTCCGAGATGGGATTAGGAAGAGTTGACAAGCTTCACTCACTCACATGGGCCTGCACACAACCCACACAAAGTGATTAGTGTATAATTAGAGCACCCTTAGTGCTAAGACCAACCACAGGTAACACGGACACACAAGACTCACCACGGCCTGGACTTGGGGGAAGCCACCACCTTCCCCCCTTATAGTATACTTTGCAGCTCTCCACGGAGGCTACATCCAAATGGCTATTTTTCCCAGGACTCCCGAATGAGAGTCCTGAAATCGTGCCAAATGAGACTCCCGCGACTTTGGAGCCCCATAACGTTGTGAGTAGACCTCGGATCACAATGCAGTCTAAAACAAAGTTGTAATTCTCGTCGAGAGCTTTCCAACGATATGTGGCACGCCCCCTGCAACTAAGTAAATCGGGTCGATTCCCGACTTTTTGTGGTTGGGAGTTAAACTGACAGTTCGACTCCCAGCCCTTTTTTTGGCCATAACTTGTGTTTCAGATGTCTGAATGAGCAATGCGAGCCCATTTTAGACATCTACGTTCCAAGAGCTCTCCAATGATATAAAGAATGCCACAAGACATTGAGGTTTGACCCCTACAATCGCTCTTTGAAGTTTTGGAAGTCCACCGAGACTCCATCTCCCAAAGTGGGAGTTGCCTTGGGAGTGTGAGGGTTCATTCCCTCATACTCCCTCACACTTTTTAACACTCCCAGGAGTATGTGATGTGACTCCTCGGGATCCTTTTGGCCCGCACCCTTGCAATGCCTTTGCCTTGACTCCCGAGCTTCCTCTTAGTTCACACCCTCGCAAGCCCTTTGCCTTGGTCGCGAGCCCAAGGCTAAGGTTGCAACAGTACTAGCAGCATGCCACAAATTTGGCCAAGGTGACCGTGTTCGTAGTCTACATGAGTTCAGCAAGAGTGCTCCTGTGGGTGAGGGGTAAGGTTGAATAAAAAAATTCCCTAATTTTCCGTGTATTTGGATAGATAAGGAGCAAGTGCTCTTCATCCTCAACCTTCCCCAAGTTGCAGCCTCGACAAAACCTTTCTACGTATGGCACGCCCTTCCACACACCTAGCACAACCTCAAGTTACGTGTTGCCACACCGAAACCGGGCCAAAACTTTCCGTAGCTGAACACAGTTGATGTCACACAAGTAGCTTTTGCTTTTGTATGACATACCTTTGAAGCGTAAGTATCTTGTTTGCACGTTGGTCCCAATCTCGTGGTTGGTAAAGAACTTTTCAATGAAAGCTAGTTGCGTATTATCCGTCACCCTTTTTACATTCAACATTGTGTGGGGAAAACCTGGAGGGGGTGGGGCCCTAACCTTTTCGTTGATCAGGCTTCTTGTCGTAGATCTACCACCAACCAGCTGCACTAGTTTTGCTAGATGGGTCGGATGTATGTGCGTTGACCCAGGAACTGTTCCTAGTGGTAGTTGAGTAATCCTTGCCTAGAGCGCATGGGTTGTTGCAAGCTGAAATGTTGCTTTCAGCGGTGATTAAGCCAGAGGCAGAAAACCTACCACCTCTTGGGGCTGATTTTGGAGTAGCCATTTTTTCACGGATCCAGCCCAACATTTTTTTCCCACAACAAGCATAACAAGCTGGGCTTCCCATGCCTTTCCTAAGATGTGGTCTTTAGTGACCGTGCTCACACAGTTATAGTATAGCACCGCTTGTCCCCATGCAAAGTGTTCAAAGGGGAATTTGCCAAATTTTGCCAGCATGATGGACGTGCTGGTTGTTTTTCACACCCTGAGTAGGGACTTAAGGAATTCTCGATACACTACTTCAATAGCCTTTATTTTCTTGGAGTCCACCCAAACTTCACAGGCGTAACTTGCTGTGGAACGCATCAATGTGTTGAAGAGGTCATAATGTAACTTAATGTCCATAATACGTAGTTCCACATAGCGACGGTTCAGTGCGAATAGCGAGCACCTACTGGCAGTTGTTAGATGTTCCACTACACTATCCAAGTTTGGGGTGGTCTTGAGCAAGATCCCCAAGTATTTGAAGGTCTGCACACGTTCAATAATGTCACCTTCAAACACAAACTCTTGGCATGGGTCAATAGAATTGAACACCATGATTTTTGTTTTTTTCACGTTCACTGTAAATCCATGTTCAACATAGAACTATTAGAGTGCGTTTAACTATTGTTGCAGTCCCACGTCTAATTCCGATATTAGGGCAAGGTCATTTGCAAAAACAACAACCATACGTGCACATCTGCTAAGGTCGGTGCATCGCATTCTCTACCATCTAAGCGCCCTTCTAGGGCATCCAAATATAGCCCAAACAATATCTCCTTTTCTTTTTTGTCTTTTGTTTGGCTTTTTCATTGTTTTTTTAAGTCAATTTTTTTTTCTTCAACATGTGTTAATGTCAAATTTGTTTTTTTTACTACATTTTTTTATTGAAACACATGTTTGTTGTGGTGTTGTGAGGATGCAATTTCATTTTTTTTTGTTTTTGTTACATTTTTTTGAAACATAATTCTCTTGCAACATTATAATGTGATGTGCAATTTTTTTTTTTTGTTGTGGAACAACAATGTAAGAAGAGTAGCAACATGTGAAGAGTAGTAGCGCAAAAGGAATGATAACACATAAAAAACAACGCAAGAAAAACAACATTAGAAGAGCAATGCGAGCATACCAACAACAATGGAAAACAAAACAAAATTTTGTGAACAAAAATGAAATGTGGGTTTTATTTTTATACACTTTTTTTATCCTTAACCCTAAATAATGCATTCGCCTCCTTAAGTGGTGACGACTGTTTAAGAACTTTACACCTTAAACTATCAAGAATCAGATGCAAGTTTTCTGAGAGAACTTGTTCAGTTTTTCAAAATAAAAAAAAAAAAGAACCAATTCTCACAATCAATTCTCATTCATGTGAGAGAACCAAAGGTCGGTCCTCCATCCAGTTCTCACAATCAACCATGTCAAGCAGTTCTTATTGTGAGAACCCGGTCAAGATTTGAGAATTGCCCAATACTTGTTTTTACCTTTATCGCTAGGGTTCTTACTAATTAGGAGGGTAACAATCTATTTTTAGTCTCAACTATTGCAGATTTGTTTCTACAAAATCAACAAACCACAAATAAATCACTAGTGAAAGTTACAACCAATGTTGGGTGATTCCTGACTTTTATGAAGAACCTTTGGTTCAATTAGATGGTTCTTGATTTTTGTGAAGAACCTTTAGTTTCGGTTTAAAAAATTAAATAGTGAGTCCAGCTCTTCAAAAGCATAAATTCGGGTTCCAATATTGATCCGGTCCCAACTAACTCAAACTGGAAACGACAATTAACTACCAGTTAACCTCCAGTTAGCACTCCGATTTTATTTTCTTTTTTTAATTGTTTTTACAAACATATTGATTCTTGTAATTTGGGTTCACACATAAATGAAAACTAAAATCTGGTTATGGATCAAGTACTTCAAAGAAATACATTTTGATGCTGGTTCTATATCTGGATCCAAAAATCAGACTCGGGTTTTAGTTTTTACTAACCAAAACTGAAATCTCTGGTTCTAATCCACCATAACCTTGCAACTCCCCAACACTGGTTACAAGTTACAAACTGTTAACACACTTCAATATAATTCTGGCTGAATGGTTCCTTGGGTGAACCAGCACCTAAACAGGTAACATGGTGAAAACTAAAAAGCTCATGTGTTTTTGGGTTGCTTCTAAACATAGAAGATAACCTGTTCTAAATACTCAAAAAATCAGGGTTCTGGTGCTGTGTTTTCATTACTGTATGGATAATCCCAACATCCAACAAAAATCCAACAAAAGATCAATGGATAATTCTAATACCTCTTGGATTAAAAAATAGCCTTTAGAGTCTAAGAGCATCTCCACCTAAAAACTGTAAACTACTCTTTCATTTAAAAATAGAATAGTGATCACTGCCCTCACCCACAAATGTCATAAAAGTCCAATTTTGGTTCTTTCATGAAAATTGTCCATTCTTTGATGTTTCTAAAATAACCAAAACATATGGTTCATTGATTTTGAAATAATTGGATGAATAGGTGGTTTTAAAATTCTAAAATAACCAAAACTAATGATTCTTTGAATAAAGAAAAGTTTTAAAAATTAAATTTATGACTTATTAAAAAATCAAATAATCACACAACATGAATAAAAATCTCAAAAACATTTTTCTAACTATTATAAATATCCCATTATTAGACAAACTTTTGTAATTCACAATTTACTAATAACTTAATAAAACCGATGTTTTCTTGACCTCATTTATGGCTTGGGTAAACCAGTTGGTAACACTTACAACCGATACCATGATAAAAACTAAACACCTTTACTTTTCTTGAGTTGTTTTTAAACAAAATAAATATTTGACCATTAAACTAAATCAAAGTTCATTTCTAACATTTGCAAAGTTGATGTATGCCTTAGTTTTGAAGAGGTCTCACTGAAGAAGGGTCAAGTACCAACCTACCAATTTATGTGTTGGTTCATTTTAGCTCTCATCTAAGTGACAAGTGTATTTTTATATCACATTTTTTTATGAGCTATTTCTAATGTTGCTTTTCCATTTGATAGGCATTTTTTTTTCTAGATGCATTTCTTTTGAAGGGCATAAATAAATTGTTCTTTGACTTTTTTTCGCCTTTCAAATTACTTTCGAGGGGTGCAAAAGAAGCCTTTGTAGGGTGATACCCAAGGAGTGTGGCATTACCCAGCATAATGACCTATGAAATGTTTTTGTTCCGTGGCAAAAAAAAAGAGAAAAGATGCCATGTGTTTGAAAAACAAAGCAACTGTTCTTGTGTGGGAGTTTTGTTTTTTGAAATACCTGCCTTTTGCACACCCGAAGAAAGATATGCATTAGAATGTATTCTCCAAATACACTATGAAATTTGTGCAAAAATACATGTTAAAATTTATTCTCATAATACACTATAAAATTTCTTGTAAAGTCTTCAAAAGAAAAACCTTTAGGTACTAAGGGTCACTTTAGAAGAGGGACCAAGGTCCAGGGTCCAATGAAATAAAGCAAGCCTATTGGCTGACAGCCATAAATTGGACCCATGGAGTTTAGATGAGGATCTGAGACCAAAAAGTGGAAAACCAAGGCTAAACCTACATGACACCATTTTGGAGGGAAAATCAATTGGTTATGAGACAAAGGAAAAAAAAAAAAAAGAAAAAAAAGCTGAAAGGATAGCTCATGATTTGGAGAACCAAGGTGCAAGCTAGGGTCCATGGCAAGGTTCAACTCAAGGATTCAATTTGCTTCAAATGGGTCCAAATTGGCTCCTAAGAATTTGGACCCTGGACCCCCCCATCTAAAGTGGGCCTAAAGATGTGAACCCATTTCATTCTTTGAAACACCCAACTTTTGGGGATGCAAAAGTGTAGGGTAAAGCCCTAGGATGGGGACGTTCTCAAAATGAGGGGCCACCTATAACGAGGTGATAGTCAAGTCCAGCCTCACATTTTGGGAATGTCCCTCAACCATGTGGGCTTTACCTATATAATAAAGCATGAGGCAAAATTTATCATGAACCAAACCTATGTAGATGGCAAGGCATAGGACTCAAGGGATCTTATGCCTACTCCTCAATGGAACAAAAATTATGCCTACTTATAGGTGTAAGAACCCTCCCACTATTGAGGAGTAGGCATAATATCCCTCCCATTTTCTAGGAAGGGAAATCCATGGATATAAGGTGCCCTCCAAAAACACCACAGATGCTAAAAGGTATCCTCCAAATAGGCTACAAAATTTCTCATAAGTCTTAATGCTAAAGAAAGAGAAACACTACTAATGAGTGCATCAAGCAGTGAAGGTAGCATAAAATCTTGTTAGGGATCTTGGGGGTGCCATTAGGGTGCTGCTGAGCAAATTAATCGTGTGCACTTGTCAAGATGCCTTGTCTCCCTCAGCATCTATTCTAGCATCATCGCTTTGATCCCTATTTGCCTGATTCATTCTTTCCTCTACTTTCCTTGAATGCTTGGTGAGCGAGGAAATGAAGCCAGTGTGAGTTTGTTCCTCTCTCTGCCTTGCCTATTCTTCTTCTATTGAGAGCTGTACAAGTCCTGTGTTGGTAGACCATCATCATCCAGGGGACAATTGGTCTTGCAAATTATTATCATGTGCTCTTTCTATATGCCCTATCTGATGTTTGTTGATGGCTTAATTACCAGAGTTAGGGTTTTTATGGCATAATGAGTGCAATCTGTAGGAATGATGAGGATTTGTGCAGAGACAAAGACTTCACCTCCTACAAGGGAAGCTCTGAGTTGATAGTGAAACTCCATGCAGGTGGTGGACATAAGGAAAGGGGCGTGAAATGGAGTACTACGACGAGCTTGATAAGAAGGTGGGTTTATCAAGGTAATGATGATTATTATCTAGAGTTTTCAAGTCTGATTCTTCATGTCAGTAGTACTATGTTCATTTATCCTTTGCACCTTCAAAAGATAATAGCAATACGCATACTCCACCCTCATTTGATTTCCTCCTTGTTTTGATGTATCCAAAAAACTTTGCCCTCTGATGGGTCTTTCTCTTTTGTAGCATGCTAATTTGTTTCAGGAACAAGAGGTGTAAGTATCGGTTGTGGGGAGGAGGAATGCGTGCAATTGAGTCTTGGGATTTTTTTTACTTGAGCGTCATGTTCTCAATATGTCGACTGGATCGTGATGGGAAAAAAAAAACTGCCTTAATCTGTAGTAGGTTTCAGTAAATAGGCGAATTGGTACAAAGCACATCCCGAGTCACCCAGTTTGATCACAGTCTGGGGTTGCTGAAAAGTCAGAATACAGGGGCAAAATCAAAGATTGTGGTCTTTGTTGCTGTTCAACAGCTTTTTCCTTTTGCTTGGATCTGTTGCACAACAATTGCTTGTGGCACTAGTGACTAGATGGTTTTGCCATTGCAGGTTAGTGGTGGATGTGCAAGGGTTGGGCTAAGAGATGAGGGACGAAGTGAAATGAGAAGTTAAGATTGAAGAGATTGTGGAAGGGGAAAAGCAGAGGCTGTAAGTACTTTTTTCTCAAGTACTCTTGAAAGTGATTTTTGCTGGGGGCTCAGTGCAATGAAATGTTTGTTTCCAATCACATAGGTTGGAAAAGAAGCATTTCTTATCCTATGGAGGTGTGTCAATTCACATGTTGATTGATGCAGGAAAGGTTTGGAAAAGAGGATGGCAATAGTGCACATGTTTAGAAACAGTTGGGGAGCAGTAGGGAAGAAGAGGGAGTATGCAGTGGGCAGATTGGGCAACTACATATCACAAGGAGGGCATACTACTGCTGTTCAGCTCCGACCATTCAGCGGGGCAGTGGACATCATTGTAGTGCAGCAAGAGGATGGATCATTGAAAAGCTCACCATGGTATGTCAAGTTTGGCAAGTTCCAAGGGGTGTTAAAGCGACAAGAGAAGCTTGTGGCATTGGCTGTCAATGATGTGCCCCTCAAGTTCCACATGTATTTGGACCCAATTGGCGAGGCTTACTTCCTCATGGATGAGGCAAAGGGCATTTCCCCTAAAACAGAGATAGGAGAGTCTAACATGGGGTTGTTGCAGGAAGAAGCATTGGCTAGAGGGAGGAAGTCACCAGATCTTGTGGTGATGTTAGGGAATAAATCTGTGGGAAAGCAGAGGAACTCCTGGGATCACAGGAAATCAAGGGAGGATTATGAAGATGGTGAGGAAGATTATAGTAGTGATAAACAAGAAGGAGACTTGGAATCGAGGTTTGAAGGCAAGAAGACATCATACCTTGTGCAACAGGTGAGCACCTAATGCCTTATTGGGTTAGTGCCAACTTTATTTCTAGCTCATGCCACATGGGTTGGGGTTATCCATATTTTCATCTAGTTTAACTTAGAGTGACTCCTAAAAGGGGCAATGTGAAAAAGTAGCATAACAAAGAACAGGCTCTACTTTATGTTGGGTGCACCTTAGATGTTTTTCAATAATTTTTTTGTGGACCTCAATCCATTATGAAGTTGTAATTGACATATTGCTAGTCTACCTTAAGGAGGCTTGCAATTGAGGATACAAAAGACAGGAAAAGGTTGCAAAGAGACTTGTATACAGGCTAATAGTTTCTCTCTTGGCATCTCATGATCATCATCACATTAGAAAGTAGCATTTGCTCCTTATTTTACATTGTTCTCTCTAATGTTCAATAGCTTGAACTTTTGCATATCACATAGTGATGATGCACTCTTATGATGAAGAAGATTAGGCAATAGTAAAGTTAAGTATAAAGGTTTTTTCTCACACACAATTATGGGTTATTTGGGTGTATAGTCTATTGATATGTTAGTAGAGGTTCATACATCCGTAATTGTAGTTGGCAATAAGCCACCACTACTTAGAAATTTCCTTATTTAGTTGAATACTATCAACTTGCCAATCATAGTCTACTACACATCATCTCACAACATTAGTTCAATTCTAGATAAGTTTTTCCTCTCATGTGAATTGTCTTTTGCATTTCAAACAGTACTTCAGACAATCCTAGGTTGCCTTCAAGAAAATGATTTCAATCATGTTAGTTTGGATGATGTGTAGATATATAAAGAGAGGGATCATTTTCACGCTTTAACTTTGATATTTTGTATTGCATGTGCAATGTCCAGGCACAAGATCCAGGAAGAAACTCAATTTGTAATGCTACTTTTACTAGCATGAAGGAAAATGGGACCTTGTTTGGTGTAAAAAATGCAAGCAACATGACAAAAATTCATGCATTCCTCAATGAAGTTCTTGGGAAGGACACACAAAATGTATCAGGGGTGACAAATACTTTAATTGCTCCAGCTACTTCTGGGACAATTGCCAAAGTATTTTCAAAGGATTCTTCTTTATCATCAGATGGCTTCCCAAAATCTTTATCTAAAGGTAAGTTCAAGTTACCTTCTTCTTTCAGTGCTTATGAAGTGAAAGCTCTTCCTTTATAAGGTAAGGCTTTCAAAGATATCATCAAACTTAAATGCAAAGATTCTAATGCTTGGCTTTGATGTTGAAGTATTGAAAAAGAAGTTGAAGCCCTTCGATCAAAAGAACATGTGATGTAAATTGTTCCAATAGATGTGTTTATCCTGCCTAAACAAAGTTCAAGATGCTATATACTAGAATTTTTTGGTAGAGGTTCGAAATTGTTGCTGGAAAAGAGGGTTCATATGGTGAAATGTTGCAGAAAATGTAACTGAAACTTAATGTTGCACTTCTCAATGATAATCAGAGGTTGAATCTTGGCATGAGGAGATTGAAAAATTGTTGATGTACTTAAATATATCTTGATCATTTCAGCGAAAGTCTCATGGTTCAATCATGAAATGCCAAGTCTATTTTGCCAAATAGTTTGGATGTGTTGGGAGGTTTAACCAAGGCAAATAAGTAGGCCATAGTGATGGTGGGTTTGAGGAGGCAATGTTCCCTAACCTTTTAAATTAGGTCATAGGATAGGATCTAAAGATGTAAGTATCACATCTTGTAAAGGAGCTTGATGCAGATCTCAAAACAATTTAGCATTTTCTAATGGACGACTTGAATGACTTGAAGTGTAATTAACTTTGTTCATGTGATGTTGAAACCACCATTAATGAAGAGACCATTTTAAACTCTTTGTAAGAATATCTTCAAGTAACAAATGGGAATTGAGAGGTAGCTAAAGCATATGCTTCAACCAAGATTATATTTGAAGGATTTCTTGGGCATCTATCATCATAGATGAGAACCTTGTGTTTGAATCAAAGGTCAAGAGTATGTATGGGTGTAGCAGCTTCACTAGTGTTTGGAATGCTTATGTATTTATTATTTGAGAAATGCACGGTGTCATAATGGTGTCTAGACAACCTCACCTTTTCCTTAACAATAACAAGGGGGTTCTTTGGTTTCTACAACAACTAGTGGATGGAAGTTGTCTTCTGCAACAATCAAAGACCATATTTGATGCAAGGAATGTTGGGCAAGGAATGGGTCTTAAATGAAATGTTGGACCTTTGATGTCTAAAACTGCATTCATCATGGTTGCAAGAACTGGGTTAGAAGATGATGTTTATATTGATTCAGTCTTGCAGAGCGAATATTATAAGCATTCACCAAAGGACCAAGTGCACACCTTCATTCCCAGTTCAGAAATGTTGTCATTGATGAACCTAAAGGAGGGCAGGAATCGTATCACATTTACATTCTTCAGGAGAGTGCTTGGACGTCAGCAGGTTTGCAAAAACATCAATTAATTCCATATTCATGTGTCATAGATCATAATTTGAAACCATGTTCATAACATGTTTGTCTCTTTTATTTTGCAACCTAGAACATATATATTGGAAACATTAGTGACTTTGTTTGTAAAGTCATCAAAGAAATGCACGAGTTAATTGGTGTGAGCAATGTTTTTGATCAGGTGGACGCCCAAATCTACCTTTGGAAGTGGAATACACGTATTGTCATTACAGATGTTGATGGGACTATCACAAAGTAAGTACATGGTATAAGGATCCTTAACTAATACATATGGCAAAAAAAATTGTTTTAATTTGCATATGATGTGATGCCCCATGCTAAGATTACTGTTTGTTGCTTATTTGTTAAACAAATTTGTTGAATTGCAGGTCAGATGTATTGGGTCAAATGATGCCTTTGGTTGGGAAGGACTGGACACAATTAGGTGTAACTCGCCTTTTTTCTGCCATCAAGGTGCTTGGGTTTTTGTCATTTGATCAATGATGGGTGTCCAATAATAATTGAATCTTATGGAAAACTATTGATCTCCATTTAAGAACATCAATTGTGGTTTCTTGATGCAGGAGAATGGATATGAACTTCTGTTTTTGAGTGCTCGTGCAATATCTCAAGCATATGTCACTCGCCAATTTCTCATCAATGTCAAGCAGGTTAATCACTACTCCTTGCATATTTTATGTAATTGGCAATTTTTTTCTTTACAGATCATTCAAAAGAAAAACTTATTGCATAAGTAATAGCACAACCTAATTAAATTGCTTTTGTTTGTTGCATTATCAGCTACTTTTTTTAGTTATGCATTAAAACTGTAAAAGGTGATTATATGAATGGATTTTTCTATATTGGTGGAATTATGTTTAGGTTACTTCAGGTCATGTCAATTCTTGTTGTTGCCAAAAAAGCCATAAATTTCTTCAATAATTTGTTCAAACTTTACAAAGCCTGAAGTATGCATAATCATTTTTTGATGTTTCCATCAAGGCATTGGATGTATGTTTAATTTGGTTATATCTCTCCCTTATTTCTTGGTGGTTGAAGTTTACAGGATGGTGAGGCCCTTCCAGATGGACCATTGGTCATCTCTCCTGTTGGATTGTTTCCCTCCTTCTATCATGCAGGTTTGATGTTCTTCTTTTGATTAACTTTGCACGAAAGTTCTTAGCATGTTCATTATAATTGAACAAACAAGTTGTTTTCATTATTTGGTCTATGTTTACAAGTTAATACTTTTCAAGGTTTCATGTTTAGCTGATTATGTTAAATTTTTTGATGGAATTACTAAATGCAGTTATACGCAAGGCACCCCATGAGTTCAAAATTGCATGTTTACAGGTTTGAACCTTCAATCACTAATTTAATTGCTGTTGCATCATACACTCATGGATTATGTAATGAATTTCTAGTTTATTCATGTGAGGGTTCAAATTTTTAATGCTTTTGTAGGACATAAGGTCTCTTTTTCCAAAACATCACAATCCATTTTATGCTGGTTTTGGAAATCGTGCAACTGATGAGATCAGCTACCTAAAAGTTGGGATCCCAAAGCGCAAAATCTTCATGATAAATCCAAAGGTAATTCCCATCTTGTATTACTTTTTAAGGTACTTTGCAAAAATCATGATACAATATTGATGTTGAGCTTGTTATCTACGATTATTTGTTCCCTTATTGTTTTGTGTCTCTTGGTTCTTTGAATTGTGCTTGGAGATTGCTTACTTGGCATACTTCTTCTCTAACAAGCTACATTGAACCTTGGGGAGTAGGGTGAGGTGGCTGTGAACAACCCAATTGATGTGGAGTCCTACACCTCCCTGCACAAGCTTGTTGATGAGATTTTTCCACCATGAATGGCATGGAATAGGTATTCACATTTTTTCCCCTATCAACAAAGTGCAATTTTCATTGATGAGATCAGTTTTACCCTACCACATGCAAAGGTCAATAACAAATAAATATCACTTTATTTCCTAAGAATTAGGATAGTATACGTAATATAATTGTCTATGTGTGGCTTTTGACCTACCTTTCTCCCTTATGGACCTACCTCTCTATCTTTACCAATCAGCATCTCCTCCTTTCATTGTTGCCCCTTTATTTATTTTTCCTCTCAAGGTCTTTTGGGATTTTAATGAATGGTTGTTTTAGGGTGCTTCTTCTTTTGTGTTCAGCCTTGCTTGGAGTAGACATATCAAGTTTATGTGGACATTCATTTGCTCTCTTTATGTGGGTGGAGAAAGTGTCGAATGATCTTGGTTTGCATCATAATTTCTACATACATGAAATTAAACTGATATTAGATTATGCATGTAGTGTAGTGGAAGTGGCTTATACCAGATTTCAAAGTGTTAATAAATTCAAGATTCATGGAATTTTCTTAAGGGTGTAACAGGGTAATGGATGCAACAGAAAAAGGTAGTAGGAGCAAAAGACCTAAGACATGTGGCTCACTCGCCACTTTCTTGCCAGGGTAAGCATGCATAACAAATGCTTTTTGTGGAGAGTTATGAGCAACCATTGTGATTGAAAGGTGGCAATTCTCTGAGTACATTCATCAGTAAGCCTGGCTTAACAGCATGGGCACATGGTAGATCAAATGGAGTGCCTTAGAAGAATACAGATGCCAATTAGTCTTCATTGTAATATTAGGGTGAATGCAATATTGTCCCCAAAACTAAAAATGTACAGACTGCAATTGTTCCTGAAATGTGAAAACTATGAGGATCCTAGAGGCAAATACTTCAATTGAAGTATTTTGTTTGAGCCTAATGTGACCTAGGACATTGATAGAAGGTGTTCTACTCAGATCACCCCATCTAAGTAGAATACCTTCAATCAATAATGGGGTGATGGTATTAACTAATAGTTTTTTGCAAAGTTTCTACCCACTTTTATTTGCTTTAGTCAACATTGCATGTCTAAGTATGCTTCAAGTTACATCAAATTTTCTCAAATCTTGGGGGATTAGGAGGGGACACTATTGGCTTAATCTTGTATTTGAGTGGGTTGTAAATGAGAATCAGATTTAGTTCAACATGAAGGCTACTACTAGTTTAATGTTTTGAAGTTCCAAAAAGTTATGGGCCCAAAGGACTTTGAGTAAACCTGAATAGAATGAATGTTTGCTTTGCTTTGAAAGATATTGTATTGTTAAGTCAATAATTCAAAACTCAAAATTAATGTTTGTAATTTGTTTATTTTTGTTGTGCATCCACATGTTTTTTTCTTTATCCATGTTCGATTGGGTATTGGTATGTTTTGATATGCCATTGGAATTCCTGAAAAACCGTCAAGGACCCCATGGTGAACATCACATATGATATCATTGGTTTTCCCACATGTATGCAATGACATAGATTTCCTAAATTAAGAATTAGGTCTAGCTTCATTCAGATTTGTGTATGAAGGTTGAAATTATCTGAAAGTGTTCCAAAAGTTCCTGAGCCAATGTTTTCTAAACTTTCCAAAGTGTTCTCAAAATTTAAAAAACTGCTTAAAAATTGCTGTTGTACTAAAATGAATGGGAGTCAACTATCCATTTATGGTGATGAAACCTAATGGTGCTTGAAAAGATGGGGGAAAAGGATAAACATGATGATGTCATGGTAGTTTAAATTCCATGGCCTTGAAGAGTTAATTTATGCAGTATATGTGTACTTTCTTCATTTCCTTGTTTTGCAAACCAATTGTCACCACATGTTTATAAAATTGATGAACTGATAGCTTGATATTGTTGGACAAAGTTTTAGTTTGACAAAAATGTTTTTAGATCTTAAGTGTAACTTGTTTTTAGTAAACTTTAATGCCAATCATGTAATGAAGCAAATATGGGCCCCTTCCAACAAAAGACTTTACATACATGAAGTGGGGGATAAGGAATGATACATTTCAAAGAGAGTTCAAACCAAACCCAAAGGCAATGTTGACTGTCCTTGGAGGTGAGTTGAAAGCCAAACTATGCTTTCAATGGCAAGAAATTTTGATTACTTTTTATCTTCTTAATATTGATCTTTAACCCCCCACCTATTTTCTATGCTGAAATCCTTTTGCAAGTTCGTTTTGTTCATTCTAACCACCTGTATTCACTTGTAATGCTTTGTTAACCCCAAATTCACCATTTGTTTTGTTCATACTAGTCACAAATGAACCTTTTTGTGTTGTTTGGTGGCCATCTTTTGAATAGGTGGTTTTTAATGTGTTGTTTTCTTCTCTTGATCAATCTTGATCCTCTTGGAAAGGAGTACCATGAATTTCAATGATGTAGATTTGGAAGATATTTCTTTCTGATTATCTTGAATGACACATGAATTGTACATCTTCTCAATAGCTACACTCCTTCAATGCCTTGTTGTGATGATTTGCCCAATGATATGCAATGTTGGGATGGTCTAGTTACAAGTACCACAATTTATTCTAACAATCCTAATTATGTCCCAAAAGGCGAGAATTTAAATTTGTTATTAAGATTTCTAAAGGGAATCATTTATTAAAAATAAAACATAAATATTATAAGTTAAAACATTAAGTGTTGCAAATATGTTTTGGTTCCAACATTGCTTTCCTCAATACAAGGGAAAAGTAAGATATGTGTTTGACATTGAAAATATGTGTCACAATAAAGTTCCATCAATACTACAGCAATATGTATGAAATTGGTCTCCTAGGGAGAATATTTCAGTTTTGCAGCTGGTGGACCAATGGATATTCATGGTTAAACAAATTTCCTACATGGGTACAACATTTCCTTATGATTCCAACATGACATGCATCATCATTCTTATTGAATATGTGTTGCATATGTTGGTTTAACAAGTGATGGCTACTACATTGCAAAGCAAAATTTTACAATGGAGTCTTGTATCTCCTGTTAAGATATCTTATGCTTCATTGTGCAAAAGTTTTATAAGGAGGTAGAAAGAAAACAAACGAAAGAAAAAAGGAAAACCGTAAACCCAGACACACCCAAGAGGATACCTATTACACTGAGTGATACCCATCACGGACACACCGAAGAGGATACCCATTACACTTAGTGACACCCTGACACTAAGTGATACCCATTACACTGAGTGATACCAATACCCTGAGTGACTTTTCCTCTCACCGAAAGTTCTCACAACCCACCCAAGAGTTTACCCATTGCACTGAGGGACCCTGTTTTCCTCACAAACAAACCAGACACTGAGTGATTTTTCCTGACACTGAGTGATACCCATTACCCTGAGTTTTCCAGCCAATAGGATATATATCGGACGGACGGACTGACACACACCGATTCTTTTATATAAGATAGACTAGCAATGTTTAAGGTGATAGGCCAAACACATGATCAGTGTTGAAAAACAATTGTAACAATAACATGGAATGAAACATTAAAAAATAGCATCACATGGTCACAAAACATGAAGATAGAGAATTATTGAAAACTTACAAAGGTTCATACGGCTCGTGATCTACATAGGTTTGGTTCATGATAAATTTTGCCTTGTGCTTTACCGTAGGTAAAGCCCATGGGTGGGGTGCATTCCCAAAATGTGGGGGCAGACTTGGCTATCACCTCATCCTAGGCCCCTTCTTTTGAGAATGCCCTCACCACCCTAGGACTTTACACTACATGTAAAGACCTGGCCAGTTTGTTTAAGCTTTAAACATGCGGGCTTTATTAGTCATAATTTCCCTCTCAGTAGGTGGGAGGGAGATTTACTCTCTGATTGGGATATCATGCCTTTGGCTAGGAGCTGGAAACCACTATTTAGTATCCCCCTTGAGGTTGAAGTGTACAACATTGAAAATCTATAATTACAAAAAATAAAGTAGCTCCCACCTTGGTTAGCAATAAACGCCTTATTTCGCATATATATTGATGTAGATTGGTAATATATTGTGACTCATATCAATTGTTATGGGAACCCCAAAGTCCAATTTTTTTTCTTTTGTGATGAACATCTTTGGTTGGCCCATCACAAGGTTCATTTAATCAAGCTTTGGACAGTCCCAACAGCAATTCTCAAGTTTACCTATGTTTGGTGGATGTTGGTGGACAAAGATAGTTGAACTAAAAACTTGTAGTTTTGCAACTGATGGCTTGTGACTAGTGAAAAGATCTTTAGGAGTCTTGTCAGGATGAGATTTGGTGGAGTGCAAATTCAAAATGATTGTTGTGGCATGGAATTGTTTCACCCCACAAATACTATAACAAGTTTTTATCCATGAGGAAACATCTCGTAATATCCAATAATGATTGAGTTCATCATTCAACAATGTTATTTTGTTGAGGTGTGTATGACACTATCAATTGTTGATTAATTCTTCACTTTCACAATAACTTGAAAATTCCCATGATATAAATTTACCATCATTATTTAATCAAAATACTATAATTTTTTTCTTGGACACATGTTCCACTTCATGTTGGAAGATTTTGAATTTATCAAGTGTTTAGTCTTTCCTAGTAAAAAAAAAGACCCAAATCCGACAAAAAAATCATCAACAAAGCTAATCAAATATCATGAACCACCAAGAAATGGGAGCTTAAATGGACCATAGATATTAGTGTGCACCAATGCCAATGGTTTTGAAATAGAAGATTAAAAGACCTTAGGTATTTTGCTCCTGGCTAATTTCCTTTGGAAATAACTAATGCACGGTGTCCTTGATAAGTGTAAAAATGGCACACCTACAACTATTTTTGCTTGAATCATTCAATGCATCCCATCATAATTGAAGTGGCTTATTGATGATGTTAAATGTCATTCTTTGTTAGTTTTGCCACTATCATTGAATTTATTTTGGCTATAGCTAGTGTTTTTCCTTGTAATGCAAACACCTACCTAACACCTTCACTTGGGCCATTCCCCCTACCCGCTTTGAGATGATCAAAAGGAAGAATCACAATTGATTACCTTGAATCCATAAACCTATTCCTTCTATTTGCTACAGATAATTATCATGGTTCTTATTACCACCTTTTGTTCCTTTTCCTTACCCAGCTACAACCTTAACCTATGCATATGTATGCAAGCATCACCAACCGTGAATTACAACTGGTTACTTAATTTCCACACCCTTATTTCTTTTAACAATGGCCTTTCTTGGTTATTAGCTATAATTTCTTTTTCCTATCTGTTGTAAATAAATGTCTTACTTCCTTCTATTTCATTGTGTTTTCTTGCATTTGATCAACTACAAACCTACCTAGAGCACATTCATACAAGTAACATTACTCATGAATTCCAACAAGTCTTGGTGCACAACAACTTTCACATCTTCAAAAGAAAGAGGTTACAAGGTAATGTTTTACATACGAATTCTCCCCACTACTTGTTTTAATTACCTTTTAACTTGGCCTTTGTATTGCTTCTCATTATTACAACTTCTACCTCTTCCATTATATACACCTTTAAAATTTCTTATTCACCCCAACTAGCCTTTCACACCTGTCACAACCCTAGCCTTGGGCTTGCAACCAAGGCAAGGGCTTGCAAAGGTGCGAGCCAAGAGTGAGCTTGGGAGTCACATTTCATGCTCCCAAGAGTGCAAGAGAGTGTGAGGGAATGAACCCTCACATTCCCAAATGAACTCTCACTTTGGGAGTTGGAGTCCCAATGGATTCCCAAATTTTCAGAGGGCGATTGCAAGGGCCAAAACTCATTGGATTGAAAAGTTCCTTATATCATTGGAACGTTCTTGGAATGTAAATGTCGAAAATGGGTTTGCATGACCCATTTGGACACTTAAAATACAAGTTATGGCCAAAAGAAAGGTCGGGAGTCAAATTGACAATTTGACTCCCAACCATTAAAAGTCGGGGATTACCCCGATTTCCTTGTGTGCAAGTGGCGTGCCACATACTATTGGAAAGCTTTCAACGAGGGCTACATTTCACTTTAGACCTCACTTCAATTGGAGATCTACACACAAAGTTATGGGCCCCAAAATCACGGGAATCCCAACTTTGGGAATTTGGGATTCTCATTTTGGAGTCCCGGGACAAAATGACATTTGGGTGCTAGTCCCGTGGCTAGGCACAAAGTGTATTATAAGGGGGAAAGCGGTGACTTCCCCCAAGTTCGGGCCATGATGAGTCTTGTGAGTCTGTGTTTGCCTATGGTTTGTCTGTGCACCAAAGGTGTTCCAGCTACGCACTAATCAACCTATTATTTGGTTTTGGTTTGTGTGAGTAAGTGATTTTTTTGTTAATTTTCCTAGTCCCATCCTGGAGCTCCAGCACACCTTTCTACCTTCAAAATGTTGCAAGCCAAGGAGTGCCCCAATTCTTTCTCCTTCTATTGTCTTCTTTTTTGGACTTGTAACTGAATCCATCAAGGAGCTTGGGGGTGTGTCAACACCTCACTTTTGATGGGTCCACTTGTCTTTAGTTCATTGATTTTCATGTTTTCACCAAAGGGTAGAACATCGCTTACATTGCTTCAAGGCCAACAACTCACAACCATAACACCATCCTTTTTTTAATCCTGATTCCTAACTTCAATAACAATTTACGTACCTTTTCCTAGCTTCCACCCCCCAATCCCCATGCTAATGTGTTTCCACCTCCACTTTTTGCCACAACTACCATCTTTTGAAGATCTTGCCTCCATTCACCCAAATGAGTTTTGATTTGATCACCCCTTTGAAAAGCTAGTTATTTCATGATGTAATAGCCTCCCACTTTCACCTACCTCACCCTTTCATGATACACCAAGATCCCTTATCTTTCCTTACAACCATCACCATCACTCCCTCTTACTCACAACCCCTTACACCCCATTCATCATTTAGGAAGAAAAAAAGAAGTCAGCATTAGTTCCCTCCTTTTTAGCTTCATGGAGACACCACTAGTATTCTCATGCCTTAACCATAATTGCTAGAAGCTTCTAGGAAATTAAACATCCTTCACCTTGTCTGTACCCCCTTATTTAGCAAGGTTAACCAATCTTGGATAAGGATAAAAGAAATTGACCTTATTTTAATCCGACCAACCTACTCTCCCCTTTATTTTAACCAGGCCACCCTTTCAAACCTTATTGGGATAAGGACATATGTTTTAATCTAATCCTTTAGACTTAAGGTTAACCCCAAAACTTCCTTATCTAACTTGATTTTCTTAATCAAAATTGGGTTAGGCTAATTTATGCCCAACAAATTGTGAGCATCCTCTTGAGGTGCATAGGTAATCACTTCTTTTGTGAAATGATTTTTAATGAAGTAACCTTCAAAAAAAATTCCAAACTATGATGTTGATTTACTATATTTCCGACATATAAAAAAATCTTCCTAATTGATGGGGAGTAAATAACATGTGGGATGGTTTTGACATCACCATTGGGGAACTATAAATCAACGTTATTGATTCCAACAAAATCATGGTCATGTCCTCTTGTTGATTTCACATTTGAACTTTTGATCAAAACTTGAAAAAATAGATTGATTGCTAGTGATGTGATGTGTCACACCAAAATCAAGATACTAGACACATTGAAATGATGAAAATTCAACTAGATTCAATTTTAAAAGACAAGCTTCAAATGAGTTAAGATGATTCATTGAGTTTTGTTCTTATAATGGTGTGACATTCTCCTCAATAGTGCATGGTTCAATGTCTAGCCCAAAACTCAAATCAATGCCTCCATTTTCATTGTTGAGTTTTAAGGTCTCTGAATTCTCCTCACTAATATAAACTTGCCATCTTGACACCTTTTTTTATTTTTCTTGATAATGAAATTTGAAGTCTTCACATGATCCACCATGGCTTTGATCTCACATTCACATTCCAAATGGCCTTCTTCAAGACACCAATCACACCAAACATTGTGCCTAGGCTAATTTGGTCACCTTGCTTTGAACCTAGGCTAATATGTGTTATTTCTTGATTGGTATGAATCACATGCATGATTTTGCTGGAGTGAACAAGAATATTGGTTTTGTTGTAAACCAAGATTTTTCCCATAGTTTGATAACTGATTAATTTGATAGCTTGATTCACCTTTGGTATAACTACCAAAAACATTACTATTAAAGTTCAAAGTTAGCGTGTCATTAACACCTTTACTTGGGTCCTTTCCCTTCACCCCCTTGGATATTGTTAAAGGGAAAAATCACATTTTATCAGTCAACTTCTACTCCCCTTAATCTTTAATTTTGTCTCAATAGATTCCCACTAATTTCAAGGCAATCCCTTCCCCTCTTCTATCAACTCTTTTCCCTTTCTTTTAGTTATAGTTCATTTTCTTGTCTGTTCCAAACCACAACCCTACTTCTTCTTCTAATTATTTGTTTTCTTTAGGTTTTTAAAATATAGTTTCCTTTCTCTTGGCTGTTGTAGACAACGAATCTCTATTTCTCTACCAAGTCCTCTCTTCATTCATTTAACCAACTTCAACCCTAATCTAGTCATACACCTTCCACCTTCAACATCAATTTTCATACAATCCAACAAATCTTTGCACACACAGTCTTTACATCTTCAAGAACAAGAAATAATACATTGCTTGGAGGTCCAATACTCCCAAGATTGTTCCTAACTACTTCTTAGTATTAGCCTCCTTTCAGTCATGCATTGCCACACTTCCTAGCTTTACAACTATCAACACCTCCAAAAGCTCCTACCTTCCTAGCTCCACCTCCAAAACTAGTCTCTTCACATTATCTCTCCCCTTGTCAAATGCATCTCCTCTATTCCTGCTCCTATACCAACCACAACAACCCCCCAAAAACAAATCTGTATCCTCCTTTTCTACTCCTGGGTTGTATTTGGTATACGTGTGGCATTGCCCTCCTTAAGTCCACCAGTAGTTGGAGGCAAGGAATCAAAGGCGCAACAACTCAGCAGGTGTAGCCATGGGGCTGTCTCTAAGAGTAACTTGAAATCGTCCAATAAGGTGAAGCACTCAGAGAAAATCTGTAGTGTATTTGGAGGGCACCTTATGTCCATCAATTTCTCTCCTACAAAATGAAAGGGATATTATCCCTATTCCTCAATAGTGGGAAGGTTCTTACACCTATGTAAATAGACATAATTTCCCTTCCACTATTGAGGAGTAGGCATAAGATCCCTCCACTCATACCTCCACTCCTCCACCTTGTGTGATCTATGTAGGTTTGGTTCACTAATAAATTTTGTCTGGTGCCATACCATAGATAAAGCCCATGGGTGAGGGACATTCCCAAAATGCAGGGCTGGACTTGACTGTCGCCTCACCTTGGCCCCTTTATTTGAGAATGCCCATCCTAAAGCTTTACCCTACACTAATGACTATAAACAAGTAGCAACAAGGAAATTCAAGTGTCTCGACTTAAATATTGTTCTTTTGTGTAACCCCTTAATGGGGTTTGGAGGTCCGTGTCTTGAGATGAGGTCAATGCTTGAGGTTTCATTTTCATGTGGGCAACATTCAAAACACTCCTAAAAGTTTCACCTTATGGGGGATCACTCATCAAGTCCAAAAAAACCTACTTCAATTGCTACACCTTTAAAACTTCCATTTGTCTTTATTGCATTACAAGCTGCATCACATAAATCGTACTTATATGATGAGGTCCCTTCACAACCTCTATAAACACTTAGACATATATTGACTTTTTGATTAATTTCCTCCATCCAAGTTTATCATGAATATCATATTTTGAAGCCTACACATTACAATGCCCGTTAATAGTCTAAAATGTTCATCCATTTTGGGGATAAAAACTTTGTGTTTTTTTACATCTTCAACTTAAAATGAATATGGTGAGAATTTTGTGAATTTGATTTACTTTCCTCCCATCCATGTCACATGCCATCATAACCATTATACATAAATTAATAGTTATCCATTTTGGATGACAATTATTATATATATGGGTTCAAAATTCATCTAACTTATCTAATAAATTCAAAGATGTGCAGGGTTCAAAAAATAGTCCTCTTAGGGCATCTCCACCCCACACCTGCAAACGCCCCTTTTCATTAAATCCTGCGGCGCTCCTATATTGATGTCCATTTTGCAGTGGTCATTTTAACCCCTTCAAAGTCTTTTTTCTAGTATGGATTTTGATAGTGACTATTACTCATCTAAATGTAAAGACATAAATGGTCTTCGAGTGTTTAAAGGGACTTTTATGACGTTTATGGGTGGGGACAGTGATCATTAAACACTATTCTATTTAAAATTAAAGGAGTTGTTTACACTTTTGGGGTGGAAATGCTCTTATATATATATTTGTGGAACTTCCCTTCTATATAATGACTATTAGTATTTGTAATAGTAAATTTATTCATCAACATGAATCTTTTTTTTTTGGTGTCCATTGTCATGAAGAAAGACTATTTATCCACTTACTTTTGTTGAACTCCTCCAAGGCTGAGTTAGGAGGGATAGGTTGAAGAGTTCTTGGTATTAGATTGTACATGTGGCCTGAATTGAACTTCTTCTTTAAGACAAAAGACTCTTCAATGTGAAAAATGATGTTAAATAGGTTGTCAATTATTTGTCACAAGACTTCCGACCAAGGAAGTGGTTTGGTGGTTTTACATCCTGGAAAAAGTTTGGGCTTATGAGGGTTAATTTTGAATTAAGTCCTTATTATCACATAAGTAAGTTGCACAATTAAAAACCTCACCCAACACTCATACATCAAACAAAACATTTGAAAAATACAAGAAATAAAACTTACATAACTTTGAGTTAAAATCATCCACATGTTTAAGAACTTTGTTTCATGAAAATCATTAATAAAAAATTGTACATTTGTTACTATAAACATTTTCATAATTGACAGGGCACATAAATATATTGCGACTCAAGTTTGTTTCACAAAAAGCTTAAACCAAGTATTAACACGAAGTAATAACAAGGAACTATGAAAAGGAGAATATTTAAAAGTTCAAAGCTCCATTCATATAACCCCTTATCTACTTGAAAGGAGGAATGAATAAATTATTATCTCCATTCATGTACATTTATTAAATATTCTGATCCAACAACTACAAGTCATTAATATTGTGTCACATGTTATTTAAATTTTTTAAATTAATAAATCATTCATTTGTTTAAAAATTTCTTACCTAGGATCTAGTCAAATTCACGCAATTAATTTCTAACTATGTTTAACTCAAAATAATTAACTAAATTATTTATATAAGTGCAAGCTTATGTTGTAAAATAAAGCTCATAAATTAAATTATTTATTTTCATATTTTCTCATCCTTCTACCCCTAGATCACATTATTATTTACTTACAACTTTTACCTTTAGCAACTCATCTCGTTGCTAGAGTTCACACATTTGAAAAATGTACACAATATCTTGCGTTTGCTTTGGAATGGATTTCGTCCTTTTTTGTCCCACAAAAAAAAAAGAAAAAAGAAAAAATGTAGGTGATGTGAAAAGATCTTTGAGGTTTTTTTGAACTTGTTGAGTTGGAAGGGACTAATTATTGTCTTCTTCCTGCCTTATGTTTCCACGCCCAACTTTTCTGCCTTGCTTCCCTAGTCGCGGCTGACACGGTCTTGTTCCATTTGTACTCTCTTATTAAAACCCCAGGATTCCCTTTTCTTACATCAGTTTTTGTTTTTCTTGTAAGCATGTTCTACTTCTTCTGCCCTCAAGCTGCTACATTAGATAAATTAGGATAAATGGACCCATCACTTATGACCAAACACTTATTTATATCTTCATTATATGTGTTTCATTTTGAGCGATTTAATAGGTTATGAGTGCATTACCTGAAGCTTTAGAAATCATTTTTGAAGTGCAATGCAAAAGAAGTAATGAAAAAATAACAAGAAAAAAATAAGCTTTACAATTTATGAAATGCTTTTTTTTTCCCTCTCTTTGGGGCCCTCCTATTTTCAAACCTCATAAATTTCTTATTCATTTCAAATGATTTAAAATGTTACAGGAACATCACCTGAAGTTCTACAAATCATCTTTGAACTCTAATAGCAATAAAGCAACATAATATTTTTTGTGGAATGTTTAGAAACCGAGTTTGGTAGTGTTCGATGGTATGTTTTCTTAGTTCTTGACTCCCTTTATTTTGGGGGGCCATAAGTTTCTCATTTCTAATCTGTTTTCAATGATTACTAGTGTGTCAGATACCTCAAGAGGAGGGGTTCAAGTTTTGTTTGCACACCATAAACAATTAAGCCCTCCCTTTGAATCTGGCCTTCCCTGAGCACTTAAGTGTTCAGTCACTGGCCAGTCTACCCTATGCCCTTTCTCTTCCAAAAAAACTAAATATTAAGCTAAAAGTTTTTTTAATCTTTGGGTGCTTTTCCTTTAGTCCTTGTGAGACTCATGCGATCTAGTTTTCTATCCTTGGGTGCTTTTCATTTGATCTTTGTGAGACCCATGTGATCTGTGATCATTGATCCTGGTTCCCGTACCAATTACAAGATATGGTGGTCTGATATTGATTCAGCATCAGACACAAAAAGCTGTATTGTTTTCATGTCCAATTACTAGCTGTGTACTTTTCACCCTCATGATTTTTTCATGCGTATTTGTGCACATTGTTTGGTACAGCAATCCTCGTGTTTCAATCCACTATTATTTAATAGTCAATTAAACCCCATCCCCTTTGAGTGTTTGTAATAGTCTAGATGTGATGAAACTCTCGTAAAGTCTCTATAAACAGGGCACTTAGCACAGGGGGAAAGGAAGAAAAGGCATCACAAACACAGGGGGAAAGGAAGAAAAGGCATCACAAACACGCTGGGCCTGCCAATATTACACATCTACCTGCTGTGTCCACACTGTGAACACCAGAACAATCCGTTCAAATCTAAACAGTCTAAACATTTTCACCAAAGAAACCGATTCTCTTAATGTGAGACTGGTTCTAATAAGATAAAACCTCCAAAAGTTGGATCCCAAGCCATAGTCCCTATCCTTATGGATGCAGGGCCCAACAAACAGAGATGACTCAAGTTCGAGTCAGAAGCGCAAAAACCAAAGGGGGTGTCACAAAGGGTCAAAGGAACAAATAGTCTATCTTGTTAGGCTAGAAGGATGCCTGGGTAGTTCAGGGTTGCCCTTTGTGGGCTTTCAAAGTACTCTCAAGTCCAGTGCCTTTACCCTATGTATTTTGCCAGTAACCCTGGCACAATCTTGCAAGTCTAGATGGTTGAGATAACTGGCTTACACCCAAGCAAACAGGGATTGAATCTGGTTACATAATTTAACCTGTAACAGTTCCTGAGAGTCTGTTCATGGGTACTACATTTGCCTGGCTGTGTAATTGTTGGAGTTTCATTCTGCATGTAACATTCATCCATTTCAATCTAAAGGGGATGAATTCTTTGCAATGAATGATGGAGACCCAGAGGATATGAAAATATGGTTGTATTGCCCATGAGTCATCCCCACAGTTTAGTTTTCATTGTATTCCTGCCGAATTGCTAACCACCATGGTTAGCCTATGACCTTGGGTGAACCAGCACCCATGTTGGTGCCTTGGTTAAAAACAAAAAGTCCCAAAATCTATTTAAATTACTTCTACATATTACAAATATCCCATGCTTTGCCTAAATCATGTTCTCTGAGGTCAATTCCAACATACTTTGGGCTTAATATGGCCACTAAGAGGCCTCACTCAAAAAAGGTAAAGGTACCAAAGTGCTGCTAGTTCACCCTTGCCCTATAGCTTGTATTAACCATTAACATGCATCTACTTACATTGTCTTCCATGTATGTAAAGTATTGACACATTTTTTTGGCAGCATATTTTTGTCTCACTAGGCTGAAAAAATCTTGTTTGCTGACATTGAAGTGATTTCGCAATAAAAAAACTTATGTTAAAGGTATTCTTTAACTTGTTAGAGTAAAATCAATTGGATTTGAAAATAACCCAATAGCATGTTTTTTCTCATTGTTTCCACCACTGCAATGCTGTCCTTTTACAATGTTATTGTCACAATGACACTTTATGCAGAATAAGGGTTTGTTGATAGACCCTTTTCCCATACTCTATATATGACATTAAAATGTAACATTATTTTTAAAAAATGCAACAAGTTGCATTGTCCTAATTCAGTAGTATTTTAATTGTTTTCCAATTAAAATAATTTTAACCATGTGCTACTTTTAGTACAATCAATTGCCTTTTAGAAAGCATTGAGGATGAAGGATGCACACACCTGATGTTTCCATGGTGAGAACAACTAGTTACAATTTGGTATAGGCCCTAGTTGAACCCAGACCATGCAACAAAACTACAGTGCACCCTACTGCACTGGCCACATTCCTAGGCGGAATAGGCCCTAGTAGAACCCATTACCATGCTTGTAGGTTGAATAGGCCCCATTGGGCCTGTTTCATAGTATAATATTAAATGTGTAGGTACTTTTAGTGTAGGATAAAGCATTAAGACTAGGGGCTTTACTTAAATAAGGGACCCCAAGGTGGGAGTTGAGGGTTTCCTGAATTTCAGTAAAGCCATAGTCCATGGGCCCAAGATGAAAAGTAAGGATGAAAAAAATGAGAGGTTTTGCTCACAAGGATGAAAGATGGAGAGATCTACTGAATTTCAAAATTTCCCAATTACTACTTGTACTAGGGTTTAGTACCCCTTTTGAGTTGAGTACCTACTTTTTCAGTGCTTTTACGTCCCTTGCCTAGGCATTTATCTAGGTAGAAAGTAGGCTAAATTATCTAGGTAGAGTGAGGTGGGAAGTATTGAGGGATTTTGCAGGATACGTTACCAACCATGGTGGAACCTTGGTAACTCAGTTGTGGTTAACGTAATGCTACAGTTTCAGGATCAAGTAAAGGCGAAGAAGCAATGCTGACTAAGCTTTAGAGTGTTTTAGCAATGCTGAGATGCCATTGCTTGGCTTCCTCTCTTCAGTCATCCCGAGTTCGGACGTCCCCACCCCCACAAATCCACTCATTAATAATTAGGTCCAACATGATCTCACGCGCTCCAAATTCTGCGAAGGTTGTAGGAAAGGATGAAGCATTTCTCGGCTCCGATTTGGTATTTTTCTTAAAAATTTATAAATAGAAACGGATCACAATTTCATCTGAGGCTTTACTTGCATTTTGTTGGAGAGTGTCTGTGTGCAGACCATTTTGTTCTCTTCGGAGTAAAGTTTTTTGTAGCCTCTTGATTCCCAGATGCATATTGTCTGAGAGCACAGCTTGTGCAGCAGTCATGATGCATTTCTTCCTTTTGTTTTCTTCTTATTAGTATCGTTCTTTGAAGATCTTACAGTGGGAGACTGTCCAGATCGTTTTTTCTGTGGGGGTTTTTTTGGTTTGTTTTTGTGTTTTATTGGGGGGAGCGGGCGAGGGCGCCTTATTCCTCATAGTTTTGTATCGTACTGCTCAAATAATTCTCTTAGTTTTAGCGACTGCAAGTTCGAACTTTGCAAGAGCAATTAGGGATGTTGTTGTATTATAAGAGTTCCAAAGTTTAGGGTTGCACTGAAGTTAGGAATTTGAAAGTATTCAGGGCTGACCGCGTTCTAGGTTATTAGGCGAGAAGAGAAGAAGAAGAAGCAATGGCGATGGCAAATGCTGCGAAGACTGTAGTACTCAAAGGCGCAGGGAATATGGCACCGTTGCAGCAGCTTCCCCTTCGCTGTGTTACGGTGGATGTCACGGGAACGCTGATGGGGTACAAAGGTGTGTTGGGGGATTACTACTGTATGGCGGCTAAGGCAGTGGGGCTGCCGTGCCCAGACTACGATCGGATGCACATGGGCTTCAAGCTTGCGTACAAGGAAATGGCCACCAAGTATCCTTGCTTCGGGAAGACGGCCAACTTGTCAAATGTCGATTGGTGGCGAATGTGTGTCCGAAATTCCTTTCTTCAGGTGAAAATCTCCTCTATGGATTGATTCCCCCTTCAACTTAGAACAGCATGTGGCCGACAGTTTCCAACCTTGGATTTGTCCTGCCCTTTTGATGTGATTACTGTGAAGGCTGTCATGAGCTGTGTTAACTCCCAAGAAGCTGACATTGGAACAGTTAGTTGACATAATTCATTTTCATGAAGGTCAGCTGTATTTTTCTGGAGTAGGGAAGGAGCTTTTTGGTGTATAAAATATGATTGTTTGGCTTGTGGAACAGGCAGGTTATGACTATGACAAGGAATCGTTTGATAAAGTATTTAGGCGGATCTATTCTATCTTTGGCTCAGCAGCACCATATACCCTATACCCGGATGCTCAACCATTTCTGCGATGGGTGCGGAAGCAGGGCATTCTGGTTGGAATTGTCAGCAATGCCTCCTACAGATATCGGGATATCATTCTTCCAACTCTTGGACTGAATAAGGTCTCTTCTGCTCTCTGTCTTCTTGCCCTGTCTAACCTTGCCTTCACATATGTCTCTATGGTTATGAGTATGAGGGAACTCCAATGAGGAATGTTACACTGCTGCTACATTTCCTTGTTGATGCTTGGTTTCCACCGGTGTCTTTTGAGTTCATGGATGTTGTCCTTGCTGTCTTGGTAGTTGGCAGCCTGCTGCTGTGCTATGGACATTGATCAATCAAATTCCATTTCCTTGACAGTAAGTGAAATTGTACTCTTGTGAATACTTGTTTTTGTTAGGCATATTAGGGTAGAGCCTGTTCTCAATATGAGTATGAGAACAACACAAGACAGAAGGGAATAATGTCGATAAAGACTTCTTTCATCCCTCTTTGTTACCTCCAGAGATGTGGATGTCAGTGGGAACAGCTGAGATTTATGCTCATCAGTTGCTTCATGTTGTTGGCAGTGACTAATGACTGGTTCTGGAACATGCAGGACTCTGAGTGGGATTTTGGTGTATTCTCAGGCATTGAAGGAGCGGAAAAGCCTGATCCAGAAATTTTCAAGATTGCTGTAAAGGCAGCTGGTAATATTTGCCCAGAACAGATTTTGCACATCGGAGATAATCTCCGCAAGGACTACCAACCTGCCAGGAGCTTGGGCATGCGTGCCCTACTTATAGATCGCTTCAGCACCCCAGAGGCTCACACTGCTAAGGAGACTGGTGTGCCAGTGGTGGCTGACCTTCTGGAGGCCCAAGAGTACATCATGTCCATGGAAGACCAAATTGCTATCTCTTGATGGTTTGAAGACTTGACATGCAGTCAAAAGCATAACTGCAAAGTGACACAATTGCTATCATATCCAATGAATGCAAAAGTAGTAGGACACATCTGCAGGGGCATTCCATGAAATGGTGGCCAGCCACTTGCAGTGCAGACATGCATCCTTTCTTGGAAATGCCTTTGTCCCTTTGTTACTAAAAACCAACAAAATTGATTCTCTCAACAAACCAAAAATATTGGATGTTGTTTGGATAGACTTGAAATGGATCTGGACAAGGTATAGTTTGATCCCCTGGAACATCTGCTAAATTCAAGAAAAAGGTAACTATGCTCATCTACTATTGTGCCTCAGTTAAGAGATAAGCACAGTTTCTGGATGTCAGTGGTCAGGCTTTGCAATTCTTTGAATTATGAGCTGCAATCAAGGTTGTATTACTGACTCCATCAATCTTGTCAATCATATGGTTCAGGATAGAGGATCTGTGCTCCCTGCCAGAACACATGCAAGCATATATATGCAACATTTTAGCAGTAATTCTCCAGAACAGACTAAATGGTTCTCAAGTTGGGTATGAAATGGATGGCATTACTGTTAGTTCCAATGCTGAGAGGTTGGTTTGGACTTTTGAGATGATTTTGCTAAATGTGTCCAGGGTTCTCTTCATACTTACATGAAACATTTGCCCCCATTGGTATGCAGCCACAACTGGCTGCATAAACTGGTGTTAAGAGGTAAATATGACACTGGGGAAGATCCAGATGCAGCTTTTGTTCTCACATTGAGATGTATAGAGCTCTGACAATGTTTGTCCCTATTGGTGCCTTTCAGAAGGTTTTTTCTGGTTGGTCTTTTTCAGTACACAAGTTTTGAATTTTCAAACAAACATCAGCTGCAACCATGGGTGTGTTGTGCAGGCACTTATTAAAGCTCAGTTTGCAATGTTGGGTTTCATTGGTCATTGCAAACTAAATGATTATGGTTGCGTACAATGGTTGTAATGTGATGATATTTGTTTGGTCCTCACTTTATATTGCTGATTATCATGTTTATGGGTGGGGATTGGGAAATAATTTACAAAGCACAACATTAAATACCATAGATATTATGAGAGGCCCATATATCATGTCTGGGTAATTGTAAGGATACTTTAGTTTGTCTAAAAGCAACCTTGGGTTGCAATGGCAACGTGTTGGGTCATGGTTTCAGTGGTTCTGAGGAGCCACAAGAGGGGAAGCAATAGTCACCTAGAACTTGTATATCGTACTTTGGGGCTATTTCTTTCTGGGGATTCAAGTAGGGGCAATATGTTGAGCTTCATATCTAACCTAATATGAGGCATCTCTGATGACAACTACAGACCCTATGGCAACTACAACAAAGATGTGAAAGGGGAAAAACTTCTCTTCTAATCAGGAGAGGCAACTATGTTAGAGCTTTTTAATTGGTAATTTTGCAAGACCCAATTATTGGCAATCAATAGAAATCACATGCATTCTCAAAGTAGATTGGGGACCACTTCAACATGAATCGACCAAATGGTGAGAGTAGATTGTGGAGCACTTCAACATGAATTGACCAAATGGTTGAGCAAAGAGGCCATTTCAAAGCATGGAGATCAAATGGAGCGTGATCAAACATGATTTGACAAAATCACTATTTTTGCAAGCAAACACAGTGCACTTGTAATTCACTAGATGTTAACCATATCAATGCTAAACATAGGATGTTATTCATTGCATCTTGTAAGATGTTTGGTAAAGAACCCTTTTTTTCCATGTGAATTATAATTCTAGGGAATTTGGAAAGCAGTTATTTCATTCTTTCTATTTAGGGCAAGTCTGGCCCCTTAGTATATTTGACAATGACCTTTTTGGTACTATATAAGTAGTCACCCATTAGTGTGAATGGTGCTAACCATCTCACTTAATAATCCACTAAGTATCGAACCTTATGAAAAGTATTGGGACAATGGTAATAAATGAGAAGACTATAAGATACAAACGAAAAATAGGACATAATTGCTTTCTCCAAGGAACCAAACATTAAGGGAAATGTGGTGGGACTCGAATAGGTAAGAATATCCTTTTCTTTTGTAATTTTTTATTATCACCTTCGTCAAATTTACAATTTATGTGGGTTTTAGCTCCATATCATTTTTTATTTTAGTGTGACAAATCTTATTTCCTTTTGTTTGTTTGTTGACTAATTGTGTACTTACTTTTTAAAATATGCTATCTCGTTTTTTGGGTTAGTTGGGAGAAAGGTATGAGGCCCACCTACCAAGCAATTTTTTTTTGTTTTGATTTTGGAGCCCAATACCCAGCCTACACTTTGTAATCCATTGATGATGAGTCATGAAAACATGAGTCATCAAATAAAACATGATATTGGTTTGGGTTTATTAGGCAAAGAAAAAAGTAAAAGTTGTAAGGATAGAACAATAGATTGTGGGTTGGAGAAAAAACCAAAAAAATCAACTATCTGTTTCACAATGCAAGAGCAATGTTTCTTTGGAAGATGTATTTAAAAATGCACTAGATTTCTACTTGAGGAAAGGCATTTTAAAGGTAACTTGTTTTGTTTCATGTTAATTGTTGGTTAACTTTGAAAGATGTTCCATGGTGGTCATAGGTGAATTTTAAGGAACAACCTAAAAAACACCACCCATGAAATGCAAGGCATGCATGGGTGAGATAGGTGGGTGGTGATGTAGACATTATAAAAACCTTGAATATACCATTAGCTTGGCACATGAAGTGGCCACAATGGTCTAGGGTGTTGAAGGAAGAGTAAAGACAAGCAAAAACTGAGAATGTTCAATTCATGATCAAGCAAGGCAAACAATCGATATCACAAGAATCATTCTAAAAAAGGAAATAAAATTGAGTGTCAAATAATTGAAAGTTCATTGAAGAAAAAAAATTGGTGTGTCTCATTTCAAAGCTATATTGAAGCTTCACACCATAGTTTCAAATTGAAAGTTCATTAGAGATAAAAAAAATTAGGGTGTGAGAATTTTGGGGTTGATTAGGCCCTACGGATAATCCTTTGTTGCTTGATATCAAGGCAAGGTTGGACAATTCAACACACCATTCTTTAATAATTAAGTGATCCCATAATCAATAGGGTCTAAGTTGGTACATATATTGTGGTATATTATTAGTCATTACTAAAGCTACCCTAAGTTAAATGCCTAAAATGTTAAGTGGCCTAATAAAATTGGTTAATGTTAGTCATTAATTATATATGTTTGAGCTTTTGAAGACTACTTTGATGGAACAAAATCCTTGATAGATTCGAAATGATATATATTTTTAAAGTAAATTTATGACATGAAATGAATAATAAATTTTTCATCATACCATTGTCATTGTATGGGGCATGTAACATGTAGTTCATTTTCTACCCACACTAGAGTAGGAACTGCAAAATTTGACAAGATATCATTTCACACATCACATTCTTATTTTGGAAAAAAATTACCAAATTAAGGAACAAAAAAGTCTTTTCTTTCCAAAAATAAACAATAAGGTTTTGAAATTTCAACACCCAAAAATGGGGTGGGAATCGAAAACAAAATAACTAAAATGGACTTGTTTCCATTTCCACCCAATAGGCAAGTGGAGTAAGGTTCCTTAGTTTTGGAGAAGCGTATTGAGATTACTATAGTGATGTTGTCATGTCCTTTCCTTTTGAAGTGTTCATCAACTTTTTCTAACCTAAATCATTCATAATCCTAACACTTTGTGCTTATAACTTTGGTTAATATAGTTTACATTTAGTTCATTTGTTGGACACAAGTTGAAGCAATTGCCAACATCATTATGGCTCTCCAAAGCTTTTCATTCTATTCACATGAATTTAATGTCTTGCACAAAAACTAACATGAATATGAGTGTTGCATACTTTGTCCATTGTGATCTTAATAATCCATTGCACAAAAAAAGATGATCACTACATGATACATTAGAAATTGTTAAACCATAATGTAATACATGAATTTCACTACATGAAAAAATTAGTGCAAGAATTTTATTATAGGAAAATTAATATAAGAATTTCAATAAAGGAAAATTAATATAGGAATTTTATTACAAGATTTTGACTACTAGATATTAAGCTATAGGATTTAAACTCCTAGTAATTAGAATTCTTAAATTTGTAGATTTAGAAAACAAAAATGTTAGTTACTTTTAGTTCTTTTTAGGTAATTTCCATTTTTGATGGGGAACCATTGTCGAACACTTGGGATGGCATTGCTTTCTTTCCTATTACTTATCCTTGGGATTATGTGCTTTGAAGGGCATCATATTCATTGTTAATGTGGTTGTTTTTTAAGAAGTGTGCAATGTCATTTTTGCATTCTTTTTGTCAAAACTTTATAGTATACTATGGTTTTGCTACTAGTTTCAATACTCATAGCAAAAAGCTTGAACCTCTTTTATCTCTAGTATTAATCACTGTTACTTGCTACAAGTTTGAGCCTATGGTAAGAGGTGAAAATTTTGATGCTTCAAGGTTTTTTGTTGGTGAGCTCATCCTTTGGTGCTATTGTTTATTGTTTACCATTGAAACATTTATGATATATACATTGGTTATTGTTTCCCTCTTACCTCCTTTGAGTTTCAATCCATATCTAGAATTGTGCATCCACATACTACAATCAAAATGCTTTTTCTAGTTTTGATTATCATGTTAATTTGGTGGCTAGCGTGTTTGTTGTGGTGTATCCTCACTATTCCGATGGTTATTGCAATGTTGCTTTTAGAACAAATTTTATTATTTTTAAGGTCTAAATGTATGTGACCTCGTTATTGTTCTAGTTTGTGATATCAATTGTTAAATTTCAAATTCTCTTTCAATGTAAATTTTTTTGCATTTGTTTGACAAGAGTAGCTTTAAGGTTTGAACAGACATGAGATGTGAACTTGTTGCTTGTTCAATTTTCTCTTTCAAGGGTTTTGGGTTTTTGCATTGTTGATTTTATATTATTTTAGGTTAGAATATATGAAGTTGTATTTTGTAGTTGAAGTTAAAATGGTTTTTCTTTTAGTTATTTTCAAGTGAATGCATGGTTGAATGGTTCATTTTTGGCAGATAGACATTTTATACAAGTCTTTAACAAGATTTTAAAAAGTGATCAAATGGACATGTCACATGATTATTAATTTTAAAGATTTCATTATTGTAATCTTTGATCACTAAATGTTCATCCACTTAAGAAACCTCTTTAAACCTGATTCAAAACTTATATCAAAAGTTGTTAATGTCATTTATTATGGTGGATGCTATTTGGAAATCCTCAAAAGAAAACTCATAAAGTCCACATGAATGAAGGCCAAAGTAAATATTTTGAAAACATGGTCATTAGGCACAAAACATTTGAGAAAAAAAATCAATTTCAAAAGGATTTTTGAAAATGAGGTTTGATTTTGACATATCAAAAATCCACAACTACCATTTATTTTATTTTTCAAGGCATACTTATTCTGGAGGGTTCAAAAGGCATCATGAATTCAATTGCTTTGCATTTTGTTGTCATCCTCTATCTTCATGATCTTGGAACTACACATTAACAACACAAAAACCAATGTTGGATTTCTTGTTCTTTCATTTTATTTCCTTATGTGATATTCTAAAAAACATATCTTATGTTTCCAAGCTTTTCCGGTTGTGCTTCCAAATTTTAATGTACTTGAATTATAATTTGGGTTATGCTGAATAAGTTGTTTAGGGTTTTGGGGGTTGCCATTTGTTAACCTATATGGATTTTAACATTTGTAATGTCTTTGAATATGAAAAACCTAATGGGGAAAATAAAAAGTTTACAACCAAAAGTGTGATCAACAATTAAACTCAGCAATCAATAGACATAATTCAAAAACTTGAAATCACAAAATTAATGCAAATGAGGAGGTTGCTACAAGGTAGGGAGCTAAAACTATTACATGTTCAACATCTAATTTTTAGTGTTGCAAAAAAATCAAAATGATTGGCTTCCCCATAGGCAAACTTCATTTGCATGGGCGCTCTTTGTGTTGAATGATCCAATGGTAGTTGTTATTGTCCAAGCCCACCAAGTGATGAAGTGTGTGATTTATTGCCCATTTGGTCAAACATTGAATAGCAACAACACAACATAGTCCAAGAAGGGTATTGTTTCTTATACTCTTACACATGGTATCATTAACATGAAAAATCATGTTGTTAATGAACATGCTACGATTTTAGTTTAGTAAAAAGAGCAAAAGCTTGCTAAAATGGTTATTGTATTTGGGAGGTAGAAAGGAAAGAAAAGGAAGGTAGTGGCATTTACAACCATTATCAAATTCTTTTTAAACCAAAACCCTTACAAATTTAATGACTTAAATCAATGATGAATCATGGAAAACCTAGTCCTATTCATTGTTAAAGGGTACATGTTAATGTTAATTATAAAAACTCATGGTTGTGACACCTTATAATGCAACAATGTGATAAACTAAGATTTCCATCCCATAAATAACTTGTCCAAGAACATATTCTAACAATGGTGGTGAAAACAATGGAGCCATATGTGCTCCCCTTGATTGCACAATGTGTAATAGCCACCACCACATTTAATCTCTAGATGTCCAAAATTGGTTTCAATACCTTTGTGTCAAGGTAATCAAATTCATTAATGAAGAATGGGCACCTTGTTATATTACAATTGGTCGATTTAAAATTCTTAACACATCTAGAACAATTTTGGAAAAATAGGTGAAGTCATTTTTGGCTAAATATGAACTAACAAACAAAATTATTACCTATGTCAAGGATGAGGGCACAAATCTAAACACTTTTGTTGTTGCATTGACATTTGTTGTTTCTTGTGCAACATTGCAAATTGCACCACCATTTATTGGCACGTGTTTTGGGCATCTTATGTTTAAAGCATGTCACTATCCCATAAATGAAATTAAGGTGGGGATTGGGATGAAGGAGGCAAGTTTGATGGAAGTCTAGAATTCTTTACATACGGCCATCATATGGATGAAGAAATCTAAGGAAGGCAAGAGTGGGAGCTAGTTTTAAGGCCAAGGAAATTAAAAAATTGGTCAAAATAAGATTTGGTTCCCATGTTGCATTGTTCCAAAAGATGTTGGAATATGTTGTAGCCATAAATCTCTCCTATAGTTGGCAAACTTTCAAATTGCAAATTTGTGTGCCTTCAAATTCAACTTGGGCAAGAGATTAAAACCTCGGGACTAATAATGAAACAACATTTAAAATCATACTAAGAATTAGTGGTTATTGTCGAATGTCCTTTTTTGTTTCTATTTCTATTAGTACCAAATTGTGTGCAAATTATCAAGCTTGGGCATCATTAGATCGACTTGTACAATGTGGGGATTTTAAAAATAGTTGCAAATTATGTATGCTAGGATGGGGCTTGAAGTCATCAATGTTTTGGAGCCCTTTTTGCATTTGCACACACATTAAGCTTTACTCATGCATACAACATGTGTGCTCTCTAATTGGACCTTCGATTTAAAAGACTTTAATGCATAATGGAATATGCAAACAAAAATTTAACAAAGGATAGTTGTGGAGGAGTATGACCATCAAGTCTTGGTACCCAATGTTGATGATTATTTATGGAGAGGTTGCAATTTTAACCAAAGCAATTAATTTGTCTTTGGTGAAAATTGAGTCAACATTGTACCATTGCATAGTTGTCAATGATGTGAATGTGAAATCCATGTGGTGGAAAATACATGAGAAACAATTTCCTAATGTTGCATTCTTGGTTTGTGCATTTTTGGATATTCCTAGGTCACAAATTGAAATTGAAAAGATATTCAACATTGCTAACGTATTGACCAATTTGTAGCATTATTGGTCGTGAGTGTAGAATTTAAACAAGTTGGTGATGATACTAAAAAATTGGTTAACACAAGGATTGTTTGTCTTCTTGTTGTTGGGGGCATGGATGACTTCTTCACTATTAAAGAGGATCTATTTGATGACTATGAGGATGAGCTTGAGGAAGTTGGTATTTTTGGGATTTGATTACCATTTTTTTGTGTTTATTTTTTTGAAGGCTACACCTAATATAGTTCTTAAGTCCATGTAGGATTGGGCTTCAAATCAAAGTACATATCAAAGTAACAAGTAGCAACTAACACATCTGTGTAGTGGAGGCTTGTGTTGGTCATTTCAAAGGTAGGACATAGGATTTAAGACTTGATTTATATCTTTGATGCATCTTCCTTTGTCACGGGATTGTTGGATTCTTTACATTAGGTTTGATTCATAAGAATTCTCAAGTGCTATAAAATGTAAACATTTGTATAAATTGGAGTAACAATTGGCACACGCATACATGCAGGGCATTCTTCAAGTTAGCATTTCAAAGGTGAAAATTGAGGAACTTAACACCTTATGTATCTTCATTGCACCTTTTGTGTTGTGCTATGGAGTGCTTGAACTCATTACTTTTTACATTCAAGAAATGTGTGATGAAATTTGCAATTCACATTGAATTTGATTCTTAAGTTGTAGACATTTGTAATCTATACATATTTGTATAGCAATGGGCACATATGTGTATGAAAGTCCTGCATCTCCAGTCCTTAATGAGGACCTTGAACATTTGAGTGTCATATTGATACCAGTGCCTCATTGCATATATCAGCTGGCATAGCGATAGAAATACCTATATTGATACCATTGCATAGCCCATTCACATCCCTCTATTATTTGTACAAGACTGGTACCTGATTCTTTAAAAAATTCACATACCAGTGTTGGCCCAGGATTTCATTTTCCCCAAAACCTCTACCAGTACCAGAATGGTATAAAAAAACCTTTTAAGTGGTCACGTAATTTCAAGAGTTTCAATTATGCTTCAAGATGAACTACCAAGATTGAAGCTCTTACTTAATGAGCAGTGCCCTTCCAAGATCCAATGCTTATTCCATGCTCATTGCTGAACCTGAAGAACACACCCAATACTCTAAAAGAGACGCTAATCAGATCTATGCATCTCAATATTGTCAGCGGCATGACATAAATACAAAGTTCCCATGTGGTATGTATAGCTTGAGGCCACAGGCTTTACAAAATGTTAAGACTGCGGCTGTGTGGCAGTGACAAGACAGGAAAGGAGCTTTACGGTTTTTGTAAAGCTCACTTTAGAAATGGACAAAATATTTCGTCTTGTAAGGGGATGTCCCAATACACTAAACGAAAAAAGCTAGGTCTTTCTGAGAATATGATCATCACCTGAAGATTTTATGATATATTGTGATCAAGAAAATGACATAATCTGCCACATAAACCCCATACCTTAATGTACTTAGAACATGCAGGTCTAATTACAACTGGCTGTACCTTCTGGGAGAAGTTTCAATGAATGGCAACCTGCAGGTCATGCCTGCTGTTTTAGTACTCTGACATATACGGCCTATCATGAATGTTCGTGACAGAAGACTACAGGTTTTCTAAATTTTGTACTGGCAGATGAGGCTTTAAGATATGCTGTGCATGTAGAGCTCAGACAGAGTATCACTGCAGCCTATCTGAGAGTCATTACTTTCGGTGGGTTCTGAATCCTGATCACATGCATGTGCCTGTGATCTCCCTAGTGCACTTCCAAAGTTGGTAACGAGGTTGCCATCCATAGCTGTGATGGTAACCTCGTTGTCTACTACTACTGTGATTGCGATGGTAGGCAGAAAATTCGCAAAACAACCACATACACCAATTGTGGACCTCTTGTACACAATCCAATTGAAGACCATGAGCGTCATTCAGAAATGATAAAACTGCATGTGTGTAGACTGCCTTTTTCATGATGGAAACTTTGAAAGGCATGGGGCACACAGATCAGTCTGGAGAAAGCGTACCAAGGCCGTCAAGATGGCGCGGCTGAAGTCGTATATATCAATGGGGAGGAGCGTCATTACTACAGATCTGTTGGGGTGTTGTATTCATGCCTTCTGCACCGCTTCAGACACAAATTTCCCTCCAGTATTCTTCCCAATCTCCTTCAACTGATCCGTGACCGCTCTTTCCTCTTGAAGCCTGTAAGGCCCTCGATAACCTACAAGTCGTACAAAGTTCTGAGACAGCGCGATAGGAGAAAGCAGGGATCGGAGGGTGCTACATGCAGAATTTCTCATGTTTCAAAGTTTGTTTGCCGGACTACTCCTCAGATCTCAAAAAAAATTCTGCGACACCAAAACTCATGACAATTTGAGTTCGATCGCAGGGGAATATTTCGATGACATGCAGATTCTGAACTTGAGTAGTCCTACGTCCTACCTCGATGTCGGTGAATTGCAGATGCTGAAGTCGACGATCTCAAAATATCTTCGATATTGACTCCAAATAGCCGTTACGTGGAAATGCCGATCTCGCTGTAGTTAGCTATAGAATCGTAGGCTCTGTGATGATGTCTCATTGCTGCAAGAGGCTCAAGAGTCACGAGTCCTGAGAAGAGCATCACAGAGGCCTACGACTCTAAAGTTATCCAGAGCAAGAATATTCAGTACCGAGGAAAATTTCCAGGATCATCTTCTTCTTCTATTTTCTTTAGTACAGGCGGAGTCTGTGTTCCTGTTTGTAGAAAATAAATCCAGTCATCGCACCGATTCTATGCATTCTTTCTGATCCGATTTCAGGTCCTCACTTTGTGAACGTAGTTGCATCCGATCTCTGGTGTCTGACGGACGGCAAGTTGTTGATCTTGAATCAACAACAGTATCTGCCAGTCTATCAAAACTAGCTGGCGGCATACATACATAAAGTCATGTTACAAGATTCAAGATAGAAGCAATAGAAATTATAAGTTCTGCAATTTCTAAGTCTGGCACAATAAAACTCCCCATCAACCTGCAAAACTACAGACTCGAAAACGTGACAAAAATCCTTCCAAGCTACAATGAGAAACAGAAGACTAGTGGAGCCTGTCTCAGATCAATCCAGAAAATTTCCACATCAGGGTACAAAAACATGAAGTGAAAGGACTTTGTGTTAAAATTGATTTTGAGACACACACGGGACAAGCAACTAGCGCCACAAAAAGGATTGAAAGAAGCACTCATGAGGGAGAGACGGAATGAGAATTCCAGGGAAAGGAACAGCAGTGTTCAGATGCAGCTTTCTCTCTGCACTGCACAGGAGCAATATGGACAATTTATGAAGCGCTTGCTGAAAATGGGAAACCTTAGAAACCTCAGCCACTTGAACAAGAAGAAGAACCGGCAGTGGCGGGACCAGTTGCTGCTGCAATGGGACCAGACTGAACCAGCACCCACCAACGCACCATCCACCGGATGGATGACTGTTATGTATGGGAGAAGGGGTCTATCTATGAGCAGACCTAAATAAAGCGCCTGCACAGGGACAGCAGTAGTGACAGGGATAATGAAGAGGGACAGATTGGTGGGTAACTTTCATCCAATGAAAAATATTCTAACAGATTGAAGAGTAATTTTTGAATTGTGTAAAGTAATTATTCTTGCAACATTGAAGAATAGTTTTTGAATTGTGTAAATTATTATTTCTTGCAACATCATTTTGATGTGAACTAAACAAGATTTTTTCAACTCGATGACAAACCAAAATATTTTTTTTTGTAAAAAATGCATTATGACTCAAATTGTGAATGAACCTCAATCCAGTTAATTAATTTGGTTAAGTTTCACCTTGCTAATTCATTTGTAGTAAGAAAGAAGTAGGCCCTATATATAGATAGATACTTAGGAAAATTTAAGGTGGTGACTACCTATTACCATACCTATGACACATGTTTGACATTAATTAATTCCTAATCAAGCTAGCTGGAAAAAACATTACGAGCAATTTGTCAAAAAAAAAAATTTAATTGAACCTAAATCAAAGCTCAAAACACAAAATAACTTCAAAAACTTATTCATGAAATTTGGTATAATTATTAAAGATTATTGAGGAAATTCTGAAATATTTCAGATTGGGGAGTTGTTGACCCTCTCTAACTCTTAGCCCTTTTTTTCCGAAAAAATTAATTATTTCGACAATTGTTAAAAATACATGTTGCCTTGAGTTTTGTGTAAAAAAAAATGCCCTTGGAGTGGGGCATTCCCGAAATTAGTGCTTGCCACAAAATAAGCACGTGGGCTCCACCTTGGGTAGGCACTTATTCCAAGAATGCCTCGCTCCATAGGCATTACCCAATAAAAAAACACAATTTGGGGGGGGAGGGGAAAATGGAAGCTAGACAAAGCATATTTCTATTTTGGGGGTGGGGGGGGGG
>Ga0209611_10000076_pt1 | contig 103080 bp, 93 predicted proteins | sample S1TSphgellanicum_3_FD_187693 | JGI IMG/M metagenome (GOLD analysis project Ga0209611, IMG submission 187693) | Host-associated microbial communities from peat moss isolated from Minnesota, USA - S1T2_Fc - Sphagnum magellanicum MG (SPAdes) (version 2) | ecosystem: Host-associated > Plants >... | reverse complement strand
TTGAAAAGTATATAAACAAGGTGTTTTGTCTTTATATTTTCATATTTAAAAATATGGACATATGGGATGAGCCAATGAAAAAGACTTAACCCAAAATAAAATATAAATATTCATGTATTTACACTTAACTACATACTTCCCTAACTTACCTACCTACTTTTCTACCTACATACCTACCTAAGTAGGTATTTGGCCTAGGTAGGTAAATAGGTCCTATCTAGATAGGTGTTTAGCCTATATGGGTAGGTAGGTATATAGGTAGGTAGGTACTTAGTTCAACCTACATACCTAAATATTGATTTAAATTGAATTTGGACAAATTCAATTAATATTCCACGTGTCATAATTTCAACCATCTAAACATAAAAATTAAACATCTTGGATTATTTCAAAAGAATAAAAATTAATTAATTATTAAAAGTTGAGACACGTGGCTACACATAAATTGTTCCCATTGTTCACCAAAAAAATCGCATCCTAGTTGCAAATGACAATACGTATATGACAAGTCAAAGGATGAAGGTGTATTTTGTCGATTTTTTTTTTCATCCAAAATTCGTTGTCGTTTGCGACTAGTGTCCTATGCGACTTGTCCAACGCGACTATTAAGATTTTAGTTGCAAATGTCGCTTGCAACTAAAATTTAGTCGCATGGACCAATTGTAAAATGGCCATTTTCTACTAGTGCAATGTCGGAAAATAGATAACGTTTTGACCCAAAATTTGGCCAAATTGGTTACCACATTACCTGAAAAACCTTTTTAGTAATGGGGATTGGATTTTATTGGACCTACTAAACTTACAAGCAAATTGTCAAGCAATTGGTACATTCTAATAACCACTGATTATGCACCAAAGTGGGTGGAAGCCCGAGCACTCCCACACTAATATTATTGTAATAATACCAAGTTTCTATATGAACACATTCTTATGAGATTTGGATGTCTATTAACCATTGTGATCGATCAAGGTACCCATTTTATCAATGATGCATTTAGATACCTTACTAACCAAATTAGTTAATGAAAATAGAAATGAATGGGATGAGCACTTGCCATAGTTTTATTTTCATATCGAACTGCCTACAAAGTTGGAACCGGTCATACCCCCTTTCAACTGGTGTATGGGTTACATCCATTACTACTTACATAATATGTATTACCATTTAGACTTGGTGACAATAGAGATCCACAACTTGTTAGAGTCTTAATTAGTCGACTATCTAGGTTAAAAAAACTACATGAAAACAAGTCGATTGCACATGATCTAGTTGCTTCTAACTAGTGGAATAGATCATTGTGGTCATAAAACCGGTTCATTGAAACCAATTTGGAAACTATGTATTATGGTTTCCAAGGGCTATTTCTAAACATGTTCCCAAATTTCAAAAACGATGGTTTGGACCTTATCGGATACAATATTGTTTGTTAATAATATCATTTCACTTGTCACCATTCATAAGTTTGATCCTAATCTAGTGATTGTCAACATCAACAAGTTGAAACCATATAGGGTTCATTGAAGACAAAACCTTGCAACATGTATAAGTTAAACCTAGTGACTTGGTCACTAACAAACCTATTTAAACCAAATAACCTATACCACTACTAGTTGAACCTAAAGATTTTCAACCTGTAAAGTTTGAACCGATTAGTAATCATTCAACATTTGTCAATGTTAAAACAACATATGTGCTTGTTCATCATTATCATAAAGTACTTGTTCAGGACAATGATGTAGTGGTGAGTAATGATCCAAACAACGTGCTTGGAACGGCTTTTATTGATGTTTACCTTTTAGGAGTCTTTAACCCTAAAGGTTGTGTCCATTCACAACCACGGATTCATTTTTACATGAAACAATATAAAGAACTATCAAGTTCTTCATTTTGTTTCTTCATTTTCGTTTTCCTTCTTCATATTAGCAAGGAACATGAGTGAGAATGCTTTAGAGAGGTTAAGATGAGAAGCAAAAGAAAAGGATGTTGAAAGAAAAGTTGAAGCTTTTAGAAGGGAACATAGTGAGAAAGAGAGAGTGGAATAGGTTTGATTAATTGGAGCGATTTATGTGAAACCACTTGCTTCACACACCTACAACATAAGAGATTAGAATTTTTGAGCAAGAACAAAGAAATAGGGAGTTGGAAGAGGAATTAGAAGTAACACTAAACTTTTTTTTAAAAACTGCTACTTTTACAACAAAACCAGCACCGTAGGTTATTGTTATTTCAGATTTAGAGGAAGAAGTGGAGATTGGACCTCTACCTATTATTGAGGAACAATTACAATTAATCTCTACATCAAGACCTGTGGAAGGGGAAGAATTGCAGTAACATGTTGTTGAGGAATAGTCATAACCAGTTCCTGCATCAAGACTTGTGGAGCGGAAAAAGTTGCAACAACCTATGAGTAATGGAGAAGCATTTCTCCAAAAACTCTTTGAAGAGGAACCTATTTCCAACATTATTCCTCATGCTCAAGATCAAGAACAAGAACTATGATGAAGTGAAAAGGCAAAGTGCCTATGAAGGAACAAGTTGAGAAACTTGCTAAGAAGAAACTAGTGTCTAAGGCAAAGGAAAGCCAAAAGATGTTGTAGTGGATGAAGATGGACTCCAACGAACTCAAATGGGCTAGGTGAGCCAGTTTAGAGAGCCTATTCAACTTGTAGTGGACAACACCAAGGGAAGACACGTTATAAGACTTCCTACAAACTTGGGAAACAACAAAAGATGGAAGAATTTTAGGGTGAGTATGTGGTCAAGAAATTATCATTGAGCAGGTACTAATTCATGAGCAACTTGGAATTTCAAATGGAAGGAGTAGTAGATGTTATTATTGTAACTTTTGAGGAAGCCAAAACTGCCTTAAAAAGAATTGTAGGACCACATGCTTTTGTTAAGAATGAGTAGTGGAGTGTAGTGTGCATGAAAGAGGAATTTTATGCAAGATTTATAACTATTCTGCAAATTATTTATCAGAGAGAGAAGTTAGTTTATTTCAACAACCAGATTGCTATTACTTTTGACCTAGCCAATAGGGGGCAACCTGTTAACTAGTGTTTTATAATGTTGAACCAATTATTGGTTGAATTAACTTGCTCGATTTAATATAAAAAAAGAGCACCTTACCTAGTTTCTAGCAAAATTAAAGTAGATAATTACTATTCAAAACCTATCCCAGACAAAAAGTGGTTCCTTTTATCCAAGGTGTCGTCACTAATAACAACAACTCTAGAAGAACCTATATCTCCAACCAATCAAGAACGCCAAGTTGCACAACAACGATAGGTTTTGCTTGAACATGTTACCAAGGAGCAGTTCTTGAAAAAGAGAAGACCAGCACACTTAACTACAACATCACCTTTACCCACATGTTAGTCCCGTCAACTGAAGATGCATATAAAACCACCTACACTAAGGGACATGTTAAGCCTTGAACTTGTTACCTCATCACCAAGCAAGAAGTCTAGGACTACTTTTGGATCACTAGTTAATGATTCAAAAAGGATGAGGAGCAAACATGTTCAAATGAGATTAGAGGTGGAGGAGGAGAAAAACTTAATGCAACAAATATGTAGGGTAGCATTGAGGAAGAACTTGAACCCAACCAAGATCAAGTAGTTGACAACATTCAAGTTGAACTTGTTATGTCTACTAAACTTGTAGTTTCTAGATAGAACTTATAATTGTAGCCACAAAATCATTCCAACATGTTCAACCTATAGTTGAATATATACAAGTAGAAAACCCATAATTTTTAAGATTCCAACTTGCTCTAGTTTTTGGTCATTCCACATAAACTTTGAGACATATTAACATGTTTTTAGAGCAAGTTGTTCAAAATGCCACAACCTAGTTAGGAACATTATAAAAAATTTCAAACCTTACAGTTGAGTTTGAACAAGTCAAGGAAAACCTATCTGAGACCCATAATCACCTACAAACCTATAGCCTAAAGCTAGAAATAGTGCAAAGAACTTTGAAGAACTATGACAAAGAACTAGTTACAATCAAAGGACAATTGTGTAAGGTTTAACATGAAAACCAGAACTTGTCCAATAAGTTGAATGAGGTAGAACATGTTGCTAGGGAAACGAACTTGTAGCAAGAGTATGATGAGTTCAATTAGCTATATTGGAAGACCCATTATGATTTGACTTGTTTCCAAGCCAATTTGGAGGGGATGACATGAAACTATGCCAAAATGGAAAAATCTAGTTTGGAACAACAGGGTATCATAACCGATTTGGAACATACCTATCAAGATCTTAAGGAACAACAAGTAGTTACCCACATAAAATTTGACAAGGAAAAGAAAGTTTTACTACTCAAATCCAAGATTGGAAAGGTTAATATGAGACAACCAAGGTATAATTGAACAAACCTAGCCCCACTTTACATGTTAGAATGAACAACAAGTTGAAAGAGTTTGAGGAGTTGTTGCTAGATAATACATTATTCAAGGTGCAAAACCAAGCCTTGGGAGATAAAAACCCCAAATGGAAGGAGTGGTGGCAAATTGTTTAGGAGTTCACATAGGAGCAAATTCAAGACAGAGTGGAATTGTCTCATTCTAATGAATAAAGTTATGAACTCGAACTACAAGCCTACCAGACTACTTTCCCTGATTTCAAATACGAACCTTCAAACTTTGTGTTTGTGGAAATTAGAATTAGTAACAAAGTTCCAACAATGCCATATGTGGTACAACCTACTACTAAACCGATTAGTCCATTAAAAGGTGAAACAAGTTTAAAACTCATACCTTTACTTGTTCAGACTTTTTTTAATGACCATTATTGTCAGTCAACATGTGGAAGGTAGTGAAAGATTTGACAAGAAACATGATGAACATGTTAATCCTTCATTCACTATACTGGACAGTAGATTAGAATATTTGGAATTAATATCTATTAATGTACCTTTAACCCCACACTATATAGGTATAGGTCAAGAGGTTACTTTGATATCCAATACCCCACATGTTTCGGAGGTATTTACAACACCCATAGCGACCTTTGGAGACACACCTAATTGACAAAAAACTATAACACCAACTAGTCTTTAAATTTTGAATCAAGCTAAACTTGCGGAGGCAACAAGTGTTGAATATGTCGAAAAAGTCATTAGTCAACTGATTATAGAAGGCTAAAACTAACTTAGAGCTTTGAGCTAACATTTTGAGGATGAAATGTGGGTTTCAAAAAGGGATAATGTTACCCAAATTTGGTAACAAATGATTTAATAGGTTGATGGTGCAAGCAAGTTGTTAAACCTAACATGTGTCTTAACCTACTATTTAACCTAACCTATAGTATTAACCTAACCAGTTACTAAACCTGGTAGGTAGTGACTAGGTTAAGAAGATAGTTTGACACGTTAGTCAATAAGTAATCCTTAGAACATGTACTTGATAGAACCAATAGTTGGACAAGTAGTTAAGCAAGGTGTATTTTTTTGAAAATTTGGACTATTAATCTAGGTACTAGCTAATGACTATTTATAATGGTCAGTTATGACTATTGTATTTTGAAATGGCTAGTATAGGGCTAGGAGGATAGACCTATTGAAGGACTTTTGGGTTTCATTCATAATTATGTGTTTCATTTTTCAATTATGGAACATGGATCATTTTTTTTTCAGCCTATTTCCTTCAAGCTTGAACAATTTGTGTACATATTAGTTTAGGATTTGTAGTAGTTTAAGTTTTATTTTGTGTGTTGTATGTACCTGTTATTGTTTTAAAAACTTGTTGTTGAAAAATCCAGAGGTAAAATAACTTTAATGGGGATAGAAAAACCCCGTTAACACCTACTTTTTTCACATCCCCAAAATGACTTTGGAATTTGTTGAATTGGTTGACATTATGGAAACAGGGGATTAGAACATTATGTTGGGAACATTAAAATTCAATGGATTTCTATGTTGCTACTAACAAGTCGAAAATGTTAAGTGAATATAAAGCTTTGGTTTTGAAAATGCATCAAGATGCTTTCACAATTTAACAAGTTGTTCACAACATTGAGCTACTTTGTGATTTGGAGGTGATGTTAGGATTGTCTTGTTTGATGCTGATGTTTGAAGGGCTCAATGAGTTAATCAAGTTTTTGTAATCTCGACAATGTTTTGTTTGTGATTTCATGTTTGTAATGAAGTTGTGCTAGGTTGATCTATATTCTTGGTACATTGACCCCCATATGGCTTACATGAGTGATGTCTTCAATGGAAATTAATTTTTTAAAAAGGGGACTTTGAATATGGTAGTGTAAAAATGGACATTTGATTTGAACATAGGTATGGAAACTTGAGCTTCCGCATTGCCAAGGTTTCCATCCTAATGCATTGTCATTGCTTGATCATGCACTTTATGTTCTTGTCATTTGAGCTCATTTCCAGTAGGCAATCAATGACATGCAAATGTAATGTTCTCAAACAACAACAAAGGTCTATGATGAGCTTGAAAAATGTTTTCTTATACCGTTTCTTGATCAGGATGTGACATATGCTTTGAGGTTGGTCTACCCACAATACTAGTTGAAATCATCATGTCAGGAGATCGAGTCCTTGTTCATCTCGTTGTGTTGAAAGAATTTTATTGTCATGCTAAAAAACTATGATCAACACAAACTTGAATCTTGTCCATTATTGATGAAGAGACTTTGGATTTGCAATGACTTTTTGAAAATACCACTATGATATTTAATGCACAATGGGCTATGAATCAACCCCTAAATCTAAATCCATTGTTTTAGCTTTGGAAAAAGTTGTCCTCTAATGCATTATTGTGTGCTCATCTTAGTGAATTTATGAAAGTGGTGGAACTAGCTATGGTTCGAATCATGGGATCTATGGAAGATGAAAAGACTTTTTTTACCTTGACATTCATGAAAACAAAACTTTAGAATAGGCTTTGTGAGCATTTGGATTTGGTGGTTTTATGTATGCGCAACCTTTTTACATTGTGGATACTTTTCCATATGATAATGCCATCATGGTTTGGATTGAAGAAAAGACATGAAAGGGTCTTTTGGCTTGAAGATTAGTAGTGGCACACATTTTGGATGTTGTTCATCAGTTCATTAGTTTGCAACAATTATGTAGATGCACATCTAATTTTATGAGGCTATGGCCGCTTTATAAATTTTAGTGGTAGCTATTGCTATAATCCAAAGACCATGGTATTCATTGTTTATAAATATTGGGAAGTGGAAAATTGGGATGTTGCCCCATCTTTTTGTATTTACCATGTACCCATGGGTTACGGTATCTAATTTGATATGTCTTTTTTAAAAAAAATTTTTACATTTACTAGAATGTTGTTTGATTTGCAGCTTAAAAATGGTTTTAACTTTTTATTATTTTGGTTTGGGGTTTTTAAGGGAGGTGATTTAATGCACGTTGAATCCTTCAACAACTTTTAAGGACTTTGCATCCTTAGACTAGTTTAGCATTTGAAGTTTGGGTAAATGTTTTCTTCCTTTCTAGCAACTTAAGGTCCTTCTACCACTATTGTCATGGGTACAAAACCAACCAAGATTGAAAGATTTTCTATTCAAAATAAGAACAAAGATAAGCCTAATTCCAAATTTAGATCATGAAACAAGAAAAAAACAAGAATAAAAACATGACATGTGCAAAACAAAAATCTAACAAAATTTTATTGCAAAAAATGAACAAAAAAAAGTTATGATAAAAAAATGTAGTCAATATTGGTGTTGAACAGACTAAAGGTAATGGGAAATTTTTATTTTATTTATACCTATTGGGCACCTAGTTCAAAAAATTTCCAACCTACATGTGGTAGATATTCACTCATGTGTGGCCCATGTGTGAAATTAGTGAATTAAGATTTAACTAAAAATGGACTTATAGTTAATTTAATAATAGTTAATTAAAAATTAAATGAGAAGTGAACTAAGAATTAATTGGAGGTGAACTGAAAATGAATTAAAAGTTAGCTGAAAGGGAATTAAGAATTAATTAAAAATGAACTAAGAATTAACTAAAAGTGAATTAAAAGTGAACTAAAACTTAATTAGAAACTAATTAAAAGTGAACTAAAATTAAACTAAAGGCTAGATACAAGTTTATTACAAATCATGAATGAACATTCAAATGAATGAATTCCATGGCATTGACATCTGTAACAGTTACAACTAATATGTGGCATGCAGGTTAGGATCATGTGCTACCATTGGGTGCAGTGTCCTCAAAGACAAGAGTTGACCTCCTTTGCCTCATATTGTTTTAGATTTCAAGCATTGTTAAACAAAAGTTTGTCACCACATGTTGACTCACCAATTTTCTCACACATTGCCAAAAGGCTACACCAAATACTTTGCAATAACCTAAATAGACATTTTGTCAAACTTGAAGTAGCCACTATTCAACTACCACATGCAATTTGCAATAACCAAAAACACATCCCCTCAAAGGAGCAAACTAGCCATATGTTGGAACTTTTTTCCCCTCTGTAGCCACTTACCAGATGTCCAATAATATGATTGGAGCCACTTAAGCTGCCAGGTCAGGCAAAGAGTAGCCACATAGGCAACTTCCCAAAGTCCGTAAAATAAACGCTGCTCACACCATTCTTCCTAGAGTAAATGGGTTGAAAAGAGAAGTTATTGTTGTTTGAAAAAGAAAGGTATCAGAACTGGATATTACATCAAAGTCCAATTTAGATTGTCCCCCTCCCTTGAAAGTAGGAAGAGATCAAGGGTTGTGTTGATATGTTATCTTCCCTAACCATAGCCAAGAGTTGAAAAAGTTGTTCATGGTCAAATCACAGTGAAATCTTTCTGTGGATTTTGTTCATGATTTAAATTCACATTTCGGTATTTGTATGCCTTCTATTATGTAATAGAGTTTAAATAACTTTGCTCGGGGAGTTTCACCTTTTTGGGTCTAACAATTCAAGCTATTCTTGAAACTTACAACTAGGAAGGGTTATATCATAAGTCCTTAAATCAGCTCATGATGTCTTTCTAGATTATTTGTCCTCATGAATTATACATATGACACCTTTTGGTCAATGAATCATATATGTGAATAAAGCTCTCTTTTTTGTAATTAATAAAATAAAAATTGTGAATTGCGAAATGAACCAACATCTACAAATCCATTGTTAGACATAATGTGTGTGTCATTCATTATATGAGATTCAAGTCATGCAAAGATGTTTCAAAGAGGTTTGGTCAAAACCCCTATCATAGGTTTCATTGATGATTGGTTCTCCAAACTACATAGTAGAGTCAATCCAGTGCCGTTCTTAAATGTGGTGTCCCATGGACAATTAGATAACCTTCAAACTTTTGATATCTCTAGCAAAATAGAAACCCATAACATGTTAGTTTGAATTTAAGCAATTTAAATCCCATATTAATTGTATAATAAACTACAACCTGTAAATTCCACAGTATATGACCCAAACCAACAATTTGGCTTCCAAAAATAAATAAATAAAAATAAATAAATAAATAAATAAATATATATATTCATTCTGGGACCAAGAACCGTTTTGAGATGTAAATGAAATTTCTTTAGAACTTGGTGATTAGTATGGATACCTAATAGATGAACAATTAATAAAAATTGGATGTTCATTCATTTTCAGTGTGATGAGTCTGCAGGTGTTTTAGGGTTTGTGGAGAATCTGTTCATAATTTTTTCTTTCAGTAGATATAAGAAGGGCAAGGAAATAGTTCGGACATGGGGTTACTTGTTACTTCACTATGTAGAATATGAGCATCTAGGGTAAAGCCCTAGGGTGGGGGCATTCCTCGAATAAAGGGCACTTGGGGGAGGCTAAGCAAGCATGCACCCTGATTTTGGGTAAAACAACACCCAAGGGCGTTTATCCAGCTGAAGATACCCCCAAAGGAGCCACCTGCCTGTAGGATTCCATCATATTATAATAACAATACTCCCGCACATTCTGTACAATTATATATAAAACTATTATATACATAAAAGGGGATCAAGAACTCAAAAGAACAAACCATCAAACTTGTATATATAAAACTACTATGGAATAGTCAACCACTACCCATTATGTTGGTAAGTTCCCAGGAGAGCACATTACCATGAGCTCAGTTATGCACTAAACATAATGGGCAAGGTCATTCCATTACATTAATGTCTACGGTGCAAATTCAACAATGTAAATTTAAAAAAGCATCCATGTTCAACACACATTTTGGTATAGGAGAAGGGTCTACATTTTAAGACCCTTTTTTTCCCACAGAAAGAAATGCCATGGCTTTTTGCAATTTTGTAAGGTCCTGTTGATTGGTCAGCGGGATCTTACTCAGGCTCATAAGTAAGTAAGTAAGATCCCACACGAGGTTTACACATGAGAAGTGACTAGAAAATAAGCTAAAGTCACTAACCAGTACGAATGTATGGCAATCAGTCAACAAAAGATTATGTCATATAATAATGAGGTCAAGATAATGAGATAATCTGCAACCCACAAAAGATTATGTCGTATAATGTGGTCAAGATAATGAGATAATCTGCTACCCATGAAATTTTATATCATATAATATGGTCAAGATAATGAGGTAATCTGCAACCCACAAAAGATTATGTCGTATAATGTGGTCAAGATAATGAGGTAATCTGCTACCCATGAAAGATTATATCATATAATATGGTCAAGATAATGAGATTATCTGCGACCCCGGGATCTTTCTTCATGTCAACTTAGGGGAAAGGAGGAACTGGCTCAACTCTTTTGGGGTGTAGCTCCATGAATGAATGTGGTTGCTTGTTTCATCAAACCTGTCGATCATTTACTTTTTTACTTGAACCAATTAATCCATACATCCAAACCTTGAACTCAAGATTCTCCTCCAACGACAAGAGCGGAGTTAGTACAACATGGACGGCTAAAGTTGAAAACATTGACACCCCCACTAGAATCCCTCAAGCAAGCAGCTGCTTAAAGGGTTTACAATACCAATGCATGGCATATAAAAATTCCACTAGTCCCTTGTCTTGGATTGGCCTATAGCGTATCATGAAAGTTCATTGCAATTCCTTTGCTCACGGTTATAACCACACAGTATGGTTACACGCAAGATGACCAGGTTGGTTGACTTATGTGGACATTGGCCCACTCTAGTTTCACTAAAGGTTTCCACACAATAAGCCTCACAAAAGCCTCATATGTTGATGGGTGCTTTTTGCACCACTTTGTCGGGAATATTTTTATTTATTTATTATTATTTTTTAAAGATTATTATTGTCTAAGAAAAGTGGAAGAAAACGCTAAATAGGTAAGCTCATAAAAGGGCAACCCAACTTGCATACAAAATTCTTGGAAATGGCATGTGTTGACTTGCGAGGTCATAGACAAGTTGGGAGAAGATTCATTGCACATTGGTCATGGAAATTGTGGGGGCCAAGGGTACATACCACTTGGCCTTTTTTCGAAAGGAAATTAATTACTACGCAAATTCATTATGTGGAGATATATCATTTATGTGTGTTTGTTTAGCCTATTGTTACAACCTTAAGATCCATAATCATCTCATCCCATTTCACTTTTGGTTTAAAAAACTCCAAAAAACAAGAACAACTAGGGTAGATCAACCAGTGACCAAACATTTAAACATTCAAGACAGACCCAATCCGAGGGGGAGGGCTCTGTTGTTTCTGATGTCCAAACAAAACTTGAAACCCTCCTCTTGATGCATACAAGGCATTAACAATCATCAAAAACTGATTAGAAATGAGAAAATTACAGCCCCCCAAAGTAAAGGGGGTCAAGAACTCAAAAGAACAAACTGTCGAACAACACAAAGGCCAGTTCCCATACACCCAAATAATTTCTTGTACATTGTTTTGTTTTGTTGCTATTAGAGTTCAAAGATGATTTGTAGAACTTCAGGTGACTCCTATACCATTTTTAAATCTTTTAAGAACAATAGAAAATAAGAAAGTTATGAGATTTGAAAGCAGGAGGGTTTCAAAGAGAAAAAAAAAAACACGTTTTATAAGTTGGAAAGCTTTTTTTTTTCCTTGTTATTTTTTCATTACTTCTTTTCCTTTGCATTTCAAAGATGATTTCTAAAGCTTGAGGTAGTGTTCTCATAACATTTTAAATCGTTCAAAATGAAACACATATGATGAAAATATAATTAAATGTTTGGTCACATGCAAGGGATGGATGATGGGCTGGTCTACCCTACTGAAGATGCCTCCTCCCCCAAATTAATCAAAAGCAAGCATTTAATATTGAAAAATTGTCCAAAAGGCACGTCGTTGACAAATTATGAGGAATTTGTCAAAGGAATGCATCCAGCCTTGGGTCAGAAACACCTTTGTGTAATAGCTTTGGCAGCTTCCACACTAACTATATAATTTGTGGAAATTTTGAAACTTTCAAAAACATAATTTTCAAACCCAAAAAAATTAAAAATTAAAAAAAATAAAATTGTGAAGGGAAATTTTTTAAAAAACTTCAAGAAAATTCAAATTTCAACATGAAATCTTCAAAATTAATTAATTAATTAATTGCCAGACACATGTTGAAGTTGCCCCTGTACTCTATGACCAGTTTATTATTACTTTTTTCTTTTTCTTTTTCAATTTTTGTGAGTAGTTGATGCAGTGATTATACACAAGAAGACTTAGCCAAATTTGGCTACATGTGGGGGCGAAAATAAGGAAAAAGATTCCTGCCTTAATTTAGTAACCTGCTGAAATGTATAATCTTAATATGAGAAAATTATTATTTTTTGAGTCTAACCCCTATCTATATATATATATATATATAATTTAAAAATTCACCACATTCTAAATGTTTTAAAGAATCAAAATATTAATAATAATTTTCCGAATTATTTAATTTTCCACCGAGGTCGATCTACGGTCCGGTTTAAGTCACGCGGCCCTATTAATGTTTTTCACAGTCCGTTTCAGGTTATATGGTCCGGTTTAGGTTTTTATAGTCCGGTTAAGGTTTTTCGTGGTCTGGTTAGGTTATGCGGTCTGGTTAAGGTTTTTACGGTTCGGTTTCAGTTATACGGTCGAGTTAATGTTTTACGGTCTGGTTTATGTTACACGGTCTGGTTAAGGTTTTTAGTTTTAACGGTTCTGGTTAGGTTATACGGTCTGGTTAAGGTTTTTACGGTTCGGTTTAAGTTATACGGTCCAGTTAATGTTTTATGATCTTGTTTATGTTACACCGTCCGGTTAAGATTTGTATGATCTGGTTTAGGTTACATGGTCCGGTTAAGGTTTTACGGTCCGGTATAGGTTTTACAGTCCAGTTAAAATTTCACTATCGCGCTAAGGTTAATTGTTCCAGTTAAGGTTTTTATGGTCCGGTTAAGTGGATTCATCGTCCGGTTGCTTTAATTACCGCTGGATACAAATTGTGCGGATGGCGTCGAGAGTACGTACTAAAGCCAAGAAGTGGGTTGTTGACGGAGCCGCGCGGTTGCTGCTTGCTTTCCTTGTTCTTCTCGTCTGTCGCTTGTCACTTGCTCTCTCAAGTCTCCGAAGGGAATCGTTCCTGGACTCTTCCGCTGCTGCTGCTGCTGCACTCACCCACTTTGGAGCAGCTGCTTCGACTGATCGCAAGTACTTTGAGGGCCTCTGTAGGGCAGCAGAATATTAGCTTGTCCAGCCCAGGAGTATTGGTGGGTGGGTGGGTGTGTGTGTGTGAGTGCAGCCCAAGCAATGGCTGCAGATCGGCGCCCGGGAATTTTTCTGCTGCGAGGTTTAGCTAGACCAGATCAACAGGGAACAGGATCAAAGTCGGTGCAGGATCAGCAGGAGAGCTACAAGAGCCTCCGCTTCGTGCTCGTAATTCGCGTATCTGCGTTTCATTCTCTGCTGCTTTGTCTCGCGCTGTTTTGTAGTTTTGCATCGGAGGCGGCAGCAGAACATCCTTCTGCTCCTCCTCCGCCTCCTCCTCCTCGTCCTCCTCGTCCTCCTTCTTCTCCTCGTCATGTTTCTCCTCATTCTCATCCTCCTCCCGCTCCCGCTCCCCAGCCTCCTCCCGGTAATACTTCACCACCACCATCACCAGCTCCAAACAGTCCGACGCCATCGTCGAACTACACCGGCGACGAATCGGCCACGGCCGCCGGGTCGCACTTGAATTCAAAGGAGAAAGTGGGGATAGTACTTGCCGCTATTGCTGCTGGACTTCAAGTGGTAGTGGTCACGTATTTGCTTGCAAAGAGGCGACAGATGCTGGGCATGGTCTGCGGCTATGATCATCCTCCTCCCGGGGGCGAACGCGCTATTAATAATTGGGAGCTGCAGCATCATCGAGCTTCCGCTGCACACGCACAGCTATAACTGTAGTTACAAACAGCTATAACATAATAATTTCTCACATCTTCGCTCCCACGGATCAGAAGCCGGTTCCGATCAGTACAACAAGAAATAGACCCAGTAAGTCTAGACCGAGAAGCCCGGGCTCCAGGAAGAGTTGAGGGTTTTCAACGCTCTTTTGATCTAGTTCCCGCACTGCAGCTTAAATTTCAAGAATCCCCTTTGAATTCTTCATTTCAGTACTCTGCAAAAGTCCCATCTCTTTCCTGAAAACCACATGCAGCAGGGACATTCACTATATATAGCTCTGGGGAATATGAAGCCGATCAAAGTGATCTCCAATTCAGGAATTCAGGGATTCTCCAACTTGCAAAACTCAGGTGCATTCCTTACATCATTACATTCTGGGTCAGTTGGATACATGATTGCCTGGTCCAAATTGACAACCCAAATTGACATTTTTGAGTTGAAAATGTTGTTCTGGTTGTCACTGAAATCATCAATGGAATATCTGCCAAATGTTGTGCAGCTCTGATCAAGCTAGTGACGATGCACCGATTATGATCAACACATGGGAATCTCTTGTTGAGGACTGTCCAGGCCTGAGCTATTCAAGGCAGAAAATAGATATAATTTCTCTTCTGACGCAGAGTGCATGAGCTCTTGGGGCCAAATACTTACAACTCATGTTCAGCAATTTTTCAAGTTTTCATCACCACACTGCTTTTAAAGGTTCCTAATTTGCGGGATTTGTGATGCTTTCACAAGCCCCAAAAAACATGCACTTCCCTGTGACTTCAACAATGTGAGCCTTTCTGCTTATGAAATGGGATGTAATATAGATGACATGCATCTACAATTGCAAGCTGGAAGCTTGAAGTTGAAGGGTAGTGGTAGTGCTGAGTTTTCTCAACTCCTACAACTTTAGTGACTGTAAAATGCTTGCACATACATTAGTGTTGATATTGTGGGGCAAAGGGAAGGCTAGGTTTTGAGTTTTGGAATTTGCCCAGGAGTTTTTGGCACAGAAGTACAGGGTGTTGAGCTAGGGTTTTTGAATTGGGGATTCATGATTTTGTGAAAATAGCATTTGGGGAGCTGGGAATTAGCCTCAGGATGATCATCAGTTTGATGCTCTTGGCAAATTTAAGTAACTTCACACTATTGTAACACTCTACAGACTGTTACCGATTCCATCACAAATGATGTTTAAGGAATAGAAGTTGACACTTTTTCAAACTTGTTGTCTGCAGTTTCTTGATTCTTGTGTTTCTTGTTCCTTTTTTGGTTACATCAAAGATAGGAGATTTTTAAAATTTCTTCTTTACCAGTATGTTTTGTGTCTTCTCCTTGATTGTTATTCTAGCTTAGTCACTTCTTTTCTTCCATTTGTAGACTCCTTTCACTTGGAAAATCAACTCAGATTTCTCAAGTTTGAAAAGGAGGTCAAGAAGATTAGGAGCTCAAGCTAATGGTTGACATAAGAGGAGAATTGAGAAGATAATTGGCCTTTGGAATACCAATGGAGTCCAAAATCAACCTATCCCAAATCAAAGTTGTAATTTGCTAGGAAACATTAACATTAGCATGCCAAAACTAACCGGCTAAAGGATAGCACTAACTACGGAGTGTGGTCATTCAAAATGATGAACCTTCTTCAAAAGGAAGGACTTTGGACATATGTCACCACAACACTTGGAAACTATCTAATACAATGAAAGAGGGTTGTGAGACATAAGAACTCTTAATGCTATCAATTTGTCAATCACAGAGGTTGTCATTCCATTTGTTAAAAACTTTATTAACCCCTATGACTCTTGGCGATACCTAAATGAAAAATATAAAGGAAGAGTGGGTCTAGAAAGTTGTTGTTTTGAAAGAAGTTCATTTCAATGAGGAAAGATGAAAACTCAAGCATGAACAATTATGAGAGAATTTTGAGCATTTACAAGGAATAGATTTTGACTTTCAAAAGAGTTAGTGATTTTGCTTATTCTCAATTTTCTTCCCAAACAATTCAATGTTCTTATCAAAACTCTCATCAATAGGCAAAATCTTCCTAGCTTTGAAGAACTAGAGGCTATACTCATCAATGACAAATTGCATATCAAATTCGATGGAGACTCCAATGAAAAAGCCATGTTCACTAAAGGGAAAGGCCTTCCCACAAATTTCAAGAATCATGGCCAACAATTCTCTAAGCAAGAGAAGGAAGGGTGAATCCAAGAAAATGTTGGAAGCAATCAAACGACTACCTAGGAGCATTTGAAGGAACTAAGAAAGACCATGACAAGAGGACAAAGGAACATATTAGCAAACCAAATTGACAAATTGAAACAAGTACCACTATTGCAAAACTAAAGGCCATTTGGAGTATGATTGTGAAGCTCGAAAAATCATGTTCAAGATTAAGGATTTGAATAGCAAGTTTCAAAACCTATCAAATAAGCATCAAGCAAAATGTTGCATAGAAGCAAATAGTGTTAGCATGAAAAATGAAGTGAAAACAAAAGAAAGCTCAAAAACTAAAGACAAGAACATAGGGCTAGAAACATATTTAGCAAAAGTTGAAGGTGACCAACCAACCTAATGCCTAAACTCTAAAACAAGATATGTAATTAGTAATAAGGAGCTACTAGCCTCCTTCAAAGATGTTGCAAGGTAGTTTTCAATCACTATTGCAATGGGGAAAAATCATCTCATAAGAGGGGAAAAGATTTTGTTGACCAACTAAAATCTAGTGAAATAAAGTTCATTAAAAATGTTTTATTGTTCCTAGTTTCAAATTTTATTTTTTCTATTGTTGTTATTGTAGATGCAAGGTATGTGATAAAAAATTTACCCAATATCTACAATATCATATGAAATGTTAAAACAAGAGAAGTTGCACCAAGAAGAACCAAAGTGAAGGGTAAAAGCCTTTCAAACTAGAATTAGATACCCTTACAAAATTTAAAATCAACCTTATTACTAGAAATCTATCATTATCCCATGACAATTTTATTCAAAAAACCATGCTCTAACACAAGAGATTAGGACATCAAAATTTCAACATTTTAAATCAATATACCCATAAAAGAAATGTTTTTGGGATCTCTAAAATACCAAAACTAAATCACATGTTTGCATAGTTTGCCTCACAAAACAATTTGCTTCAAATACATATTGTATTGTTTGAAGTACAAGAGTCAAGCTTTTGATATTTTCAAAACTTTCAAAAACATTGTAGAAAAGGAAATTGAAAAATAGGCAAAAATAATATAACAATGGAGGAAAATACTTATCAACTACCTTTTTTTACTTTTGCACAAGAGCTAGAATCAAAAGGAAATTCAATCAATCATACACAAGTGAAAACACACAAAAAAGAGCCAACTAGTCCAAAGCTAGAATGTTTATTTTTTACAAAACATTCATGTCACTTCCATGTATCAAATAACTTCTCTTAAAATTTGATGGAAAGATATTATATAGTGTGTTTATCAGCCATTTGATGAACAATCCTTTAATCTTATAGTATTTTCAATATGAATTTATTTTATAATTATATCATTTGGCTTGACGTGTTCCAATATTTAAATGAATTGAGGTCAAAACAATAAATGACATATTTAGTGATGATTTTTTTGTTTATTATACCAAATTTTGTATTAATGGCCCCTTGATTTGATAATTATCCATGCAATTTTCAAATTTGGATATGCATAAACTATACAAAAAGCCTTCATAATGCATCCAATTGTCATGAAAATGCAACTTTGCCCTTCTTTAGAAACAACAAACATTTAATGTTCGAAGAAGTTTTTCAAATTATAAATTTTTGGGTATCAAAAGTATGTTCAAAATACATGTGTGTATGGCCAAATTAAAGCATATAAATTCAAAAAAAAATTCAATAGCATGTCTTCATAATCATCAATTTATGACTTTTCATGCATTTTGAGAATAAATGGTTTAGTTTCACATAAAATCAAGCATGTTTGAAACTAAAAAACACCTAATCAACATCAAGTTCCCATTATTTTGTATTCATTTTAAAATGACTTAAACATCTTCAAATTACACAAAAATATGGTAAATTCACAAATATACAAACATTATCCACTAAACCTCACTACATTTAATCCTTCAAACTCATGTAATCATTTTTTAAAGTCATGCCTAGGTCAAGATTTTTGCCAATTAACACAATCCTTTACTCCTTTCATTATGTTTTTGCCCATAGATCCCAATAGAATGGATTAGTTGAAGAAAACAATTAATATTATAGGTAACATATTGCATGGTAGGTAAAGGATATTTACCAAATTTTCTATTGGTTGATTCAATCCATACTACATGTTAAGACTCCTAAATAGGCAACCAACAAAAACTTTAGGCTTGAATTCTCTTAAAGAGAACTTCATAGGAAAACACCCAATGTATCAAATTTCAAGGTCTTTGGGACAATAGCATAAGTTCATGTTCTTAAAGAAAAAAATACAAGTTAGCAAATAAATCCATGGAAGGTCTCATCATAAGCATGAATGAGCCCACCAAAACATACATGAGTTACATTTCTAATTTCAAAAAGATTGTTATTCCAAAGACATTGTAATAAAGGAGCCATCAAGAATTATTCCAATTGGAAATCATATTCCACCAATTGAGGATGTCAATATATTCACCTACATTTTCTAACAATTTAGGATTAACAATTTCACAGTCAAGAAGACAAGACAATGGAAATTTATTACACTAATTCTAAACCAAGTCAACTTCTTTTTGTCTATCTAAACCAATGCGATCTTATTACACATCTAATTAGTGGCATGCCAAAAGCTAGAACTAAACATTTCATTAAATGATCAACTTGTGTTTGATGTCAACCCTTAAACTCAAAGATTATGGGTGTAGTAAATGGATTGTCGTATCATAGTTCTGACGTTTTCCAAAATTAAAAATGCTCCTAAAATTGGCAAATAACAATGCACCAAAAAATAGAATCCATCAACAAAAATATCATCTAGACCTCTTTTACCCTTAGGTCAAAAACCAAATGGGTGTGAAAAAATCAAACAAGATGTTTACAATAGAGAAAAATACAAAGCTCAATTAGCCTTGTGGTCTTGAACAAATGGGTGAGTGCAAGAATGAGTGGACTAATTTTTGGACTCTAAGAAAAAATCTACATATTTTGGCTAAGGACTTGATTTTGGTTGAATAACATATTAAAAAAACTAAGATTTAATTTTTTTGCATAATGTCATTTGTAAGATTCTACATATGGACTTTTCAACAATTTAAAAAAAAGGGTTTTTCATAAGTTCATAAAATATTTTTAAAAAACATTGGATTACTTTTGTGCATGTGTTAAAAAAAAGGACCTTTGAATGGGCTTAAAATAAATGGAAAAAATGCTTAAATAACTAATGGAAAACCTTTATAGTTCATGCTAACCCTTGTTTTGGATTTTAAAAGTGGTAATTTCTTGTAGCCCATTGGTTTGTTCATTCTTGGACCAAATACTTAGTATTAATTACAATCAAATTTTCTTTCTAATAGGTGCAATCATAATCCAATGAGCCAAAAATTGTGTTAAACAATAGATAAAAATAGTCAAAATTAGAGAAATATTTTATTTTTTTCCATTTAACACTATGACAATCATGGCAAGTTATTACTTGTACATTCATATGAATGTTGAAAAATTCAAATTTGATGAAATTTTAAGTTTAGGATTTGATTTAAGATGTTTAAAAATGTACACAAATGACATTGAAAGGAGTTAATTTTGCAAAGAACTATCGAAAAGACTCATATAATATTAAAATTTGATGGGAAAAAAATTAAAAAGATGAAAACTTATTATCCATGTTCAAAAAACACTCATACCTTAAAAATGTAAAAATTTTAAACTTAAAAAAATCATAGAAAATTTCAAAATTGATCCAAAATTTTAAAAGTTCAAGAGTCTTTTATCACATATAAGTGGGGTATCATGTACATTATGTGTTAAAAAAGTTGTAGCTTTTTATATAAGAAAACAAAAAAACATAAAACATGAATTTTTGGTTAGGATTTAAAATTGTTATCATTTCTAAAAACGTAAGACAAAATTTACAAGTAGATGCAAGGTTAAATGGCTCATTTTTTATAGATAATTTTTTTTAATCCATTTTTTAGTGTCAAATTAACATAAATGAGGGACTATGGGTTGGTTAATGAGCTAATTAGATTCATGTGAAAATATACCCAATTAGAAACATTTTTTACATACATTTTACAAGGAAAAAAGTCATCAATTTGACAAAAAATGACCCATGAAGAAATTTTTGAAAATAAGGTCCAAATTTTGGTCATTCAAAAGTCCATAACTATATTTTGGTTAAAGTTTTTATAATGAAGTTTTCAAATTTATGTTTTTTTTTCTTTCATCTATCAAATATTAAGTCCATGTAAGATATATTTTCAAAAAATGATATGGAAAATTTCATGTGTATACAAAGTGCAAATGGTCGAGACAATCCATATGTTTCCACTACAAAAGTCCATTACTACATAATGGGTGCACATTTATTGTGCACAAATATATAAATAGTTTCTTATTGAAATTGAAAACCTTAAATCAAATCCCAATTGTGCATATAAATGGTTTTATGGCATGTTAATTCACTACACCTTGCAAAAAATTGCAATGGGACACAAAAAGTGAAACACTATAGCTTGCATTCACCCTTACAAGGAATCTACACATTATTAAAAAACTCATATTTATTCCAAAATGATAAACATAAAAAAAATATTGTGCATTGGGACAACTATAAATATTTTTTACATTTAAGATTTCATTCAAAAATTCATTCCTATGAAAAAGTTATTTTTGAACAAAATGACATGTAATCCTTATTTAAAATAATGTCATTGGCTCATTGTATCTTGTTTGCACTCACCCAACAATAGTATAAGAACTTAACATACTTCTTTTGTAAATATTGTTTAGTTTCTCAATTTTGCACTCATCAATTCAATCTAATTTGTTTTAACTATTGGATTTTCTTATTTTTATTATTTGCATTATTTCTTGAACTTTGCACTCATCATTCTTTGCTTTCATTTTCATATCTATATGTACATCTTTTCTATTATTATTTTCAACTAAGTACTTAATGAAGCTCTAAGAGTTCTTGAAGGTCCTTAGAATAGATGGTGGTGGAAATGTTTCTTCCTAATTGAGAGGACTAAATGTCTCAATTTGCACTTGTTTGGATTTGGATGCCTTTTGAGATTATATGTTCATGTTTTGGTGAAAAAATTGCAAGTAGGTTTAAAGATCTTTTTGGTGTTTTTTGAGTTCATCATAAATTTTGCATTGCAATACCCCAAGCTTACAATGTGTCCTTTATTTATTTGTTTGGATATTTTGCAAAAGACATGAATGTTGTGTGGACCCCATAGATTGATTTTGCAAAATAGTTAGGGTTTAAGACCTTTATGGTGATGTTATACCCTTTGAGTGTAATACATCATCTCCCATCCTTAAACATTTTAAATGACATTATGATTTACAAGATTTTTTACAAGAATGTCTTATATTACACCCTTAACCAAACACTCATCACCCCATCAATACATATTTTTGTATATGTATGTCAAATTGTGTGCACATTGTACTAAAGGTACAAATAGCCCATTACCAAACAACAACATCACATAATGAGTTGAAAAATCTACACATTTGTCCTAGATGACAACTTTCACTAAACACTTAATATTCCATGCATTAGGATATTTTTATATTTGTGAGCATTGGAATGTGACAACTCCAAACTTAATGACAAAAAACAATTGTATGACCAAACATGTTATTTGAATGAATATTATATTCTATGCCTAAGATTCAACACATTTACAAAAATATTAGTTGTAATTTTTTGAAATGCCAAAAACCATTCTTTTTCACCAAACGTCTTGTCAATGATCATGGTTTGACTAGTGGAAGAAGTTAGCACTAAAATGCAATGAAGTAAATCAAGCTTTTTTAAACTAAAAAAAATTAGACAAAAAAAAATAAAAATTTAAATGTTATAATGAAGTGATTTTTGAGATTTTCAATTATCAAAACTAAAATCAAATTTTAAGGCCTTAGAAAAATGGCTACATTTCTATACTTGGCTTGGCTATTTGAGTAGTCACCCTTGACTTGGGGTATTGGCAACAGCTTGGCAGTTGGGTGCGCTCTTATGTTGCAAAAAGAAAATAAAATAAGAGAGACCCTTGATTAGACCGTTCTTTAAATCCGAGGCCCTTACCACTCGACTAGGTGCAGGGGACCTGACCGTCTTGTGCAGGGGACCGATCCCGCGTTTCAGGACCGCCCCTCCCAAACGGGCTTACGGCGGGTGCGCTGCAGCAAGCCCTAATCCATTCCTTCCTTCACACAAAAGAAGGAAACTCCTGGTGCGCATCGGCAGCTTTGCTGCCGCTTCGTTGTTGTTCACTGCGCTTGCTTGCTTGCTTGCTTGCTTCTTGTTGGACAGAGTGTCACCAATTTGAACACTGGAGAGAAGATAGATAGATTGTGCACTAATGTGCGATTCCCAGCGTTTTTGGAAACATTTTGATAGAAGCAATTGGAATTTTTGAACTTGATTAGGATACGGGGCTGTGGAGAATTTTGTCGAGTTCTCAGTTGAGTTTGAAACTCTTCTAGCAATGCATCATCATCAGGTTCTGGCGATGCAGCAATGCAGCCTCCCTCTACAGCCATTGCAATTGATTTCGTGCACTAGTTATTCTAGTCAGAATGTACAGATGATACATACCAGTCTTTGCGCCAGCCGTCCTGCGCTCAACGCTTCTCTCAGGACACAACAGTGTCAGGTTCCTCGCATCTCACATCAACGACGCAGGGTCTCAAATTCTCGAACTGGTGCCGACATGGAAGAACTTGAGGTATGTTTTCTGCCGCAGCTACAAGGGGGCTAGGGTTAGGGCTAGTGCCCAGCTTCAAAGTTTGAGGGTTTTGTCACACTGTGTTCTTGCAATAAGTGTAGCAGAAGAAGAAAGAAAATTCTTTAGCAATTTGAACCAAAAAGGCTGTTAGCAACTGGGGTGTCCAGACCCCTTTGTGTGAAGTATGCATGTTTAGCCTTCCCATTGATAGTAAGGGCAAATGGGGACAAAACTGTACAATTGGAATCAAGCTGATGAATTTGGTTCGATTGTAGGATGTGGACTTGAGTCAGCTGGATGAGGAAGACTTGGATGCGTTATTTGAAGAATATGGTGAAGTTGTGTTGACTGATGGCAAGCCCAGGCCTGTGGCATCAGATGTTGATGATGATGCTGAAACCCTAACCTGTAAGTCGTGATACCTTGATATAAAAAACCTCTTTGAAGGTGCTTTGAGCCAACCTCAGATGTCAAATTGAACTCCCAGTGCCATTTTTAATGTAGTTTTGAGCAAAAGAATGATTTTGTACTTAGGGCCAAGCTGGAGACAGCTGTAAATGTGCAAAAGCTGAGAGTAGATATCTGAAGCACTACACTTTGTGGATTTCTGTGCTGAGAGAATCGCTAACCCAAGCTTAGCATTCAATCTCTGAAGCTGCATTGAACCCTAGAATGTGTAGGCTTGGCCCCCTCAAAAGTATGTCCCTGAAGCCATTTTCTCAAAATGAGTAATGGGATTCATGGTTGTTCCCAAGGAGAAACATCCAAATGGTTAAAGATGAGAAGAAGTAAGAAAAATGAGAAAGTAGAGACTGCTGATTATCATGGAGAGTTCATCCCCAGATCTCTAGGAATCTGATGCAATGGTCATGTCGTCCTGTCCACTGCTTGCAAGTGTGGGTTACATACATCATGTAGTGAAATTGGCCATGGTATTTTAATCTTTGTACTAAACCCTTAATTGTGGAAGAGATTGCAGTTGCAATCGCATTGGCAGAGGCAGCAAATGAAGTGAAGGGGGCTGAAATTCAAGTACTATTTGTTAAGCCTCTCATCTACTGGGCACGATATTTTGTTCTTGCTACTGCATTCTCTAAACCGCAGGTTGACGCCATTGGGTATGCACAAAACCTAATTTGAATGCCATAGTTATCATGCATTTTCTTGCCTCATGGTGGTGAGCCTCATGGTTTTTTCCATTCGTTTGTATTTAGTTTTCATCAAGAACTGTGTTCTGCACCCTGAACAGCAGTATATTTGTCCTCCTTTATTTTATTTGTAAGAACCAGGGATTTTGCTTAGATTTATTTGTCCCTTCTGAGGTTGCAGGAACTTTAGAGCCTTAGAGAGAAGTGTGATGTTTCTGAGATTTTGGTGTGCAGATCACAATGCCCTGGGGTCCTGAGCTTCCTGATTGGGGAGAGACTTGTGCTAGTTTAAGCATGGGATCTTTATAAGTCCGAATGGATAAAATATGGTTCTTTGAGCCCACCTGTAATTCAGATTTTGACTGCTTTCTGGCAATTTCTATGCAGGAGAAGAATGAGGGATATGGCAGAGGAGCGGTTTGATCACTCTCCAAGGGGTGACACAAAACCAAATTCATGGACTTTACTGGACTTTGGTACTTGACTTTGTACACAGTGTGTGTTTACTCTTCATTTGCGTGAATCTGGACACACAAATAAAGAGATGATAAAGTATCCCCTGAGTTTACAAGAGATTTTGCTACACCTACATATTCTTGACATATGCTCATATGTGGTGGTATCCAGGGGATGTGGTTGTCCATATTTTTCTTCCGAAGGAGAGGGCTTATTACAACTTGGAGGAATTCTATGGGAACGCAACACGCATCTCTCTTCCTTTTGAAAATCGTGTAGTGCAGTAGACTCTCAGCATATGTGTTGAGGATTTGTACACCACTTTTGTTTGAATGGAGCCTGCCTTCGGATATAGACTAGACAGTTAACCCAGCATCCTGTAGTCTTTGGATATAGACTAGACAGTTGGGTTGAAGTTACAACAAACACTGTGAACAGAGCCTAGGAAGTCCTGAGGCATAGAAAAACTTAGGAAAGTACCTGTATTATTCTCATTTCTCACATGTCCAGATACTCAGCCTAACAAAGCTGATGAGGCATCAATAGAGCACACAAGAAATGCATAAAATTCAACAGTTCTGCTCCAAGGATGTGGGGGACTGAAAGCTTTGAGGAGAGTGGTGATAGAGGAATGGAGGCAAGTGAATTGGAGGCCTGTTTTTAGGATGGGACATGAACTGAATGCACAAAATGTGCATCACCTGTATCACATGGTGATGACAGCCTTCTTCTGTATTAGCTTATTGTCAGAACTGTGATTGCCTGTAGCCAGTACCCTTTCAATGTACCGATAGAGTCCTTAACATACTATTAGTGCTTTTGGGTATAGATTAGATCATGCAAGCAGTGGAATCCTACAGATGCATGATGTTATAGTGTCAGATATGCATGTAGTCATTTTTGGTGGTAACTAGTTGGTGAGATTGTAGATGCATTTGTAGGATTATTACTCTTGCCTGAAAAGCATGCTATTGTGTTGTCTGCAGAGCCTACTAGTCAATCAATGACTTCACAATTCTGTATAACATGATGATTTGCTACCAACAGAAGGTTTCTGCACTGGTGCTCTTCCCCCAGGACATGGCTCAAGGCAGGTGAGCATGACAACTACAAATTACCCAATTCCATGTGACCTTGGATATGAAAAACCAATTCCATGGGTTTAAATGGAGTAACTTGCATCTTGAAGGAGATTACCTATACATTCTGTCATCTGCTGTGATTGGCCCCCAAACCAATCCAGAGAGTAGAGCAAACTCAGCAGGACATGTGCAAGATGCTGAACACCCCTGTTGAGTTTCATGAGATCAAAGCAATTGCCCTGTACGATGCCCACTGCAGGGTTGGACAGTTGTTGCTGCAATTAGGCTGACAGTAACTCATTAGTTCTGAAGCATGATGCAAAAGCAAAGCGCACAGTGGGCCAACGGAGGCTAATGTTGTTAGCTTGTCAGGATGGAAGTTGCAAGGAGGCATTTCTCATGATGGATTTGACTTCACCTCTGTGTTAGCCCAGTGATTAGTGCAATCAAAACCCAGCAAATTTTTTACCTTAAGCTAATAAAACAACATTTCATCATGACTGAAAAGAATCTAGACAACATGAACAGAAACCAGAGACAACACAATGCAGAGAGCAACCTGAGAGAACAGAACCCAGAGAGCAGAGAGCACTTCAATGGGATGCACTTGCAATGTACAGCTTGCCCACCTACAATCACACAATCCTCCCCTATGAGGGTGGATGATCACTTGCCTAAGAGTTTTTTTAGCTATCATTTTTATGTGGAAGGAGAGAGTCCTTTATCACGTTTTGAAGTGGTTGTGAATGTTAGTGATGAAGATGTTATTTTTGAAACATTGGAGCCTTGAGAGACACCTTACAAATGTTAGTTCTCTTCCATATGCTAACTTGAACAACCCTAAATCTAGGGCATGCAAGTTGCCTGATGTGCAAGGAAAACCTAACAAGGTATGCTAACTCCAACCACCCAAAATCTAAGGCATGCAAGTTGTGCAATGTGCAAGGGAAACCCAACAAAAAGGCCAAGAGAGGAGAAGGTTTTCTAATTGGCTCATTTACAATTGCAAATGTTATTGCTCATTTCACACATGTGGTGAAGGACCTTGAATTTTAAAAAATGAAGATGACAAAGTTCATCAAATTTCAAATGTTGCAAAATGAAAAAAAGACAGAAAATGATGTTTCAAAATGAACTACAATGGTTGCTCTGTTTGCTGATGTATTGAAGCCCGGGATCACAAATGGTAGTGGTAATAATGGCAATTGACTAGATATTTATAGGATGTTCACACTTGCTGATAGCATCATGGTAATCATGTAAATAACAATCTTTATTCAAATTACATCATGTCTGATATTGTAAATAAGGTGAATGCAAGGTATGGTGGCTCCCTTTCAATGTCACAAGCTTGATTTCTACAAGTGCTTTATGTTTAAATGTTTATAATGAATGATTTAATTTTAAATACATTAAATGATGACTCACTCTAAACTAACAATTTGATTATGAAAACATTTGTATAATTATTTTTTGAAAATAATGCATTCATTATCAATAGTGGAATTTTGAGATAAAAAATATGAACTAATTACACTAGTAAAAATCTTCAAATATATGACTAAGTTTATGACTAGTTTTTCAATCATAAAGGACAAAAATGACTAAAAGTCTTAAAGACATTACAAATGAGTTGTTTAAGACAATGATCATTTAAGACATCATGTGGCATAATGATATGGCAAATATCATTCATTAGTCATTTAGGACATATGTGAAATCATTAATAATAGTTTACTCATTGTTTAATTATTTTTTATTATTACAAATTGGACCCAAAAACTTGGGAAACATTTTTTAATTTATAATATTTATCATTATATATTCATTATATATAATATAAATAATAGGATGTATTTTTATTTCAATTATTTTTCATCCTTGTTGACACATGTCACCACCTAAATTAAGTTTAAAACTTATTTTAAATGGATAAGTAAACTACCTAATCTACCAACTTAGGCCTGTTTAATAATCACATTACCTAGGTAATTTAGGTAACTATGAAATATTCAATCAATATTTCAACGTTGACCACAATACATGTCATTTGTGAACTTTGATCCTTAAACCCCAAAGATGGAATTCAATTCCTTTACTACCAAGCCATCCCACTTGTTGTGTAAATAATCTAATGTTTATTTTATTTTGACCATATTTCATTTAAACATTGCATAAGGTTTCAAATATAATAAGTCGTACCTTATTGATAATTTGTCCAAATGAAAAAACTGAAAACTTATTCATAAATTTCCTTCAGTAATGTATCCAACTATATCATTTTATTTTTAAATGATATTTGTTTCAAAGGAAAATTATTTAAATTTTGTTGTTGAATAACATTTGAAGACCATACTTTGAAAAAATTAAATGCAAACACATGATTTGTAAATGAAAAAACCTTCATGGTTAACGCATGAATAAATGGGGTTAAATCACCAATCAATTAGGTTTTGCAAGTGGTGGTACCTAAAACAATGAACAAAAAGGAAAGAACATATTTGGAAGTTAAAGTAAGTTGCCAATATAAATTGAAGTTTAAAGGAAGGCTTATACATCAATTATGGAAGTGCAAGTTGAGGTGCATAAACATATGCACTTTTTGAATTAGTCAAAAGGAAGGGGTTAGATCACCAATCAATTAGGTTTTGCAAGTGATGGGTACCTTAAACAACAAACAAAAAAAGAAAGAACAAATTTGTAAGTGAGTTGCAAGTCTATATATATATATATGAAGCAAAGTAGTTTGTTTTGTTTTGTTTTATCACATTGAGATCATTATGTTTTGTTGGGACCTGCCCCCCACAGAGACAAGGACTATAGCATTGGATCCAACTTTTGGGAGTTTTACCTTCTTAGAACCAGTTTCACATTAGGTGAACTGGTTTCTTTGGTGAAAGTGTTCAGACTGTTTAGATTGGAATGGATTGTTTTGGTGTTCAGAGTGTGGACACAGTAGGTAGATGTACAACATCTTATCTATTGGCAGGGCCAGTGTGTTTGTGATGCCTTGTTTTGTCTCTCTGAGATCTCCCACACCAGAGTGCTTCACATCACACTCTTGGTATTTTTGAAAAGCTCTGAATGAGTAGGGAGTGCATCCATTTAGTTTGAGACTGTTTGGAAATATGGTGTGGAAGTTACTGATTATTGAACCATTTTCTCAATGAAAACTAAATAACTGAAACTGAAAACTGTATTGAAATTTAGGGGCACTCTTGGTGTTGTTGGAAAGCCCGAAACAAAGTTGGATTTAATAGAGTTTATTTCACAATTTTCAGAGCTGAGGTGTGGAAGATATTGATTTTTGAGTGGATTTTGTTGCTGGAAATTCAAAAAAATTTGCAAAAAATTGGGTTTGTAAGGAAAAATTAGTTGAGGCCTAATAATGTGTGTTCACACTTGGGCCAACAGCACAGGCTATATACACTAGTATAAACTGAAGTCTAAAGGCCTCTACACTGATTATGGAAGTGCATTTGAGGTGCATAAATGAATGAACTTTTTAAATTAATCAAAAGGCAAAAAAGGAAAGGGGTTAGATTGTCAATCAATTCCATTTCGCAATTGGTGGGTACCTAAAACAATGAAAAAAAAAAAAGAAAGAACAAATTTGTAAGTTAAATTAGTTGCAAACATAAACTAAAGTCCAAAAGAAGGCCTCTACATCGATTATGCATTTGAGGTGCATAAAGCAATGAACATTTAGAAAAAAATTCAACGATAGGCCCAACCCAACAAGTCATTGCCACCCCCAAGCCAAGCTCATTGGTAGAGAGGGCCAGCAGGAGTTTCAGCTTCACATGAATGGGTTTGAACCCAGGATCTTCTCGAGGTCCCAGAATGGGCTATACCAATGAGCCAGCACCCCTGGGAAATTCATTAGATTTGTCCAAAAGAAAACGCATTAGGGGGTTGGATCACCAATATTTCTGTTTCGCAATTGGTAGGTACCTAAAATGATGAGAAAAAGGCAAAGAACAAATTTGTAAGTTAAGTCAGAGCATCTCCACCGGTGCTCAGTATGTGACTCCAGACAGTAAAATTTATTGTTAAAAAGTCAAATTGTGCTCTGGTTTAGCTCAGGACATTGGTTTTTCCGCACCAAATTCGTGCAGCCTGCCATGGCTGGTAAAAGGCGCAACACAATTGTGGACCTCCAAAAAAAGAGTGTAATAAATTGGACCCGCTGACTGCGGCTCAGTATTTCTAATTGGTCGATCATAATGATTGGTCCATGTGGTTTGCTATTATAAGTCCCCACGTATATGGGGTTCCGGTTACAGTTTTATCGGTAGGGTTGCCCAAAAAAACAAAAAAAAGCTAAACTTAGACATTTAATTTTATTATCCAAAGTGACATACTGAACACCTGTGGAGATGCTCTAAGTAAGGTTAGTTTTATAAATATAAACTAAACTCTTTAAAAAGGAAGGGCTCTACCCAAAGACCCTCATCTGGTTTGAGGGGCACGCACATTGCACAAATAGCCCTTGTTCTCTCTCTCTCTCTCTCTCTCTTTCGCAAAATTTCAATGAGGGCCAAGGAAACAGGCGTTGTTCCCTGTTCCCTTTACCGCACATAAGCAAAGCCAAGGGAACATGCCTTTGTTCCCTTTATGCATATGGCACATCGAGTCGAGTCATTTTGACAAATTTTCTATGACAACAAATTTTCTATGACAAAATTTCGGAAGAGGAATGGACCCTATCCATGTTGCAAAAATCCCTCCCCTTCTGGTTTTACGGAGGTTTTGCCCTGGAAAATGCAGGTCCATTGGATCAACTGTACAAGGTCGGGTCATGTAATAAACCGGAAAGTGCATTCTGTAAAATTACACATAAGTGGTGCATGCTGAAACATAAAGTTGGCAACTCCAGGGGGACAAGTGGCTTAACAACAACCTGAACTTTCTGCCGTAAAACCGCTAAAAAATTCAGCGACATTTTGCACATAATGCATAGTTTAGCATATTCATCTCTACATTTCCGAAATAGAATCATCCAATTCTAGTCATTCTGTTCCCCACGTTTGAAATCCACGAGTTGGAATCTGCCTCTTCTCTCGTGTGTGTGTGTCTCTCTCCATCTCTCGCGCTCGCTCTCTCGCACCCTCCGTCTTCGTCTGCCACCGACGCGCAATTTATTTGTTTTGTTTTTCGATCTCTAGAGAGTAACTGTGCAGAATGTTGTGAGGAATGAAGCCCTGAGGATTTTTTTTTGTGCTATTTGATCCGATAAGAAGACTGTGAGAACTTTGTTATGGATGTAGTTGCTAGTAGTCGTCGACTGGAGAAGGCGGCGGAGGAGGAGGAGGAGGAATTGCCTGCGACGGCAATTCATGGCGTGTTTCAGCGTAATGGTTTACCGATTTGTGGCATAAGCCAGTTCCAAGCCGGCCAACAGGAGAAGGCGATTCAGTTGAAAACGCTCATACCTGTTCATTTGGTGGCGGAGCGTGAGGACGGTGAGGTACCGCATGATTCGGACAGAGTGTACATCCGGCCGTTGTCTCTCGGAGAAGTTGAGGATTCTATTGGCGTCCTGCAGGATGTGAAGTTGGAAGTTCAGCAGGAGATGGCAGGGCAGGAGGCTAACACGGAAATTCACGATCCTCTCTCTGAGATTCGAGTGGAGGAGGTCGCTGTCGATGTTGTGGAGCTCGGAGACGCTACCAATGCAGGGCCGATGAGTTTCGTATACCCTGTAAGTTGCAGTATCGCTGTCCATCTGTGCAGTTTAGGCAGCTTCGCGACTTAGAGAGAAAGAGAACAGGAGGGCGGAGATAGCCTTTCTTTGTCCCTCTTAACTCGCCGAGCTTTCTTCATTGATATTGATGAGCTGCTGCTAATTATGGCAACTATTTCTTTCAAATCGCAACGTTGTCACAGAATTCTTGTCCTGTTGAGGGCGACAAACCACGAGATCCAGAAGACCTCTCAAAGCCACCGTTTACTGACAGTGATCAGGAGCAGCCTGATAAGCACTCCGTCTACATTGATGTTGAAAGACAAACTTCGATCAAGGAATCGCCGGCACAAGCAGATAATGAAACTTCGTCCTTGACTCTCTTATCTTATCTCAGGTTTTCTTCCTTTCTTTTTCTTTTTCCACCTTCGTAGATGCACATTGTTCTTCATAGTGATATCTCTGTTCTCAAATGATGCTACCTAATTTGTCAATGACCAAGCTTCTCTGCTCTGGTAGGTTTCTGACATCTGTGAATCACTTTGAGAATTATTTCATGACTTTCAGAGTGTGTGTGTACTTGATGGTCAATTGTATAACAGAATAGGATGGCAATGGATAGCAATACTTGTTGGCCTTGCAGTCTACACACTTCTGCTTTTACCTGGCTTCATTCAGGGTGAGGAATATCTCTAATCTCCTTCTCATCAAGTATGCACCCCCACAATTTCACCATTTTGTGGAGCTTTTATGACTATTGCTCCACATATGTCTCATGTTATTGCTCTATGTGCTTTCCTGCGTTGGAGTGAGTGATGGAGTTCTCATCGATCCAAATTTTGATTGGGTCTACTTTGTTTGTAACTGTGGCTTTCCTTGTTTTGAACCACAAAAGGAAGTTCAATAAATATGTCTGACCATAATTCCTGTTGTATCACTTCCAGTTTGCTACTACTACTACTCCTCAAAATCTGTACACCGCAACATTGTTTGTGGAGATCACCGCCGCAACAGGTTCCTGTTGTTCTCTCACAGAGCAAGTCCAATCTAAGCATGCAGTCATGGTTTTGTGTTGATTGGATCATGCCATACATTAATGTTTTTCCATGTCATAAACCATTTGAACATGTTTATGTATGTATGTATGTATGTGGTCAACCAGCTTAGAACTTTTCTTTGATTTCATGATTATACTCATCGTAGCTGTGGAACTTAAGCTTTGGCTTGACTGATATGTGTATGGTTGAGGGATGGTGAGCAGGCTTGATTTACATTTGCCAGGGAAGATTGATGAACCCAAACCAGTGGTGATATTTGTGACAGGTGGTGCTTGGATCATTGGGTACTGTCTTCCTCTTTGATATTTCTCTCTGTACCTCACAAAAGAATCCCTGACTTATTGTGGAGCATCAATGTCCACATGGCACAGTGTTTTATTTCTAGATTTGCATCATGATTTGGACAGTTTCTCTTACAATACAGGAACCAGATCGTAAGTTAGTGCTGAATCTAGATATTACAAACCTCCTTGCCTGGGTTTATCACAGCCAACATTTACAGCTGAGGACTCTGTGCAATATGATCTTGCTAATTGTTATGTATGACGGTGTCTGAATGTTAATGCTTGCAATGGAGGTTGGCAGACACAGGGCATGGGGCTCTTTATTTGGGAAACAAATGGCTCAACATGGCATCATTGTGGCATCCCTTGATTATAGGTGCCTTGCAATACTTTGAACTCCAAGAATTTATACTTATATGCTTCACTTCACTGTCTTTGTGTAGGATGATTGGACAGGTGGCTGTCTTGTAATAATTTCAGCACAAACCAATGCAGGAGCCTGCTTCATGCACAGAACATTTTCCCAACAGGTTCATGCCAGCCTAACATGTCTTGAGAGGGTGCAGGAATTATCCTCATGGCACAGCCAGTAATATGGTTGCAGACATTTGCAGTGGAATTGCATATGTGCGTGCAAACATTGCAAGCTATGGGGGCGATCCAGAGCAGTGAGTTCCCTACTGCCTCCCTGAGATAGGTAGCATGTTAAGCTTACCTTGATATAAGAGGATCAGTGAAAGAGCTAGCTGTCACATGTATGCAGATATAACCAAAATGACTGATCACCATACAGAGGGAGGTTGCAGGTGTTTTTTGGTGCTGGATTTCCAGATAATTTAATGCTTGACTATGGAAGTTGCATTTTCACTCCAAACACATGCCCAGTATAACTATACTCTAGTATCAACTATCAACAAAAAAGATGAAACTCCACTTACACAATGCCAGATTGTCTCTCAAGCTGAGAGATTGTAGAGAATTGTACCTCCAGGAAAGTAATTAGAATAGTTTACATTTCCTCTTGTAAGATTGAAGACAAAAAAATGTCCTTGTGCCCATGTTTGATGTTGGCTAGGTGTCTTTTGAACCAGCCAATATCATGTCTGAGTCTTCCTGTTGCATCCATGAATGGGACAGAAAGTCAGGATTCTGTTTTTGTTAGAATTGTTTGCCTGAAATTTTGGGCAGATTGTTTTGAACCTATCTACCCCCAACATCAGGAGCTGATGTTGTCAGTGGTGAGTCATGGCAGCTAGTTACTGTTATTCATGATGAAGGTGATGGTCTGATACTTTGTGAGTGAGACTCATAAGGTTAAGACTACACTCATTCTTTCCTATTGGAAAAAGGCTCATAGCAAGGACTTGTAAAGATCAGAATACACTGAAATGAATTGAAATGTATCACAAAATTGTTCTTAGTGTTGATCTGTGTGCATAGTTTTGTGCTTGGATTGTGGTCAGGTTGTTTCTTGTAGGCCAGTCAGCAGGTGCACACCTATCAGCTTGTGCCTTGGTATCCCAGGCGAAGAAAGAAAGTGAGGGAGATGGCACAGTGCTGCCATGGAAAGCATCCCAGTTTAAAGCATACATGGGCATCTCTGGCGGGTGGGCAACTATGCATTCTGTCTGAACAGTAGCTTTTACTCATCAGTTGGTGTTGCAAATCCATAGCTCTAGGTTGGAATAAATGTAAGTGATGTTTCTCTAGGCCAGTTTTCACTATTAATGGAGAGCTACCTGCAAAAGTCCCTTACAGTATTGAATCCCATTGCAGTCTGATGCAGTTCAGATACTTGCATGTTCAGCATTTTTGAACTTAAATTGCTGTCTAACAGGGGGGGCCTTGAAGTTGCAAGTCGATGATAACAAACCCTGTCATTGACAGTCATCAAAGCATCGTGTCTTTGTCATGTTTTCCAAAGAGATTATTGCTGTATCTTTTGTCAGGACCATGAAGTGCATCATGCTTACTGTGCTTTATCTCTGTAATCCCACTTTAAAATGTAGCTGTGCAAAGATGTAGTTTATGGTCACCCAAAGTTAACATGATTTGAAGATGGGCTTTTGTTTATGATTATGAACAACCAATCTTTTCAAATTTGGTATAACATGCAGGTGCTGACAGTGGGGTAAGGTGGTAATCAAGCAGGTACAACCTACCCAAACTAATTGACCACTTTGATCAACGAGGCCTCTACAAATCTCTCTTTCTAAGGTAAGGTTTCTTAAGTTGTGTCTCTTCTTGTGTTGTTGAAAGTCATCTCTACAAACCTCCCACAAACTGTGAGTGGCTACTGAACTGTTTAGTTACAGTCATGACAGTGAGAAATCATTGAAAATCACAGTTGTTCTTTGGGATTCAGCATGTGGTCACTTTGAACTTGATGGGTACCTGAGTTGGCACTAACTGGCTAGTCAAAGAAAGCTAATGGACAAATCAAGGAGCAAGTGTGAAACCCTACCAATACAGAAATATTTTAGTCTTGCTGGGACTATGAAATCCAGCCACTACAAGGGGGAAAAAAATCACTTGTTGAAGGCTTTCAGTGGGTTGACCTTGGGTTGCAAAATTGTTGCAGGATCATGGAAGGAGAGGACTCCTTGCTGCACTTTTCCCCAGAAGCTTTGGTCCATAGCTCAGATTTCAAACAAGCTGCAACACAACTACCACCAGTTGCATTATTTCATGGCACATCTGATTATTCTATTCCTTGTGATGCCAGGTGAATTTATATAAGCTTCAGAGGAATTTGGATTGCTTGAGAATCTTCCTTGATGACTAATATATGAATGAACTTCTTTAGTGGTGGATGGGGCAGTGCTTAGCCTTAAAACTGTAACTGGCTGTAACCAAATCAGAAAAGATTCTGACAGAAGATTAAAGCTTGAAGAGGGCATGTGTACACTAAAGGCTTGGGAGTGATCTATGGGATTCTCCCTCTAGCTGGAGATGATTGAGAGGTGACAGGACAGGTTGGTGGTTTTGTGAAGGCACCTTATACATCCTGCCATAAGTTTGTGGAACTAAGGTTTTTCCTGGGTTTTGAGTGAAGCAAAGGAGATGACAGAAAGTGTGTGTCCTGTACACAGTGTCACATTTGGAGAAGCTCTACAATCAGTTGGTGTCAATGCCAAGACACACTTATACAAGAACAAGACACACACAGACTTGTTCTTACAGGTACCCAGCTTTCCCATTTGAAATGGCTTCTACATTTTGCTCACATCTCTGCATGACCTTTTTCTTGGATCTATGTGCATTTCCAGGATCCAATGCGGGGGAATTATGAAATGCTGAGCGACATGCTTGCAGTGATCCATGCAGACAATGAAGGTGAAAAATTAAGAGAATCAAGGGCTGTCTCTTGCAGGCGTCTTCTCCCTGAAATTCTCTTGAAGTGCGCCAGCAAAGTTAGTCCCTTCTAGACATACTTTTCAGTGAAGATGGATTAACAATGTTAAGCAATTCTCTTTGATTCTTTCATGTGGTTGTAAAGCCAAACAACCTTTCTGAGTTGAAAAAAGTAGTATAAATGTGTGCAGAAAAGCTTAAAAAGACTATGCAATTTACAATCATTTTGCTTTGGATACTTTAACTTGCAAGTTAAAAATGCTGGAATGAGGCTCTGTACAAGACAGCCAAGTGACAGCCAAGTCCTGAGCCTGGAGCTCAGATGCTACCTCTCACCAAGTGAAAATATACCCTCGTGTATTTACAAGGTACAGAGAGTATATGTACCCTCAATGTGTTACCCTCATTTTGTTTATAGGTTTACAATGGGTGAAATCTTTATTTGGTTTATAAGCACTGGATGAAAACATGGGTCCCTGATTTGGTGTATAAACAACATTGTTATAATTGGTAAACCTTGGTGAATAGTTTATAAATGAAATGTTGTGAAGATCTAGTTTCATTTGGTTCCCACATTTTGAGGAATGATGACCAGGTGTGATTGTGAACATTGAATTCATATGTTCATGAACTTAATGGAAGTCTGAGGATTTCCTATTTAAGCTGCTGCTGGCTTGAACTTTGAACATTGGGACACTGGAACCATCTCCTCATGAGGTAGCCTCAAAAATGTCACTTTCTTTTTGTCACACCTTGCTAGAAGGTTCATCTGCATCTGCTCCAACAACTCCATAGCACATAAACAAGCAACGGCTGCAAATAACCCAAAACAGATCTGCTGTGATAAATGTTGCACTTTCTAGCCCCATTTCACACTTCTCGTGAAGCCAGCGAGACTTGGTGACTCTAGGTTGTGACCTTTGTAAACACACCTTCACAGCTTGCAAGTAGGTTCATGAAGAGGGTCTACAAAACAATGAAACCTTGATTTGTAGCTTAAAGGGTATGGTCGGTCCACCTAGAAATGCTTCAACACAATCTTACAAGGAACTGCTTCATGCACATGTGCTTCAAGGAAGCTCCACAACAACTGCAGAAAAACAGATTTGATTGCTGGGTAAAAGCTGCAGCTTCTGTTCAGATAAAAGCAGCTGCAGTAGGAGAAAAGATAGGAGAGCACACCACAGACACATCCAAAACGCTTGCAGATTAGTTGTCTAGTGGAGAGGCCTCTGACACTTCTGCTTGCACAGCCACAGTCGGGTTGAACTTTGTGATATAGTAACTTAAGGGTGGTCCTGAGTATGTAGAGGAATCCTCCAAAGCTGCTAGTGTGTTCTTTCCAACGAGAAGAAGGATAGAAGATGCACTTGCAACTGCCACTAGTCCCAACCCAACAGCAATAGCTAGTGATTTGTTGGTGCCCTCACTGGAACTGCCGGAACTGCCAGTACTGACGGCATTCTCTGCAACATACACACTTGGCTGTTTCCCACCAGATACAAAATTCATCATGTGAGTACCAAAAAAACTGATGTATGGGTCCAGAAATTTTCAAAGTTTGAGTCATGAAATTGTGCTGCGTAAGCTCTCACACTCTCTGAATATATGGATTACAGTTATGAAGATAATAAGGGTCTTGTTGGCATTCTTAATTACTCAATGAACCACTATTCCAACAGGACTCTCAAAATGCCCAGGAACTCTCTTCCACTCTTCTTCTTCTTCTTCTTCTTCTTCTCCTGCTCCATATTTTGCTGTATAGATGTTAACTGCCATCTGATTGCAACAGATTTTATTTTGGTTGAACACAGCATTCAAGGCTGGCTGTTGAACTCTGAATCTTTCAAGCTAGCAAAGAAAAATGTGTAAAAGGTGCATCCTTGACTAACCTCAACAGAATATATGTTTGTCTGTCCAGCAGTGTCTTTTTCAATATAGCCTGTCCATCTTCGCTCATTCTGGGCAACAGGAGAAAATGTCCCTGCAAGCTTGGTCTTCTCTTCAGCCTCCCATTTCATGCTCAACTTCCCCACCTGTAAGCAAAAAAGGCTAAGTGAGGTGAAAGTCACCATACAAAAGAAAGGCCCCTGCTGTTATCATCATGCAATACAGGACATTGTAGAAGACAACTCCAGAATGATCAGATCAGTAATCCGACTCAGAATTACAATAAGACAAAATCCAAACTGAGCTGAAATCAACATGTGGGTAGCAGCCCACACATAGAGGGCAGTATCAGGAATTGTCAATCTATCACCAATGGAGTTATGTAACACAGATGGTGAGAGAAACTTCAGATACAGTACTTCCACTACAACTGGCAAGCTGCCCTTTCCAAGGTTCTCCCTCACACTCCTCAGCATCAAAATCTGTGTTTCAAATTCCAGAGTACGGAAAAAACACACACGTTGCTGCCACAGGCAGAAGACTGTCTTAACAGACAACCAGTAGGGTTGGGGTCTTCACAGATCCTTTCACTTCCTTTGAAAGTGGATTTTGGACTCAGAGTTTCAGTATGAATCAACCACATGAAACCCTACATTGCAAAATCAGGTGTTGTGATTGTCTTCTGGGTTGCTGTCTTGGTTTTGGAAGCGGATTTGAGACACCCAGAGTTTCAGCACAAATCAACTACATGAAACCCTACATTGTAAAATTGGGTATCAGTGATTGTATGCTTGGTTTCTGTTTTGGTTTTGAAAGCAGATTTCAGACTCTCAGAGTTTCAGCACAAATGAACCCCAAATGAAACCCTAAATTGTGAAATTGGGTGTGGTGATTGTCTTGGGTTGTTGTTTTGGTTTCGAATGGGTGATCACATCCAGAGAAATTTCATGGACAGCAAGGGAGACCATGGCTAAAACAGCTGCTGCAAAGTCTGCAAATGCTAAACCAAAAGCAAGAGACCTTCCCTGAAATCCATGAGATTTTGTTGCAGCAGCCTCAGATTCTCAATAAGAAACATGAGATTTGTTGCAACAGCTTCCCAATAGATTTTATACTTCAGTCCTACGACACCAGCTCTTTCACAAGCCTTCAACCGGCTTGGAGTTGCACTTGAGTGGAGAAAACCTGAATGGAGAAAACCTGAACTCAACCACGTCCTTGGAGGCACCAGAATCCGATGGCACCAATTTTCTTGCTTCTTCTAATCCAAGCAAAAGGTTTGGCAATACTTGAGGAGAAAGGTAGAGAGGAGGAGAAGCAAAAAAACCAGATGCAGGAATACTATAGGGTTACCTCCTTCTTAACGGCACTCTCCTCCTCCTCCTCCTCCTCATTGCATTCTTCAGGGGCCTTCACGGCACAAATTCTCGGAAGAGACACTCTCTGCAGCAGCAACCTCCTAGACTGTAACGAAGCAAGTGTGGTAGTGTTAAGGGAGCTTCTTCTTGTGCGTTTCATCACACATCCGCTGCTGCTACTGCTACCACTGCAGGCCACCATGGGTTGTTGAACCATTCCTGCCATCTCCACCCCGAGGCCCCCAATGCTCACCACCATCGCCACAGGTCGTGATTCCAAAACCGCTCTCACTCGCAGACTGATCTACCACTACTAGTACCGCACAGATTTCTCCCAACAAACTGATTCTTCTTCTCCTTCTCCTTCTTCTTCTTCTTCTTTGGACTGCGAGAGACTGGGAATGGCAGAAGGGATGTGTTTGGCCTTCCACGTTTTACTTGACTCTCGCTCTCTCGCTTGCTTTGCTTCTCTTTCTGTCTCTGTCTCTGTCTCTCTGTGTCTCTCTCATTCCTGATTTTGTTTGTGAGGCGTCATCTTTAATGCTAGAATTTCGAGCTCTATACGGATTGGATCATCGGAAATTTTCTTCGCACTTTTCTTCACACGGATTGGAGAATCACAATTTCTTTCTTGGCTCTTCTTTCCTTGAGACCGATTGGAGAATTGCAGTTTCTTGGCACTTCTTTTCTTGACACGCATTGGAGAATCATAGTTTCTTCGGGTTTTTTTTTTTTCCTTTTTTTCTTGAGATGTATTGCAGAATCAGAAATTTCTTGGCACTTTTTTCTTGAGATGGATTAGAGAATCACAAATGTCTTCGCACTTTTTACCTGGGACAGAATCTCCAGTTCTTGGCATCTTTTTCCTGAGACTCATTCGAGAATCACAATTTTTTCAGTGTTTTTTTTTTCTTTTAAAAAGAGTTGGATTGGAGAATCACAATTTCTTTGCCACTTTTTGCTTGAAACAGGTTGGAGAATCACAAATTTCTTCGCACTTTTTTTCTTGATTCATCAAAAGCAAAGCTGTTGAGAATTTCGACCTTTCCATGGAGTGTGGGATGCATGAAGAGAGAAGAAGAAGCACAAAACAAGACAAGCTTCCAGATCCTCAGGTTTGCAAATACTTTGTTATTATTCATTACAGTGAAAGCTCAAATAGATTTATGTCAGTCGGGAGCAAAACAAATTCTTGTTTGTTGGTAAACAAAATTTAGAAGAAAATTGCATGGCAGGTTCTTTCACGGCATTCAACAAAGTTGAGGGGAAGATTGCAATGCTAGATCCTAGATCCATTCATGTCATTGCAAAAAATTGAGCTGAAGATTGAATGACAAAATTCTTTCACTATATTGAACAAAGTGGAGTAGACGATTGCATGGAAAATCCTTTCAAAACATTCAATCAAGGATTTGTGATCACTTTCATGACAAATCCTTTCATGGCATTGAACAAAGTTGAGCAGAAGATTGCGTGGCAAAACATGCTAGGGGAGCTCTAAGAAGACTAAATCTAGTTCCCAGGATGAGGTTGATGGATTGATGGGTACTGTCACTGAAGGAAATCTGTATTCATCTATAAGCTTGCTGCTATGTAATAGGAGCTGAGGCTGTTGGTCACTGTGGAGCTCATGGCAGAAACTGACCGTGCCTAAGCTATGAGATGTTGGAGCTGGAGACAAACAGACAATGAATGTGGGTTTTCAAGGAAGAGCCAAGAACGAGGCTGATCTACCCATTCTATACTTTCTTTCGACCCATTCATTCTTCTTCTTCTCATGCCCGAACTGATTCTGATTGGATCTGTGTGAGAACTTTTGTTGTTAGCAGGTTTTTGTTTTTGGTGTCACACACAAATGGCTAGCCAGGATCCATTGCCACCTCTGCTAACCAGACTGCCTATGAGAGGTGAAATTTTCTGACTGGAAGAAATGAAGTTGCCTGCAAGAGTTGAGTTTAATGTGCTTGAAATGGAAGCTGTGATCAAATGTGTGAGCTGCAAGTGATTTGTGAATTGTGGTGTTCAGTTGCTGTGTTTTCAGGTTTGTGATTTTGGTTGAGTTTGATAGGTGGTTGTGGGGTGTTTGTTGATTGTTGCAGTGCAGAGCAAACACAGAAAGTTGCTGACAGTAGTGCAATGGATACTTATACTGTTTCTAACTTAGTGTCCAGTGCTGCACACATGGCTGGTGATGCTTACAGGGTGCCAAGTCTCTGAGGGAGCTGGAGCTGCATAGAACTGTGGGCAACCGGCTGCTCAGACTGCCAGTGATAAGGCAGTCAAGGAAAACAAGTGCTGAATTCCATCAAACAGATTGCATTCCGAGTAAGTCTAATGTACTTGAGCAGAACTATCCTTAGCAATTAAAGATGCAGCAGTGCAAAGTGCACACTGCAGCTGATACTATCACTGTCCAAGCATACAATACAGCAGTGAATTGGACTGTAGCTGCCAAAGATATGACAGTGAAAACACATACCAAACAGGTGCACAAAAAGCTGCAGATGCCAAGGATTACACTTCCTGGACTGCTCAAGCAGCATACAGTTCTGTGCAGACCAGAGTGATCAAGCATACAACATTGCTACCAAAATTGCCAATACTGAAGTTGATGAAGTAGCTGTTGCAAAGAATTGAACAGTAGAATCTGCCTCTCAAGCCAAAGATGTCTCTGCAAAAAAGACAAATGAACTCTCCCAGAATGCACTCAGGATGTAGGAAATGTGGCAGCTGACAAGACTGCAGCTGCCAAAGATGCAACTGTGAACACAGCTCAAACTCCAAAATCCAACAAGGAAAAGGTCTGTTACAATCAGTGGGTCAGGCATTGTGGGGTGTGAAGGAATTGCTGATAGGAAGGGCCAACAATGGGCTGCAACTGCACAAGATTGAGCCAACAATACTGCTGCATGATTAAGCTAAGAACGCTGCTGCAACTGCACATGATCAAGCCAGCAATGTTGCTGCAACTGCACAAGGTCAAGCCACACAAACCAAAACTTCTGCTGCAATAACTTCATAACAAACATCTGATGCAGCAGCAGAAGCTACCAAGAGCCAGTAGTACAAACCATGAAATCAAACTCTGCAAATGGGTATTGCAAAAAAAAGCATTTGTGGATTTTAGAGATGGAGTTCAAGTGATCAAGTGTTGTGCACTGGGCTGCAATTGTGCTTTAACCTTTTGAGATTCATGCAAAGCTCCATATAATAGTACTCTCTTTGGTTTTTCCTTCCTGTCTATCTAGTCTGGATGCATCCTGCAAAGCTCTGAACAATTCTGATTAAGCTTGGAGATTCAGTCTGGAGATTCATGCAAAGCTCCATATGTACCCTCTTTGGGTTTTCCTGAGTGTCTATCTAGTCTGGATGCATCCAGCAAAGCTCTGGATTCAAAGCTTTCTCAGGAATTTCAGATCTTGTAATCAGATTCTCTAGAATTGGGTTCATAGAATTGTGTTCATACTATTGTTGAGGTTGTTTGAATTCCAGTCTTGTATCAGCTTCTCTAGAATCGTGTTCATAATATCATCAGTGTTTTGTCAAATGAGAGCTTTCGTCCATAGTACGTATTTTGCAGCAAAATCAGATTATTATTTTGTAACTCTGCTTCTTCTAATGAAAGCCTACAAAATATATGGTTTTTAACTGTGATTTTGTTTGTGTACAAAATTTGCATTTTTAGTTCTCTTCAGTAGCATATACTACTGTATAATCTGGTGATTCTTTTGTAAACTTTCTTGTAAGATGGGATTGGGGATATTGAGACAAAATTGCTGCTGAAAATTGGAAATATGATTTGCACAGAGTTTTACACTGTTTTCATTTTTTGTGACAAATTGCAAAGCACCCAGCACTGACTTTTTGCAATAGAAATTATGTGTTGTACTTTGTAGCAACTACAAATGATGTATTTTTCAGGCAGGCAGTTCATTTATGCAGCACAAACAAATCCCATCTCCTGCATGCTTACATACTGGGCCTAGCATTTTCCTCCCAAAAGGAATCTAATCTGCTAGATCATAATTTGAATCTCTCAGATATGGAAGCACTAAACACACTCTAAAATGGATTGATGATGTTGGGGGTTTAGAATCTAGCTTTGTGCTCTCAAATGGAAACTAGATAAGAATAAACCTCTCATTTTTAGAACCACTTCAACATACTTGGAACTTTATGATTGATCGTAACAAAATATCTCATCTTTAGAAAGCATTAATACACTTGGAAATCTATTGAGGACAAGGAGGAGGAGGAGGAGGCGGAGGAGGATGCTGTTGTTGATGGGTTGATTTACTTGATCTTCACAAATGGAAACTAAGATCATCCCTCCTCATCTGTTGAAACAGTAGCATACAATTCATTGATTTGTGTTCCTCCTGCTGCTACTTGCTCATGTCACAAATGAAGAAGGCAGAGTGGGTGATGATCTGGAGTGGATGAAAGCTTGGGACCTCCAAGAATGGTGATGGTGGTGATGATGGTGGTGGCAAGAGGCGACTGTTGGTAGGTAGGTAGGTAGGTAGGTAGAAGTGTTGGTTTGAACTTTGGTCCTTACCTCAAAGTCCATACTAGGCAGGTAGTGGTACAAAGGCTGCTATAATAATAATACCCTACTACTACTACCTTGGTAGCTTTGACAGCAAAAGGAAATGATTTTTCAGAAATGTTGAAATTTTCACTGAAAAGAATTCAAATCAACAAAAGGGAAAATGTGAAAGGAAAAACATAATGGAAAGCTTCAATAATATTCTAATTTTCTGAAATGAAAGTTTCAAATTAAACCCTAAACCCTAAACCCTAAACCTTCGACAAACATCTGTCAAAGCTGCTAAGGTACTCTACAGTATTATTGCCTCAAATCATACAAGCCTGATAAGGTCCTTCAATACCAATGCATAGACCAGACTATATACCATGTGCAGCAGGTCTATATACCAGACCAACAGAGGCAGGCAGGGCAGGCAAAGGGACCCATCATTATTACTATCTGGATAAACTTGTGACCTTGATGGTCCTATCACCTCCTATTGTTGTTGTTCTTGTTGTTGTTCTTGTTTGTGTTTTTCTTTTCTTTATTCATTTCCCTGAGGAATTGGGTTTCATCAAAAGCATTGAGAAAGAAAGAAAGAAAGAAAGGGAAAAATAATAGAAATTGTAACCCACTGCTGCTGCTGCTGCTCCTCCTCCTCAGTATCAACAATTCTGTTTCCAGTTTTGCAGAAACAAATCTGTGTTGATTCAGCAGATGAGCAAACTGAGGTTTTTTGAGCTTCAGAGTGTTTGTAGTAGGATGTGTGAAACTCTGTTGATTTATATGAGCAACCTGATTTGTTGAGCTTCATCATGGGTTGTAGAAATTTCCGAAACTCTTCTGTGTTGATTGAGATGAGTAAACTGATTTTTTGAAACTGATTTTTGAGCTTCATCAGAGTTGTAGAGATTTGTGAAAATCTGTGTGTGCGTGCGTGCGTGCGTGCGTGTGTGTTGATTGAGATGAGCAAACTGGATTTTGGGCGTCATCAATCAGGGTTGAAGGATTTCTGACTCTGTGAGCGGCAGTTGTAGCTTTTGAGCTCCCCTCCAAGGATTTTGGCTCAGTAATGATTTGTGGGAAGTGGGTTCTCCAGGAAAAAAAAAATTCTCATGTTTAGGCAAATTGAAGTTTTGGGTTTTGGGTAGAGATTTTGTAGTGGAGGACATGGGTTCATTGCTTCTAGCGTTGGGTTGTCGCAGTGCTGTTGCTGTTGCTGCTGCCACTGTGACCAGGTCCACACCTCCTGGTTATGTGCCATCATTATCATCCTCATCACATAAGCATATGCATTGTGTCTCCACTTTTTTGAGCAAGAGGAGTATTATCAAGCTGGGACTGGTGCCTGATTTGGCTGTGATTCGAGCTCCCACAAGGTCAGATGAATTTACTGCTTCACTCAATTTTCATTCCTGCTTTCTCCCAGGGTTGTTGTCACAGACCCCAAGCTTTGAAGTGCTGAAAGGAATCAGCAGAAATTTACTGAAATTTAGTAAGTACTTGGACAATGATCATGATTCTTATGTTGGAAAATGCAATGCAAAACCACCCATTTGTTTCAACCCAAGCACAGATTCAGCATTCTTCTTTCAGCCAACTCTGTCTCAGCAATTCACCCTAGCTCAGCAGATTCAGCAATTTACCAACTCATTTTTTCCAACCCATTTTTCCCAACTGCAACCCTGTTGGGATTTGGGGAGGAAAAGATGCAACTCTGTTTGTGATTGTGCTTCAGCTTTCTCCACTCTCCTCATCATCATCTGCTTTCCAATTCAGCAACTGAAATGTCTTGCCAAATTTTGGTTTAACCCTAATTGTCTCAGTGAAATTTGGTTCAACCCTAATTTTGCAACTGAACTCTGAAGGGCAATTTCTTCCGCAGGCAGAAGCATGGTTTGATCAGTTTTTTGTTGATAATGTCAGATGCATATTTTACCAAGTACAATTCTTCTTTTTTTCTTCGCCCCATGCTTGTCCATCTCCTTTGCTGAAATTGGGGTGTTTACAGATGCAGAAATTGGGTTCCATGTCGAGCTACTGGAGGAGAGGAAGACGGGCATGATCAGGTACAGGAATGCAATTTGCAGCTTCCGCCTTTTGAGTTTGTAAAATTAGCTGTTCCAAGTTTTCTATGTCCAAGAAGTTGTGTGGCATGTGATATTTGTGATCTTCACAGGAAAAAGAGGCTCTGTCATCAAAGGAGCGATCAGCAAAGGAGACTGTCGAGTCTACAGCAACTGAAGTGACAGAGAGCACTGCTCAGGGCAGCAATATTGCTGGATTGAACAAGGTACATTTTCTCTTTTCCTTGAGAATTCAATGAGTCAATTGAGCCAAAACACAAGCACTCTCTTAAGTGCATCGTATGCACAGAACATAAGAGTCTTTTGAGATTGTTCAATCCAAGACAAGTTTTGAACTGTTGCTCATGTACTTGCTGTTATTCATTCATGAGGACCCCTGATGATTCCATCTCATGGCTGTTGAATTTAATCACCACATTATCATGGGCAAATTGGGTATTGCACTGATGCGGCAATTGTAAGGCTTTTGGGTTGTGGGTGGTGGGGTTGCTGGATTTGAATTAAGCCTTCTAGTGAGGTGCTGAAGCTTCCAAAGGAGGTGCTTGATGTTCTCCAGAACCAAGTTTTCGGGTTTGATACCTTTTTCGTTACAGGTCAGGAACCATATGAGGTGAGCTAAACAACTGAGAATGAAAGTATTTCTTTTCTGCTCACATCGTTTGAAAGTCATCAACAGAAACCAAATGCATTGTACTCAGCAGGAATTTGCTTCTTTTATTGTAAAAAGCCAGCAGCTAAACTTGCCAAACAGCTAACTGGTCATATACTCCAGCACTACTGCAGTGTCAAATTGAGCTTCAGTAGGCTGAGGGATCTTTAGATGAGATACTGGAGCTGATGTCCAGAGACATTTGTGGTCATTTTCGTCTACTGTCTGTGGAACTTGCAATAGGGAGGCGTGCTCTTCAAGGGAAATATGCGTGGTGACTCCTCTAAATGCTATGTAAAGCTCTCGAAGCGCCTGAAGGTACACATGGGTTTGAAGGTCTTGACCTACACATAGGTTTGAAGGTCTTGTAGGTACAAATGGGTTTGAAGGGTTTTGTAGGTACATATGGTTTAAAGGGTTTTGCAGCTTGACTGAATGATGCAGATGGAGTCTCTTTGGGATGCAATCAGTCTACTTGGCTTCGATCAAGCTGAATGTTTCAAGCACAGCTTTGATCACTTGGGAGGATGAGATGTCTGGATACTAAGAAAGTGCACTCTTTTGACATATAGGAAAAGTTTGGAGAGCAATACAAACTGTTTCTGCTGGTAAATCCACAGGACGACAGACCTGTGGCAGCTGTGGTTCCATCGGAGTCTCTTGAGCCTGACATTGCCCGTGAGCATTACTGTGTTTTGGCATCTTTATATTTTGTTTGAGCCCTCTATCAAGTGTGACATGACTGTCTCTTGTCCCTCCCCACAGCCAACACAATAATTGACAAATATACTGACAAAACCTGAGTTGATATGTGGGTGTGTGTGGACTGTCCACAGCTGTACCAGAGTGGTTTGCTGCAGGAGCTTTTGGTTTGGTGACAATTGGCACAATCATTCTGCGCAACTCCCCTGCTGCCCAAATCAACTTCTCGTAAGTATATACTCTTTTTGCCACCATTGAATGGAGTTGGCACTCAAATCAGAACTTACCCAAGTGCCAAGGAAACTGTGAGTTTGAAAGAAGAACAAAACAGAGGAGGCAAATGTCTGTTGAAGAAAAAATACCAATGTGATTTGCCTTAAACCCTGTCAAACTGGGAAATGGAAAGTTGATTGTTATACCAGCCCTATATTTGTGACAAGAGTGAAGACACTTTGCATTAACAGCTTCTTTTGCATTGTTGCAATTTGTAGTTCTGTTGTTGAGAACCCAGCACTCCTAGCGGATGGGTTGTTGGGCGCACTGGTTACATTTGCAGTGCTCTTGGCTCATGAAGCAGGCCACCTTTATGCTGCTCAAAAAGTTGGAGCAAAGCTTGGCTTCCCATACCTTGTTCCCAGCTGGCAGGCATGAGTGGCCTCTCTTCTCTAGAGAAATTAGCTTGTTTCTGCTGACAAAATATCATTTTTTGTTTCTGCAAAATGTCCCGAGCTTTGCACCAATATGAAGTGTAGAATTTGATCAAGTCTAGCAATTAGCACAACATGAGTAAAGTGCAGAAGTGACATAAATCCTTCTACTAAAATTCATGCTTCAAAGAGTAGATCTAGCGAGAAAAAAAGGGGACCAGGAACAGCCTTTTTCTTATTATTGTCATACTCTGTCTTGCAGTTAGGATCTTTTGGTAGCATAACACGAATTACAAGCATAGTCACAAACCGGCAAGAACTGCTGCAAGTGGCTGTCACAGGTCCAATAGCAGGGGCAGCACTTGGACTCACCCTTGTATTACTTGGCCTTTTACTCTCCCCAAGTGAAGGCCAAGGCATTGTTGTGAACACATCCATTTTTCATGACTCTTTCCTCATTGGTGGCTTGGGTAAGATCTGCTGCCAACTTTCTATTGCCTTTACTGAATGGTGGCTTGGGTAAGATCCATGAGCACTTTCTATTTGTCTTCTTAGGGACAGCCACCACCCACATTGTGCAATGTGCATGTACTGCAGTAGTGAGCACTATGAACTGAAGGGTTTAGGGTTCAGGGTTTTTATTAGGCTTCTTCCTCAACTTTCTATTCTGTTTTTCATTATTGTCCTTCAATTGTGTTGGCTTTAACTTCTAAACTTGCACTCTTCTTTTGTGATTGCAGCAAAATTGTTCATGGGCAGTTCTTTGACAGATGGTACTCAAGTAGCTGTCAACCCTTTAGTACTCTCCGCATGGGCAGGACTTCTTATCAATGCTATCAACAGCATACCTGTGGGTGAGCTTGATGGTGGACGGATCTCACAAGCACTCTGGGGCCGAAAGGTTTTCCCACCTACCCACCCATAATGATGGTCTTGAAGGATGTGCCAATAGAGAAACAATAATAGTGTGGCTGTTGAGGTCTTCTGGAAAATGGTTTGTAATATCAAATGTCACCACACTGACAAGATCAAGTTTTTTTGGGGGGGATTGGTTGGAAACAGGCATGGTCACGTATCAACGGCGTATCAATTGCACTCCTTGGACTGTCTGGAATTTTCAATGATGTTGCATTGTACTGGGTGGTGCTGATTCTGTTTATTCAAAGAGGTCCTATCCCTCCCCAAGCTGATGAAATCACAGCTCCTGACAATACATATGTCACTGCAGGTGTGGTGGTCTTACTGCTAGGATTGCTCATCTGTGCTCCTCTCCCTTTCTCATTTTAGCTTCAAAAACTGCCAGCTTGGTGAAGTCTGCTGATTCTGTGAAAAACAAAAGCTCCAAAATCTGTTCCAAGCACAAAGACTAAAAATTTGTAACAAAAAGTTGCAAAGAAATCTTGGAGAGGGAGATTTGCATTGTTGCTCTCTCCTGATTTAACCTTCACTAAAAACAACCTCCAAGATTGTATGGTAGATCCAGTACTAGTACTACTTCTGCCAGCTCAAAGATAGCTTGCAATTTTTTTATTTTCCTAACCCAAGCAAGATGGGTTCTTGCACAAGTGATTGAATGCCTTGACCATGTGCACTTCTCACATGTGCTCCAAATTTTAGCACATTTGGAGTGTGATCTAACCACCAACATGCTTTGGAATGCCACATTGATTCACTATGAGCATGCTCTAACTACCAGCGTGCTTTGAGGCACAACATTGATTTACCAACAATTTGTATTGTTATCAAAACTTCAGCTACCTTGTCAAATCATCAGTTACCTTCAGGATCAAAGGTATTTTGTGCAGGGTAAGTACCTAGGATTAGGGCATATTACCAGAGCAAGGGCCTGCATGAGGCAATAGTTGAGCACAAACCCAATTCTGGTAATGCCCTGGTACAAGGCCCGTATCGATTGTAAAGAAAGAGGTTAATGGACAAGATCAAATAAGGTGGATGTAGAATTAGTGGCTGGAATAGATCTGTATGACTTTATAAACCTGACTTGTAAATTGCAGGAACTTTATGAAGTGGAAGAACCCTCCTTGAAATGAAATATACTCTCATTAAAATGGAGGTAAATTACACCAAAGAGCGATGCCTCCATTTTATGCATTGACAGTTCAATGCATTCGTGAAATCAAAATTTAAGGATTTAGGGATCACAATTTAGTAAAATCTTGTTTTCACTTGAACTTTAGGGATTATTGCTTTTTACAATCTTGAACTTGATGCAATTATAGAATTCTTCAAATCTCATTTCAATTGTGAATTTATGTTTTTTCCATAGTAGGTACACCACAAATTTGTATATGGAAAACAGTGCACTCCCCAATGCACTCCCAGTTGAATGCCAACTACAGGCTCAAAGCCACCCAATTTTATTAAAATAGACCTGGTGAACCATCCTCCACGATCCCAGATCACCCTCAATCTGCATCTGCAATCTTAAAAATTAAAATCAATGGGCACACTATTACATCCACAGAAGGAAAGGACACTAAACTTCCAACCTAAATGCATTTTCAGGTGCCATATTGCAAATGCAGTTTGCTGGAAACAGTTGCTTTATATGACATCTCCAAGAGTGCTCGGTATGTGACCATGTAAAATATTCTCTTTTTTCCAACCCAACCCCAGCCATAAAATTAAAACTGGGACTGCAAATAGGTGGGGACAACTAATAGCAAACCACCTAAACAATGAGCAACTGTCAAATCATATTTATTACTCTTCTCTGTCAGGTGTTAGGCATTGCTGCACCATTTACAAGAGTCAACAAACCGTGCAAAAATGCTGGGCCAAAACCATTTTGCAGAGCCTAACCAATATGTTTTGACTTTTCTTCAAAGTCACTGGCGGAGTTGCTCTTAGTTAGCCACATCAAAACGGACTTTACCCAGTGCCATACTTCTTCAAGTGGTAGCTTCTTCAAAATTAAAAAAACTTAGGAAGAATCTCATTGTACTTCCACTCTCAAACCCCCAACCCCATCTCATTTGTGTATCTGCCATGAAGTCCTAATCTTGATGCACAGCATAAACTAAATATGCAAAGCGAAATATTTTGTTGCGTTCTAGTCATCGAATCACCTCCTACCTGCACCCACCACATTCTTTCAACCATATCAGTTATCTATCAGTTCAGAATGCATGATTCAAAGCTGCATTGCCCAAAGATTTGAACAACAGTAATATGCAATGTCCTCCCTGGTACTGCTTCTGGGAGGATCACAGATGTGTAAAATTAAATAATTAAGCTGGAGATCTTAAGAACTTGGTGGGTTAAAGGGGACTACTCCCAGTATTACCTCCTCTACCACCACGTCCACCTCGTCCTCTCCCACGTCCTCCAAAATCACCCCTGCCTCCCCTACCTGCTCTTCCTGTGAGAAGTCCATTAAGTCATCCAAACTCAGTGAAATTCCTTGAATCACCAACATACCAAAATCTTTCAATTTAGTCTGACAAGATGAAAATCAGTTTGAATGACCTACCACGGTCATTCCCACGACCACCACCACGTCCACCACGGTCACCTCCACGACCACCAAAACCACCCCGGCCCCTACTGCCACCACCACCACCCCCAGGTTCACCAGCCTCATCCACCACCAGTGATTGGCCAGCGTAATCAGTCCCATTTAAATCCAGAGCTTTTGATAATGAATCCTTGGTCTTAAACTCAATGTACGCAAATCTGCAGTCACACAATATGAGACATTCAGTTTGACAATGCACCCCACAAGAACACCACTGCATGTCATGCATAATTGCTGGGCATCATCTGTTTAGTTAGCTTTTCTCATTTGCTTGCATATATGGTGAAGGTGAACATACAAGGACATCATCTAGGCAGCCAAACATGATGAAAGAATGTGAGGGTTAGAAGTCCCCTGAGAAAAATCATCTTCCAGACCAAGACAAATGACAACAAGAAAGTATGGCCCACCCTTTGATCTGTCCTGTTTCACGGTCAGTTGGGATTCGCACAGTGGCAATATCTCCACATTCACTGAAAAACTCCGTCAAGCCACTCCGGATCTGTACCACACCATCATTTACCTCATGACATACATCATGAGACTCGGACATACTTGTATATCAAATAGATCCATGAAAGCTTGGCAACATTCTTAGACTGTGAAATAACATCACAACTGCAAAAACTTACGTTATCCTCATCATCATTCTTGTTGAAGCCCTTAATGAAAGCAGTTTTTCCGGAGCCTGTCCTAGGTGTCCCAGCATTTGGCCTGCAACATCATTAATGACATCAGATCCACTGATAATATCTTGCTACCCAGCATTCTGATGAACCCAACCCATTGATCCAGCAAGTTTCAGTGCAAATTTGGTGATTAGGCCTGCTATCTTCCAGGTTATGAGTTCAGAACGTTTTCCACTGAAATATCTAGTTCAGAATCAGACTTACACTGATGCACCACGCTCCTTAGCAAGGTCAATGAAAAGATCCCTTCCTTCCAAGGTTTCACCACTCTTCAGTACTGCCTGCATAGCTCAAAACATCATCAAGGGCAAATATGGCAACATGCTAACATGGGGACAACATACTCCACGATGCAAAAGCAAAGGGGAAATATGGAGTATTATGAGCATTTCACCTTCTTTGCTTCTTCCTCAGTCTCAAATTCAATATGCCCATAACCTTTAGAGCGTCCATTCTCATCTTTAGCAAGTCTCACATCAGCAACCTCCCCAACATCATGGAAAAACTCAGAGCTGGAGGGAAAAAAACAGTGTTAGAAAAGTGACCATAAACTTACAGAAGTGCACACAATGCTATATTACTCCAGGAGACTACAGCTGACCATGCCAAACAAGCAAGCTGCTTAAGCACCAACATGATTCAAGTTAACATGGAACAAGAAACTCACATGGTGTCCTCATCAACACTCCATGCTATGTTTTTCACAAAGATTGTCTTAGTTCCTCCAACTCCACTTGCCTTTACTTTTGTTGGAGTCTTAGTCTGCAGAAACATCATCAACGTTACAAAAGCTCAATGAAATAACATAATGATAGTGGTAGAAATCTATGTGATGAAATCATAGACTAATTACTTTTCCACTAGGGTTGGACAAAAGAAACCTGAGGCTTCTCATCCTCCTCTGAATCCTCCTCTGAATCCCTGGCAGTCACCTTCCCATTTTGTGGCTGTTAAAATATCAAATGTTAGCATCAGAAGTCCCACTAGAGAACATTGTTGGCACATGCAATAACCAATAGTAAGATGTGCAAAACCAATTTGGTGAAATTACTGAATTTTACAGAGCTTATAAGGAAGATGGAACTTCAGAATCTCTGCACTAGAGTGATGATGCTCACTACTATGCTGTAACTACACTTGACTGAAGGATGGAGATGTACATTACCTTCACATCTTCCTCGTCATCTTCATCATCTTCATCCTCATCATCCTGAATTTTGGGTGCTGGATGGGTGACAGATTTCACCACCTTTTTCACTGGCTGAATTCATGAAAAGAACCGACACTTGAGATTCCAGGTTTTCCATCAGTATTATTCTACAGATTGCAGTTCTTGATGCATAATTTAAGGATATCAGCAAATTATGCTGCAGCATACAACTCCAAATTATCAAGATCACACCTTCTCATCTTCCTCTGATTCCATATCCTCATCAGAACTGTCATCATCGTCATCAGCAGGCTTTCCATTCTTTACAGGAACCAATTCCTGTCAGGATCAAGTGAAAGAAAGATGTCAAACCCTTTGGTTGAAAGATAATTGAACAAGTGCATACAAATGTGCTTTCTGCTTCAAAAGCCCAGCAAGGTTGGATTGTTCTGAATTTGTTAATTACATCAATCCAGACCCCACTGTTACAAGTTACAATAGGCTCCACCAAGGACCAAGTCATCTGAAGAAAGTAAAAAACTATCAAAAAAGGTGCAAAATGAAACCAGAGTCTACCTCTTCCTCAACATCAGAGTCCTCTTCCTCCTCAATGACCTTCGGAATAGGCACAATCTTTTTCTGAATCTTTTTCTTCTTCAATTTTGGTCCAGCAGCAGCTGCTGATGAAGCTCTCTTGCCTACATTTACAACAGTAGTTTGGGAGTAAGTAAGATTTACAACACAGGCAAAAGAAAGCTTTCACAGAAGCTCAAAAGTGCTCAAAAGGTGATAAATAAAGAAAACCACACCTGGGCCCTTCTCTGCCTTCAGAACTGCAATGGGTTTACCAGCCTACAGAACAGCCAACAAAACATGAGTTTCAAATCATTGCTGAAGAAATGCACTCTTCATCCAGAAACAAATTAGAATGAGTAACAAACTCAAACTCAAACTCAAGTATCTGAGAATTGCAGCTGGAACATCCAAACAATAGGGCACCACAATACTCAAGAATTCTGATGCTCAGAAAACAAAAACTTCACCAAAGTCAACAAAGAGGGGTGGGTGCTACACACCTTTTTCTTAGTCTTCGTCATCGTTCCCAATTGTTGTCTGATCAAAACAATGCTGCAAAATCACACAGAAAAAGAGCAAACTGGGTCACTGAACAACATGATGGTAAATCAATACTCTAAATAGGTGATCAATTCACCCTCACAGCCATCCAGTCAAAAATTGCCAGGGGTGCATTCAGTGGGGGGGCATAAAAGCCAAAGTCCAAAAGAACTGCTTGCAAACACACTCACACTAAAAGTAGAAAAACAAACATTTCAGCAAAAAGCGCACACACACACACACACAATCTAAGCATCAATGCAGGGCTGTGAGGCCACAGATTCTGGGGTCAGCAATAAGAAATAACACAATCCAACCAAGAGGGTTTTGAGCAACAAAAACACACAAACCAATAGAGCAGAAACCTGACCGCAAGGCACAATCAGACATGAAACCCTAAACCCTAAACCTCTCAAACCTCCGGAAACCTAATACAAAACAGAACAAAACTCCACAACCCTGAACATTGAGCTAAACAACAACAACAACAACAACAAAAAGAGCTTCAAGAGGAGCTAAAAGAGAGGGAAAGAGAATGCCACTGTACATATACCTGAAAGCATGAAAACTGGAGCTACAAAAAACCCAACCCTAAAATGTGCTGTAGCTGTCCATTCTAAGCACCAGAACAAACAAGAGGTTAGAGGGCAAGAAGAATGGGGTAAATACCTGTTGTGTATAGGATTGCGGGAGTGACAGAAAACTGCTGACACGGATCCAAACAAGAAAAAGAAGAAGAAGATGAAGCGGCGGCCAACACAAACTCCGATGCCGCAACGGGAAAGAGAAGGGAAGACGAACGCAGCAGCGCAGTGCGAAAGCCGTAGTCGCTTCAATCTCTAACTCTGCAGTATCGAGGTCCTGATTCTTCGTCAGGTCCTGAAATAGAGGTCTTGAACAGTTCAGGATTTCGATTGTTCATGAGGTCCTGACTCCTGGCCAGAGTGAACCAGCAGCACCCACCAAGGCACCAGTTGGCCGTTCTGTCCATAGGATGAGCTGCGTTTTTTCATCCGAACCTCCTTACCCTGAGTTAACCAACATTGTACCACAGTCAACCTTTTCATGGCCGTTTTCTCGCAACCTTCACCTCCATACTATCCTCCCACCTCCCTAAATCTTAGCCCTATGTACCAAGTGCCAATCAACCTTCCTAAATACTTACCATGTATCTTTTCTTGGCTAAATCTTTATTTCTCGGCAAAACCTCTATCCCTTCTTAAATAATATTTTTTTGTTTTTTACAAAACTTTTTTTTTTGACAAAACATTTATATTTTCTTGATTAAAACATTGACCTTTTCTGACAAAACCTTTATCTTTTCATGATTAAACCTTCATTTATTGTCAAAACTTTTATTTTTTCATAGTGAAGCTTTTACCTTTCAACAAAACTTTTATTTTTTCTTCGTTAAACCTTTAGCTCTCATCAAACCTTTATATTTTCCTAACTAAACCTCAATGTTTCAACAAAATTTTACTCTATTCTTGGTTAAACATTTATTTGTTTCAAAATATATAATTTCTTAATTTTTTAATTAAACTTTTACTTGTCAACGAAATCTTTATTTTTTTTTAACAAAACCTTTACATTTTAACAAAACCTATTTATGTTTTAAATAAATCTCTACCTTTCAACAAAACCTTTATTTCTTATCAAAACTTTTCCATGTTTTAGATAAACCTTTACTTATCAACAAAATCTTTCTACTACTTAATTAAACGTATACTTTTTCTAGCTAAAACTTCTATTTCTCAGAAAAACTTACCTACCCATCTGTTGTTGTACGTAGCTAACACTTGCATGTTATCAATTTTGGTTGATGAAATTATAGTGTAAAATGCAAGGATTGAAAAGAGCCCACCAATAACTATTTTAGTTTTATTTCAACCTTTGATGACGATAAATTATTAACCCCAAATGCAAGTATTACAATTATTTTAAAAAATCAACATCAATTTTAAACCTTCATTTCCATTACTTGTCGCAAGCATGAAAACAATCAAGATTACAAGATTTTTCTAACCAAAATGAAAACAAAGGCATGTTTAGCTTCAAATCTAGATTATGAAACCAAAAAAACAATAATAATAACACAACAAGTGCAAACAAGGATCCAATAATATTTTATTGCAAAAAATAAACAAAACAATGTTATGACAAGAAAACATACCCAAAACTGATGTTAAATAGATTAAAAGTTATGAAAAAATTTACGTATATTTATACCCATTGGGCACCCAATCTACATGTGACCCATGTTCACCCATGTGTGAACTATGAATGAATTAAAATTCAACAAATAGTATATTTAAACTTAATTTAAAATTAATTAAGAAGTAATTAAAAATGAATTAAAAGTTAAATTGAATGAACTAAAAATGAATTAAAAGTTAATTGGAAATGAACTATAAGTTAACTAAAAATGAACTAAGATTTAATTAAAAATGAACTAAAAGTAAAACTTAAATTTAACTAAAAATTAATTAAGAATGAATTGAAATTAAATTAAGAAATAAGTACAAATTCATTATAAGTCATGGATGAACATTCAAATGAACAAACCCAATGGCATTAACATCCATGACACTATGGACCATTTAAATCATGATATATTAAATTTAATTAAGTAATGGGATTAGGTGGTTTTCATAGGTATTGTTGGAATGATTTTAATGTAAATTTGATAAAAATTGTTAAAATCTTTAAAAAATCTTGAATTATTTTTTGAAACCATGAAATTAGGTGAAAACCCTATTCACAAATCTCAACTAAACACATTCAAAACATTTAAATTATTTTTTAAATGTCAAAATAATCACATACCTTTAACAAAGTTGTAAATGAAGCATTTTAACATTATAATAACCCATTTGTTTCATATGCAGAAACTATCATAAAACCTTTACCATTTTGATTGTTTATTGTCAATTTTTTTTTTCATTTTTCATTTCACTAATAAAAGTAAAAGAAATTGAAATCTTCAACTATATTCAATTATGTGAAAATATGTATAAATTCGACAAATTAAGTACATTGGGTACTGTTGCAAAATGATAATTTTAATTAAGATCATAACAAGTTGCATACACATGCCACTGAATTGTGTTCATCTGTATTGCTACCATATTATTTATTATTCTTGAACTTCAACCTTCATTTACTTTGTTTTAGCCCTTGGCACATATTAGCCTCACACTCCCACATTACACTTGCCAACCTTTCCTTTTTTACTTTAAATTACATATTTTAACTTAAAAGTTTAACTTGAAGTATTTGTGCAAAATGGTGAACAATAAATGACAAAGATTCATTATTATTTCATTTCAAACAATTTCAAGGGAAAAGAGAATGCAATTTGTGAAAAGTTCTAGAAATGAAAGAAAGTAACAACCATGTAATATCATCCATTGTGTAGAGAAAGAATCACCTAATTGATAAACCTAAATAACATCAAAATGTGAAACTTTTGAATGAACAAGAGAACATGAAAGATGTCATTGAAAGTAAGAGACCATCAAAACATATTAGAAAAAGAGGGGGGTATCAAAATTGGTTCCAACCACATCTATGGCCATAAATTTTAATAATGGTGAAAATATATGCAAACAATGAAATTATTCCTACATTCTTGTAGACCATTTACAAATCACTTAAAATTCTTAGTCTTATGCAAAATTGAATAGTGGAACAATGTGGGAATGGTTTACAAAGGATGGGGTGTGGAGAGAAAATTACATTCAAGTTGTAAAATGTGGGACAATATTGAAGAATCCCAAATATAACATGTTTGAACTTGAAGAGCATTTCAAGTTAAAAGATGAGATAGTGCACATCTTGTAAAATTAGGCAAACAAGCTAGCCATTATCAACATATATTATGCAACCCATCCTCAAAGGTATAATATAATCCATTGTTCATGAACTTATAATACCTATAAGTGAAAAATGTATTGTCACAATAAAATGATCTAGACAATTCATGAAACAATACATGTGTTGGACTTACCATGTGGCAACCATTGTTGCAAGCAAATTTCCATTAAATTTGTTTACTCAAGGTTACACCATTTCTTATAAGGTTGTTTATTTGCATTATGAGAAAAAATGTGTTTTACAATTGACCTTGCAATTCAATTTTTTAGTTATAGAATACACTTGCAATTCATTGTATTTATATTTCATGAATGTTAATGGACAAGTTGCATGAGTTGTAGTGTTGCAATTCATTATATATATGATGTAATTCATTGCAATTCAATTGTAACTCTATCAAAACAATTCATTTTCAACCATTATGCAACTCCATTATAATATCACCCATGATGTCATGTTGGCAACATTGATTGTCATTTGCCTATTAAAATCTTAACACATGACATTATTAAAAAATCTTGACATAAAAAATATTTCTTTTTGAAATATTGATCTTCATCGTTCATTATGATTGTTAATGATGGTCCAAAAATACGGCATGTGGCATGATAAAAAAATACCACATGGCATATTAATTATATTTTGGAATATATATATATATATAAAATTTAATAACTAGGTAGGTCGTACATTACCATAGGTTGGTTGGTTGGTAGGTTTTAAAACCTACATACCTACATATTTATTTTGGAATTACCTAACTACTTAGGGTCATAGATAGGTAGAAAAATAAAATAATAACCATGAATTATTTTTTAAAAACTTTATGTTTTATTAAGCTTTTGTGAATTCATCCCAAAATAACAATTATATTTCAATGTGTGAATATGAAGGAAGAAGCCTTCTTTATATAGTTTATGACATGGGATTCAAAGACAAAGCATCTGGGTTAAATCTTTTAGTTGTTCCTTAATTGCAATTAAGTTACAACTATAACACTTAACCACTGAGGGCATGCTGGATGCAAGGGGAGGGCTTCATTGTTTCTAATGTCTAAACAAAACTTGAATTTGTCTTATTGGCTCCTATAGGGCATTAAAAATTGTCAAAAATGAAATAGAATTGAGAAAGTTATGCCCCCCCAAAATAACAAGGGGTCAAAAAAACCAAAAAAAAACCATTGAATGCTACAAAGGCCAATTCCCAAATATTTAAAAAACTCTTTATATGTTGTTTTATTATTATTAAAATTCAAAGATGATTTGTAAAACTTCAAGTGGCACTCCTATAACACTTTTAAATCATTTAATATGAATAATAAATAAGAAAATTATGAGGTTTGAAAGTAGGAGGGGTCCAAAAAAGAAAAAAAGAAAGTTTTGTAAGTTGAAAAACTTATTTATCTTCTTGTTATTTTTTCATTACTTCTTTTCCTTTACATTTCAAATATGATTTCTAAATCTTAAAGTAGCATTCCCATAACATTTTAAATCACTCAAAATGAAACATGTATGATGAAGATATAAATAATTGATGAATATGTATTTTTATTAAGTTATAAATAGTTGTATTATAATCATAACATAGTTGAATAATAATATTTTAGTAGTGGTGCACTAATGGTTGGGCTAATTGTATCAATGGGAATTATAATCGAAAATTGATTGCAAATGTATTCCATGATGGGTGGTGGAAATGTGGACACATGGCATGATTGCATGTATGTACATTGTACCTAATTCTAACATTGTTGTTGTTTTAGTGGTACATTTACAACAATTTTAAACTAGTTACCACATGCAACTACAATGCAACTTTTGTAAAAGTCAAGCATGGTTGACTACATATATATGTATAATGTATATAAATTATCAAATAAATTAGTCATTTTCAATTCATTTACAACTATAATACAACTAATTAATTTTCTGACATGGCAATTTATTTATTAGTACATTGTATTTCTAGGTGGATAGTTGCACATTAATTATAATACCCAAAAGATAGTTGCACAATAGTTGTATATAAGTTGTTTTTTGAGTTTTAGTTGCAAGGTAATGTGGTTTCGACAAATGCAATTTCTCATGGTGTTGGTGAAAGCACATTCCATTCAACGAACACTTGCGAACAATGATCAAATTAAATTCTATTTTGTCCCTAATGGTGTTGAAAAAACATGAGAACCAAAGGGTGCCAAACATGTGTAAATGTTAGGTTTTGAATATAAGAGACAAATCATATTGGTGATATCCTTTAGTGCTACAAGGGATTTAGTTCCACCACATATTGTGTCTACTAGCATTATATCCAAAACATTTCCAACAAACAACCAAGGAGAAACAAATTGCATCAAAGAGGGTTGGGACCTTACATTTGGTGAAAACCATATTGGTTGTCCTTGGAAACAACCAAGAAGTTTGTCACAAACATTTTCTTTCCTTAATTGCAATCATATATTCAAATTTTAAGGCTATATAAGGAGTAAAAGATGGTGTGTATAATAGATTGTTGGAGTGTCCACATTAGTAAAAAGTTTATAGATTGACTAAAAAAAAAAACATGCAAACATGTTGATTTTTGTTCTTGTTAATTGCGCAAGTGAATTACAACCAACAAATGTAATTCTGCAAAAGCTAATCAAACATGCATTCAAAGTTTATTTCAACTCATGGACTTTTCGAACAATTAAATATTAGATTGATGGTGGTTAAGAACCAATGACAAATTTCAAAATGGGTTTTAAGGTAAACCTAAAACCTAAAATTTGTGGTTGGTTACATGAGGCATGGATCAAGGTGAAAGCCATGAAATCAATAATCATCAAATGATGGGATGTAAGACAATTAATAATTATGGAAGCCAATAGTATAACACCACTTTTCAAAAAAACAATAATTGCAAAATAAATAGTGTAAGTGGATGCTGATGTTGATTCAACCTTTCTAATGTTAAAAGTTGTTGAAAATTGCCTTTAGCTTACATTTACAATGTAATCCACAAATGCATGGCCCTTAAGAACAATAAATAAGATGTGTGCATAAACAAGGAAAAACAAATTAGGCTAGATATTAAAAAATATGGTTGATGAACATGGATGATGCACACATCAAGATGGGATGATGCATTTTGAGTTAGTGAAGTTAACTTGTTTGAAAGAGTGGGAGATTCAGATATTCTAGTATAACATATAATTTTTGACTCTAGGCTCTAGTTTGATCATTTATAGCAACAACAACACAATTTGGATACAGTAATCCTTGAGAATTAATAGTGATAGAATTTAAGTAGATGTCCTTGTGTGAATAAATGAAAAACTTGTTCCTTCTTTCTTCACTCAAAGCTTGATGTTAATATCCTTGAACATCACCTATAGAACCCTTGGTGTTGCCTAAATGGGTTGACTTGCACATCCATAAATTGTTTTGGGTTAAGAACCGTTGTGTGCATTAGAAACTTTCAACATGCCTTGACCAAGCTTTCAATTATTTGGTAGGCCAACATATCCACAATAAACATGTTTCATGACTTAAGTTGTAGAGGTGTTGTCTTGGATGACTATCAGACATTAAAAGTAAACAACTAGCTAAAAAAGAACAACGAACACAAACTCGTCAATTTTTCTTAGTCCTCCATATTACAAGGACTAGTATGCAAGGCTTGAGAAGTTTGTACTTGCATGCCATCATGTCCAAGACAATAGGTGTGCTATTGCTACAACCTCTTGAAGAAGAGCAATTTGTTTTTGATACTTGAAACTAGTGAGCTTGAAACCAATGTTGTTATTGTAGTAGTTGCATTTATGGGATATGTGTAACCCAATCACCGTCATGCACAAATGCCTCATCTCCATTTAAAGCATGAAATGGTATCCAATTTCTTTGAAGCCTGAATATGTGCCTTCAGACGATCTCTTACCAAATACTCTCTCATCTATGCATGTGTCCATTCTCTCCTATACTTGTCACAATTGGCAATATTGACTTCCAAACCTATGCAGAAATGTTTCTAGACTTTTTGCAATGAAATTATATCTGCTGGTGTACATGGGTTGTAGGAAAGCTCAAGGGAAGCAGAAAATTATCTGTCAAAAGTTTGCAATGTCATTAGACAGTCCAAATGGAATTTGAACAAACACCTTTGTAAACACACAGAGCTCGTGGTTGAAAAGTGGCTATCAGCCTCATTACATGGACTTTTCTGTTCTACATACATCTTTACTGCAAGGATTCAGAAAATGATCAACATGCTGATCACAACAGATTATAGCATTGAGAAATCTTTGTTCTGAGGCATAATGGATTTCACAATGGTAGGTGTAGTCTGACACCTTGACTTTGCATTCCAAGTGAGAGGATCAGTGCTACCGGTTTGAAAAAGCATTCTGACTATAACTGAAACAATGAGATTTGCAAATTGTGAGGAGAGCCTCCTCACTCACTGTCAAGATCAAGAGTAACATGACCATGTCTGTAAAGATTGATTCCAGATTTTCTTCATTAGAAACTCCCATAAAAGACAGACAAACTGGTTAACAACCGCACCTGTTTGAAGAATGGGCTAAACTCAACGTTGCACCAACACATTATGTGACAAAGATTTGTAGAATTGGTTTTCCAAGAGCTCTTGATTATGCAGGTAATCACTTTTATGGCTGTGATGTTCTTGCTTGCAAAATGCTAAAAGTCAACAACATCTAAACTGTTCAACCCCTTGACTTTCTGCATCAAACGAACCCACCAAATGTGTTGGTCCTTAGCATACTCCAAGCACAAAAAAAAGAACACACAAAATCACTACTAACTAGAAGAAAATCAGACCCACATTACAGTACAAGTTGAAATGTCACATCACATTAAGGACAGAAACATACCTGGATAAATTTTTTAGGATCATCAAGGTTTGTGGAGCCCAGTACCACTTCTCGTTTCAATTGTGGAGTTAGCTTATGTGCTACTCGTAACTGTGGATTGGGTCAAACCATGAGAGTCAGAAAGAAGACTCAAGCACCAGCCAAAATACTAATTATTTTAAGCATTGATTCCAAAAGACCTGCTGAAATGGGACATACCTCTGATCGAGTCATTCCTCCAATGATGAAAACAAAAATGCGCTTTCCATTAATTTTGGGATCGCTGACAGCTGTTTTAAGAACAGAGTCACTGCCAACCACAAAATGCAGATTAGACAACGCCCAAGCATGTTTTGATGCTGTAATTTTGGAACACAGAAGCATGGTAACCTTCTGATCACTGATTACATGATAAAGACAGATAAGATGACTTTTTCTGCAGAAATTGTTTCTGGAGTTCTATCCTGAGGACTGAAGCTGTATAGATGTCTCTAAGGACATTATAATATCTTTCCCCAAATTTCAAATTGACACCAAGAAATGCACCATAAAATATGAGACACATCTGCATGAAGCAAACCTTGAGTAGCCATCATCAGATGGAGCTCGGCCCCTGGATGCCCATGTGGTACCAGGGCCTTTGGCAGTAGTGCGCATGGATTGCACTGGTTTAGAATGGGGGGCTGTTGGGGGTCGTGAAGATGGGGAGGAAGAGTGCATGGCACTTCCAGAGGGTTCTTTCAGATATGGATACTCTTCTCTGGAAAGTACACCCTTGTCTATGTCCTCCACAACATCCTGTATCACTCCAAACAACTCCTTCAGTCAGATACCCTAAATCCCATTTGGATCTATGTACTACCCATGGACCAAAATGCAGAGCCCTTAACAGATGATAGATTTATAGTCACATTAAGGGCAAGGGGTACCTGTATTAAGGGATAGAATCTTGAAAGCTGCCAACTTTCTTCATCCTGTTCTCTTGTCCTTCTGAGTGGTCGCTTGCTCTGCAATTGAAATACCATCAGAGTTTTACTCCGAAACTACTGAATATGCTGTATTGCTGGAGAACATGTGTGCTTGCATCAATAGTGTACCTTCCGTGCGCCAAATTTGAGAGCAAGCTTCTCAACTCCAGACTGTGGCTGCTTCTTTGACACTTGTACTCCCAGGAACTCTAAATTAGTGACTGCATTCATCTCATCACCACTTAGTCGAGCCAACTGCACAATGAAAAGAGAGACAATCCCTATCAGATCTTGCACAAAGCTTGCCTGAGTCATTTGGCTGAAAGAGACTTCAACTCCAGTCCCTCATTATGAACAACAAAACAATATAAACTCTTTCAGAAAAAAGGTAAGTACCACACTAGGAAATCAACACAGGCATAAAGGGTAGAGAAAGACCTTCATCCATTGCAAGCGCTTTGTTGCATCCAACTTTTCAGGATGTGTGGCAACATAAATCATTAAGAGTCGCAACTTGTTTTCTGAACTCATCTCCTGCAAATGATACTTCTCTAAGGCTCATGAACATGTTATACATCCATTGCTAATCCCTTGTTTAACTCATATCACAAACAAGAATGCAAAAGTACAAAAGCTTTGCTCAATGACCAGGATTGTAAGTCTAGTGACAAGCTATCTGCACCTGATTGACATTGAGGATGTTGATAAGTTCCTTGATAGTTGCATCTCCGTAGACAAAATCCTGCTCTAGGTTGCCAATATCACTTAAACCATCTTGCTTAATCTTGGCATTCAGCAATGTTGCAATCTGCATAAAACATGCATCCCAAACAAGACTTCCTTAACAACTGATCTCAAAGTGGGGCCATAGATTCCAGTTATGCTGATGGAACAATAGTGTGCTTGAGGAAGAGAACTCACATGAATGTGAAGGCTGAGCTTATCAAGCTGGTCACGATACTGTGGAAGGGCCTGCACAACCTTCTGCATGTCTCTTGTTGACAGCTCTTGTCCCTCTCTGTTCAAACAAGAAATTTCATTCAGGCCTTATGTGAGGGCCAAATGCCCAACTCTTGATCTGATACCCATGTTTTTAAGGGTGAAAAATTGTTCTTAAGCCCATTATATCCACTGGACAAGGACAACATGAATCTGAAAGCAAGAGGTGTGTACCTTGTACCCAGTTTAATCTGAGCTGCCTTATTCTTGGATGCAAAAGTTTGCATTTTATCTGTCAAGCGCACACTTGCCTGTAGCAGGGTTGTCCAGGAGTCAGTCCTCACAGAGGAGCACAGTAGAATGCATTAAGGTCTCCTGGTAGATAAAACATGCAACTCACATGGACACAGAAAAAACTGTAGATGAAGAAGTCCTAATAAGCAGAGAAAGGTCTATTAACAAGGTACATACATCAGCAATGAAAAGGTCCCGGAGTTCCACCCAGATTGGATCATGCTCCTCCAGCAACACCTCCTTGTTCTCTCTCCTGCCTCCATTAGTTGTCTACAAGTAACATGGCACCCAAGGACACCATTCTCTTGCTTCATGCACATGGGACAATAGAAATACATGCTAGTTCTGCTCTGAGGTACAGGTAGATTCAAACATGCAGATGGGAACCGGATGAATTTTATAACACTCTTTGCTGATTGATCCAGGAGCACAATGAATGAAAAGTTAAAGCACTGTGCACTTGACTCTTCTCCAGAGATGCCAAGATGACCCATGCAATGAGAATTTGTAAGGAAAACAAGTTCTGTCCACAGCAAGCCTCTCTTTGTACCACTACATACCACCTAGATTTGGTAAAAGTTGAAAAGTCAAAATTGGAAGTCTATGAGACATTGGGGAGCTGTTAAACACAATTCACTCCACTATTTCAAAACCAAAGATGAAACAGTTAAAAGTCATGGGAGGAGTAGGAATAGGTCTAGATACCTCATATATATACTTGTTGCCATCCATATCCAGGAGATCATGGCACATGGCATCATATGTCCACTCGTGTATGACAGATGCTACCTGCAAACAATCAAATGGTTTAATGGTTTCTCCCAAATTGTTTCAAAGTCAACCCTCTGGTCCCAGGATCCTTTCTGTCCAGGATCTTTTGTGTCACACATCTTCTCTCAAACTGAAAAAAGACCAAATTTTGCAACTTTTTTGGAGTCCATTCTTGAAGCTTGCAAACTCAAGACATTCCATAACACAAGGATGTGGTTGGTGCATACTGGGTCAATCGAGCGATCAACAATTATCAGGTCACAAGTTTCAACTTGTGGGAAGTTTAGCAGATTCGCTTTGTACTTCATCAGGCGGTCCCAAAGTGACGCTGCCACCTTTGTAGGCACTAGGTCACGACCTGTGGTGGTTGATGTGGAATCCATTGCAGCTGACCTGGCTGCGCGGTATCGCACATAAGGAAACTCCTAAAACAAATCCCCACCCATCATAAACCAGCTCAATACTTTGACATTGCAGCAGAGATCATCACCAAAGTTGTCAGGAAGGACAGACGAATTGGATGGTTTACAGGACCATATGTGCATTACCTTCATTGATGCAAACACAGTTGATAATCGTGTTGCAATTGTCTCAATGCATCTGTCAAACTCACGAGTCCCCTCATTGTTCTCTCCAAACAGAAGCTCCAATGCTTCATCATTGTCTGTGATAAACCCCTAAGGTGTGCTAAAAATTAGTTGACAACACTCCAGCAGTCCTACTAATCCTGCCTAACCAAACAACTCAATCACAAAGCACTGAATCTATCATCAACCTGTTTCTTTTTCTTGTTAGTGTACCAAACATCAGAAATAAAGCAGGCTAAACCTCTTTCCCCAAGCTTTCTCAACAGACCATGAATGAAACATCAGAAGTTTGTAGTTACATTGTTCTTTGCTGTGTATCTTCTCATCAACATCTCCACATGTTGAGATACTTATAGCAAAGAGGAATAGGGAACACAATGACAACAGCAATGTAATACCTGTGTGTCAATTGTCAAGTACTCCAGGTTCATCTGCACACATGAGTACAAATATTCAAGTTTCTGCACATAGTCCCAGCAATAGGTGGAAACACAATAGCATTTTATCAAGAGATACCAAACTGCAGCTGGCATTCAGCAAGCTAAATAAACAGGACTTTTTATACCTCTCGAAGAGCAGCAATTCGTGAAAGAACTGATTGGTCACTCTTGATAGCTTGTAGCAAGTCGCGACTGATTGGTGAGCTAAAAAATACATAGGCCCTGCCACACCAGTACTGAGAATTCACTCATGAGTAGACAAATAGGGAACTGTGCAAAGAAGCCTGAATGCAGCCAGCAGCAAGAAGTGTGACAAAATCCAGTTACAAAAACACAACTCTTCATTCAGAGAAAGAACACACTGAAAAGTGGAAGGATTGAGTACGCACTTCTTATAGAGAGGTGATTTCCCTGACATGTCCTGCATGAATTGTCTCACACTGCACAGAGAGAACCAGAACCTGAATCAGGAATAGGGAGAACCATTTCCAGATTGACTCTGCAAACTTTTAGGATTCAACAATCCAGAAACCAAAGATGAAAAGATGGGGTGTTTTGAAAACTACACAACCCACCTTTCTCGAGAAGGCTTGATAAAGTAGACAGCATCAAGAGCAGGTAGTGGCTGCCTCCGTTTATTGAGATCCTCAACCACTGCAACACATGACAAGTATTGGAAATTATCCATTCACTGCACAGGTACGCATCACATCTTCTTTGAGTACAGAGGGGCAAAATACTCTGTTGCCAGAACTGACAATCAGATCATTGATGGTTTTCTCATTGCAACAAGAGCAGGCAATGTATATGCCAGAGAAACAATGCTTACAGGAGATGCCTTCATCAGTGATATCAGCCATCTTGCAAGAGCACGACATCACCTTCACCGTAACTTCATCCATGATAAGAACCTGCAATCAAACCTCACAACAATGAAGCATCACCATATGAAATCTCCTGATTCTGCTCTCAGAACTCAGCTAGGTTATTAGGCTTCTCCTGAATTGCAATGCAACCAACTGAAAAACTTCAACCACACCGCAAACAACTGTGATGCAACCAACCAAAAAACCTTCAACTCAAACTACAAACAATTTTGTACTGGAAAGGTGAAGACAAAGTAGTGTCTTTTCCTCTAGTGTTTTACAACCTGATGTTCTACACAATTCAAACAGTGGAAGGAGATTTATTCATAGCTCAATAAACTGAGGGAGCTGTGGGAAAGGAGTCAAGAGAAACCACACACACCTTCCATTCTGCAGATCCTTTTCCCTTCCTTGCTGCATGCAGCATCTCCTGTAGAAGGCCTGCATCATCAAAGTTTCAAAGCACTGCAGATCAGATCAGAGCTGCAAATCCTTTGAGCTTCCAGCAAGCCAACAACAATCTTCTACCATATCAATGGAAATTTTACAGCATGACCCAGTTGATCCAGATCTCTCAAACTCTGATGTAAGGAGCTGACTCAAAGAAGAAGAACCCCAAGTCCTCAAGCTTGTCAAAAAATCAGCTGCAATTCTCAAACCCCTCAAATCCTGAAGCCCCGCTGAGCTGGTGACCTCAAGAAAAATCAGAGAATTGTATTCTCAAACGATGATGATGCACAGGATGCTGAGGTGAATCATCATCACCATCATCTCTCTGCATTAATCTGATTTATTTTGCAAAACCCTTTGTACCCAGGCAGAGATTAGAAGCTCAAGGGGGTTTGAGAGTCGAGATAGAGGATGTAGTAGATCCAACGGGGACCAGCACTCGCTCTCTCCTGCACTGCTACCCATGCCAGAGATTCTCCGGGAAGGGGGGAAGAGAAACACTCACGGTCTCGTGATATCTGGCGGAAGGTGCGAAATCCACCGCTGTGCGAAGAATCTGAGTCGCTCATGTTTGCTTTCTGTTCTCATCCACTGCCTCCCCTCCCGCTCTCTCTCCGTGTCTCTCTCTGTGTCCGCTGCACAGAAGGCGGATTCGTCTGTAGCCTTGCCTTCCCAATCCGAAGAGCATGCAGTTGCAAATCACCTCCTGCTCCCTAAGATTCTCTGTCTCTGTCTCTGTCTCTGTCTCTCTGCCCACAGAGCTCCTCAAGCCAGGCTCCTGGATGCAAGCCCCAGAAATGGAACCTGGAACCTCTGCTGCTGCGGCCTCGCGTCCAAATTCCTCTACCACAACGAAACCTCCACAATCGAGAGTCGAGAGAGTCTTTTCGGACGACAACAACAATCTGGTATCGACGAAACTGCGCAAACAGTAGTAGTAGTAGTGACGAGTGTCCCTTGCACGTTCAAGCACCACCTTCTTGGGCACCACTTTCCCTCCCCGCGATCTCCGGAACCGCGATCTGCGATATTTTACAGCTGCGTGAGGACGACAAAAAGGCGAGAAAGTAGACGAAGTAGGAGGACGAGGAAGGAGGGAAACAACGATACACAAGACGAAGAAGAAGAAGAAGATGCAGAAGAGAGGCTCTCCCTCCCTCCGCACTTGGCGTACCGCCTCTTGTCGATAAGCGCACACAAGTCGTCGGATGCCAAGCGTTCCTCTTACTTCCCTTCCTCCTTCCTCCTCCTTCTTCGTCGTGGTGTGTCGCTGTTGTTTGTCTCTTCTCGCCTTTGTCGCAACTGGTTACGGCGGTCCCACCTCGACCCGGGAGATCCCACCCGGCGAGCAGAGACCTAAAGCAACTGCGACGCAACGAAGTAGAGGAGATTCCTCGGAAGAACGGCAACAACCACTGCCCGCGTTGAGGAGGGTTCTTCGGGTTGCGCGGGCTTGCGAGAGAGAGAGAGAGAGAGTTCGCACTTCGCACAGAGGCAGCCGTCTTCTTCTTCTTCTTCTGTGTAGGTACACACCACTCCGTCTTCGCTTGGAAAAGGATTTCGTCAGCTTCTTGCCACCAAGCGCAAGTGCATGCAAATCTTTCTTCTTCTCTCTTGTTGTACGTCTTGTTTTGCGTTTTTTCTTGGAGGGTCTGAGTAGGGACAGTAGGAGATGGTGGATGACTCCTCGTCGGGGCACGGGAGGTTTGTTTGCAAAAGGAGTGACGAAGGATTGGAATATTGCTTTCAACAGTGTGTACAGAAGCTCTAGCTGTCTGCTGTTCTTGATAAGCAAACTCACTGACTTTTCCTTCCAGAGTCAAGAGTTTGATCGCATTGTTGTAGCAGCAGGAGGAGATGAGAGAGAGAGAGAGATCTGTGAACCTTTCATAGCAGCAAATTTTCTACTCAATCAATCCATCTTTGGAAGCATATTGCTGCAGCAAACATTGAAGCAACAGCTGCAGCAGTAACACATTCATGAATTATTTTTTTTCATCTCATCTGTTGCAAGAGAACCTCTAGTGCTCACATGTACACTGCACATTGAGCTTACAAATGAAAGGTTACCTTCATGGATGCACATTGAGCATTGAGCTTGCAAATGTCAGGCTACTTTCATGGATGTGCATTGAGCATCAAGCTTGCAAATGAAAGGTCACCTTCATGGATGTGCATTGGGCATTGAGCTTGCAAACTAAGTGTACCTTCATGTGCATTGAGCATCAAGCATGCAAACAAAGGTACCTCCATGTGCATTGAGCATCAAGCTTGCAAACAAAGGTACCTTCATGTGCACCAAGCATCAAGCTTGCAAACAAAAACAACTTCATGGTCTGATGCTTTTATAACTGACTCTCAGAGATTATGTTAACATTCAATTCTTGTCAGTTTTTTGTTTGGGTTTTGCTGGAACTGGACAAGACAATACTATGTTCAACAGTGCTGCTGGTATTGTTGTTGAGTTTTCTCCTCAATCTCAGAAAAGATATAAAACTCTTGGACACCACTGTGAGGATACATCATGCACTGTGAGGATACACAATCAATGTCAAGATGCAGATATATTGTGATCAAAGATGCTGGTCACATATTCTGTCTTTGGACATTACTGCTGCAATATAAACAGTACAAAAGAATCCATGGATATGTATGTGATCACCACAAGATTGTGGTCACAAAGTTTGTCCTTCAAGAATAAGGTCTGTCAATATACCAGTACAAAAGAATCCATGGATATGTAGGTGATCACCACAAGGTTGTGGTCACAAAGTTTGTCTTTTGAGACTAACATGTGTCAATTTTTCTGTCAATGTAGCAGTACAAAGAATCTGTACATGTAGCAAAATTCTTTGTTCAGAAGACAAGAAATTTTCAGATCAATAGAAGGGGTACTGACCTTGATAAATCTGCAATCTGAGAATGTGCAGCTTGCAACATGATTAATGGCAGTCACAGCACCTACTGACCTTCATATCTGCAATCCAGGAAAGTGCAGCTCATGAAGTGATATGATGGCAGTGGTGGTACCCAGTGTGATAGCAGTGGCAATTTCTGCAAAGCATCATTGCCAGGGTATGTCAGTTAAGAAGCACTTCCAACTTCACCCATTAAAAGAAACCTTGCCATTTTGGTGGTGGCACAGTATCCTCAGTGTCATACCAGGAGGAACTATATACCACTTACATGCTACCATCACAGAGGTTCAAAGCAGTGGATTTTTATATCTGTTATGATCTATTCTTGTTGGATTCTTCAATGTATTGTCTATCAGCAGAATAAGATTGCAGTCTGTGCTTCTCTGTTCTTTGCAGTACAATCCATGTTTGAAAACTACACCAACCCATGTATCACCAACTGGGAGATAAAGCTTACCGGAGCTGCCAGACACTTCCTATGATGCCTTTGACTTTCTTGCTTTGCTTGGAGAGAGAAGTCCATACTTCTCTGTATTGCATCATATCTGTGAATGTGGTCAGTGAAAAAAAGAGAAGTCTGTCGTTCTTCCACTTGTTGGCTGCAACTGCAATTATTCCAAATCATGTGAGCAGGAGGAACTAAGCAACTCAACAACCCAGTCTCAACCTTTCCCACCAGACATACAATACAGTGAAGTTCACTCTCTCTCAAGCACAGCCAAAAGAGTAAAATCTGAGCCATTAGAACTGGGAAAATATTGTCAGCATTTACAAGCATGCTACAATACAGTGAAGAAAAAGAGATCTTACAATAGAAGACAGTTCAAGTATTGTGTCAGACATCAGACTTGACAGTTGCATTATATAATTGTATTCAATACTCATGTACAGCATTGCAACCAATGCATACACCAATTATATTGTAAGAGACTGGCAAGCTTTGCCATGTCTGAATGTAAAGAGTACAGCAAGAGTTGTCATGTGTTTCCATGCAATCTCCAAATGTAAGTTCATGAAATGTGACTAAATAGTAGAAGAGTTACTAATGTCAAAGTGAATATGTAGGTTGTGAAAAGAAGAATGCACACTTCTTGTTTTTTCTTGACTACACCTGTAACAGATGCCTTGGGCCTGGCTACCTTTAAAACACCAGCTTCAACCAGATCTGCTACATTCTTTTGCTCCATGCTCCACCCATGGATGCACATGAGTAGCACGTTCAAACCCAATTCCAACCAGATGTTTGAATTAGATCTGCTTTGGTCACAATTAAATATGAAGCTGACCAATCCCAGTAAAGAAGACCAACTGCTCAAGCAGTCTTTGCTTTTGGCACATAGGGATAGCGTTGGTGGATAATTGTGCTGGACACCACCAGTGGCAGAGCTGCCACCACATAGCCTGACAATCCCTTTCCCTCCAGCACAACCTCTAGCATAGCGGTAATCATCAGTGCTGAAACTATAACAAAACCCTGCACCCAAAATGCAAGAAGATATGCATCACAAATTTGCTGGAGTATCAAATATTGATGCCTTGATAACTATTAACAGTTATCATCTCAATACAAGACAACCTGATTCCCATGATATGGTTTGCAGCATACAAGAGGCTCATCATGGCAATAGGAAATGTGAAGCCTCAACATAGCAACTAGGGAATCAATGATCAAAATGCATCAAGAAAAGTACCACCCTTTGGCACTCTCCAAAGACAAGCTGTGCAGACTCAACAAGACTTCCAGCATGCCTTCCTTGTGTTTACCAATCTCTGAGATTGTGCAACAACGACACTTGGAAGATAAACCATTGTTTTCAGTTCCAGCAAAACCAGAACTAAAACAACAAGAATGGGTATAATATAACCTCATGAGTATTGAACCATCACCTTCATCCTGAATGGCAGTGACTAGCTGCCATGACTCTGCACTAACTCCATCCATCCCCCACCATAGGAGTAGAGAAAACTACACAATAATATCTGAAGCTAAACACACCATATGGTTTACTGAAAGCTAGCACTTAATCCCACAATTCAGTGGCTCCATTTGAGAGAGCATGCACAAAAAAGATGGAACGCATTGCAGTTCAAAAATCTTCCTTGAAAACTCATACTTCTTTCAGAGCAAATTTCAGGACATACCTTCTTCACACCACCTGCTAATTGAGTGATCAATCCCACCAGTATTCCGCCAATGGCATTTAAAACTACAGGGACCTGCCACCGCATGGATAGTTATCCCAGATCCCTCCACCATGTATGTTGTGAAGTCAAGCTCACAGATGGATTACATGATACACAGCAGAAAGATTGGCAGTGCACATACATATGTCAGTGGAGTCCAGCCATAAAAGAAGCCATTGTGTTGGATGCTTTTGCCATCTGGAGACCAAAACATGCTAACCAGCAGGCATATGCTGCCAAATATAGACATCTCCACTGTCATCAAGTATGTGCTCCTGCGCTTCACCTGCATAAACTTCAGTAAAAAGGAGTCCAACATCGCTTGGCTGATGAAGATAACAATTGCTTATCAAATAATGGGAATGGTTTTACCTGACCAGCCCACTGACAGAGGGTGGATCCAAGTCCTGATAGTACTGATGCAGCAAGAATTGGAACTATCCCCAGAATAAACTTTGCTTCCTGCTCAATCTGCTTACTCTGCTTGTTTGGAGAACTTTGCCCAAGACTTAACAGCATTGCAGCTACTAGGAGCATCAGGAGAGCTCCCACCTGTTGTTTAGTCTGTCTATACCTGTCAAAAACCGGGTTTCTTCTTCTTATAAGTTCCTATTCCACAAACTCTGCAAGTTCTGCACAATCTTGAAGCCACAGCTACTCTGTCTAGTACTTGCACAAAAATCAAACCAGTCCTGCTCCTCCAAAATAATGATGCAGCTGCAGTGAATTTATCAGAGTGAAGATCATAGCACCACAGATTGCGTACCCAAGAATCAGGAACATGAAAATTGCAGTAAAAACAAGCTTGGTCTGATTCAGAAGGGAGAATGTCAGAGAATCCAAGTGACGGTAGGAAAGCTGCAACAGGGTATTCTGCAGCGCATACACCGCAGCAGGCAATGCAGAATCTCTCAATGCTTCAGCAAAACTCCATTTTCTGCTGATTCTCCAGAGGCTACCATTTGACACCATCACTAGCAGTGCTGCTGCGCTCTGGAGACACACATAGTATAAAAACAAGCACAATTACCTCCGTGAACAAGCTCCCACATCCTTGAGTTCAATCAAACCATGAAATCTTCGAAACCCTGACTCACCTTCAACGAGTTGAAGAGAGAGCCTTATCAAATTCCACAACCCCAACAGATCAAAGGGGCTAAGAAGAAAGCTAAACCCTCGACCCTAAGCTGTGAGAGTTCTCAACTACAGCAGAAGGAGAAGCAGCAATCAGTCAAGAGGAAATACTTCTAGTGGGTGACAGCAACAAGATACCTTAATAATTTCACAGGTGAGCACTGCAGAAGTCATTATCACTTGTTTACTGCCATCCAACACATCCCACCATTTCCCTCTCTGGTTACCTCTTGCTCTCTTGCCCCAAAACCCCACTTTCTCTCTCAAACCCCAGACCAACTCCAGCTTGTTTTTTCTTCTTTTCTTCGCGAATTTCTCCGCCATCGGCAAGACGATTTTGAGAAAGAAAATCGAATTCGTTATCAGAATCGAAGGCTAAAGAATTATCCACAGCTTTAAAATATTTTTTAAAAATTAAGAAAAAAACCCTGAACAACAACAAAAACAAAAGACTACAAATTCAGCCGAAAAAAGAAGAGAAAAGCAGAAACCAAGAAAGGAACGTCACTCCATAATATCTGTAGAACGTCGAACATACCCAGTGCAGCGCTTGGAGATCAAAGGTTGGACTCCATACTGAATGGCGAGTGCAATCATGAACATCCCTGCTCTCCACGTTTGCTTCTGCTGCCGCGGCAGATGCTCCTTCTTCTCACCCGTCATATTTTGCTGCTGCGACACCACCATTCCTTTGTTGTTATTGTTGCAGCCGTTGTGCTCGTCTCCGATCGGCACAACGATCCCGCTTCTTCTACTGCTACAACAGCGCGAGCAAGCGAGCAAAAACACCTTTGTTGCAAAATTAGGGTTACATGTAGTTGCAAATTAGGGTTACAAATTCCAGCGACGATGATTCAGCTTCCGGAATTTAAATTTAATACAATTAAATCTGGAATTCTAGTGCATGCAATTTCATTCAATATTTTCATTATGGTCAAAATTTTACATTGTGGTGAAAAAAAAAAAGGAAAATATTGAAAAATTTCCCTTTCTTTATTGTAAATTCGAAATTGTTTTTGCTAGAAACGAAGAAATTGACAAACTTTTGTTTAGCTTAACTTCAGAGTTTTTTTTTGTGAAAAAATCATTTTTTTCGTAAACTTTCAATTAACTTGCAAATACAAAAAAATCATTCTAAATTCAATAACTTTTGCTCCATTGGCCTGAAAATTGTGAAATGACAAATGCGCACACCACCTTGTCAAGGGCTTTCTAGTGGTATCAAAAGTGGAGTGAGGGGGTTCCCACAATTTGGAAGGTTTACAACATGTTCACAAACCCTAAACCCTAAACCCTTAAACCTTAAACCCTAAACCTTAAACCCCTAAACCCTTAAACCCTAAACCCTAAACCAAACAAAACAAAACAAGGGGTATGTCACACCGTGGCCTTGCCATTTACATTAAAAAGTATCTTAAGGCAAAAGAAGAAGAATTATGCAAAACTCAAATATTTCACCATACAAAAATTATAATCTTCAAAAAAATCCTTGAAAAGAAACCAAGATATAATTTCAAATGTTTTTAAATTCAATTTTTGAAAAAAAAATTATTATTTATTTTGTCAATGTGAAAATTGACCCTAGGCTAGGGTAGTTAGTTACACTCAGTTTATATTTTGTGATAGTTTCAATTATAGTTAATTTATAATTAGTTGAAACATTTACTAATGGGGGAAAAAACTATGACAAACTCTAAAAAGATTAGTAATTGTTAAACATAAAATATGAAAAGACAAACAAACACACAATGTACACAAAAAAATACATGCAAATAAGATTTAATACATATATTAAAAAAAAAAGTAAGAATGTGAAATGAATTGCATAAGGTTAATTATGGCAAAATGTAATTCAAAATGCTATTGATTAGGTTCAAAGTACCTATTGGATCCTACATTACATTTCTTTGTACATGTTTAAGAAGCTAAATTATGGAAACTTAAGGCACAATACCTCACAAATCTTCTTGTGAAATTATTGACGAATTCATTTTGAATGGAAAATGGATAATGATGGATGACTTTAATCAATTATGAATGAAAGTGGACAATGGTTGCTGAATTTCATCTATTATGGATGTAAAATGAATTTTCATAAATGAATTCCATCCATAGATGACAATTGAATGGTCATGATTAAACATCATCCATTATGGCTGAAAATTGTACATTCATGGATAGGTTTATGAATAAAATATATATGTGAATTTTAAAGAAGCTGATGATGGATGAATTTCATTCATGAACAACAAACTAAATTGCAAATAATATTATATATAATAATTAAATGGTTCTTATGTTTATAAAATGTTAGATTTAAAAAAAAAAAGAATTATGGATGTCATTTATAACATTGAGTGTGATTCACATAAATAGGAAAATATTTTCAGTTCTAATGTGAATTGATTTGGTGCACTTGAATTTAATTTTTGTTTCATGACAAAACAATAAAAACATATAAAATTTAACGTGAAAATATAAATGGACATTATGAGTTGGTGAAACAATGTCGTTTGTCAAAACAAATTCATAGAAAAATAATATAGAATATGACCATTTAACAAATTGCAATGACAATGATCATTGAAGTTGGTTACATAGGACAATTTTAGGTTCCATATGTTATGGTCATCATTTAAACAAGAAATTTGTTTAGCCCATTCTCAAGTAAAGAAACATGGAATTGTGTCTTTTCCAAATTTTGTTCTTAAATTTCTTTTTTCAACACCATTTTTTTTTAATTCAATTTCTCCACCATATTTGAATCCCATTTTTCTTGAATTTGAATTCAATTTAATTGACTCCTTAAAAAATTGTTGAATTGAATTGAATTTGCATGCAATATCATTCAATATTCTCATTCAAAATGAAATTTAATTTCAACATTGAAATCGATTCATTTTTTCCATCAGTGGATTACTTGATTATCACTCGAATGTGTGGTAATGTAAAGCCCAAATAGATAATAACATCATAAAATGTTAAACCAATGTTTCCTTCCATGTTCAAAATGTAGCTAACACAAAATGTAAGTAGCATGATAGTTGAATCAAAAGGGACAATCAATATGTGATCATAGCATTTGGCAAATTCACTAGTTATAGTTGATTAATATCCAAAAATAAAAACATGATAAAAAGAGGAATGGAATTCAAACCCGTGGAAATTAAACCATCAAAATAAATTGTAAAATGGAAGATGGAGGAAGTGGGGATTGAAATCACAAAGCCTTTGGAATGTCAACTGTGTTATAAAACAAATAAAAATAAATGACCTATTATATATGGACATGAATATACATGAATAAGGAAATAGACAAAATATGCATGCGATCGACAATGGTTGAAGGTTTTTTAATGTACATGTGTGTATGTATTATATCATATGTGATCACATTTTAATGTACCAAAATAATGATATAATATACAACAACAACCTAACAATTTCATTAATGTTATATATATCATTTTAGACGTTTAAACCAATTTAGGGAAAATTTGATTACAGATGCACACATAAAAGTTAAATCAAGGCTCACACATGGTAAAAATTTTTATGTACTAACCAAGTAAAAATATACATAAGTTGCATTTGTCTTACAAGCTTGATATACCATTTGTTACAAGCCCAAAAATTATAAAGACAAATGACAAAAGGATTGATCTAAGTTTAAATCCAAAACTTGAAACAAAGGAATCACAATAAGAACACAAAGGCTAAAACCAAAAACACAAAATGTGTATGACTAAAATAGAAACATATTTATATTGCAATGAAATAAGAAAATGTAAACATGAAAAGAACAAAATAAGGTTATGGTGTAAAATCATACTTCAAATTGGTGTTGAACAAACTAAAGATAATGAGATCCTACATTTATTTACATTCCTTTGGGGACCTAGTTCAAAAAAACTTCCATGTAATTTTTTATATGTCCACCTATCATGAAAGTTCCTTAATAAGCTTCCTAACTACAAGTGAATCATAAGTTTATTAAAACTTAATTAAAAATGAAATAAATGCTAATTGTGAATCAACTAAATGTAATTAATAGTGAATTAGGAATGTGAACTATGAGTCATGGATAAATATCCATATCAATGAATTCTATTCATCATGTGAAATTGATGCCTATGACACCATTTGAAATATATATATATATATATATATATATATATATATATAAATTATGTACTAGTATAATAAAAAAAGAAGGACTGGTATCCCCTTTGGATGTCATGTGATTTTATTTTTTCAATTTTTCAATTTTGTGATTATTTAATCATTAAAATTTATATTACTACCATTGGCACTTATTAATGTCCCCACACCTTTGGTTACATGTGGGCCCTTCATAAAAATGTCAAAAAAATTCATATTATCTTATTGGAAACTTTTTGCTACCTATTTAATATTATGTATATAATAATGTCTTTTTAACATGATTATGTGCATTGCATGCCATGACTTGCAAGCTTTGTGTAATTATACATATAAATGGGCTATATGGTTGAAATTGAAAACAATGAACTTGGGTGGTTTGAACGATGTGGAAGAAATTGGCACACATAAATGAAACTTGAAATGTAGATGAAACTACGAACAAATATTAAATATGGTGATGTGGATAACATTGATAAAACATTTCATGTGGATGAAATCAACCACATAGATGTTATTCATGATGTGGATTCAATTCAACATAGTAAAAGACAATCTTTTTTCACCCATGAATGTCCTTCTGTCCATATTATAAAATGTGTTCAATTTCATCCATTGTCAATTAATTCATCAATATCATGATTTTGATTCATAAATCTCATTTCATCCCATTTATAACTTCATTTGTGGGATAAAATTCATGAACATAGATTTGTCCATGTGGTGTGATTCATTTATATCATTTCAAATTCCATCCATATATATATTTTAAAACTCTAAAAATCTAAAACGAACCCAAGAAGGGCATTGAGGATAAAATGGATGGATATTTGGACAACTTCACAAACTAAATTTATGTGTGGAATCGACAACTCTATGATATATGGATCATTGGTCAAATGTTTCTAGACACAAATATACAATTGTAAAAAATGTAGAACACCAAAATAACAAATATTACCCATGTTGTAGAAATTGGTATACATATATCCTCCTAAAATATATTCTTCAATTTCGAACATCTAAAGAACATATATACATACAAAATATTTTTATAATATATCAATATGATAAGAGTATATGATTTAAACTTGCATGTGCGAGTAAGTCTATGAATGAAATTACACAAAAAATGTCAATACATGATTGACTTGACCTTAAGACTTAACCTTGTTAAAATCCAAATGGATTTAGAATTTGATCAAGATTAGACATACATATGGACCAAAAACTCATTGAGATGGACATCTGGATGAATGTGACTTAGACAAATCGAATAAATGACATGAAAATTTCAATCAAATGTAAAAACAATTGAGTTAAAATTAGTTTTAACTTAAAAACTAGAATGAATTAAAAAATCATATCAATTTTTTTTTATAATTTAAATTATTTCTACTAAATACCTATACCAAGATCACACTAAGATGGACATTGGTAATTAATTAATGATTGTGAAAATTCAAATTTGATAAAATTTAATTAATTACCAATGCTGAAAAAATCATTCTAAATTCAATAACTTTTGCTATCCAAAAATTGTGAAATGACAAGCATGGACACCACTTGATTGATTGAGGGCTTTCCGATGATACCAAAAGCACAAAGAGGGGTTGCATGCACAATTTGGGATGGTTAAGGTGTGGTCATAAAGATGCCAATGTGTAGAATGGGTGCATGTATGATGTGCAAAAATGTATGGTATGAGTATTCATGTATGGTATCCATGCAAGAGGATAGCATTTTGCATCCATTTTGAATATACCTACCATTTGATCTTAATACATTTCATAAGATGCCACTTTTGTGGCTTTTAAGAAATCCACTCTTGAATACACCTACCTACCACTTGTAATAAGCTGTCATTTTGTGGCTTTTAAGGAAATTCATTTTGAATATACCTACCTGTTATTTGATCTTCCAATAACATGCCACTTTTGTGGCCTTTTATACATCCATTGTTTTAGTGTACCTAGTACCTACCTACTATTTTGATCTTATGCTTAGAATAACATGCCACTTTTGTGGCTTTTTAGACCGGCGCTTGTGAGACACACCACGACTGGTGGTGCGCTTGATGAGTGACAAAACCTAATTTTTGCAGGCAAAGTGCGTGCGATCCCGTTGCGTTGCGTCGTCTTGTTTGCGTTGTTGCATTGTTGCGTAGTCGCGATGGTGCAATTGCTGTCCGAGAGTGAAGGCATCGAGGGCCTTGTGTTTGTGGTGACAGGAGGTGCAGGCCATGTGGGATCCGCTTTGTGTTTGGAGCTGGCACGTCGAGGTGCAGCGGAGGTGCGGTCTTTCGATGTTTGCACTGCACTTGACCGCCTGGAAGTGCTGCGCGCACATGGTATCCGTTGTATCACAGGTCAGAGTTTTGTTGCTGTCGCCGATTCCATTATTCGGCATTTTGTTCCTATTTTTTTTTCGGAAGGATTTTGCAGTTAAGGAGACAAAATATACTTGAGAAATTTGAGAAATCAATTGAGATTTGTTTTTTCCTTTTGGTTTGTTTTCTGGTTTTTTGCTTGGCTTGTTTTTTAGGGTCATAGAAGTCAAGGAGAAGAATGATTAATATTGTCTACTGTGATTGAGAGACCTTGTAAGAAAAAGAGGGGGAAAGTGTGTCTGCGTCTTTTTTCGAAGAAAACAAAATGAAATGTGTTTGAAATGGTTTGGTTACTTCAATGATACAGTTTGCTCTCCATAGCTGCTGATATTCTATGGAAGTTTTCCATGTGTAACAAGAGATTTTGTGGGAGTAATCAATGTGGCAGGTGATGTGAGGCGGAAAGAAGATGTGGAAAAGGCACTCCGAAATGCTGATTGTGTGTTTCATCTTGCCTCATTCGGGATGTCAGGGAAGGAGATGCTGCAAGCAAGGCACGTTGATGAAGTGAATCTGGATGGGACCTGCAATGTGCTGGACAGTTGTATCATGTGTGGTGTGGGAAGGTTGATATATACCAGCACATACAATGTTGTCTTTGGTGGTCAAGAAATCCGCAATGGTACTGAGGATTTGCCCTACTTTCCAACTGAAAGTCATGTGGATCCCTATGGTCGTAGCAAGGCACTTGCAGAGCAGCTTGTGCTTCGAAGCAACAACCGACCTCTGAAGTTAGTTTTTGGATTTCCTCATCTGCCCTTCATATCATTCACATTTCTTTCAGCATGTTCACACTAATTTATATCAATCCTAAGTTGCTTGATTGTGTTTGATGAAGCCTTATATTTGACACCTGAAAATGAACTGTGACAGAGATAAGAGGAGTAAGAAGCTGTACACATGTGCAATCAGACCAGCAGCCATTTATGGACCTGGAGAGGATCGACACTTTCCAAGAATTCTTACCATGGCAAAATATGGGTTGTTCTTGTTCCGGATTGGAAGCTCCAAAGTGTTAACTGACTGGGTTTATACTGATAACTTGGTGCATGCCCAACTGTTGGCAAGTATGGCACTGCTTGATGACATACCTGGCAGATCTGGTCTTCCTCCTGCTGCAGGCCAGGCTTACTTCATATCTGATGGTAAGACTTGTAGCTTTTGAATTCAGTGCTCAGTTCTTTGTATTTGTATGTCTAAAATGGTACATAGAAATGTATAGTTGCAATCATATAAGGGACTCCATATTACACAAAAGGAACCAGCTAGCCATGTCAATTTTTGGAGGCATATCTGTGATGCTTAGTGATCTGTCATACAACATTATATGGTGCAGACATATGAGGCTCTTTTTGCTTGTAATTCTGATATATTGTACATAGGTTTAATGTCATGAACCAAGAGATACATAAGGTCGTCAAATGGATGTCATCTGAAGACAATTGACTTATTACTCAAATTGCTGCATCAGATTATATCTACCACTTGATGTTTCCGTTTATATCAGAAGAATGGCTGAAGGATTGTGTATCTTTTCTCAGGATCTCCTATCAACACATTTGAGTTTTTAAGACCTGTGGTGGAGGGTCTAGGTTACTCTGTGCCCCAGCGTGAGATCTCAGTAAAGACAGCCATGCAAATATCATGGTTCATGTGGGGCATGTATATCCTGCTGTTTCCATTGCTTCAGAAATCCTGGATCCCTCAGCCTTTCATACTTCCTGCAGAGGTCTACAAGGTCAGCCTGTTGGATAAACTGAGAATTTTCACCCAAAATCCATGGTAGCTTTGCCAGTCTATTATTTTGAACTTCCAGTGGTGGTCGATCAGGTTCTTATAATGCACAGCTGAATTAATTGTCACCTTTTGCATCTAGTGGATCCATGTGGACACTAAGTATATTGTTTAGTATGCTTTCAAGAAGGATTGGTGCCATGAAAATAGTTGGGAATCTGCCTTCAATGATCCAAGGCAGTAGTAATGACTCTACGGCAAGCTCTCACAATGCTTGTCATTGGTGGCAGGTTGGTGTCACCCATTACTGTTCAACATGGAAGGCAAGGCAGGAATTAGGATATATTGCCTTGGTGGATGCAAAGGAAGGCATGCACCGTACAGTGGCATATTGGAAAGAGCTACGCTCACAAGAGTTGCCTTCACCATCATTGCTTGTAAGGATTGCACTTGTGGCTGGCATTTTCTTCTTATTTCTCTGTTCTTTTGTCCCAGCCCCTTTTATGGGTCCACTAGAATGTGTACGCTCTCTTGCATTTTTTCTCTTCCGGACACAGAACATTATGCGCATTGGGTTTTATATGGCATGCCTAGCACATCTTGTGGAGGGTGGTTATGCCTGGATTCTGGCAAGGAAAGTAGACCCTTCCAATGCAACAGGATGGTGGTTGCAAACTTCTGTATTTGGCTTTCCCTCTCTCCGGCTCTTGCTCCAAAAGGCCAGACATCAGAGAAATGAAAAGCAGAAATGATCACCAGTGGTAGCTGCAACATCTATGTTGTGTCAGAAAAGCATATTTCATCTAACCTCTGGGCATTGAGACCTCCATCAGCTGATAATGGTTGTAGTCAGTCAGGCATGCTTGAACATGCCAAACATCTGGTGTTATTCTGAAAACAGATTGATGAATTTGTAAGTTGACCAGAATGACCAGAAGTTGGGGGAGCAGTCAATTCATTTGGAGGGACAAAATTGATTCATGATGGGTATATACATGACTATTGACTACAACCATAATGGATTTTGCAAAGAATAGCTCTTTGTATTGACTATGAATGCTGTATAGGGTAAAGGAACCATATTAAGGGCAGCTGAGGCTAGGCTTGAGAATACAGGAAGAGCCTCAACTGGTTCACTCCCAAATGCAGGCCCGAGAATTGAGGAACAGCCTCAATGGGTTTCCTTCCACATTGTAAAGAATGTTTTCAATTTTGTGGATCTATGAAGTACTAGGAACCTTTTGAGGAAAAATGTTCCTTACACTTTTATAAGATAACTGAAATCAAAAATAGGAAATTCTGTCAATAAAGGGTGTATTCAAATATAAAGACTAGATTTGAGAAGTTCTTTACAGAGTTTATAAAGGACAACTTTATATGCAAACATGTGTGCATATGAAAAAAGTTATTTCAAGCAACAGAAGGATATTTGTGGCCATGGTTTTTGTGGAATTTCAAGATTTGACATGTCAACTATGAATACACACTTTAGGGCACCTATTCTAATGGGCTCTAAGCTCTGATGATGCAATAATAGGCACCACATGTGTGAGATCCATATATCTTCACAACAAGAGATTAAAATTGCTAAATGCACCTTGCTTGGAGGAGGCTGGTGTCAAATTTAAGTTAGTCTCCCAAGAATTTTTCAAAAACCAAAACTAATTCTATAAAAGTTAAAAATTCACAATTCACATGGTGTGTGGTTCAAAAACTCTTGTATTTTGCAAAAATATAAGTGCAAGAAAAGGGTAGTGTTGAATACTCATGAAGGGCTCACAGTAGCAGACTGCATCCCATATGTTCTACAAACCATGAAGCAGTTGATGAACAGGCCTAGGACCAGCACATGACAGCCAAATCACAATCTGATGCCTTCTGCCACAAAAGTTGTGCAGGAGTTGGGTCACTTACTTTTTTAGATGGTTCTTAGCTAATGTCAAATGGAATCCAAGATGTAGTGAAAAGTGCATGTGACTAGCAGGCACTTGAAAAGAAACAAATCTGCACATTAAAGAGGGCTCACAGGAGATAAGAGGAACAAGTTAGTTTTAAAAGAGAATAGATTGAGAAAAAGTTCCTTTATCAGTGTATTTAAAGGGGAGCCCCCTGCCCCCACCAAAAAATTCACTGAGATGATAAATGCAGGATTTTAAGTAAGTATGATCCTAGTCCCAGATCTTCCAGTTCAGAAGGAAACACTACTTCGTTGTAACTTCCCACATGAATGAAAGATGTGGGTCTTCACCACTCCAGACAACAAAGCTGCATAAACTGAAAGTTCATCCAAAAAGTAAGCTGGAACAAGCACTAGGATTTGTGCCAGACCAAGCTCCAACGCATTGTTCTTCTGCAGCATATACAAATAGCAGATTGTCAGGGAGCCCAAAAGCGTAGGGCAGTGCATGAGAAGTAAAAAAGTAGGTCTGACTAAACAGGTAACTCTGATTTCTTTCTAGGGCAGTTCATTTGAGCACATCTGTAAGAGAGCAAGGTGAACTCCAAAGGATTAGCTTGATAAAGAGCTCTGAAACCTAGGATGACAACTGCCAGTCACACTGATTGTACCCTGAAAGCTTGGCCACTGAACTTTGGCTACTTTGATTAAATTGGTTTGCTGCATATCAAATTAAGCTGCTGCTGAGATCCATATTTCAAAGAAAGGGTTGGAACTCACAAATTTTGTTGAAAGCCACAATGTCACAGCTCTGAATATACTCGTTGTTGGGCTCTGATGTGAGATAGTCCTCAATAAGGTTGTCGACCGAAACTTCATCATCAACAATGGTCATCATGATCTGAAGCTTCTTGATACCTGCCACAACTTGCACCAATTTGGCTGTACACACAGAGAGATCTTCATAAGCTACATTGAGAGAAAATGGTAAGCAACATTGGCAAATGAATCTCAAAATATTATGGCCTGACACAAAATGCCAAACTCAAAATGCTTAATATGAGCTTAATATGATCCTCACATGCTCCCCAGAAGAGTCCTGGCATAGACACTGAGCGCACACACTCTTCCAACTTCTTCATGTCAGTTTCGTCATCCCAGGGCTTGACATCCAGCAGAACAGATGATTTACCACCTGCCCAACCAAAAGCAATATGTCAATATTCAGTTCACAGTTTTGAGACAGCTGAAGTCTCATTGCAAATTCCAGAACTTCCTCACAAACTGTGTCCCCGAAGGAGGTGTACAGTCTCATTGCAAAGACTCCACAGACTTCTGCACAAAACTGTCCAGAAGGAGGTACAGTCCTATTGCAAAGACTCCACAGACATCCTCACAAAACTGTGTCCAGAAGGAGGTATAGAGTCTCATTGCAAAGTCTCCATAGACTTCCTCACAAACTGTGTCCAGAAGGTTCTACAGTCAACATGAAGAAGAGAAAGACAGTTTTTTTGCTTTCTGCTCTGCCATCCATTAATCCAAAAGGCAATGTGAGCTCTGAATGCACATCTCTCAAGCACAAAGAACTCACAACATAATACAGTACACAATGAGCCAAGAATAAAAATCAGCAAAGTGAAAAAAAAGACTTACTCTCCTTCTTCTTGGCCCCTGCTGCCTTTTTGGATGCTTCACGCTCTGCAGCTGCTGCTGCTTCTTCCTCTGTCTCTTCTCCAAATAGATCAAGATCATCATCATCTGCCTGCACATCAAAGCCACCTAGAAAAATAGTTTGTGTACAGAAATGCAAAAGAACAAGGGGGATCTGAACATCATAATGACATGAGATTGCAGACTTCAGAGACAACACCTCTGGGACACACCTCTGGGGCTGGTGTTGCCTCAGCTGTGGCAGCAGCGGGTGTTGTCTCAGGGGCGGCAGCAGGTGCCAAGTCCCGGCTGCTGGTGGGTACTGCAGAAGCAGCTGCTTCACTCTCAATATGAACTCCAACAGCTGCACCGCAGAAGCTGATGATTGCATTGCCAAGATCACATTCTTCTGTTCAGTGACAGCAAAGGCAGCTGCTGCCGAGACGATCCAAAGCGTGTCCTAAAGAGATGATCTGCCTGAAACACACCTGAGAGGGACACAAGGAATAGCAAAACAAAGACGAGGCAGCAACAACAGAAGATTACAGACCTCGGGCCGATCAGCGCAGCGATGTGAGAGTGCCATCGTGAGATGTTCACGAACTCCGCTGGAACAGGAAGATGCTTCAGAGCTGCATAGACAGCCAAATCATCCCTGGAGCCTTCGTACCTGCATGGAGACACAGGCACGGACACAGATACACGCTCTCACAAATCACTTGCTTAACCTCACATCAGAAACGATGGGCGCCGTCTCTTCTGCCTCCTGCCGCACAAGCATGCAACCAGGTTCTGCAAGAGGAACATACGTACGTACCCAGTGATATAGCTGCGGGTGAGTAGGTACTCGTCCAGCTGCTTCAGTCCTTGCTGCGAACTGAGATCAGGGAATTGCAGAGCCATGACGACCACGATCTACACACAAAAATCACAGTTCCGCGATCTGCACAGTTGCGGCGTACGCAAGCAAACATGCTAAGAAGAATCGGCGGTAGCAGCAGCAGCGACGATGATGGCGACATGCGGTAATCTTCAACTCCTAGGGTTTGTTGCGTCGTTGTCCGGGCCCCGTTCCTGCCGATCAAGCCCCGTATAAAAAGAAGAAGATCTGCGCTATTGGACTGTTCGATCAGAATATCATGCTTGCCTGACACGGCTGTTATTACCGTTGTTGTTGTTGGAAGAGGAGGAGCAGCAGCGATGTCAAATCCTTCCGGCATCGTCAAGCGAATTCCGCTCATCAAGTTCCCGAATCGCAAAGCTGGACAGACGCAAGGCATTGTTCTTCGTCTTCTTCTCCTTTGTTTTTACTTCTCTGCTTCGGTATCGGATCAATCTGGTTTCGTAGTTTTTGCGGACTTAAAATGGCGCCTCTCTCTCTCTCTCATCTGTTCTTGCATCGTCGATGCCTGACGGAACGGCTCTCCGGATTTTCTTTCAGTAGAAATCTCTTGCGTTTCTTTTTGCGTGGCCGGGGGTGACGATCAAGGGTTGGTCGTACGAGAGACATCATCTGAATTGCTCTGCATGCATGGGAGAGAACAAGGCATCCCTTCTCTTCATCTGAAATGCTCTGCATGCATGGGAGGAGAGAAGAAATGGCTTCTCTCCATCTGAATTGCTCTGCAAGCATGGGAGAGAAGAAGAATCCTCAGAAAGGCATTCATTGCTTCTAGAGGCATTTATTTGTTCAATAGTGCAGGAGGAACAAGGAAAATGGATTGGGGCAAAAGGAAACCACCACCAGCAAACATGGCCAATTACTCTTGGGGGGGAGTCTAACACACATTGAAGACCGTTCTCAGAATCAAAACTCTGCCTCCAAATTGAGAAGGTTTAGCAACAAAAGGTTTCATTGTGGAGGGTGTAAAGAGTATATACCAATATGTAGAATTCTTTGTTGAGAGATAGATAGGACAGAACCTACAGATATGACTCTTGCTTCAAACCCTGTTTAACAAGCAAAAGATCGTTGCAATGTCCCAGCATTGTGAGTATTCCCAATCTTCTTATTCTTGGTCGGTTGATTCTGGTGCAAAATTCACCTTACAGTGGGGGGTTGCTGGAGCTCTTGGACATGAATGGGTGCTGGCAATAATTGAGATGGATTTTGGTATCTTTGATTCTGGTCTTTACCACAGCACTCACAGATGGGTAGAGAACAGCTGCAGGCATTGAATGCAAGCTCTTTACTGTTTTCCTTTTACAAATATGAGTGCCAATAGATTGAAGTACAACAATAGTAGCACTTTTGATTTAGGAGTCTTCTAGAGTCTGAAAAATGCCGGCTTTAATGGACAGAGTGGGTATGTGAAATTAGGACTGCTGTAATTGATGATGTTTCTGGTGTGTTTGTATGGAATTGAGCAGGAAGGCCTCAAGGTGGAGCAAAAGGGGCTTCTTTAGTTTCAGGGGGCTCAGCTTCTACCCAACCACCACGGATCAAAGTCTCTAAAGAGGAGATTGAGATTATCCTTGTGACTATATCTCTAACTAGCCATTTCTCAGTCCCTGAGTTATGGCAAACTTTCAATTTCCAGCATTTTTTCTGAAGAATCTTGTTGTCAAGTCGAATTGGTATCTACAATTTCTGGTTGTGTCCTGTGTACCTCACCAGTTGGAGCTTGACTGATGGTTGTGTTGGCTTGTATCTCTGTTCTGATTTTATGTCTGTTTGCCTTTTATGCCTGCAGCTGGGTGGTGCTACAGCATGACAAAGTTCTCCATGTGCCTCCTTTGTGTCTTCATACATGAATCTGTGGATACTGCTGGGAACAATGGTAAAAGCTCAGTGCAATTTCCACTTTGTTGGGTTAACTTATGAGCTCTGGTAGATGTCACAATTAAAGTTCTGAATCACAAGCATTTTGAAATATTTTGGCATAATGTGTGCCTTTCCAGAGCCTGGAGGGCTTCATCAAACATTTCAAATCAATGATATGCTCATTGTCAAGGAGTTGGATGTTTCAACATGGAATGCTGACAGTTTGGCTCTGATGTTGTGGTGACAGGAACTAGATAAATACTGTCAAAGAAAGTTCTGGACTGGATACCATCAAAAACCCCTCACTGGGGAGAAATATGGCCACGATTTATTTCTCTCCTTGTATTTTTGTAGCCTGCTTTTGTGCTTCACCTGAAATTTTACTGTACATTGAGTTCTTCTGGAGCTGGTCTTTTGAACATTTTCAAGCCAAAATTTTGATTCCACAGTGCACACCCTTGGTCTCTCTCTTGAAGATAGGATATGCATCCTTGAATGCAGTAACTAAGCAAAGTTTGTAGACAAAGAGAGCATGAGTGTCAGTTGTTTCAGTTGGTGTACTTTTTTATCCAGCAAATGTCAATCCTGGAATGAAATGAGACCATAATGCAGCTTCAGGATTCAAACACAGCCCTGAGTTCTGAGTCTTTTACTTAATTGTATTGTTTACTGCTTTTAGGAGTGATGACCATTGACTGCTTCCAAACCTTGGAATTGTTCTAATTAAGACTGATCTTGCAGTGATGTATATGAGCATCTAGTGAGCAGGTCTCTACAATTTCCTTGTGGCAGCAAAAGAGAACAACACTCAGGTCGCACTCTTCCAAGTCAAGATATGTGATTGTTTCCTTGACTGCAGAATTCTGCGTCAGATCAATTAATGCACCATTATTGTTCACCTTCCTTTTTGGATTGCAATCAGTTTTATTCTAGAAACATTTCAACCTCTTGTAAACCCAATGTATCAGCAGTATGTCCAAAGCATTTGAGAACTGGAACTAGAAGTGTACCCTTCTCACCCTACTTCTGCTACGTGATGAGAGAAGCTCTATCGTGTGATTCTTTCTTGTGATGATGTATTGGCAAAGGCAGCAGAGAACTTGAATGGTGATAATGACACACACCAGGAGCACCAAAGTTCAATGGGTTGAGGAGAAAATATAGTACAACAAGATGCACCTTTGTAGCTCAACAGCAGAAAAAGTCTGAATGAGTATTTCCTAGCTATCTGGGGTACAACAATATTGAGTTCTGTTGTCTAGTTTCTCTGAAGGAGTATCTAACTTTCTGTGAATGACCTTACTGGTGACTAACTTTGTTTGAATTGATATACAGGTGCAGAGAAAAGGGAAAATGCTCAGCATATGCTGCTCATAACTTTTGCTTGTCCATGTTCTTATGATAACTTAGATAGTCATCTGATCATGAAAAGATCTGTGATATATCAGGGCTTTTGTCTGGGCTGAACAACCACGCATCAATTGGAAAAAGCCTATGCAGCAAAGAGAATTCAATCTACTATTTGAGAGACTACAACCTCAGGCTCTATAAAGGGTGGAAATTGGTAGGTCACACCAGAGGAGGGGCTGCAGCATTGTTGCTGATGGTGTTGGGTACTGCTGTATTACTACTCACTATGATGAGTTTCCTGCTGCATTGCTCTGGCAATTTCATCTCTCCTCCTTGCTGCAGTTAGATCTGCAACTAGCCTTCCCTCAAGAAGAACTGTGAATTCAAACATTTAAAGCTACAGCTGTGCCCTACATTTGGAAAATAGGGGTGAAATTAAACAACTGCTTACAAATCACAAATGAGGGCTACAATTGTGGCCTACATTCATGATTTGTAATCAATTGTTTGAATTCACTCCACTTTTGCCACCCAACAGAAGGCAGCATCTTTGTAGGCTCACACACTTGTTCCAGTCAAACCTGAGTTCTTGCTTGTAGTCAGAATAACCTTGCTGAGGAGGCCAGAGAATCTGTGTGTGCCCACATGATTACAGCAACTCCTCCATGCTAGCTTAGCTGTTGTTAACTGAATGTAAAAGATATAGATTTGTTGTTTGGCTGCGGGACCTAAAGTGATTCTTGGGAGTCCTGAAGGAGACTGCTAACCGAATGTAGAATATCTAGATCTGCTGTTTGGCTGCAGGTCCTAGAGTGATTCTTGGAAGTCCAGCAAGGTCACTGCAGAATGATGGGTATACAGAGAACTGAACTATGCTATGTCAAGCTTGCTGAATTCAACCACAAGCAGAGAAGGAGCTGTGTTGGATTCTTCTCATGAAGCCCTGTCACTGCTCCAATCACAACACAAAACCCTATTTCTTGCCAGGGTTTCACCTGTTACTGCTCCAAACAAAACAAAGCAGTGTGATTTCAGACAAGTGGGGTCCTTTGGATGTTATCCCATAATGGGTCCAGGGACATTGAAGTCCACAAACTACACTATGGGTGCAGTTCTTGAACAACAGAAGATTATGAACTGTGCTTCATGACCAAATCAACAAACACAAAAAATAGAAAGTGAGCAAGTGCAAAAATATATCAAAGAGATTGTGGAGAAAACTCCACAACACCACTTCGCCAGTAAGATGACAATTTAAGCAAGAAAAAAATTATGAAAGAGAAAGAACTATCTTGTACTTTGCAATAAGTACCCATGATCATGCATCGTGTTTCGCAAATCTAGTGTTTCATTAAGCTCCAAGAGTGAGTCAAATCCTAATGTGTTGTGAATTTGAAGGGTAAAAGTTCACACCTTCAGGCTAGTCAAATGCTTCAGAGGTTTTTAGAAGACAGCTCTCTACATGACCTAAAATATTGGTGCAAAATCTTGAAAGTGTGAACTGGAAGCCTGACTTGGCTTGAGTCAACCACATGAAGTGAATGGTAAAGTTACTCAGAAACTCACTGCTGCTTGCTTGACTACATGCAGACTACTAAGGAATATACCTGCAACAGGAGGGGGTGTTCTCTCAATGTTGAGAATGTTATTTGGTATGTTTTGATTTCCACCTCAATTCCAGGTGGTTGTTTCTCCTGTCAGAGAGGAGTGACAAAATGCTACCTTCAAATGCTGCCTAGACTGCCTAGACCCTCTGTACCTCTCAATCTATCTGTTTGTCTTGATCTACTGATGAATGCAAAAAGACAACAACTCATGGTATTCGTTATCGGTTGACATAAGCCAAGAACCCAGTGAGTTGAGGAGCTAAGCGCACACGCTCTGATCGTCTGACCAAGGCCTCTTCTACAGCATATCGCTGGGCAAGCTCCTTGGACCTCTTTTGCAATGCAGTACTGCAATCATAAAAAAAGAAAAGCATAAATGTCTATTTGAAATGAAAGCAGATGCGAAATGATTAGCATCTGCTTGAACCGTAGAGAAACCTTTGCACAAACTGGACATATCAAACTTAGGGCAGGGCTGGATGTGGGGGTTGCAATAGGAGAGGAAATGAACCTGATCTTCTCATATAATGTCTCCAATTCCTTTTGCAAACTTCTCTCTCTAATCCCTTTCACATTCAAGGAGTTGAATAAGGCATCAAGCTGCACGTACACAAAATGCAACCTTTGGTGGGTGAGAGACATGAACAACTTCTTGCAACAAGACAAAAGATCTTGGAGAAGAAGGGAATGATATGAACCATGAAGAATTATTATGAAGGGAGATGATCTCTTAAGCCACAGGTACCTCCTCTTTTCCACTGTAGTAGCCCCATCGTTTGCAATCATTGCTCTCTACAAACAATCGGCCTTCCCTGAAAAAGAACCAGAAGCAGTTATGAAAGCAATCTTTCCCAAGGGGTGTAGTCCGAATGTAATGCTTTTCCATCTCTTGCTCCAAATGTTCTTGCTGCAGCAGTTCCAAAAGATTTGAGTCAGAAAACATTTAACAAACACTTTTGTATCACAGATTTGAACAATAGCAATCCGCTCCTACTGCAACTGAGGAGGAGGCCCTATTTTGGCACTGAATTGTTGCAACTGGCCCACTTTAAATTGCAAGTGCAATGGAAAGAGTGGGTGAATTGGGGGCATCACGGACACACCTTCTTCAGTCTCTCAGCCAGCATTTGTTGCTGGATTTTGTGTTGTGTGAGGGCCTCAGCTTGTTCTTTCCTTTTCTCTTGGAGTTTCTTTTGTTCTTCAGTGCGTTGTCGCTCCTTCTCTTCCTCTAGTGCCAACTTTGCAGCCAATTTTTCCTTCAATAGCACATGTCTTGATCTGACAGATACACTATGATGATTTTCCTTTTCCCTGCAAAACACACCCTCAAAGTTACTTGAGAGAAACTGTTGTCCAAGACTACAACCCCCACTTCTCAGCACCTCACATGTAGAATGTGTTCTTCTTTTACTGCATATTGATTAAATGGATTTGCATTGCAGAGAGATGTGTTATCCTCAACTTTCTGGAGGTTTCCCAAAAAAGAGTGACGCACTCTGTCCGCCCATTACTGACTATTGTCAGATTCCCAAAAGAGTTGCACTTCCCTTTTACTGTCCAGCCTCTGAGATGATGATTTTCTAGACTGTGTCCTTGCTCCTTTGCATGAAGCTCTTCACCATTGTCTATGCCAGAACAAGGAGTTACAGTTGGTCAATCATCTATCATGTGTCAGCTTACTGATAAAGCCAAACCATTCATAGCCTTGGTGAATTTTCAGTATTCCCAAAACCTCAAAATGGGAGGAAGAAGTCAACCAGCTACAAAAAATAATGCTCACCTTCTTGATTTCTGTGTTCTCTGCCATTCTCCAAGATTTTTTCCTCTTGGTGGTCACCATTCTCCACTGCTAGGAAATTAGTATTGCCAGGGCATTGTTGTAGCTTCAGGTTCTCTCTTTCTTCATTCTTCCTTTTCCGCTCTTCCACCTCAGCCTCATGCTTGTTAGCCATTGCCAGTTGATGTTCCTCAATATTATTGTCTATTTGGGTTCTAATTGCACTAGAGCTGACACAACAACCTACTAACTCCATCAGAATCTTCAACTTTACACAGGCATCCAGCTGCCTGTACAAGCCCTGCTGGATTGTTGGGACATGTGCAACTCCAGTGAATTTGTGTTGGCTTGGTAACTCTAAGAAGTCACACAAGTCATCTTTCCAATTTGCCATTGAGATCTGCAGCCCCATTCCATCCACAGTAAATGCTCCATTGTGCTTCTGTTTGAGACCACCATATAGAAACCTGTCCCCATTGAAAATTCCTACTGTCACTGGAGGGAAAAAACAATACAAAAATACATCTAAGACCTCACCTCGCTACGACGCTTTCTTCTATGGCAAAATTCATCTCGGAGGATTGGGTCTGTCAAAGCGATGCAGAGCAATGCAAAATTGATTTCAAGCAACAAAGGTGCTTCGCCTTCCTTATAGTCGAGTGACTTTTCCAGCTCCTCCAATGTGAAGGGAGAGAGAAGGAGTGCCTCACTAAATAAACTACAAAAATCCCAAACCATCAGCAAGTCACCAACACATGCCATGGGCAGGAGAAAGTCAGTGGATGGAACTGGGCGATCATTGAGCTGTGGATCTTCTGATGACAGTTTGACATGAGAATCCTCAATTGGGTATCGAGTTGGCTGCAAAATTACTGCTGCTGCTGCATGTGTCCAAAAATTGGATCAGTCATCCAGATGCTGCAGGTCACCAAGAACAAAGTACCACCATTCAACAGATCTGTTCAGGTTCAAAATACAAAGTCCCCACGTTCATTCCATTCATACTGTTGATGTTCAGTCTGACATGATCAAGCAAACCTTGCAGCAGGTCTGGATGGCTTCATCAATACCCTCAATCTGTAAATTATGACTTTCCCCCACAGATCTGTGATTCTCAATGTCAAAAGGTCACCTTTGTGCACATGTTGTCTTTTCCCGTCTGGTTTCTTTCTGGCACTAGTTCCTTCAGGATGCTTGCGCTTCTTCTGTGTGTGTGCTTCATTCACTATTTCATCTACCTACAACTCAAGAATTGCTGCAGTTAAGAGACATTCAAGGTTGCCTGCTTGATGATCACTGAAAAACATTAACAACAATGACAGACTAACAAGATGAGGATGTATGTATTGCAAGAGGAGAAATCTGAATAGCTAACTCACTTTATTGTGTTTTCCTCTTTCACTTGGAGGTGTCCGCTTCGATGGTGTGTCTGTCAGCTTTGGCCGTTCAGGTGCAACTAATGGTATCTTGTATTTTCGAGCTTGCTTATCATGTACTGACCAAGGAGAGTTTCTGGAGGGACCTGAGGATGCGGACTCTCTGACAAATGCTTTCAGCAATGCCCGAGAGAAAGGATGTCGTTTGCGCTTTAGGTCATCTGCAGATTCTTTGGATATACCAAGCTTTCTATTGTTGTCATCTAACCATGCAACATTGTATTGAGGAGTCTCTTCCTTCTTCCCCTCTTCCTTAAGAACTTTCAATATCTGGCACATGCACGTTGAAGCTGAAGAACCTTCACCACGGGTGCCTGTCACCACCTCCCCCACCACAAACCTCTCCTTGAAATCCTTGTAGAGACTATCGACCAGCTCATCAATCCAAAGTGGACCTGCATCAACCACATACCCCAAGATAATGCAACATCAACATTAGACAAACTCAAACATCCTTGTGAGAAAACAAAACCATGCAATCTACTTGCAGTATGCAACCATGAGCTCTTCCTTGCACACTGTGTTGTCTGCTGGCACTATGTCTGTCAGATACAAGACAGTGGTCACAGCGATTGACAGTAAGTTTTTTTGCATGTGATTGTGAAGGTGCAAGGAGCAACTACATTGAATTCTAATTTGGGAATTTCCTTCTGAGAACACAACCATGAGCTCTTCCATGCACTTTGCAACCATGAGCTCTTCTTTGCACTTTGCAACCATGAGCTTCTTCCTTGCACTACGCAACCATGGGCTCTGCTTGCATTAAGTCTCTTCTCACATACAAAGAATGTGGTCACAGTGAGTTGAAAGTATGTGGCTTTTTGGCAGGTGATTTGTGAAGGTAGCAAGAAGCAACCCACATCAAATTCTAATTTAGGGTTCCCTTCTGAGAATGCAACCACGAGCTTTGCCTGCACTATGTCTGCAACTGTGAGGTCTCTGCCTGCACTATGTCTGCAACCATGAGCTCTGCTTACACTTATGTCTCTGACACATACAGAAGAGTGGTCACAGGGGATTGGAAGTATGTGATTGTGAAGGTGCATGAAGGAGCAACTGCAACCACATCCAATTCTGATTTGGAGTATCAGAAATGGGGTTAAAAGAGGAGTACACATACTGAATTGGACCATATGTAAGACAGGTCCCATAAACTCCTTTGGAAATTGTTGAACTTTCTCATTTGCTTTGCGCTCAGAAACTATGGCTTCTTTGTAAGTCAGATTGGATTTCCCTGATACCTTACATGTCCATACCCTGCGCTGGTACAACTTCATGCAACTCAAATACTCTCTGGTGAGCCCGAAAACAAACACAAACACAAAAAGTTAAGGAAACAAAAAAAATCACATCCTGAACCCCTCACATTCAACAAACCCCAAAAAACCCCACCTTCTTTGCAACAACAACAACATGATCATCTCTGGATTGTCTCCAGAGATGGCACACATGCCTGCTGCATGTGTCTTCACAATGGCAAGCAGCAAAGAAATTCAACGAGAAGTGAAAATTCTTTTGGTGATACATTCTTTTGCAACAACAAGAACAAATGTCCACAATTTGCAAGAATTAAATACAAAAAAAATTCCACTGCAGCAGAAAAAGAAAAAGAAAAAGAGAAAAAAAAGGCAATCAAGAGGGGGAAGGAGGGGGGGAGGAGGAGGAGGAGGAGGAGGAGGAGGATACTGGTACTCCCTGAAAATCTCTATAGTGAAGCGCACTTGAAACACTTGTTCATCAAGCTTCACATCTTTAGGAGGCTTCATCAGAGTATACAGCTTTCGCTTATACAGTGGCATTATAAAAGCTGCCCACCCCCCTGTGAGCTGACTGCCGTTTCCTTGTCTTCTCTTCTTTTCTCTTCTCTTCTCTTCGCTTCCCCCGTTCCCACCCCCCCTTTCCAACAAACCTCCTCACTTTCTTCCAAGACTTTACACACAAAATACACAACTACACTTTCTCTTTTCCCTTCGCTCTCCCTTTCTCGATTCAGCGAGGCAGCAATGACATGGTTGCCGGTACAAAAGGCAATTGTAGCACATCAATTCTGAAGAGACGGGGAAATTGGGGGCACGGGTTTGTTGATTATGGCTGGAGTAGGGGAAACTTAGGCGGGGGGTGTCAATTACTAGCGAGAGAGGAGCAGCAGCAGCAGGGAGGCAGATGGGAATTCAATAACTGGCTGGCAGGATGGCTTGGCTTGCTTTTGGGTACTTACTTATGCGCAATCGGCGCACGATCGATCGATCCAGTTGCTTCAATTTTAGTTTGTGAAGCAATTTAGGAAAGCAAGCGGATGGAGATCAATGCGCAAAGAAAAGAATGCCACATTCTTGGTCTGTGTTTTGCTGGGTGCGTAAGCATTTTGTCGCGTGAATTTGGTCTCTTTTGCACTGGCGGGCCTGTCGTCTTCGTCGTCGGAACCATGCGAACCTTGCGCCACCCTCGCCTTCGACTGCGGTCTCTAGCTCCTCTTTCATTCGTCCCCACACAAGGCCTTCGTTCGTTCGTATTTTCTTTCTTTCCTTCATATTCTCATTCTTTCGTCCGCATGTTGGTCTTTCGGGCCAGAGTGAACCAGCAGCCACCAATGCACCAGTTGGCCGTTCTGTCCACTAGATGGGCTGTGTTTTTTCATTCGACGTCAAACGGGGTTCATCAGAGTCCATTTCTTTTCGTTGTTGATCATTATATTTTGTTTTTGTGGGCAATTTTTTTCTTGGACCTGACTTCACACATAGCTACCCTACTCACCTTTCTATTCTCATAAGTATTGTACCAACCTTGGTACCTTACTAATTATCCCTTACTAACATAATTATTTTAATAACTAGTTATTTTATTGACCTAACTATTATATTAATTTAGTTACCCTATGAACTACATACCTTACAAACTTAACTTCCTTATTGACCCAATCATTGTACTAACTACCTATTCTACTAACTTAGTTACACCATTATTCACCAACCCTATGTACACAACCACCTTATTGACATAAGTATTTTACAAACATAGTCATCTTGATAAGGTAACTTGTTTCTTATGTACTAACTTGTCTATCTACCTAGCTAACATAACTTTCTTCTTACTTATTAACTTGTCTATTTACATGCTTACCTATTCTAACAACCTATTTACTTTGCTCCTTGAACGTTTTTTTTACTTACTAACTTGCCTACTAATCCAACCATTGACCTATATATCTACTTACCTAACTATGCACCCACCTTCCTACCTACCATTATGTTCATTTACCTACCTATGTTTTCTACATAGTTAAATACCTAACTAATTACCTACTCATTTTTTCCACCCCACTAACCCCTCAATCCTACCTATCAATTTATTAAGGTTCATCCTAATTCATGGATGATGAATATAGGTTTCATATGTAATTATTACAAACAATTTATAATGGAAACAATGTCATAATTATAGCCATTTTGGTTTAGTTAATGCATATTTTACTAAATTTTGTTTACCTAATTTATTTATGAAATGGACATTATAATACATCTTTTCATGTAATTATTATAAATATGTATTATTGGATTATGGTTTAGGTTTAAAGTTAAAACACATAAATTAGTTAATAATTTTTTCACAAATCTATAGTAATTAACCTAAACTAAGCTAAATTTGAGGGGGAAACTTTAGGGTTTAGACATATGTGAAATAATATAATTTCATTTTATATTTTTTTCAAAAAGAGTGAAATTAATTTGGAAAAATCACACAAAAGTAAGAAACATATCTTTTCTTTTGTTTTTTTACAAAATTTATTTGATTATTTTTTAAGATTAAGTTTTTTTTTTCGGTGAGTAAATTTTTGTAGTTTAAAAGCTTTAAAATTTTGTTTGTAAATTTTTGCCTAGTTTTTAAAAAAAATTGTTTTGCATTATATAATTTATATATTTTGTATAATTTTTTGGGTTTAGGGCATATATCACTAGGATTATTTTTTGTTAGAGTTCGTATAGTTAGGGTTGTAATAAGGCTTATGGAAAAATATCATTTGGATTTTTAGGGTTATGCCTTATGATTTAATGTTTAGGAATTTGGTTCATATATATCAAGGTTTAAGGTTTATACTTTAGACTTTGCTCATTGTATTGATTTTTGATTTTATTATTTGTTTAGATCTATAACATAATTATGAATCTTTTGTTTTCAGATGTTCCATAGTTGTTAAAATTCAATATTTCTTAACCCACTTTTGTTTAAATGTAATACCTATATCATTATTGTGATAATTCACTAACCATGAAACATAAAAATATTTTTAAAATATTTGATTCCCCGCCAATACACCATGAAATTCATGTTTTCAAAATTATGTATTCATTTTATGATATGATTTAACATATATAAAAATGAACATAATGCAAAATTGATCACATTAATGATACAAGGGGCTAGGGTTTGATTTATTACTTAATGTTAGAATTATGGTTTAGGTTTAAAGTTTAAGAAATATAAATTAATTAACATTTTTTTTACAATTATATAATAATTAAAAGAAATCTAAGGTGCATTTTGGGCAAAAATTTTAAGGCTTAAACATATGTAAAACAATGCAATGTCATTTTATATTGTTTTAAAGAAAGTGAAAGAACTTAATTTGGAAATATTACCAAATGGTAATAGATATACCTTTTTCTAATGTTTTTCTAAATGTAATACCCATATTCAAGTTTGTTTTGAAATAACTTTTAGGTGATTTAGGTAACTTAAAGTGTAGACCCAACTTTAAATGTAATACCCACATGTTGAATCATTTCGAAATAACCAATATGTAGTTTGGGTGGCCTTTTAATGAAAACCAAAGTTTATATGCAATACCTTCATGTGAATTCATTTTAAAATAATCCATAAGTGATTTATATAACTTTAGGTGAATAATCAACCCTAAATGTAATACCCACATGTAAGGTCACTTCAAAATAAATGGTTTGGGTACCCAAAATATGTCTCTTTATATACTTAAATTAATTTTATGACAATTAATTATCATGAATAATTATCAAAAATAATGATTTGAATAACTTATCAACATAAAAATGTAATTAAAATAATAAATTAAATATAAAATTATTAATTTGATTTTTAAATCTTAATTTTAATTATCTGAATAATTAAGGTTCAACCAAATAATTAGTTAATTAATATTAAGAAACAAATGATTATTTAAATATGATAATCAATCATTTACATTATCTGAATAACTTTCTAGTAATTCCGTAAATATGACATTATTTGTTAATACATAAACTAAACTATTATGTCATATGAATCTCATAAATATTACAATGGAAACCTATATGCAAGTAATGCAAAAGATTTTAAAAATCAACAACTATTTATGGACTTACATGCGGGTATTACAATGGATGTAAAAAAACCAACAACTATTACAAGACCTAGATGCAAGTATTACAATGGTTGTAAAAAAATCAACAATTATTACAAGACCTATATGCGAGTATTACAATGGTTGTAAAAAAAATCAACAACTATTATGAGACTTATATGCGAGTATTACAATGGTTGTAAAAAACTAGCCATTATTACAAGACCTATATGTGAGTATTGCATATTTGAAATGACCTTATGGAAATTATAATAGAAAGGATGTAGGTATTACACAATGTTCATTTTGATCTTTGTAAACCCCAGACAAATTAATGTTACCTATTCATATGGGCTTATTTAAGTTTTGATTCTTACATCTAAAGTACTAAAAAGATTATGAATTTTTTTTTTTAAAAATAAAAATAAAATTTTATATATATATAATTAACCATATACCCATCAAACAAATGTGACTAAAAAAATATATTACATTGATAAAAGATGCACAAATATGGGTGGATCAAAAAATGATAAGAATTATAATATAAAAAAAGGTCCTCTATAGTATATGAAAAGACCAAAATTCAAAAATTAGGTAGTCCAAAAAATGAAAAGGCTAAAAAAACCTAACTAACTATATAAAGTGGAAACCTTAAACCATATCATTATCTAATTTCACATTTAGCTTGGTAAGAAGTTGTTACATTTGTAGCTTTTGCTAGATGATGAACAATGTATAAATGGCAAAATTATTTTTTTCATTTGAACATCCCTAGAGAAGAAAGTGATGGCAACAAACTACCATCGACTTCTTCACTACAATAGCACCATAGAAGAAAAAAACAACAATTGCCATTGTCTTCTTCTTCTTTGCAACACCACCATAAAAGAAGACGACAAACACATTACCATTGTCTTCTTCTTTTCAAACACACACAAAAACAACAAAAAAAAACTAAAAGAAGGGAAGGAGCTCCTACTTTGCCCTCTCACTTTTGGCTCTTGCTTCTACCCTTTTGTTTTAAACATTTTTTCTTGGCATCTTCTTTTTCTCACGCAAAAGAAAAGAGAAAAAAAACAAAGAAAAAAAAAACCATAGAGAAGAAAAAAAATGCAAAGAAAGGAAAGAGCTTTCCTTCAAGTTCCCGTTATGCCCTCTCACTTTTGGCTCTCGCTTCTACCCTCCCATTTATGCCCTTGTATTTCAAATGTTTTTTCTTGGCATCTTCTTTTCAAGTAGAAAAAAAAGAAGAAGAAAAAAAAAAACCATAGAGAAGAAAAAAAATGTAGAGAAGGGAAGGAGCTTTCCTTCAAGCTCCTGTTCTACCCTCATTTTTGGTTCCTGCTTTTGCCCTCCCACTTTTGCCCTTTTGTTTCAAATGTTTTCTCCTAGCATCTCTTCTTTTCAAGCAAAAGAAAAGAAAAGAAAAACAAAGAAAAAAACCATAAAAAAGAAAAAAAATGTATAGTAGGGAAGGAATTTTCCTTTAAGCTCCCACTCTACCCTTTCATTTTTGGTTATCGCTTCTACCCTTTTATTTCAAACATTTTCTACTTGCATTTTCTTCTTTTCAAGCAAAAGAAAAAAAAAGAAAAAAAAAGAAAAAAACCATAGAGAAGAAAAAAAATGCAGAGAAGGGAAGGAGCTTACCTTCAAACTCTTGTTCTGCCTTCTCACTTTTGGCTCCCACTTTTGGCCTCTTGTTTCTACCCTTTTGTTTCGAATGTTTTTTCCTTGGCATTTTTTTCTTCTCAAGCAAAAGAAAAGAAAAAAAAACACAAAGAAAAAAAAACCATAGAGAAGAAAAAAAATGCAGAGAAAGGAGGGAGCTTACCTTTCTTCTCTTGCTTCTACATTTGGGATGAAACGCTCCTCTTGCTTTCTCCTTTCCACATTCCTTCAACGTTGAGCTTTCCACCTTCCTCAAGCCTTGTGTTTCACGTCTCCTCGAAGCTTCATGCTATTGAAGCTTGGGAGTTCTCCTAAACTTTGGAGATGGAATGAATGGGAAATGAGGTGAAGGAGGTA
>Ga0209611_10000075_pt1 | contig 103951 bp, 83 predicted proteins | sample S1TSphgellanicum_3_FD_187693 | JGI IMG/M metagenome (GOLD analysis project Ga0209611, IMG submission 187693) | Host-associated microbial communities from peat moss isolated from Minnesota, USA - S1T2_Fc - Sphagnum magellanicum MG (SPAdes) (version 2) | ecosystem: Host-associated > Plants >... | reverse complement strand
CGTCCGGCGCGAATTCCCCGACAATCCGGGCGACGCCGGCGACTTCTGGCTGCCCGTCACCCGCGCCGGCGCGAAAGCGTGGCTGAAGGACTTCATCACCCACCGCCTGGAACATTTCGGCCCCTGGGAAGACATGATGCTCGCGGGCCAGCCCACGCTCTTCCATTCCGTGCTCACGCCCATGCTCAATTTAGGCCTGCTCCAGCCGCGCGAATGCGTCGACGCCGCCGTGGCGGCTTACGACAAGGGCGCCGCGCCCCTTAACTCGGTTGAGGGCTTCGTCCGCCAGATCATCGGCTGGCGCGAATTCATCAACGGCGTCTACTGGCGCCGCATGCCCGGCTACGAGCAACTCAACGCCCTCGACGCCCAGCGCCCGCTGCCCAAGTGGATCTACACCGGCGAAACCGAAATGAACTGCCTGCGCGAGGTCATCGGCCAGGTCATCCGCACCGGCTACAACCACCACATCCAGCGGCTGATGGTGCTGGGGAATTTCTTTTTGCTCGGCGGCTTCGCGCCAGCCGCCGTCTACCGCTGGTATCTCGAGATGTACGTCGACGCGCACGACTGGGTCATGGCCGCCAACGTCATCGGCATGGTCCTGCACGCCGACGGCGGCTACATGTCCACCAAGCCCTACGCGGCCGGCGCGGGCTACATCCACCGCATGAGCAACTACTGCCAGGGTTGCCGTTACAAGCCCGACGTCCGCACCGGCCCGGACGCCTGCCCCTTCAACTACCTCTACTGGAATTTCTACGCCCTCCACGAGCGGCGCTTCGCCTCCAATCCCCGCGTCGGCATGATGCTCAAGACCTGGAACAAAAAGCCCGCCTCCGAAAAAGCCCAAATCCGCCACGACGCCAACGCCTTCCTCGAAGCGCTGCCCGCCTGCGATTGATCCCCCAAGGCCCTCCCCGGCAGGGATGGCCTCCGGAAAACCGCGCCTGCTATTGTCTTATGCGAAAAAATTCGCTACAATTAAGTTGTTCCTTAAGTCAACAAGCCGATAATTAGAGTGTAAGGCAACGCTGCACAGGCAGTTCTGCGGAGACGGGGGCATTATTCCGGGCAAGGCACGTATCGTTAACATCACGCGGCCAATTTCTTGTGAACTCTCAAAACCAGGACATCCCGCCAGCGACGGAACAGTCCGTCCCCCCCGTGACACCGGATCAAAGCGAAAGCGAGCGGGAAGCAGCGGCCGTGGCCCTCCAGCACGACACCGAAATGGAGCAGGCCGAGGCGCGAACGGAGCGGGCCAACACCCGCACGGAACAAGCCAACACGCGAACCGAACAGGCCGAAAAGCGCACCGACCAGGCCAACACGCGGACGGACGAAGCCAATACGCGCACCGAAGAGGCCGAGGCCCGGACCGCCGAGGCGATCCGCGCGTCCGAGCTTCGTTACCGCCGGCTTTTTGAAACGGCGCAGGACGGCATCCTCATCCTGGACGCCGACACCGGACAGGTGATGGATGCCAATCCCTTCATGCGGGATTTGCTCGGCTACTCGCAGGAAGAATTTCTCGGGAAAAAACTTTGGGAAATCGGCCCCTTCAAGGGCACGGAAGCCTCCAAGACCGCCTTCACCGAATTGCAGCGCACCGACCGCGTTCGCTATGGCGCCATCGCGCTCGAGTCCAAAGACGGCCGCAGAATCGAGGTTGAATTCGTCAGCAACGCCTATCTCGTCGACCAAAAGCGGCTCATCCAATGCAACATCCGCGACCTCGCGGAGCGCAAGCTGGCCGCGGAAAAGATCACCACCCTCAACGCCGAACTGGAGCAGGGCGTCGTCGCGCGGGAGTTGCTGGAGGCCCAGTTCATCGAAGTGCAAAAAATGGAAGTGGTCGGCCAGCTCGCCGCCGGTGTCGCGCATGATTTTAACAACATCCTCGCCGTCATCATGGGCTACGGCGACATGCTCTCCTCCGAGTTGGGGCCCGACAGCCCCTTCCAGAAATATACGGAGGAAATCCGCCATGCCTCGGACCGCGCGGCCGGGTTGACCCGGCAACTGCTCGTTTTCAGCCGCAAACAAACGGTCAACCCGGTCGTGATGGACCTCAATGACGTCGTCCGGGACATGGATAAATTGCTCATGCGGCTCATCGATGAAAACATCGAGATGAAGATGGTTTCCGGAAAGGACACCGGGTACGTCAAGGCGGACAGCGGCTACGTCGGGCAGGTGCTGATGAACCTGGTCGTAAACGCGCGCGATGCCATGCCCAACGGCGGCAAGCTGACCATCGCGGTCAATAACGTCACGCTTGATGAGACCTACACCAACACCCACGCCGGCGCAGCTCCGGGTTCCTTCGTCATGCTCAGCGTCAGCGACACGGGCACCGGCATCAGCGACGACGTCAAAGCGCGTTTGTTTGAAGCCTTCTTCACCACCAAACCCAAGGGAAAAGGCACCGGCCTCGGCCTGTCAACCTGCCAGACCATCGTCCAGCAATCCAACGGTTACATTGACGTCTACAGCGAGCTGGGCCAGGGCACGACCTTCAAAATCTATTTCCCGAGAGTCGAGCTGCCTCTTGATGTGGCTACTGCGCTTGCCCCGGCCGGCCCGATGCCCCGCGGGACGGAAACGTTGCTCATCGTGGAAGACGACATGTCCTTGAGGCACCTCGCGCGCGGCGTGTTGGAAACGCAGGGCTACCACGTCCTCGTGGCCCCAAACGGACAGGAAGCCCTGCGGGTCGCGCGCGAACACACGGAATCCCCGATTCGTCTGGTCGTCAGCGACGTCATCATGCCGCAAATGGGCGGACGGGAAATGGCCGAGCACCTCAAGACCACCAATCCCGGCCTCAAAGTGCTCTTCACCTCCGGCTACACCGACGACACCATCTCGCATCACGGCGTGCTCCAGGAGGGAGTCGAATTCCTCGCCAAGCCCTACACCCCCGCCGCCCTCGCCTGCAAAGTCCGCGAGCTCCTCGATGCCTCCGCCGCATCCCCGCCCGCCGACGCCCTCCTGCCGACAAATTGATCTCCGCCCAAAGGCCCCGCCCGCCAAGTCCGTCATCCCGAGCCTGCCGCAGGCTCAACTCAGCCCTCCGAGCAGTGCCCGACCTCTTGAGCTGCGTTCAGCGTCCCTGCCGAGCTCTCTGCAAAAGTCCGTCTTAGCAAGCTGGAGGCTTGCCAGCCATGGAGCCGGTGGTTGAGCCCGCGGCGGGCAACACCACCGGTTGGCTTGCGCGAAATGAATGTTCCGATCCTGAAGGGATCGCAGCCCTCTGGCACCCCAGGGTGCTTTCCTTTTTCTCCTCGTTCCCAAACTCCATTTGGGAACGCGATTGTCGGCGCAACTCCCTTGCTGCCTTCCCCCTCCGTTCCTCCGAGCCTCCGTGCGAACCCTCCCCCTCGTTCCCAAATGGATTTTGGGAACCATGAACCGCGACAGGAAAACGGTGGCTCGGAAGCGATAATCGCACTGTTAAACTAGCCTCAATGAAAAGATGTAGACTCGTCCGCATAGTGCTCCTTCTCTGTTTTACAGGGTTGGCGTTTCTGCTTAGCCCACTTTGCGCGGAGTCCCCCGATGCGCTTTTACCTAACAAGCTCCCGGCGAGTGCGGAAAAAGCCCTGAACTCCCCCGAATCCGTCGTGCTCTATTCCCTCGAGCCTTACACGGAAAATCCAGAGCACGACCAGCACTGGAAGGGGCCAAGATTTCACGGCTACATGTGCCTGGGAAAGTTAACGCTTACGGGCGCAGCGGCACAGACAGCGATAACCGAATTCAAGAACGCCGTCCCCAAGACCCGGCAGCCGATGGCCTTATGCTTCGATCCCCGTCACGCCCTTAGCATCGTCTCCAAGGGACACGCCTATGATTTTCTCCTTTGCTTCCAGTGCGCACAAATGGAGATCAGCGAAGACGGGAAAGAACTCGCCGTGATCAGCGCAACCGGATCAGACGAAGTTCTTAATGGGATGCTTAAAAAAGCCGGGATACCGCTCTCCTACGTTTTCAGTGACGCCTACATCAAGGAGCAGAAGGCTGAGCAGGAGAAGAGCGAATCTGACTGGAAACGCTGGGTGGCAGCGGCGCCGGATAGCCTGCGCCACTTCCTGACCAATCCGACTTCGGCGGGAATCACCTACGGTAACGATCCGGAGAAGGAACTGGCGAAGGGAATCCCCGACGAGAAAAAGCGCATCATGGCACTCCTCCACTGGTATGGATCGGGTGGGGGACCGTGGTCGGGCTTCAGCTCATACGAGCAACAACCGGTGGAACTCCTTTTGAGGTATTCGACCACGGACATACTCTCGGCCGTTCAATCGACGCCATTGACTGAAACCCAGATTGAAGGGACCGCTCGCCTGTTCGGAGGATGGGATTTTTCCCAGCAACGACCGGGCGATCTCAAACTACTGCCGCCGGACCTGAAAGCGAAACTCCTCAAACATGTGCTTCAAGGCAAGGATCAGGACAAAATTGACCGCGCAAAAAGGGCGTTTGCACGTTAGTTCTTCCCTCGTTCCCAAACTCCATTTGGGAACGCGATTGTCTGCGCAACTCCATTGCCCCCGGGCCTACGCCCACGGGTCGCACTTAAAACAGGGATGGCCGCCCACCAGCCACTCGTGCGCGGAGGAGTAGCGCCAGTGCTCCGGCCCAACGACGAGCCCGCGCAGGACGGGGTTGGCGTGAATGTAGTCGAGCTTTTGGTCCATCATGGCGTCGGTGCCGATTTCCTGCGGGTGCACGCCCTCCTGCCAGACCTGATGCGCGCTGGCCAATTTGTGCGCGGCGCAATAGTACTCGAGCTGGTTGAGGAGCCAGTCGCGCTTCTCTTTCCTGATCTGCGCCAGCAGGGCGCGCGCGGTGAAGCGCTTGAGGTCGGTCAGCGTGCCCGCGAGGTCGGGCGCGGCGAGGATGGCGTGAAAGTGGTTGTCGAGGATGACCCAGGCATGAATTTTGAGGCCCTTGTGCTCGCGGCAGTAGAGCAGGGAATCGACGAGGATGTTGCAGCAGGCGGCCGTGGTGAAGACGGGCAGCCATTCGACGATGGTGGCGGTGACGAAGTAGGTGCCTTCCGGGTTGTGGATCTTGTAACGGCTCCTCATGGCCCTAGCTCAGAGCAATGGAGTTGCGCTGACAAGGGCGTTCCCCAATGGAGTTTGGGAACGAGGGAGCCGCTGCGCATGGCCCTGGCTCAGGGCAATGGAATTGCGCGGACAAGCGCGTTCCCAAATGGAGTTTGGGAACGAGGGGACGTTACAACTACTCCTTGGCGGGAGCGCTCTCGCCGGCGGCAGGCTTCTTGCCCTTGTAGGGGCGCTTGGCGCCCTTGGCGTCGAGTTCGCCCTCGGCGGGTTCTTTCGGCGCGGGGTGGTTGACGGTGACGTGGAGCGTGGCCTGGATGTCGTGGCCGAGCTTGAGGGTGACTTCGTGGTCGCCGGTGTCCTTGATCGGCTTGGGCAGGTCGATCTTCTTGCGGTCGATGTCGTGGCCGGCTTCCTTGAGCTTGTCAGCGATGTCCTTGCTGGTGACGGAGCCGAAGCTCTTGTCCTGGCCTTCGCCGGCGGCGAGGGTGAAGACGAGCTTGAGCTTGCCGAGTTTGCCGGCGAATTCCTGCGCGGCGTTGAGCTCGGCGGCTTCGCGCTCGGCGCGCTTGCGCTTGAGGTCCTCGACCTGGCGCTTGGTGGCCAGCGTGGCGGGGGCGGCAAAATCCTTCGGGATGAGAAAATTGCGGGCGTAGCCGGGCTTGACCGAGACGATGTCGGCTTCGCTGCCAAGGCCTTCGATTTTGGTTTTGAGGATGACTTCGACGGGCATAGGGATTTCCAAGGTTAAAGATTGCGGGCTGGCTAGCCTGCCAGAGTGGCGCGCGGAGTCAACGCGATTTTACGGCCCCTTGCTTGGAGAGACAGCAGCTTCTATTTCACCTAAAAGTATAGGCCGCCGAAGGGAAATAGGCGGCTACGGCTTAATGGCCTGGATGAGGATCTCCACCCGGCGGTTGGGCTGCTGCTGGTCGATGCTGGCCGTGGCCGGGACGATGTAGCTGCTGCTGCCGTGGCCCTGGGAGTGGAAGGTGTAGGCGCTTTGGGTGATGCGCTGCTGGAGCCAGTCCTCGACGGCCTGGGCGCGCTGCTGGGAGAGCGTCTGGTTGTAGTCGGCCCGGCCGAAGGAGTCGCTGTAGCCGTCGATGTGGACGTCGGCCTGCGGGTACTTGGTGATGAGCGCGATGGCCTGGCTGAGCAGCGGCTCGGCCGCGGTCTTGAGCTGCGCGGATTCGAAGTCGAAGAGCACGTCGGCGGGCAGGCGCAGCAGCACGGGCTGCGGCAGCTTGGCGAGGTTCTCGTCGGTCTGGCGGAAGCTCGGCGCGAGCGCGGCGAAGCCGGGGAGCTGGCCGGTGGTGCCGTTGCCGTGCAGGGGTTCGCCGCTGGGCGTGCCCATTTGCGGCGTACCCACGTTGGCGTTGATCAGGTCCTGCGCGAGCTTGGCGGAGTTGACCGGGCCGCCGCTGGTGGAGGGATCGACCTTGGCGATCTCGTCGGTGATTTTGGCGGAGCTGTCCTCGATCATCGGCACGCCCTGGGTCAGATCGGTCGCGGCGATGACCTTGCTCGGCTCGGGCACGCTGGGCATGGCGAGCTGCGGCTGCGGCGCCTGCAGGGCCTTGTCGACCGGGTTGGGGTCGAGGTTGAAGTCGGCCGGGTTGGCGGGCGCATTGGCCGCGGGCAGGTTCCTGATCGGGTCCTGCACCTGATCGGGCTTGAGCGCATCGGGGTTGATCTCGATTTGCTTCACCACGAAAGGCGGGTGCGTCGGCTCGAGCGCCGGAATGCGCAGCGCGGGAATCTTGTACCAGCCCATGGCCCATGCCGCGACGAGGTGGATCGCCAGCGCGATGCCGAGCGCGCCGAGGATCCAGCGCTTCTGCAAGCGCTGGGCATCTTCGTAAGCGTGAGAGGGGGCGTTAGCCATCGCTATCTCTTAGACTCGCGCAAAGCCGAATCCATTCAAACGGATTTTATCAGCCCGACGCCTGCCGCGCCGGACGAAGCAGGTCTTTCTTCACGCGGTCGAGCAGGCCGTTGACGAACTTGCCGGACTCGGCGCTGGAGAATTTCTTGGCGATCTCGATAGCCTCATTGATCGAGACCACGGGCGGAATCTCCGTACGGAAAAGCATTTCGTAGAGCGCGAGGCGCAGGATGTTGCGGTCCACCACGGCGAGCCGCTCGAAATCCCAGTTGTCGGCCAACGAGGCGATCTTCGCGTCGATCTCCGTCCTCTTTTCGAGCGTGCCGCGCAACAGTTCGTTGGCGAAGTCGCGCACATTTTGCTTCGCTTCGTTCTGATTCCAGAACTCGGCCAGCGCCTTCTCGACATCAGCCGGCTTGTGCGTGTCGACCTGGTAAAGGAATTGCACGGCGGCTTCCCGCGCATCGCGTCGCAGACCCATGGCTAGTCCTTCCTCTTCGCGCGATCGGCCAGCGCGAGGGCAAGCGCGGCCTGCGCACCCTCGATGCCGCGATTGAGCTTCACGCCCATGCAACGCGCGCGCGCCTCGGCCTCGTTGCTGACGGCCAGCACTTGGTGGACAACGGGCACATCATGTTCCAGCGAGATGCGCATGAGCGCGTCAGTGACCGCGCGCAAAATTTCCTGCGCATGCGCCGTCCTGCCCTGCCAGACCACGCCGTAAGCGAGCACGGCCGCATAGCGATTCGTTTTCGCCAGACGCTGCACCTGCAGCGGAATCTCGAAGGCGCCCGGAACCCGCACCACGGTGACGTCGTGCCCCTTAAGCGCACTCACAGCCGAGCTCGTCAACGCGTCGGTGTACTCCCGGTTGAACTGGCTCGCGACCAGCGCGAATCGAAATTTGGAAGAACGGGCCATGGGCGAACCTGTGATTGTGCGGAAAAAGCCCGCCGCGACAAGACGAACGTTTTCCGCCACCGTCCCATCCGCCGCGTCTCCTGCTCTATGACAAATTCGCAATATTTATCGCCCTCCCACCATTCGCGGTGGACAAAGCGCGCTTCCGCTCATACCTAGGAAACCCCGCATGGACCTGAATCCCCGCCCCAACGGACAGCCGCCAAGATCCCCGATCTGGGCGAATCTCTTCGTCCTCGCGGTGATCATCGCGGCGATCTTCAGCCTGATGGACCTCGGCAAGGAGTGGCACCAGCCGTTCCGGAGCGAGGTCGACATCAATCTCTCGCCGTGGATGCTGCCCTACTACACGATGCTCTCCTTCATGCGCGGCGCGGTGGCGTACGTGCTCTCGTTTTTCTTCACGCTGGCCTATGCGCGCTGGGCCGCGTACGACCGCCAGGCTGAGCGCTTCCTCATCCCGCTGCTCGACATCCTGCAAAGCCTGCCGCTCTCGGCCTTCCTCGTGCCGATCCTCACCGCGCTCGTCGCCATTTTTCCCAACAGCAACATCGGCATCGAGCTGAGCTGCATCATCGTCATCTTCACCGGCCAGGTCTGGAACATGACCTTCAGCTTTTACTATTCGCTCAAGGCGCTGCCGGACGACTACAGGTTCGTCGGCCATCTCGCCCGCTACACACCGTGGCAGCGCTTCACGCAGATCGAGCTGCCCTTCGCCACCAAAGGCCTCGTCTACAACAGCATGATCTCCGTGGCCGGCGGCTGGTTCTTCCTCTCGATTATCGAGGCCTTCAATTTGGGTGACAAAGATTATCGCGTCAAAGGCGTCGGCTCCTACATGAGCGTGGCCAAGGAGCAGCATAACAACTGGGCCCAGTTTTACGCCGTGGTCGCGATGATCCTCATGATCGTCGCAATCGACCAACTCATCTGGCGTCCGCTCATCGTCTGGTCGAATAAATTCAAGCTCGAGGACACCGAGTCGGAAGTGCAGGACCGCTCCGTCATCCTGCGTTTCCTGAGCCGCTCCACGCTCTTCGCTTCCATCGGTGCGTACTTCACCCGGCGCAGGCAGGCCCGCGCCCTCGCCGCGCAAGTCCACGCCGCGCGGCCGGAAGCTACCCTCAAGCCCGCGCCGGTCCGCGCCGGTTTTCCGTGGAGCCGCCTGGTGCTTCTGCCCGCGCTGGTGTTGATCGCCTTCGGCGGGCACTCGCTCTTCAAGCTGCTGTGGGACGTCAAGGCGGGCGAGTGGCTCAGGATCGTTATCGATCTTGCCATCACGCTTGTCCGCGTCTTGAGCGCGATCGCCATCAGCACGGTCATCGCGGTTCCCATCGGCGTCTGGATCGGCTCCAATCCCAGGCTTTCGAAGTATCTGATGCCGGTCACGCAGATCGCCGCTTCATTCCCCTCGCCGCTCGTCTTCTCGAATCTCTATCTCCTCGTCGTGCTCATCGGCGGCAACTTGCAATGGGGCGCGGTGGTGCTGATGATTTTCGGCACCATCTGGTATATTCTCTTCAACGTGATTTCCGGAGCCAGCGCCGTTCCCCAGGACCTGCGCGCCTGCACGCAGTTGACCCACCTGACGCGCTGGCAGCAGTGGCGCACCCTTTGGCTGCCCGGCATCTTTCCCGCGCTCACCACCGGCTGGATCACCGCCGCCGGCGGCGCGTGGAATACCAGCATCGTGGCCGAGTACCTGCAGGATTACACTCCGCCCATCCAGGCCCGGGGCATCGGCGCGCTGATCTCCGACGCGCAAAGCAACAACAACTTTCCGCTGCTGGCCGCGAGCGTGCTGGCCATGGCCATCTTTGTCGTCACCTTCAACCGCCTCGTCTGGAAACGCCTCTCCGCCTTCGCGCAGGAACGTTTCCAGCTCATCACCTGACATCGCCATGGCCACTACAACTCCCTCCGCAACCAACGGCACACCTCTCGTCGAGCTCATCGACGTCAGCATGAGCTTCGGCGAGGCCGGCGCCGGCGAGCGGGTGAAGGTCCTCGACGGCATCAATCTCAAGGTCGAGGAGCACGACGTCCTCGCGCTGCTCGGCCCCTCCGGCTGCGGCAAGTCGACGATCATGCGCATCCTCACCGGACTCATCCGCCCCAGCGACGGCGCGGTGAAGTACAAGGGCGCGCCGATGCCCGACGTGAACCCCGGCGTCGCCATGGTCTTCCAGAATTTCGCGCTCTTTCCGTGGCTGACCGTGCGCGAGAACATCCTGCTCGGCCTCGAGAATTCCAGCTACACGGAGGAAGAACGCGCCGGACACTTCCAGAAGATCATCGAGATGGTCGGCCTCGACGGCTACGGCGACGTGCTGCCCAAGGAACTCTCCGGCGGCATGAAGCAGCGCGTCGGCATCGCGCGCGCGCTTATCATGGAGCCGGAAATCCTCTGCATGGACGAGCCCTTCAGCGCGCTCGACGTGCTGACGGGCGAGACATTGCGCAACGAAATCGGCCGCATCGCCACCGATCCCTCCGCGGGCTTCCGGAGCCTCGTCATCGTCACGCACAACATCTCCGAGGCGGTCTACCTCGCCAAACACATCGTCGTGCTGGCCGCGCACCCGGGCCGCATCCAGCGCATCGTGCCGAATACGCTCCCCTACCCGCGCGATCCCTCCTCGGCGCCATTCCAGCATCTCGTCGCGCAAATCCACGCCATCCTCACCAACTCCGTCCTGCACGACGAACCCACCGTGGCCGAGCCGGAAATCACCACGGCGGAGAATATCGAGGAGGTCACGTTCGTGCCCATCCCTCCGGTGAATCTGGGCGAAATCATGGGCCTCGTCGACATGCTCAAGCTCGAGCCGGAAAGCATCTACGCCCTGGCCACCCGGCTAAAGAAAGACTTCAGCACCTTTCTCTCCGTCATCAAGGCGGCGGAATTGGTCGGGGTCGCCGAAACGCCGGGGCAAGCCGTCAAGCTGACGAAGCAGGGCATCGATTTCAAAAAGGCCGACACCAAGGCCCGCAAAAAACTGATGCACGACCTGCTGCTCGACCTGAAAATCTTCCGGCACCTGCAGGACAAGATCGAAGCCGCGCCGGCCAATCAGATCACCGAAGAGGAAGTCCTCGCCGACCTCACCCACCACTTCCCCAACGAGCGCTCGAAAAATCTTTTCAAGACCATCGTCGGCTGGGCACGCTACGCCGAGCTCTTCACCTTCGACCCGCACCAGGCCGTGCTCAAGAAATTCGAGAAAGGCTACCTCGGCAAACCGCCCGCCTCGCGATTGAAGACGGAAGGCTAAGCGGTAGCCCGCGACCTCCGGGCGCGGGGCGAGTTGATCGTCGCAACCTGAATCGAGGTGCGCGAATACGAGCGAGCCCGTCGCCCGGAGGTCGACGGCTACCCTTCTGCCTGCCACTTCGGCAATGGCGCAATCGCCTTGCCCTCCAGCGGGCGGCGATACTCATAGATCCCCGGTGCGACCTGCGGCTTCTCCGCATAGGTCTGCGCGAGCATCTCCAGATGCGCGTCGATGTTGTCGATGTGATGCAGCATCCACGCCTCCTGCGTGCGCGGCGTCACCGGCGAGCCGTATTCCTTCAGCCCGTGGTGTGATGCGATGAGATGCAGCAGATGCTGCCGCACCATCTCGCGCGGCGGTTGCGTGGCCGCGGTGAACTCCGGGCTGGCTTCGAGCGTGCGCCAGATTTTGTTCACGACCTCGATGCCCACGGTGATGTGGCCGAGCAGTTCGCCAATCGTCGTCATGGGGCTGAGAAATCCCTGCGCGGGATAATCGAGTTCCCACAATTTTCCGCAATCGTGGAAGAGCACGCCGGCGAGGATCAGGTCCCAGTTCAGCGCCGGGTACGCGGTCGAGAGCGCTTTGCCCGAGCGCATCATCTGCGCGGTGTGCTCGAGCAGGCCGCCCCGCCGCGCGTGGTGATAATCCCGCGCCGCCGCCGCGCGCTTGAACTTCTCGCCGTACTCCTTGAGGTAGGTCTCGCAAAGCAGGCGGATGCGCGGGTCCTTGATCTCGACCACCAGTGCGGACACGTCAACCCAGTCCCGCTCCAAGGCCTCGCGCCGTTCCGCCGTCCCGCCGAAAAGCTCGGCGAGCTCCTGCTTCTCGAGCAGCCGGCCGCGCACGCGGTCGAGATTCAGCCCGTACTGGTTCCGGAAAAACGAGGCCTCAAGCCGCACGCCGTCGCCGTCCTGCAGGTCGTGGAAAAAGGCGTAGGCATTGCTGTCCTCCCAAATCTTGAACTTTTCCGTCGCGGTGCCATCGGTGATCTCGATATCGAGATACGGCTTGCCCGCCTTCGTCACGTTCTCGCGCGCCTTCACCACCTGACAGGCCACGTCCGCCTGCACCGCCACGCCGTCCGCGCCCGCCGCCCGCGAGATTTCGAGAAGAGTCACGACAGAAATTAGCCACAAAAGATCGCAAAAGACACAGAAGAAATATTCGAAAAACGACGCAGATGGCTTTCGAAGCGATAAAAATCGCTTCATGATTCAAGCGCGATGTTTCTCCGCACCCTCACCTTGGTTTCGGCCGCACTCGCGCTCACCGGGTGCTATATTCCAATGACGTTTCCAGAAACAGGCGCGGACGAGTTGAACAGCGATTTCGCCAAAGTGACGCTATTGGTTGACCCCGGCTGCATCGAAGTGAGTCTTGAAGATGAGGACAAAGACTTGCGTGGTCTCCAATTTGTCTCTGCGGAATTTGCCACACCGGACGACAAGCGAGTTTCACTTCAACTACGCGAACAAAAGTATAAGTTCGAGCCAAATTCCGGCACTTCTCTTCATAAGGCGTTCTTCGCCCTAGCTCTCGAAAACAAACGTTCCTATCCACGCGGAGAATTTCAACTGACAGTTGTCACACGTCTCGGCCCAAAGACATTGATGTTCTCAGGTAAATTTTCAGAACATCACCGCACGGAAATGATCAATTTATACAACGCATTGAACCACGGTTAGGGCTTATTTAACTTCTGCCTTCCGGGCGACCAGCAGGTCGTGCGGCCGCCGATGGTCGCGTGCTGCAGCTTCGCGCCGGTGCGCGGACACGTCCCGCCTTTTTTCCAGCGATAGGAAAAGAGCCATGACTTCGGCAGGTCGTCCCACTTCTCGCCAATGATGCGCAGGGCCTCGCGGCAAACCCAGCGGATCTCGCGATGGAGCGCCTTCACCTGCGCGGCATCCAGCGTCCCCGCTGCTTGTCGCGGATGAATCGCCGCGCGCCAGAGAATCTCATCCGCCATCCAGTTGCCGATGCCGGGAAACCGCTCCTGCATCAAGAGCACCGCCTTCATCGGCGCCTTGGCGCGGCGCTTCAGGAATTTCGCGAGCTCATCGACCGTGAATGCCCCCGAAAGCAAATCCGGCGGCAAGCTTGCCCACCATTCCGGCGCCTCCTCGCTAACGGCGAACTGCACGCGCCCGAACATCCGCGCATCCTCAAAGACCAGCGCGCGCTTCGCCTGCTTCAGCACGAGGTGATCATGCTTGGCCGGCAAATAATCGGGCTTCTCGACGCGCAGTTCGCCCGTCATGCCGAGGTGCAGGCCGATCCACGCGTGCGCTTTCACGCCACGCTTTCCGGCGACAAAAAGCATCTGCTTGCCGCGCGCCTCGGAGCGCTCCAGCGTCGCACCGGTCAGCGTCTTCTCGAACTCGCGCATATCGATCCCGCGAAATATGCGCTTGCCCGCATGGACCTCGACCGCCTCGATCTTCTGCTTCAATCCAGGATTCCACCGCTTGCGAAAATAATCCACCTCGGCCAATTCGGGCATGCACGCAACCTAGTCGAAAGCATTGCGGGTTCAACACCCGCGCGATAACGTCGCCGCGTCCATGTTATACCACCGCGTCCTCCGCCCGCTGCTATTTAAGTGCGACCCGGAATGGATTCATCACACGTCCCTATCGCTGCTCACCAAGTCCTCGCTGGCCGGGCACATCATCGAACCCTTCGCGCATTTCGATTTTCCCTCGCTCGAGAAAAAACTCTTCGGCCTCACCTTTCCGAATCCCATCGGCCTCGCCGCCGGCTTCGACAAAAACGCCGAGGGCGTCACCACCTGGCCGCGGCTTGGCTTCGGTTTCATGGAGCTCGGCACCTTCACGCCGCGGCCGCAGCCGGGCAATCCGCACCCGCGCATTTTTCGCCTGCCGGCCGAGCAGGGCCTGATCAACCGGCTCGGTTTTCCCAACGTCGGCGTCGAAACCGTCGCGCGGCGGCTCGAAGACATCAAGGAGGAAGGCCGCTGGCCGCGCACACCGGTCGGGCTCAACCTCGGCAAGAACAAGGACACGCCGCTGGCCGAGGCCGGCCGCGATTACGTCGCCTGCTTCCGCCGCCTGCGCGACCTCGGCGACTACTTCGTCGTCAACGTCAGCTCGCCCAACACGCCCGGCCTGCGCGAGCTCCAGGGCGGGAAATTCCTCGACGCCATTCTCGGCCCGCTGCGCGACGTGGACCCGCAGGCCACGCGGCCGCTGCTCATCAAGATCGCGCCCGACCTCGACGAGGCCGCGCTCGCCGACATCGCCAGTGCGGTGGAGAAATATCGCCTCGCCGGCATCGTCGCCACCAACACGACCATCGACAAAACCGGCCTCTCCGTGCAGGAGGAAGGCGGCGCCAGCGGCCGGCCGCTGACGAAAAAGAGCACGGAGATCATCCGCGCCTTGCACCGCCTCACCGGCGGCCGCGTGCCGATCATCGGCGTGGGCGGCATTTTCAACGCGGACGACGCGCGCGAAAAACTCGCCGCCGGCGCGAGCCTGCTCCAAGTCTACACCGGCTTCATTTACGAAGGTCCGCTCCTCGTCCGCCGCCTTTGCGAGGGCCTCGCCCGCGACGACTGAAGACTCACCTCAATCGCGCCTCAACATCGGCTTCAGGTAGGGCGCCGTGACCGATCCGCGCGCCCGCGCCACTTCCTCCGGGGTGCCCTGCGCGACCAGCCGCCCGCCCGCGTCGCCGCCCTCCGGCCCGAGCTCGATGAGATGGTCCGCATCGGCCAGCACGTCGAGATGATGCTCGATGACCATGACCGTGTGGCCCGCGTCGACGAGCTGGTGCAGCACGTGCAACAGCCGCTGCACATCGGCGAGATGCAGCCCAATGGTCGGCTCCTCCAGCAGGTAGAGATGATGAAGCGCGCCAAAGCCGCGCGTCTTGAGCCGCTTCTGCGTGTTCATCTCCAGCGACCTCGCCAGCTCCGCGATGAGCTTGATCCGCTGCGCCTCGCCGCCGGAGAGCGTCGGGCTCCGCTGCCCCAGCGTGAGATAGCCGAGACCCGTGTCGCGCAGTAACGCAAGCGGCCGTTGCAATCGCGGCACGTCCGCGAAGAAATCGACCGCCTGCGCGATGGTGAGGTCGAGCACGTCGGCGATCGACTTGCCGTTATATAAAACCTCGAGCGTCTCCGGCCCGTAGCGCCGGCCGCGGCACGTTTCGCAGGGCACGAAGGTCGAGGGCAGAAAGCTCATCTCGACCTTCACCGCGCCCTGCCCCTGGCACGCCGGGCATCGTCCCGCGCCGCTGTTGAAGGAAAAGCGCGACGCTTCGTAGCCCCGCTGCCGCGCCAGGGGCAGGCGCGCGAAGAGCCCGCGAATTTCGTCCATCAGGCCGATATAGGTCGCCGGCGTCGAGCGCGACGTCTTGCCGATCGGCGCCTGGTCGACCTCGTAGACCGAGGTAAAGGTCTCGAAGCCCTCGACTTTTTTCCACGGCCCCGCCGCCGCCTTGCTGCTTCTTTTCTTCCGTGCCGCCGCGGCGGCCTGCGCCGCCGGCTTGATCACGTCATGCAGCAGCGTGCTCTTGCCCGCACCGCTGACGCCGCAAAGCGCGATGAATCGGCCCACGGGGAAACTGACGTTGAGCTGCTTGAGATTGTTCGCGCGCGCGCCGGTGATCTTGCACCAGCCCGGCGCATCCTTCGCCGCGCGGCGCTTGCCCAGCAGCGGATGCCGGAGCGGCTGGCCGAGAATCTTGCCCGTGGGCGATTCGCCATGCTTCGCCAGATCCTTCCACGAACCTTGCGCCACGATTTGCCCGCCCTCGCGGCCCGCGCCCGGACCGAGATCGATGATCCGGTCCGCGAAACGCATCGTGTCCTCATCGTGCTCAACGACCACCAGCGTGTTGCCGCGGTCGCGCAGTTTGCCCAGCGATTCAAGCAGACGCGCGTTGTCACGCGGATGGAGCCCGATGGTCGGCTCGTCGAGCACGTAGAGCACGCCCTGCAGCTCCGAGCCGAATTGCGCTGCAAGCCGGATGCGCTGCGACTCGCCGCCGGACAGCGTCGTCGCCGCGCGGTCGAGCGACAGATATCCGAGTCCAACCTGCACAAGAAACTCCAGCCGCTGCGTGATCTCCGGCAAAATGTCGCGCGCGATCCGTCCCTCGCGGCCCTTCGGCTTCACCGTGCGGAAGAAGCGCACCGCCTCGTGGATCGTCAGCTTGCCGATCTCGCCAATGGTGAATCCGCCGTGCACCTGCGCGCCACGGCCGAGCGGCAACCGCACCGCGCAAGCCAGCGGATTGAGCCGCTGCCCTTGGCAATCGGGACAGACCGGCAGCACCGCATCGTCATCGACCCATTCCCACGCGCGCTCGATCTCGACTTCGCGTTCCGCTTCCGTCTCGCCCTCAGTCCGCACTTCGAGCAGCGTGCCGAAGCCCTGGCAGGTCGGGCACCAGCCGTGCGCGGAATTGAACGAGAAGAGCCGCGGCTCCAGTTCGTCGAAGGAGCTTCCGCTGCCGGGACAAAAAAGCTGCGTGCTGTAGACCGTCTCGCGCCCGCGCGGGTCGAGCGTGTAAAGCGTGCCGCGTCCTAGCGCCAGCGCCGCATCGATCAGCTTGCGCCGTTCCGGTCCGACGAGCTTCTTGCCGAAGCGGCCCATCTCGACGCTGATCGTGTGCTCAACGTAGCGATCCAGCGCCTTGAATTTCGCGGGCTCGATCCAGCGGCCATCCACGCGCAAGAGCGGGTAGCCCTTTTTCTCCGCCCACTTCGCCACTTCGGTGTGGTAGCCCTTGCGGCCCTTGATCAGCGGCGCAAGCACACGCAGTTCACCGCCGCGCGCCGCCTTTTCGATGCGCGTGAGAATTTCGGCAGGTGTCTGGCGGATGGCCGGCTCGTCCGTCTCCGGATCGCGCACCTGCCCAAGTTTCGCGTAAAGCAGGCGCACAAACTGGAAGATTTCCGTGACTGTGGCCACGGTGCTCTTGCGTCCGCCTCGCGTCACGCGCTGCTCGATTGCGACCGAAGGGGGAATGCCCGTGATCGAATCGACGTCGGGCCGCTCGAGTTGCTCGACGAATTGCCGCGCGTAGGCGTTGAGGCTGTCGAGATAGCGGCGCTGGCCCTCCGAGAAAAGCAGGTCGAACGCGAGCGTCGATTTGCCCGAGCCGCTCAAGCCCGTGACCACGGTCATTTCGTTCAGCCTGATATCGACCGAGATGTTCTTCAGGTTGTGATGGCGCGCGCCGCGGATTTGGATCGAGGTCGGCATGGCATCGAAGCGCTGCGTGGGCTGGCCGTTGCCGTAAACGTTTGCTCTATCACGCACCCGCGTGCCTTTGCGTTGCGCGAGTTTGGGCTCGAGAAATTTTCCAGTGTGACTCGCCTTCGTCGCCGCGACCAGCTCCGGCGTTCCCGCCGCCACGATGCGTCCGCCCTCGCGCTCAGCTTCGGGCCCGAGATCAATCAGCCAGTCCGCGCACTTCAGCACATCGAGGTTGTGCTCGATGACGACAAGCGAATCGCCCTGCTCAACGAGGCGTTGGAGGACGCCCAGCAAAAGTCGAATGTCTTCGAAATGCAGGCCGGTCGTCGGCTCGTCCAATATAAAGAGGCGTGTCGTGCGGTCAGCCTTGGTAGCCGCCGCTGTCCCCAGCGGCGGTGCCTTTTTCGTCGAGCGTTCCGCCGCTGGGACAGCGGCGGCTACCTCGTCAGATTCCTCGCTTAAGTATCGCAGTAACTTGATCCGCTGCGCCTCACCGCCCGAAAGCTGATTGAGCGGCTGGCCCAGCCGCAAATATCCAAGGCCCACTTCCGCCAGCAGCCCAAGCTTCGCGCCAATTTTCTCGTGCAGGCGCGCCTGCGCCTTGTCGAGGCCCGGCGCGGCGGGATCGAAATGCTTTTTCGCCTCGTCGACCGTCATCTCAAGGACTTCGTTCACATTTTTTCCGAGATAACGAATCTGCAGCAGCGGCGCCTGGAATCGCTTGCCTTCGCAGACCGGGCACGTGACGAAGACATCGGCCAGGAACTGCATCTCTATTTTCTCCGCGCCGGAACCGCTGCAGCGCGGGCAACGGCCCATGCCTCCATTGAAGGAAAAATCGCCCGAAGTGAATCCCTGCGAACGCGCAGCTTCAGTGCCGGCGAAAAGCTCGCGGATCATGTCGTAGGCGCCGAGGTAAAGCGCGGCATTCGAGCGCGGCGTGCGCGAGAGCGGCGACTGGTCCACGCGCACGACCTCCGAGACGAAGTCCGCGCCGCGCAAATCGCGCCAGCCCACCTCGACCTCGTCGTCCTCCGAGCGCACATGCTTCGCCGCCAGCAGCGCCGGATGCAGCACTTGATGCACAAGCGTCGATTTGCCCGAGCCGCTGACGCCGCTGATGCAGACGAATTTTCCGAGCGGAATCGCAACATCGATGTTCTGCAGGTTGTTGGCCGAGGCGCCGATGATCTCGAGCTGAAAATCCTTCTCGGGCTCGCGCCGCTTTTCCGGCAACGGGATGGTTTTCATCTCGTTGAGATACGCGCCGGTAAGCGACTGCGGATTGCCGATCATCTTCTTGAAGTCGCCGGCGAAAACGATCTCGCCGCCCGCCGCGCCTCGGCCGGGGCCGAGTTCGATCAGGTGATCCGCCTCGCGCATGACGGCTTCCTCGTGCTCGACGACGAGCACCGTGTTGCCGCGGTCGCGCAGCCGCTTCATCACGCCGACAAGCTGGCCCATGTCGCGCGGGTGCAGGCCGATGCTCGGCTCGTCGAGGACGAAGAGCGTGTTGACCAGCGAATTCCCGAGGCACGAGGTAAGATTGACGCGCTGGATTTCGCCGCCGCTGAGCGTGCGCGTCGAACGGTCGAGCGTGAGATAGCCGAGCCCGACTTCGAGCAGATAGGTGAGCCGCGCGAGGATGCCGTCGCGCAATTGCTCGGCCGCGTCGTCATCCGGCGGCAGCGGCAGCGCGGCGAAGAAGTCGCGCGCTTCCGTGAGCGAAAGGTTGTTGATCTGCGGGAGCGTGAACGCGGACGCTGCGCCCGCGAGAGTGAACTGCAGCGTCTCCGGCTGGAAGCGCGTACCGCCGCACGTCGAGCAGCTCTTGTAGGCGCGGTAGCGCGAGAGGAAGACGCGCACGTGCATCTTGTAGGTCTTCGTCTCGAGCCATTTGAAGTAGCCCTTCACGCCGTACCAGCCGCCGGCGTCCACATGCTCGCGCAGCGTCTCCTCGTCCTTGAGCTTCGGACCCTCGATGACCCATTTCTGCATCCACGGCTCGAGATCGTGGAACGGTTTGTCGATGGGCACGCCTTCGTTCCGGGCGTGCTTGAGCAGGTCGCGCTGGCACTCGACCGAGAAGCCGCTTTGCCAGGGCTTGACCACGCCGCCCTTGATGCTGAGGCGGCGGTCGGGCAGCGCGCGCTCGTAGTCGATCTCGATAGTGCGGCCAAAACCGCGGCACGCGGGGCACGCGCCCTGCGGATTGTTGAAGGAGAAAAGCGCGGGCGAGGGCTCGCGGAATTCCGTGCCGTCGTAGGGGCAAATCCACTTGCTGGAGAAGCGGAGTTCCTCGGTGTTCTCCGACCAAATGTTGACCAGGCCCTGACCGTGGCGCAGCGCGGTCTCGATGGCCTCGGCCAGTCGCGCGCGATTGACCTTGGAGACAGCGACTCTGTCCTGCACGACGCGCAGTTGTGCGGGCGCGCGCTCCTTCTCCGGAACCGGCTCGTCGGTACGGCGCAACTTGCCCTCCATCCAAAAGCGGACGAAGCCCTGCTGCTGCAAGGTGGCCAGCGCGGCGCCGAGCGACGGCTTGTTCGGCAGCGGCACGGTGAAGCCGATGAAGACCTGCTGGTCCGCGCGCTCCGCCAGCACGCGATCGGTGATCTGCGTCGCGCCGAGCGGCCGCACCTTTCGCCCGCAATGCGGGCAGGTCAGCGACGCGAGCCGCGCGAAGAGCAGCTTCAGGTGGTCCGCGCACTCGGTCATCGTGCCGACGGTGCTGCGCGAAGTCTTCACCGCGTTGCTTTGCTCGATGGCGATGGCGGGCGGCAGGCCGTCGATGCGGTCGACGTCGGGCTTGTCCATGCGCTCGAGAAACTGGCGCGTGTAGGGCGAGAACGTCTCGACGTAGCGGCGCTGGCCCTCGGCGTAGAGCGTGTCGAAGGCGAGCGAGGATTTGCCCGAGCCGCTGAGGCCCGTCACGACCGTGAGCCGGTGGTGCGGGATGTCGACGTCGATGTTCTTGAGGTTGTGCTGGCGCGCGCCGCGCACGCTGATGTGGCTGGAACTCATGCGGTGGGGCAGTGAATCTAATGCGCTTCGCGCGGATGACAACGGCGGGCGCGAAAAAAGTGCGGCGTTTAAGTCCGGCCAATGGTTGATTCGGCGTGACCCTCGCCGGAATTTGCGGCACGTTGCCCCTCTTCATGGCGACAACTTCCTCTCCGATTCCGGCCACGCCGCAGGCGTTTCACTTCATGGGTATCTGCGGCACGGCGATGGGCGCGGTGGCCGCGATGCTGCACGACCAGGGCTACACGGTCACCGGTTCCGACGAACACGTTTACCCGCCGATGTCGACCTTCCTCGAGGGAAAAGGCATCAAGATCCTGGCCGGCTACAAGCCGGAGAACTTGCCGAAGGAGGACGTGATCCTCGTCGTGGGCAATACGATCAAGCGCGGCAACGCGGAGCTGGAGGCCGCGCTCGAGGCGAAGCGCTTTTACCTCTCGCTGCCGGAGACGCTGAAGACCTACTTCCTGCGCAAGACGCACAACCTCGTCGTGACCGGAACGCACGGCAAGACGACGACGACCTCGATGCTCGCGTGGATCTTCGAGGCGACAGGCCGCAAGCCGTCGTACCTCATCGGCGGTCTGCCCAAGAATTTGCCGCAGGGCTGCACGCGGCAGGATGGGCCGTACTGGATCCTCGAGGGCGACGAGTACGACACGGCCTTCTTCGACAAGCGCAGCAAGTTCATCCACTACCTGCCCGAGCTCGTCATCATCAATAACCTCGAGTTCGACCACGCGGACATCTTCGAGAACCTCGCCGCGATCCAGAAGTCCTTCTCGCACCTCGTGCGCGTCGTGCCGCGCAACGGCATGATCCTGGTCAACGCCGACGAGCCCAACGCGCTTGCGGTCGTGAAGGACAGCATGGCGCCGATCCTCGAGGTCGGCTTCTCCGAGAACGCGGCGTTGCGCATCCTCGACGTGAAGGACCACGGCGACTACCAGACCTTCAAGCTGCTCAACCACGAATTCCGCCTCGGCATGTCCGGCACTTTCAACGTCCGCAACGCCGCGATGGCCATCGCCGCGGCGCACTTCTACCAGATCCCGCTGGAGGAGATCGCGGCGGCGGTCGCGAAGTTCGAGGGCGTGCGGCGCCGGCAGGAAGTCCGCGGCGAAGCGCGCGGCGCGACCATCATCGACGACTTCGGCCACCACCCGACCGCCATGCGCGAGACGCTGCTGGGCCTGCGCCATCGCTACCCGCACCGCCGCATCTGGGCGCTCTTCGAGCCCCGCTCCAACACGACGCGGCGCGCGGTATTCCAGAAGGAGCTGCCCGCCGCGCTTGCGCTGGCCGACGGCGTCTTCGTCGCGCAGGTCGCGGCGCTCGAGCAGATCCCGGCCAGCGAGCGGCTGCATCCGGAGCAAGTCGTCGCCGACATCAAGGCGGCGGGCGCGCAGGCCTTCTACGAGCCGGATGCGGCGGCCATCGTCGCGCGGCTCGACCCGCTGCTCCAGCCGGGCGACGTGGTCGTGGTCTTCAGCAACGGCGGGTTCGGCGGCATCCACCAGAAGCTGCTCGACTTGGACAAGAAGGCGTGAGCCTATTTCGTCTATATATCGTATATTTTTAGGTGATGTAGAAGTGGCTGGTTATTTAAGCGACGAGAGATGCGGCGCGCTTGAGATTGGCTTCGATTGTCCCTAGAATTTCCGCGCGATGGCTGATCCTCTTCACGTTGTCATCACGGGCGGCGCCGGCGGTTTGGCGCGCGCGATGGTTGCGGCACTTTCAGATGAAAATATATATGCGCCGGCGCGTGCGGAGCTCGATGTGCGGGACGAGGCGCAAGTCGATGCGTTCTTCGCGAAATTACCGCGCGTGGACGTGCTCATCGCCAATGCGGGCCTGACGCGCGATGGAGCGCTGGCCAACCTGAGCATGGCGGACATCGACGAGGTCATCGCCACCAACCTGCGCGGCGCGTTTCTCTGCACGCGCGCGGCGATCAAGCTCATGGTCAAGCAGCGCAGCGGGCACATCCTGCTCATCGGCTCGCGCGCGGGCAAACATGGCACGCGCGGGCAAAGCGCCTACGCCGCGGCGAAGGCCGGACTGGCCGGCTTCGGGCAAAGCGTGGCGAAGGAGTACGGCTCGCGCAATGTCCGCTGCAACGTCGTGCTGCCCGGTTTTCTCGAAACGAAATTCACCGCGCATCTGCCGGAAAAACGCCTCGCCGAAATCCGCGAGGAGCACGTGCTCGGCCGCTTCAACACGCCGGAGAACGCGGCGCGCGCCATCGCCTTCCTCGCGCGGCTCGACCACGTCTCCGGCCAGGTCTTCACGCTCGATTCGCGGATGGACCGCTGGACGTAGGCCCCGCGAACGGCCGGCCTTTCGCACCGGCTGACGAGTGGGGTCTACACCCCATGGCGAGCGTCGCTTCCGCGGCGTAGATTGACTTAAGAAAAGAAACGGCACTCAACCGATTCATCGGAGGACACGCCGCCAGTCATCCCGGAAAACTCAAAAAATTTATGAAAAGCAAATCACTTTTGGCGGCCGGTCTATTGATCACGGCCCTGGCCACCCCCGCGAATGCGGGAATCTTCATCGGCTTTGCGGTGCAACCTCCGCCCCCACCCGGATATTACTACGATCCCGGCTACTACCCGTACTACGCCTACTACGGACCCGGCTACTATCCCTGGTACAACGGCTACTGGGGCGGCGGCTACTACGGAAGGCACGGCGGCAACTATAGTTATCGCGGCGACAACAGCGGTTATCGCGGCAACAACGGAGGAAATGGCGGGAACAATTCCAGTTTCTCCAATGCCAATCGAAGCACCACAATCAACAACGTCAATCGCAGTGCAGGCAGCGCGCAAGCCAGCGTCAATCGCGCGAGTGTCCGTTCCGCGGGCGGCGCCTCGCAAGCCAGCGCCAGCCGCTCGGGTGGCGGAGGCGGTGGTGGCCATGACGGCGGAGGACACGGTGGCGGCGGCGGTGGTGGCGGCGGCGGCCATCGCTAGGCGGTAGATCGATCCACCGCGGAACGCGGTGCAGGACGATTGTCCTGCTGGCCGAGGATGGGACTTATAGGACCTATAGGACGTATAGGACCGATAGGATGCGCAAGCCTTGGTGAAGGCACCACGGTCCGGGTTTTTCCAAACCTGGGACGCCGCGGATTACCTCTCGCAAAAAAGGCGGCACTTGCCAATATCCGCGCATGAAGGTGCTGCGCATCATCGGCGTGATTCTTCTGGTAATCCTGGGGTGTGGACTGGCTGCGGCGCGAGTGCTCTACAGTCTTTCCCTCGTGGAGAACAACGACGGCATGGCGGCCTACAAACAGGGCGATCTCGCGACCGCCCTCGAGAAATTCTCCATGGCCCTTCGGCTTAATCCGTTTCTCGCCGTCGCCTACGACAATCGCGGTCTCGTCGAAGAAAAGAAGATGGATTACCCCTCGGCGATCACCGATTTCACGACCTCGCTATCACTCGACCCGCAGCACGCGACGGCATACAACAATCGCGGATTCGCCCGTGCGGCATTGGGGGACAACACCGGCGCCAGAGCCGACTACGACAAAGCCCTTGAGCTTTCTCCCGACTCAGTCGCGGCGCTCGGGAACCGCGCGGTACTGCGCGACCGCATCGGAGACTTCAGCGGGGCCATTGCAGACATAGACCGGGCTCTTTCTCTCGACGAAAACAATCCCGAACTCTTCAACAACCGTGGCCAGGCGGAATACCATAAGAAGGAGCTCGTCACCGCCATCGCCGATTACACCCATGCGATCTCGCTGGATAACCAGAACGCCAAATATTACAGCAACCGTGGACTGGCCGAGAAGGACCAGGGCAATCTCGAAGGGTCGCTGGCTGATCTGAACAAGGCCCTTCAGATCAGCCCATCCGATCCCATCGCCTTGAACAACCGGGGATTGGTCGAGGCAAAACAGCACAATCTCGACGCTGCCATCGCCGACTACACCGCCTCAATCAAGGCCGACCCGAAAAGCGCCATCCCCTACGACAATCGCGCCTTCGACGAGATGAAAAAGTACGACTGGGACGACGCCTTGGCCGACACGAACGCCAGTTACATGCTTAAACCGAGTGTCGCCACCCGGGCGCTTCGCGGCCTTATCAAATTCTACAAGGGCGATTTTTCAGGCGCCATCGCCGACTATGATGATGTCATCGAAAAGAAACCCGATGCGCCCTCATCTATCTCAACCGCGCCCACGCCCATTATGCCGCCGGCCAAAGCGCCGCCGCCGCGTCTGATTTTCAAAAGGCCATTGACCTCAAAATCCATGACGCAGCCTTTTCCCATTTTTACCTGTGCCTGATCGGCATGGAAACTCCGGGGCAGAAGGCTGCGGCCATTTCCGATCTCAGCAGTTATCTAGCCGCGCAGGACAGTCATTTCGACCCATGGCATGCGAATATCGGCAAGTTTCTCACCGGACAGATGCCCGAGAAGGATTTTATCTCCTCCGCCCAAAGCGACGCCGCGCTGAAGACGAACAAGCAGCTTTGCGAGGCCTATTTTTTCAGCGCGGCGATGCGCGATCTCGCCGGCGACAAGGCGGGCGCGGCGGACCTTTATCAGAAATGCATCGGGACGGGGCTGCAGGATTTTTCGGGGTACCAGATCGCCAAGGCGCGGCTGGCGGCGCATTGAGCGGGGGGGGTGATTTCACACGGAGGCTCGGAAGACACGGAGGATTTTTTGGAGGGACGGGCGGGAGCCCGTCCCTCCAAGAAGAGCGAGTTTCCGGGGTAGCCGTCGTTCCTTGGGGCTCTCTGGTTATCAGAGGTAGAATAGTTTCACGAGCACTTTCAGAGCACTATTTACCACTTTCTTTTAGAAGGTTTTTGCTGGCAGTTTCTGAGCTAAAAACCGTAACGAGTGGTGAAGTCTGCGAGTATTTTTCGGCTCTGTCCACCGCGTTTCGCAGCCCGTTGGAATCCCTAGTGTGTTTCTCAAACAAGTTTCATTATGATTTACTCTGAGAAAGCCGATTGCGCCAGGCATCGTAATGAAAGTTTTTTGGGAAACACTACACTAGGCAGAGACAATCGTCATCCCTCAAAGATAGCGCGATGTTGGCCAGTACTGACTAAGGCGTCCTTACGTGTAACGTGATTGGCAACCCAACCGACGCTTTGTGCGAGGTTACCAATCCGGGGCAGAATCTTTGGGTAAGGGTCGGTTGCCCAAGTACAGGGTCAGGATAATAAACGGAATGAAAACGAGGCGGCAGAAAACGTTTGACCATTTGCGGAGCGGTATTCGTACTGAAACCATTGGCGCTAGCACCGTTATTATCATCAACGGTCAAACCTTGATTTGCGGAGGCGGTGAAGGCTGCGCCGAGCGCGGGCGAGTTTACCACGGAATGCCCAGGCTGGCGCAGGCATGCAAGCGACGATAGGAAGCTTAACGGTCGCGCGACTCGAAATCGACGACCTATAATTGAATCGCATAAGCGGTGACGAAAGTCGCTATGCCTTACGGCTCAGCTTCCCAGGCGTCATCGCTCTTAATCAGAACAACCTTTTCCCCCAAATCCTGACCATTCAATCTTAAACCAAAAGTCACTTTATTCGCGGCTTCGGCCATGGAATGAAGGCTCTTTTCTGGATCGAACAACTTAACCGTTTTTGTTTCGCCAGGAGCTACAAGCACGGAACCGATGCCACCTGAGAAGCCAGCGCCTTCAATACCAATACCGTGTCCGGAGACGGGGGTGGCGATAAAAACAACCGACGCCACGATTTCATCTGGGTAGAAACGATCGGGCCGGTTGGGAAACGTCTCCGTCTTCCCGCCGATGGACCACACAATTTTGGGTTCGATCGCTGAGAAGATTCTTATCGGGTGATCGGCGTTGTTGGTTATGGATACGGTAATGTTGTTTTTATCGAACGCAGGAGACAAGTGCTGCACTAGAATGGGCACATTACTCACTGGTCCCTTTTCGCTATCCTTTGCTTCGTCTCCATAAACATGCGAGGATGCGCCACACGCTAGGGCAAATAACACGGCCCTGAGATGGCGGTGCGACGGTGAGTTCATGAAGTGATGGCGCGGTTGCGCTCGTCCACAAGATGTTATCGGCGCAACAAATTATGACAATAACGTATTACCCCGTCGCCGGCGCGATGGTACCAATCTCGCGATAGATCGCACCGTTGGGATAATATATTACAATTTTGATCGCGCTATCATATCGTGTGGGTTCGCGTCGATGAAATAACGTATTTCCTTATAGAGAGTCTTCATCTCGTCTGCCGTTGGATGGTCGACCCTACAAAAGCGTCTGGGCGCAGGTTTTGATAAGATACGATGGAATGCCACGCCGGATTGACCGATAAAAAGGTATGCTGGTCAAATGGAGGGAGGTTGGCCTTCGCCATTGCGTCCGCCGAAGCCATGCTTGCACTTATAGATGAGCCTCCGCGTTACGAAGCCGATTATCCTGCTCCTCGTTCAAGGCTTCCAGGATGCGCTCGGCCTCTTTCTTGTCGCGAGTCCCAAGACTCCTCTGCTTCCCAGTGGCGGCATCGTGAACGTAGTAGATGCTCTTGCGTCGATATAATCTGTAACTGTTTTTCATTGGTTTTGGTCCCTGTTTTTTTGTTTGGAAAGACCCCAATGAACGACCGATGGCCTGCGCTCCCGCGCAGAGTGCCTGCAGAGTATCAGCTAGCGCGGAAAACCGCGTTTCGCTGGCAATTCTGCTGGCAGTGGGCCATTTTCAAGCTAATCCAAAAACACAAGTCACTGTTTTTCACGAGGTTGTACTTATGTCTCAAGGTAGCCGTCGACCTCCGGGCGACGGGATCGTTGATTCTCACAACCTCAACCGATGATGCGATCACCAACTCGCCCCGCGCCCGGAGGTCGCGGGCTACCACTGGACGGGCATGAACCCGTTCCTCCCTATTATCTTTCCGTCAACGCCAGCAGGTGCGGCACGAAGACGATGAGGCCGATGATCGCGGCGGTGATGGAGGCGAGCAGGACACCGCCGGCGCCGGTGTCCTTGGCGAGGCCGAGGCGTTCGCGGCGCTCGAGGGAGACTTCGTCGGCGAGGAATTCGATGGCGGTGTTGAGGGCCTCGGCGGTCCAGACGAGGCCGATGGCGAGGACGAGCGCGAGCCATTCGCCGCGCGAGACGTGGAGGAGTTTGCCCACAAGGACGACCGCGAGGGTGGCGGCGAGATGGATCCACGCATTGGGCTGCGTGCGGATGAGGAGGCCGATGCCGCGGATGGCGTGGCGGAAGCTGGCGGCGCGTTCGCGGAGGTTGAAGGCCATGCGGCACGATGCCGTGGCGCAGCGCGGGCGTCGAGGCGGGTTTGCGCCGTAGCCGCGGCTACGGGTTGAGGCGGGCCTGGAGGGCGGCGATTTGGGGCGGGATTTGCGGGTTGGCGGGGTCGAGCTTTTGCGCGGTCTGGAGCTCGGCGATGGCCTCGGGGAGGTGTCCCTGCTGGGCGAGCGCCTGGCCCAGGCCCATGTGCGCCGCGGCGAAGTTGGGAAGCTTTTCCAGGAGGGCGTGGAGCTGGGTGACGGCCTCGTCGTTCTGGCCGTCGCGGGAGAGGACGACGCCGAGGAAGAGCTGCGCGGCGTAGTAGCGCGGGTTGATGTCGAGGCAGCGGCGGAAGCAGGGGATGGCGCCCTGGAGATCGCCGGCCTTGAAGAGGAGGAGGCCGAGGCTGAACTGCGCGTTGTCGAAGCGGGGGTTGAGGCGCAGCGCTTCGCGATACTCGGCGATGGCCTCGGCGTCCTGATTTTCCTGGGCGAGTTGGTTGCCGAGGACGTTGTGGAGCATCCAGGAGCCGGGGTTGTAGCGGAGGTTGTAGCGCCAGAGTTGTTCCTGATCGGCGAAGAGCGTGGCGTAGGCGTGGGTCTGGAGGCCGAGGAGCACGGCGATGAGCGCGAGGAGTCCCGCGCCGGCCGGGCGCAGGCGGGCGGGAAGGCGCGCGGCGAGGTCGCCGACGGCGGCGACGGCGAGACCGATGAGCGCGATGATGGGGAGGTAGAGCAGGTGGTCCCATACCCAGCCGAGGCACATGTAGCTGACTTGGATGAGGCCGAGGAAGGGCGCCATGCCGAGCGCGAAAAACGCGAGCGCGACGAAGACAGGCCGGCCCCAGGTGCGGCGCCTGATCCAGCACACGGCCAGGACGAGCGCGATGCCGAGCCACGGGAGGAAGCCGAGCGGGCTGAGGGGCTGGAGCGGCCACTGCGGGTAGTGGATCATGAGCGGCGTGGGCAGGACGGCGTGGCCCAGGTAGAAGGCGAGGCATTGTCCGGCGAGCTCGAGCCGTTCGCCGAGGCCGCCGAGTTGGATCGGCCCCGGGGAGATGTAGTGCGTGGCGTCGGCGTAGATGAGGGCGCTGTGGATTTGCAGGAAGATGAGCGCGGCGGAGATGGCGAAGAGGGGCGCGGCGGCGCGGGCGTCGGCCCAGGTGATCTTGCCGCGCTTCCACCATGCGTAGAGCAGCAGGATGATAGGGAAAAAGTAAGCCGTGATCTTGCAGAGCATGGCGGCGAGGTAGAGGCCGAGCGCGAGGCCGTAGTCGCGCGGGCGGCGGCTTTGCTCGAAGTCGAGCCACGCGGTCATGGCGAGCAGGAGCGGCGGGAGCGCGAGGGTGTTCTTGAGCTCGGTGGCGTTGCCGACGGAGTCGACCATGAGCGGGTGGATGGCGAAGAGGAGTCCGCCGAGCCAGGCGTAGCGCAGGCCGAGCCGCGCGAAGAATCGCCAGAGCAGGAGCGCGCTGGTGGCGTGCAGGATGAGGTTGCAGACGAGATAGAGGAAGGGGCTGTCCTGGCCGAAGAGGCACCACTGGAAGTACTGCACGGTTTGCTCGAGCGGGTAGAAGTCGACAAAGCTGCCGGGGACGAACCAGGCTTTCCAGAGGCGATCCGGCTGGTGCAGGAGGGCGTTGCCGGTGATGTAGAGCGTGTCGTCGCCGATCCAATCGCCCTTGAGCACGGGCGCGAAGACCCACACGGCGCTCTCGACGATGACGATGATTTGCAGGATGAAGAGCAACCTGCGGCGCGTTTCCGGCGCGAGGCTGGAGCGAAAACCGAATTCGCCGGCTGCAGCCGCCGCAGCGGACCTCGCGCGGGAATTCGCCTTGAGTTTTGCGGGCATGGTGGAGCGTACGACGCTGGCCTGAGCAGGCCCGCGCGGCAATGCTGATTTTACGGCGGGGTTCGCCTTGCGCCGAGGCAAGCGACTGGCTTATTGTTATTGGATGAGTATTGCCGAGTTGAAGGCCGAGGTGGACCGCCTCTCTCCGGAGGAGCGGACACAGCTTCGCTCCTACCTCGCGCTGAAGGACCAGATTCCCGAGCCGGAGTTTTTGCGCGGGTTGGCGGAGAAGATCAACGATCGCAATCCGGGGCGATGGCTGAGCCTTGAGGAATTTGAGAAGCAAGTTGAAGGCTTCGAGGTTCGGCAGCCCCAAGGGGGCGCAACAAGTTAGCCCGGGGCCAACGCCCCGGGTTTGCTGTCAAAATGCGGATGAGCCCTGAAGGGGCGAGACATCTGTCACGCCCCTTCAGGGCTTGGCTTCTCTTCTAATTGCGATACCCAGGGCTTCACCCTGGGCTAACTTGTTTCGCGCCCTTGGCGCTGCTGACTTGTAGAGATCGTGCCGTGGCGAAAAGCACGCCTCGCACTAAACCCCCGAATATGGCATCGCGCGGGAAGAGCCACTAATCCATTGACGCATCTGGATGCGTTGATATGTTTAATGCCCTCCCTTTTCCTTTTGCCGTTTTCCTTTTAACTTTTCCCATGCATCCGCTCGAAGAACTGCTCCAGAAACGCATCGTCATTATTGATGGCGCGATGGGCACGACACTGCAGGGGTTCAAGCTGACGGAGGAGGATTTTCGCGGGGAGCGGTTCAAGAACCATCACAAGGACCTGAAGGGCAACGGGGATATTCTGAGCATCACGCGGCCGGATGTGATCGAGGGGATTCATCGCCGGTTTTTGGAGGCGGGGGCGGACATCGTCGAGACGAACACGTTCAGCGGCCAGGTGATTTCGCAGAGCGACTACGATTTGGAGTTCGCGGTGGACGAGATCAACATCGCGAGCGCGCGGCTGGCGCGGAAGGCGTGCGATGCATTCATGGCGAAGAATCCGGGGCGGCAGTGTTTCGTCGCGGGCGCGATGGGGCCGACGACGCGGTCGGCTTCGATCTCGCGCGACGCGAACGATCCGGGCGCGCGCGGCGTGACGTACCAGCAACTCGTGGCGGCGTACAAGCAGCAGGCCTTGGGGCTGATCGAGGGCGGCGTGGACACGCTGCTGGTCGAGACGATTTTCGATACGCTGAACGCGAAGGCGGCGATTTTTGCCATCGAGGAGGCGTTCGACCAGATCGGGCGGCGGCTGCCGATCCAGATTTCGGTGACGATTTTCGACTCGGGCCGCACGCTGAACGCGCAGACGCTGGGGGCGTTCTGGCTTTCGGTGATGCACGCGAACCCGCTGAGCGTGGGCATCAATTGCGCGCTGGGGCCGGAGCAGATGCGGCCGTTCGTGGAGGAATTTTCGAGCGTGGCGACGTGCTATTTTTCCTGCTACCCGAACGCGGGCCTGCCCGATCCGCTCTCGCCGACGGGCTTTCCGAAATTGCCGGAGGACATGGGTCCGCTGATGCGCGATTTTTGCGACCGGGGCTGGCTGAACATCGTGGGGGGCTGTTGCGGCAACACGCCGGAGCATATCAAGTGCATCGCGGACGCGGTGCGGGGCGCCACGCCGCGCGCGTTGCCGGCGCGCTCGAGGCTGACGCAGTACGCGGGGCTGGAGGTGACGACGTTGCGGCCGGAGATTCCGTTCACGCTGATCGGCGAGCGCACGAATGTCACGGGCTCGCCGAAGTTCGCGAAGTTGATTCTCGAGGGGAAGATCGACCAGGCGCTGACCGTGGCGCGGCAGCAGGTGGAGGGCGGCGCGGCGATCATCGATATCAATTTCGACGAGGGCATGCTCGACGGCGAGAAGACGATGACGCAGTACCTGAATTTGATCGCGGCGGAGACGGACATCGCGCGCGTGCCGATCATGGTCGACAGCTCGAAGTGGAGCGTGATCGAGGCGGGGCTGCGCTGCATCGCGGGCAAGCCGATCGTGAATTCGCTGAGCCTGAAGGAGGGCGAGGCGCTTTTCCGCGAGCGCGCGAAACTGGTGCATCGCTACGGCGCGGCGGCGGTGATCATGGCCTTCGACGAGCGCGGCCAGGCCGATTCGCTGGCGCGGCGCATCGAGATTTGCGGGCGCGCATACAGGATTCTCGTGGAGGAAGTGGCCTTCCCGGCGGAGGACATTATTTTTGACCCGAACGTGCTGACCGTGGCGACGGGACTCGAGGAGCACGTGAACTACGCGGTCGATTTCATCGAGGCGACGCGTTGGATCAAGCAGAACCTGCCCTACGCGCGGGTGAGCGGCGGTATCAGCAACATTTCGTTTTCGTTCCGCGGGAACAATCCGGTGCGCGAGGCGATGCACGCGGTGTTTCTCTATCACGCGATCCGCGCGGGGCTGGACATGGGCATCGTCAACGCGGGCATGCTCGACGTTTACGAGGAGATCGAGCCGGCGCTGAAGGAATATGTCGAGGACGTGATCCTCAATCGCCGGGCCGACGCGACCGAGCGGCTGGTGGCGTTCGCGGAGACGTTCAAGAAGAAGGACAAGACCGAGGCGAAGGAAGAGGCGGCGTGGCGCACGCTGCCGGTCGAGGACCGGCTGAGCCACGCGCTGGTGAAGGGCATCGTCGATCACATCGACGCGGATACCGAGGAGGCGCGCGCGAAATATGCGACGCCGCTCGAGGTGATCGAGGGCCCGCTGATGCGCGGGATGAGCATCGTCGGCGATTTGTTCGGCGAGGGAAAAATGTTTTTGCCGCAGGTGGTGAAGAGCGCGCGGGTGATGAAGAAATCGGTCGCGTATCTCCTGCCGTTCATGGAGGAGGAAAAGAAGCGCTCGGGCAACAAGCGGGCGCAGGGCAAGGTGCTGCTCGCTACGGTGAAGGGCGATGTGCACGACATCGGCAAGAACATCGTGGGCGTCGTGCTGGCCTGCAATAATTACGAAGTGATCGACATGGGCGTGATGATTCCCGCCGAGCAGATTTTGGCGAAGGCGAAGGAACTCAACGTCGATATCATCGGGCTGAGCGGACTGATCACGCCGTCGCTCGACGAGATGGTGCACGTGGCGAAGGAAATGGAGCGCGAGAAATTCTCGCTGCCGCTGCTGATCGGCGGCGCGACGACGAGCAAGGCGCACACGGCGGTGAAGATCGCCCAGCATTATTCCCACCCGGTGGTGCATGTGCTCGATGCATCGCGCGCGGTCGGCGTGGCCAGCGCGTTGTTGAGCCCGGCGCAGCGCGAGGAATTCGCGAAGAACAACAATGCCGAGCACGAGCGCGCCCGCGTGGCGCATGCGCGCAAGGCGCCGAGCAAGCCGCTGCTGTCGCTCGAGGTGGCGCGGCAACGCGGCTTCGAGACGGACTGGAAGACGGTCGACATCGCGAAGCCGGCGTTCACCGGCGTGAAGGCGATTGACCTGCCGCTGGCGGAGATCCGCGAGTACATCGACTGGTCGCCATTTTTCCATGCGTGGGAAATCCGCGGGCGTTATCCGGCGCTCCTGGACGATCCCGAAACGGGCACGCGCTGCCGCGAGCTTTTCGACGACGCGCAGAGACTGCTCGACCGATTGCTGAACGAGAAGCTGATTCACGGCAAGGCGGTTTACGGCTTCTTCCCGGCTGCTTCCTCGCGTGACGACATCATTATCTACACCGATGACACGCGCTCAAAAGTGCTGACGACGTTCCACACGCTGCGGCAGCAGATGGACAAGCCGGAGGACCAGTCGAACTACGCGCTCTCGGATTTCGTTGCGCCGGTGGGCTCGGGCCGCGCGGATTATCTGGGCGCCTTCGCGCTGACGGCGGGCTTGGGCGTGGATGAGATCGCCAAGGTTTACGAAAAGGACCACGACGACTACAACGCGATCATGACGAAGGCGCTGGCGGACCGTCTCGCGGAGGCGAGCGCGGAGTGGCTGCACAAGCAGGCGCGCGTCGCGTGGGGTTTTGGCGCGGAGGAGAATCTTTCCAAAGAGGACCTCGTGAAGGAAAAGTACCGCGGCATCCGTCCCGCGCCGGGTTATCCCGCGCAGCCGGACCACACGGAGAAGCGGCTGCTGTTCGATTTGCTGAATGCGGAGAAGAACGCGGAGGTGATTTTGACCGAGAGCATGGCGATGTATCCGGCGAGCTCGGTGAGCGGGCTTTATTTCGCGCATCCGGAGTCGAAGTATTTCGGCGTCGGCATGCTTTCGCGCGAGCAGGTGGAGGATTACGCGAAACGGAAGGCCTTCGATCTCGCCACGATGGAGAAGTGGCTCGCACCAAATCTGGCCTACGATCCGGATAAAGTTGCGCCGGCGGCGCCTTCCGGTGGGACGAATTGCGGGTGCGGGACGCCGCATTCCTGACCATTCTTTTGCGCGCCTTGCGCCCAGCCGAAGTAGGTCGCCCTTTGTATTGACCGCGACTCAATTGGAGCGAAACTCTCTCCTGTGAAAAGAGACATGGACCTAATAAGGCTAGTGCTCATCCAAGTCGAAGAGGGACAAGCACCGGAAGAAATCTCAAAATTCTCTGAAGAGCAGATCCTCTATCATTGCGCGCTAACAATTGAAGCAGGCCTCGTTGAAGGTGACGTAATTCACGGCCATGATGGCCAAGTTGCGGGGGCGGTAATGCTAAAACTAACTTGGGCAGGCCACGATTTTCTTGATGCTGCTAGAAGCGAAGGCATTTGGAATAAGGCCAAGGAAAAAATCGCTTCTGTGGGTGGCGCTTGGACCTTAGACCTCCTGAAGGCGGTGTTATTCCAGGAAGCAAAAAGCAAGCTTGGGCTCTCACTGGACGCCTAGCTGCCATGTTACTCTTTCTCGACGAAAGCGGACACGATCACGCTGCCGCACCATATGAAGTCTTGGCAGGCGTGACGATCTCCGAAGTCAATTTATGGCCATTAATCCAAGCCATACGAGGAGCCGAAATTGAATTTTTTGGCGTATACATGCGCAAACTTGGTGTGGAACTAAAGGGAAAGAAACTACTGAAGAGAAAGACGTTTCGGCTTGCAGCACAAACGACTCCTATTGAGCCAGACACCCGACGTGATTTGGCACGTAGTTTTCTCGAGAAAGGCCACCGTGAACTTCAGGGCGGAGCCTCTGAGGTGCGGAAGAGCGAAGAATTTGCCGCTTATGGGCAAGCGGTACTCTCCTTTGTTCAGCGTGTTTTTGGTTTAATGGCCCAATATCGCGTAAAGACTTTTGCCGCGATGGTAAGCAAACACGCAGCGCGCGCTTCGGATGATTCGATGTTAAGACGCGACTATGCATTTCTGCTTCAGCGCTTCTTTTATTATTTGGAAGATATCTCCGATCAAGAGATGGGATTAATTGTGTTCGACGAATTGGAAAAGGCGCAGTGCGGTTCCCGAATTCAACAATTGGAGCGTTATTTTTTAGAAACAAGTAAAGGTTATGAGCGAAGTGCACGAATCGTCCCAGAGCCTTTTTTTGTCCATAGTGACCTAACAACCGCAGTTCAGCTTGCGGACCTGATTGCTTACTGCGCGAATTGGGCAATCCGTATTAATTCGAGGATGTCAGAGCCGACTCGAACCGAACTAGAGCCATTCGCTCAGCAGATACAGGGCATGAGCTATTACGGGAGACGGCCTGATCGGCCTGGGGGCTCGGTATTTTGGCCACAATATGGCATTTTTTACGTGGACGACCTTCGTCCACGAAAAGAAAGGCACGATAGCAGCCGCTAATCAAAAAAAGAAGGCAATGCCGAACTTGCGTCCAACAAAGCCTCCAAGCTAATTGTCGTTCTTTTTCTTACTTTCGCAAGAAAAACAGTCTCGATATGGACCGCAAATAGACAAAATTGCCTAATTTTTACGACAATGATCCGACGCGCGCCGTGGTGGTTTCCGCCGATTTCGTATGTGGGGATTGGCGCGGGCGTTTATCTTGTTTCGTTTTTTCATCTGCCGCCTTACAAGACGCCGTTGCTGCCGTTGGCAATCACGGGGCAACTGGCGCTGCTATTGGTCATGGTGCGCGTGTTGTGGAAATGGCCGCCGTTCGCGGCGTGGCTGGCGGCGATGCCTTGGGCGCATCGGTTGGTGTTTGGGCTACTGCTCGCCGGCATGATCCTGGGGCACTTTACGCTGAACGGGCGCCAGTGGTTTCCGTTCGTGGCCTGGGAGATTTTTCCGCATGCGGAAGGGAACGCCGACGTCGTGACGGCGCAGCAGTTTTACGGCAGGACGGCGAGCGGCGCGAAAGTGCGGCTGCTGGTGGAGCGGGAATTTCCGTCGATCATCCAGATCGACCGGATCGAGACGCTGGACCGCGCGTACGGTCCGGGCACGACCGATGACCTGGCGCTGGCGCTGGCGAAGAGGTACAATGCGAATCATCCGGGCGATCCGGTGCGCGCGGTGGATTTGGTGCAAACGTCGGTGGACCTGCACCCGCCGGCGGGCGAATCGCGCACGGAACCCTCATGGAAGCTGCTGAAAAGCTACGACGTTTCACCGGCCCCTTCGCGCTGATCCACGAGGAGGCGGGGCCGCGGCTGCTGGCGCTGACGCGCCTGGGGATTTTCGCGCTCTGGCTGGTGAAGCTGCTGCTCGATCCGGTGTGGCGGCTGGCGGAGTTGCCGCCGGAGATGGTGCGGCCGGTGGGCGTGTTGAATTTGTTTTCGCCGACGGCGCTGGGGGCGTTGTTCAACGAGCTCGGGCTGATGCGGATGTGGGACTGCGCGCTGGTGGTGGTGATTTGCTGCCTGCCGCCCTCGCGCTGGCTGATCGGCACGGCGCTGCGCTACACGCTGGCGGCGGCGGTGCTGACGGTTTACTCGAGCGTGATCCGCAGTTTCGGCCCGGCGGTGCACACGGACATTGTGCTGCTGCTGGCGACGTACGCGCTGGCGCTTTTTGCGTGGGCGGATTTTTTCGCGCCGCGGGCGCCGGGACGGTATTCGTACCCGCTGATCACGATCGTGCTGATGCTGACGCTGGCCTACACGCTGGTGGGGTTGAACCGCGTGGTGACGGGCGGGCCGGGCGTTTTCGCGGGCCCGACGATGACGTCATGGGCGGTGGACGCGAGCCTGCGCGGGTATTATTTCGACACGGGCATCGGCTGGCGTGTGCCGCAGTGGCCGTTGGTGAATTTCATGCTGCAGGCGGGGTTGCCGGGGATCACGGTGTTCGAGATTTTGGCGCCGTTGTGTGTGGCGTGGCCGCGGTTTCGGTGGGTGTTTATTCCGGTAATGCTGTCATTTCATGCGTTGAGCCTGGTCTTCATGAACATTTTTTTCTTCGATGATATGCTGCTGTATTTGTTGCTTATCGATTGGTCGCGGCGGTTTCCGGCGATGCGGCGGGTTGACGTGTAAAGCAGGCCAGCGTTTTGACGGAATTACGGAATTATCCAAATTAACGGAATTTTTTTGAGGTTTTTCAGAACCCTCCTTCTCATTCCGTTAATTCCTAAAATTTGGTAATTCCGTTCAATTCGGACGGTGCGGCTACGAATCGGTCTCGGTGCTGCCGGTGCCGTGGGCGAGGGTGAGGAGGACGTCGGTCTTGGCGAGCGCGCCGACGAGGCGGCGGTCGCGGGTGTTGTCGAGGACGGGGAGGCGCTCGCCGTCGTGGCGGGCGAAGACTTCGAGCGATTCCTTGAGGGAGGCGTCGCTGGTGAGGACGGGGATGTCCTCGTGCATGAGGTCGAGCGCGATGACCACTTGAGGAAGATCCGTTTCGTGCAGGAAGGGCTTGAGGTCCTGCAAGGCGATGGCGCCGAGGAAACGGTGATTGGCATCGATGACGTAGAGGTGCTTGAAGGTGTTGGAGGCGAGCACGGTGGCGACGTGGGCGAAGTTGGCGGTTTCCTGCACGTGAATGGGGTCACGCTTCATGAGGTCGCGCACGTGGAGTAGGAAGATGGGTTTGTCGTCCTGCGTGAGGTTGGCGTGGAGCTGGCGGCTGTAGACGGAGTCGGAACTGACGGCGCGCGAGACGAAGAAGGAGGCGACGCTGGCGAGCATCATGGGCATGATGACGGCGTCTTCGCGGGTCATCTCGAAGATGATGAGGATCGACATGATGGGCGCGCGGGTCATGGCGGCGAGAAAGCAGCCCATGCCGACGACGGTGAAGTCGCTGACGAAGATGTGGCCGTTGGGCAGCATTTTTCGCAAGACCTCGCCGTAGAGCGCGCCGCCGACCGCGCCCATGAAGAGCGTGGGGGTGAAGACGCCGCCGACCGCGCCGCTGCCGGTGGTGGCGACGGTGGCGACGACCTTGAAGAGGAGGACGGTGAGCAGCAATTGCCAGGTCCAGGGGTTGTTGAGGACGCTGTCGACGATGCCGTAGCCGTTGCCCCAGACGTCGGGATGGCTGATGGAGATGAGGCCGACGATGAGGCCGCCGAGGCCGAGCTTGGCCGGAGCGGCGAAGCGGAGCCGGGTGAAGAGGCTTTCGCCGCCGCGCAGGAGCATGAGAAAAAGCGGCGCGCCGAGACCGGCCATGACGCCGAGGCCGAGGTGCGCGAGGAGCTGCCAGTTGGGCACGACGCCGAACTTGGGCAACTGGTAGACGGGCTGCGCGCCGAGGAACTGGCTGGCGACGACGGTGGCGACGACGGAGGTGACGATGAGCGGGCCGATGCTTTCCATGGCGATGGAGCCGAGGACGATTTCGGCCACGAAAAACGCGCCGGTGAGCGGCGCGTTGTAGGCGCACGCGATGCCGGCGGCCGCGCCGCAGGCGACGAGCAGGCGCAGGCGCGCGGGCGACGATTGCGCGAAGCGGCCGAGGAAGGAGCCGAGCATGGCGGCGAGTTGCACCATGGGGCCTTCGCGGCCGATGGAGCCGCCGGAGGAAATGGTGATGAGCGAGGAGAGGCTTTTCACCACGGTGGCGCGGACGCGGATGATGCCGTTGCCGAGGACGACGGCCTCCATGAAGTCGGCGGATTTGCCGGCCTCGCGCCAGCGCTGGCCGAAGAGGAGCACGGTGCCGGCGAGCACGCCGCCGAGCGTGGGCATGAGGACGCGTCCCCACCACGGAAGGGTGGTGGAGGCTTCGTCGAGCGGTCCGTTTTTGCCGAGGAGCAGTTGCTGGAGCGAACTGAGCGCCTCGCGGAAGGCGACGGAGGAGCACGCGCCGGCGAGGCCGACCGCGACGGCCCACGGGTAGGCCGATTCCCAGATGTCGCCGGGGACTTTTTCGGTGACCCAGACGCGGAGCCGCAGGAGCTGCACGACGACGCGGCGCAGGAACTGCCGCGCGGGCGAGACGGAGGGAGTTCCTGGTGTCAGGTCAGTCCCGGGAGGGGTACTCATTGTGGCTCGGGAAGAGCGTAGAGGCTTTAGGCACGAGCGACGATGTAAATGTCAGCGGGACCGTGACGAATCGTACCGGAATGCAAGTGCGAACACGCCACTCGCCCCGCGCCCGGAGGTCGCGGGCTACCGCGGGCCGGGCGGCCAAGGCTGTGGCACCGGCGGCGGCGTTTCGGCGCCGAGCGTGGCGTTGAGAAGCGCGGCGAGACGGTGGCCCGCGAGGGCGAGTTGCGCGCGAGCGATGGCGCGGGACCGCGTGACGTAGACCTCGCCGAGGCGGCAGTACTTGCGGCTGTCGTCGGTGCTGATGCCCGGGTAAACAAACTCGCGCGCGATTTGGTTGCTTTGACGGGCCCACGTATCGAAGTCGCTCGAGGGCACGTTGATTTTCAAAGCGGAGGGAGCGAGGTCGATCTCCGCGGCAAGATCGCGAATGCGGGCGGGATCGAGCCAACTCGTGGCGTGGAAGCGGTCGTCGAGGATGACGTTGCCGGTGGTTTTATCGAATGACGCGCGCCAGGCGAAATCCCAGAAGGCATGAAGATTGAACTTGGCATCACCGGGCGGGGCGTTGAGGACGAACTCGTCATTGCCGCCCTTGTCGTCGCGCAACTGGCCGTGGGAGAAGAAATATTTGGTGGCGCAGTGCAGCGGCTGGTGAATGTCGCCGACGAGATGTTCGGCAAGCGCGAGCGCCGTGGGTTTGTCGCGGATGTAGGGATCGGTGCCGCCCTGCAGCACGACCAAGGCGCGCTTCAGCGCCTGCAGGGCGTTGCCGTGGACGTCGTTGTCGGTGCCGGGCACGAAGTCGGGCGTGGGGTCGCGCGGATCGATGGGAATGTCGATGTAGTGCCATGACTTGAAGCGGCCGTAGTCGGCGAGCGTGGTGTCGTTGCGGAGGTCGTCCATCCAGCAGGCGAGGGTGATGAAGTCGTAGGGATGAGCGGGGCGCGCGACTTGGGGGGCGAGTTGATCGACGGCGGCGCGGGCCCTGGGATTGAGATGCGCGTAGGCGATGGTGGCGACGATCTCGTGCCCGCCGTTGTCCCACGCGCGCAGCGGCGCGGCGGCCAGCACGAGTAGCGCGAACAGGAGACGCATGGTTTTGGTTATGCCGGAGTGGGGAGAAAACACGAGCGAAACGCTTCCCGATTGGCGGCGTTGCTGGTAGAAGGCTGGCGTGGGTTATTTCATTGATGCACCACCGCGACTGGGGAGATCGCAGGGGGCGACGCTGTTTTGGGGGCTGATTTCGGTCTGCTTCGCGGCGGGCGCGTGCTGGTTTTTCTGGAAGAACAACGAGAACCAGCGCAAGGCCGAGACGTGGCAGGACCAGGCGATGCTGCTGCAGGACCAGATCGACAAGCTCCAGGGCGAGAAGACGCATCTCCGGGACGGCCTGGTCGAGCAGCAGAACCAGCTCAAGGCGCGCGAGGACATGGTGCAGGAAAAGGAGACGGAACTGGCGGCCGAGGAACTGCGCGTGGAGGGTCTCAGCCAGCAGCGCGCGACCATCACCGCGCAGAACCAGGCGCAGGTGGCGATGGTGAAAAAGTTCAACGACGCGATCAAGAAGCTGGGCGGCGCGACGCCGCCGGACGTGGTGGAGCGCTCGGGCCGGCCGGTGCTGCGCGTGCCGAATGCGCAGCTCTTCGCGCCGGGTGATGCGGCGCTGACGCCGGACGGCAAGGCGCTGCTCAACCAGATTTCGCAGGCGATTGCCGGGCAGATGGACACCTTCGAGCTGCGCGTCGTCTGCTACACCGACACGGGCGGCGAGGCCGCGCCGGACGCGCCGAAACAGGACGCGGACGCGGCCCACAATGCCGCGTGGGTGCTGACCGCCGCGCGGGCCACGGCGCTCTCGCGCTATTTCCGCGATGAATCGCAACTGCCGTTCCTGAACGTGACCGTCTCGGCGCGCGGCGATGCGGAGCCGATCGCGGCGAATGCGGGCGATGAGCGCGTGAAGAACCGGCGCGTGGAGATCGGCGTGACGCCGTTGCCGGTGCCCTTCCACGCGCCCGATGCGGAGACCGCCGGCGATCCGTCCACGGCAGCCACCGACTCCTCCGCGACCGGTCCGGCAACGCCCGCGAAAAAGAAAAAGGCGAAGACGCCCGAGACCTCTGCCCCGGCCGCCACACCCGCCACGCCGCGATAACACATGCCCGCGCCGGACCCCATCGATCCCTCGCCCATCGGCCATCCGACGGGCCCGCAGCGGCGCATCCTCTGGACCGCGCTGACGGCGCTGGCCGTGCTGGCCTTGGTCGGCGTGGCCGGCCTGGTGTTCTTCGGCTTCGTGGCGTTCCTCAGTTGGTGCTACCCGATCCTGCTGCCCATCGGCCTTGCCGTGTTGATCGCGCTGGTGCTCGAGCCGCTGGTCACGTTCCTGCAAAAAAAGCGCAACATGAAACGCGAGAACGCGGCGCTCGGCGCGTGCCTGCTCGCCGTCATCGCGTTCGTGCTCTTCTGGGCTTTTCTTTCCGGGCCGCTTATCGATTCCGGCGCGCGCTTCTTCCAGAATCTGCCCAATTACTTCAGCACCGGCCTCGAGAAACTCAACGAAGCCACCAGCTCCGAGCCAACGGCGGCGCCGCTGCTCGAGTTGCATTCCAGGGTGGCCGAGCCCGAGACGGCTCCGGTGCCGGAGCCGAACACCAACGCCCCGCTGACCGTTGCGCCCGCTCCGCCGCTCACGAAAAACCTCGAGAGACCGGTCGAGCCGGATACGGATCTGGTCAAGCGCGGCCCCACCGCTTTTCAGCAATGGCTGACGACCAACCTGCCCTCGATGGAGGAGGCGCTGCAGAAAAACGTGGCGAATTTTCTCTACTCCGCGCTCGGGCCGGTGGGACAGGCCTTTGGCTTCCTGCTCGGGTTCGGCTTCGTGCCGATTTACGTCTACTACTTCCTGGCCGAGGAGGAGCAGATCACGAAGCACTGGCATGAGTACGTGCCGCTGCGCCGCTCGCAAATGCGGGATGAGGTCGTTTCCGTGCTGGCGGAAATCAGCCAGGTGCTGGTGGGCTATTTTCGCGGACAAATCATCGTGGCTGGTTGCAACGGCGTGCTCACGTTCATTGGGCTGGCCATCATCGGCGTGCCGTACAGCCTCGTGCTTGGGATCATCACCGGCGCGCTGAGCATCGTGCCGTTCCTCGGCATCATCTGCAGCATCGTTCCGGCGATGCTGCTGGCGTTCCTCGCCGCGAACGACTCCAAGCAGTGGCTCTGGCTGCGCTACACGGGGCTGGAAGATTCCACGCTGCAATGGGTGCTGCCGCTGCTGGTGCTGGTGGTCTTCGCGCTGGTGCAGATGAGCGAATCGATGTTCATCACGCCGCGCGTGCAAAGCCACAGCACGGGACTGCACCCGCTGACGATCATCATCGGCATTCTTTTCTGGAGCATGCTGCTGCCGGGGTTGCTCGGCCCGATCGTGGCCGTTCCGCTGACGTGCGCCGCGGTGGTGTTGCTCAGGCGGTATGTTTGGGGAGAGAAGGAGGGAGCGCAGACAGACGGCGACAGCCGCTGATCATAATCCCTTTTTGACAGGATTAATAAGATTAAAAGGATTGGCTGAGCCTTTCCTGAATCATTTTAATCTTATTAATCCTGTAAAAGCTCCCCTTCAGTCGTCCCACATGCGAAGCACCAAAAAGCGAGGGGCGCCGCGGTTTCCCGCAGCGCCCCTCTTTATGTCGGGCGTAAGCCGAATTCTGTTCCGGCGCGCTTGCTAAAGGCGCGCCGGCGATGGTCATTCATCTCGCGGCGGGATTTCTCCCCGCCGCGCGGTGTCTCGCGACACGCGTGCGACCGATACCCGGGACGGGCGGCGATTGCTCGCCACCGGACAGGCGGCCCGGCGTCCCTGTTTGGCCTTGCACCGCATGGGGTTTATCGTGCCCCGGAGGTTGCCCTCCGGGCGGTGGGCTCTTACCCCGCCTTTTCACCCTTACCGCGCGGCTCTTGCGAGCCGCGAGGCGGTATATTCTCTGTGACACTTTCCATCGGCCGGGACTTTCGCCCCGGCCCTCCGCGGCTTTTTCCGCGGCATGCTGCCTTGTGGTGTTCGGACTTTCCTCTCCCGCCGAGGCGGGAGCGACCATCTACCCGAGGGGAAGATAGCAGAAGGGTGGCGCATGCCCAAGGCGAAATGCATTTTTAGACAGGAGGAACTTGAGGGACAAGAGAGTGCCGGAAACCTCCTCCTCATGTTCCTCCTGTCTAATTCTGTCGTGAAACCGCATGCCCGCCGCGCGCATCTTGTTTCTTACGCCTGCCTCTGTACGTATGCCCAAGGCGAAATGCATTTTTAGACAGGAGGAACTTGAGGGACAAGAGAGTGTCGGAAACCTCCCCCTCCTGTTTCTCATGTTCCTCCTGTCTAATTCTATCGTGAAACCGCATGCCCGCCGCGCGCGTCTTGTTTCTTACGCCTGCCTCTGTAAAACTACCTGCCGTGAAACACTGCTACCTTCTGCTCCTGCTGGCGTTGCCCCTTTACGCGCAGGAAGACCAGCCAGTGCGCATGAAGCCGGAATTCCCGCTGGTTTTTCCCCTCATTAACGAGGGCAAGATGGTGACGGTGAAATACCCGGTGATGATCAACCAGACGACGGTGATCAAGCCGGGCATGCAAATGCGCGTGCTTTACCGGCTCACCAACGGGTCGGCGGACGGGACCGATCTCGGCATCGCGCACGCCGGCACGCTGGAGCAATCCTTCGCGCGCGATCCCAACGCCGGGGCCGGTGGCTCGGAGGACACCGGCGCGTTGCCATCGCAGCTCATGCACGAGATCGAGGGCTACCGGCGCACGGTCTGGGAAGTGCCGAATAATTTCATCCTCACGTGGGCGCAGCTCCCCACCGAGCTGCTGCATCTGATCTATTCGCCCACCGCGAGAGACAGCAACCTGAAGGACGAGCGATTCAATTTCTTCGACGGGCTTTTTGTCGGCTCGCCCAGCGGCAGGGTGACGGTGATCGCGGTGGAAAAGGAGAGCGTGGCCGAGAAGGCCGGCCTGAAAGCGGGCGACACCATCCTGGCCGTGGGCAAGTACCCGACGAAGGACGACTTGATCACCTTCGCCAACGACTACGCCGCCGCCAAGGGCGATGCGAAGACGGATGAGGCCCCGTTTTATACCATGTCGCTCATCGGCGCGGACGGTAAAGCGCGCACAGCGAACCTGGCCATGCCGATGCGCCTGCACGGCGGGTTGATGGATGGGTTTTCGGACACGCCACCACCGCCGTCGAAGCCTTAGTTTTCTGCGTGGCCCGGACAACTTGTTGTCCGGGTGGCGCAGCGAAGCGCAGCCACAGGAAGCCACAGAAATGCGCACGCCTTCACGGTGGCTTCCTGTGCCTTGACCGATGTTTCGGTCAAGGCACCCGGACAACGAGTTGTCCGGGCCACCCCACTAGAGACCTCTGCAAAATCATATAACTCACGCTTTGTCATCCCGAGCGAAGTCAAAGGATGTCGAAATTCGTAATCGTGGCCTTTTGAGAGGTCTCAACTACGGCTCGATCACGAAGGTCTGCCCGGCGTTGATCGCGTTGGCCTCGCTGAGCGTGAGCCAGCGGATGGCGAAGGCCTTTGACCACGAGTCGGAGATGGCGATCTCGTTGGTCTTGGCGTTGTAGCCGATGATCATGCGCTGGTGGCCGCCGGCCACGGGCGTGTTGGTGATCTCGTTGGGGATTTCCGCCTTGTCGCCGTCGGCGAGCTTCGCGGCCCACGCATTCCAGTCGGTCACCTCGGCGCGGTCCTGCATGCGATGCGTGATGGTGCGCTCGAGCGGAATGTGGATGACGCAGGCCCACATCATCGGCAGGCCGATGTCGATATTCCTGGCGATGGCCTTGATATCGAGGGCGCCCTGCGCGCCGTCGATGTGCCGATGGTAGAGCGTCACGAGGCTGTCGACGTTCCGCACCATGTCCTCGAGGTTGGTGCCCTGCTGCGAGGTGCCGGCGGCGTTGGCCAGTACGTACATATCGGCCGGGATGCCGAGGTAGCGCATGTACCGCTCCCACGTGGCGGGCACGCAATAGCCTTTCGGCCCCTGGTCGACCATGGGGATGTCGGTGACGACAACGTCGCCGTTGTCGGATTGCTTCACGCGCTGCGCGATCTCCGTGCGCAGGTCGTCGCTGCTGGTGTCGCCGGCCTTGCCGTAATTGTCGGCGAAGTCCTTCGGCACGATGCGCAGCGTGACGTAGGCGTCCTTGGGCGACGAGAGCAGGAAGGCGTGGCCCTGCCAGTCCCAGCGCAGCACGCGCTCGCGCGTGTCGCTGTTGCTGCCGCCGAAGCCCATGTGCTGTGGATCGCCGAAGAGTTTGGTGAGCGCATCGGTGAGCGTCTGCGTGTCGGCCTTGAGCGCTTTATCGAAGTTCTCCTGCACATTCTTGACGATGCGGTCGCGGTCGTCGTCGTTGAGTTTGTTCAGCACGTCCAGCGGACTGGGCGGACGCGCGTTGGAACCGGGCCCGTTGTTGGGCGTGTTGGCGGCATCGAACCCGGGCGCGGACACGTCGGCGTGCAGGCCCTGGGCGGCGGCGAGGTATTGCTGCTTCCAGTCGTAGTCGCCGGTGTTGACGAAAACAATGGAGGCCTCCGTGGGATGGCCCTTGGTGGCGTAGAGCACGCACGAATAGGCGCGCGCGCCGAAGAGGCTGACGGGCTTCTCCGCCGTCGGGTAAAGGCGGAAGCTCGATTGCGTGGAGGTCTGGCTTTCCTGCGGCCAACCCAGCCGCTGCGCGACCGCGCCGGCGTCCTCGTCCCAGAGCGAATCGGCCTTGAACAGCGGCGCGCCCGCGTATTTGTTGACCTTGTCGACGTTGAGCGGCGTGTTGTCCGTGGGCGCGTTGAAGTTGGGCAGGTCGTCGTCAGCCGCGCATAAATTCACATGGAGCGCGATGACGAGCAAGAGGAGACGTGAGAGCGGCATCGCCCCACGTTAGCGAATTCAGACCGCAAACCAAGCTCTCTGAGCTTGTCGTGACTTCGATTCCTTCGTTCAATAGCCCTTCCCTATGGCCGAAATCTCGATCATCGATGAACTGCAGTGGCGCGGGCTCGTCGCCGACATGGCGAACCGCCCCGAGCTCGAGAAGCTGCTCGCGCCCGGCGCGAAGCCGGTGACGCTCTACGTCGGCTTCGATCCCACGGCGGACAGCCTGCACCTGGGCCACCTGCTCAGCCTGCTCATTCTGCGCCGGTTTCAGCTCGCGGGGCATCGGCCCATCGCGGTCGCGGGCGGCGCGACCGGCATGATCGGCGACCCGAGCGGCAAGTCGGCCGAGCGCAATCTGCTTTCCGCCGACGTCCTCGAGGCGAACATCGCCGGGATCAAGGGCCAGCTCGCGCGGCTGCTCGATTTCGAGTCGGCGACGAATCCCGCGCTGCTGGCGAACAACGCCGACTGGACCCGCGGGGTGAGCGTGCTCGATTTCCTGCGCGACATCGGCAAGCACTTTTCCGTCAACGTCATGATGGCCCGCGACAGCGTGAAGGCGCGCATGGAGACCGGCATCAGCTTCACCGAGTTCTCCTACTCGCTCTTGCAGGCGTTCGATTTCCTGCACCTTCACGAGCAGCACGGCTGCCTGCTGCAATGCGGCGGCGCGGACCAGTGGGGCAACATCACCGCCGGCATCGACCTCATCCGCCGCAAGCACGACGTGACCGCGTGCGGACTGACCACGCCGCTGCTGACCAAGACCGACGGCACGAAATTCGGCAAGACCGAGGGCGGCGCGGTCTGGCTCTCGGCGGAAAAGACGAGCGTCTACAAATTCTACCAGTTCCTCATCCAGGTGGAGGACGCACAGGTAATCCAGCTCCTGAAATACTTCACGTTCCTCACGCGCGAGGAAATCGACGCCCTTGCCGCGCAGCACGCCGCCGCGCCGCAGAACCGCGACGCGCATCGCCGGTTGGCGCTGGAGCTGACCACGCTCATCCATGGCGCCGAGGCCGCGAAGGACGCCATCCGCGCCAGCGAAATCCTCTTCGGCGGCTCGCTCGAGGGGATCACGGAGAAGCAATTCGAAATTGTCATGGCCGAGGTGCCAAACGTTACTCGCTCTTTGAGCGATTCGACTTCACCCGCCGACTTGCTCGTCGCGACTGGCCTTAGTTCGTCGAAGGGACAGGCACGGCGGGACATTGCGGCAAATGGCGTTTACGTCAACGATGTTCGCCTTACCGATGAGATGCTTTCCCCAGAGCGGCTCTTCGGCAAATACCTCCTTCTTCGTAAAGGCAAACGCAACTACGCAGTCGTGCTGTTCGAGCGGTAGCCGTCGACCTCCGGGCGACGGGCTCGTTGGCTTTCGCGCGCCCATTGCAGTTGCGATTATAACCTCGCCCCGCGCCCGGAGGTCGCGGGCTACCACTAATGCGAAGCGACCCAGTGAAACGGCTCGCATTGCACCCGTCCCATGGGTCCCATCCGTACCATTCCCCTCGACATTAAGAGTTGACCCCTCGCGTGCGGTTGCCATAGACACATACGTGCGCAAACTTTTGCTTTATCTTCTACCGGCGCTGGTCATCGCCGCCAGCTTCGTCGTCGCGGGTTGTGGCAAGGGCGGTGGCGACTCGAAATCGATCAAGATCGGCCTCGCGGGCGTGCTCACCGGCGGCGACGGCCAGATCGGCGCGAGCATGCTCAACGGCTCGCAGATCGCCATCGACGAGTGGAACGCCAAGGGCGGCGTCCTCGGCAAGCCGATCGAGCCGGTCGTGATCAATGACGAAGGCGATCCGCAGAAGGCCGTCACCGCCGCGCAGACCCTGATCGACGACGGCGTGGTCGCGGTCATCGGCCACTTCAACAGCGGCTGCACCATCCCCGCCTCCAATCTTTATAATGACGCGAAGATCGTCGAGATTTCCCCCGGCTCGACCAATCCCACCTACACCGACCGCGGGCTGCCCTACGCCTTCCGCATCTGCGGCCGCGACGACCAGCAGGGCGCCGTCATCGCCAAATTCCTGCGCGGCCAGCAGAAGATCGCCAAGATCGCCATCCTCAACGACAAGACGACCTACGGCGCGGGCCTCGCGAAAGTGGTCGCCGACAACTTCACCGCCCAGGGCGGGCAGGTCGTCGCCTCGCAGGGCGTCGATGCCAACGATCTCGATTTCCGTGCCGACATCTCCGTGGCACAGGGCGCGGGCGCGCAGGCGCTCGTCTGGGGCGGCATGTACAAGGGCGGCGGGCCGCTCTGCGTGCAGATGCGCGAGGCCGGCCTCAACGTGCCCTTCGTCAGCGACGACGGCTGCCAGGACCAGAAGTTCGTCGACACCGTCGGCAACAACGCGAAGGACGTCTACGTCTCCTTCGGCAAGGATTACACCAGCACGCCCGCCGCGCAGGCTTTCATCCAGGCCTACAAGGCCAAGTACAAGTCGGACGTCGGCTCCTACTCCATCTACGGCTACGACGCCGCGCAGGTGCTGCTCACCGCGATCCAGAAGGCCGGCACGACCGACGCCGAGAAAGTCGCCGCCGTGCTCAAGGGCCAGCCCTTCGACACCATCCAGGGCCAGATCGAGTTCGACAGCAAGGGCGACCTGAAGGTGGCCGACTACGTCATCTGGACGGTCAAGGACGGCAAACTCCAGGAGTTGGCGCCCGCGCCGTGAGCTCGACGCTGACCGATATCCTCGTCGGCGGTATTTCGCGCGGCGCGATGTACGCGCTGGTGGCGCTCGGCTACACGATGGTCTACGGCGTGCTGGGCATGATCAACTTTGCCCACGGCGAGATCTTCATGATCGGCATGTTCTCGTGCGTCTTCGCCATGGGCGTTTTCTCGCTCGCGTGGGGCAACCTGATTGTCCTCAATCTCACGCTCGGCATCGTGGTCGCGATGATCATTTCGGCCGGCTACGGCTACGCCAACGAGCGCATCGCCTACCGCCGGCTGCGCAAGGCGCACGTGCTCGCCCCGCTGACCAGCGCCATCGGCATCTCGACCTTCCTGCAATACTTCATCTTCCTCACCGTCAGCCGTGACGCCGTGAATTTCCCACGCTTCTACAGCGATTACCTCACGAATCATCACCTGAAGCTCGGACCGGTCGACTTCTCCTACCTGCAAATCATGATCCTGGGCCTGACCTTCGTGATCATGTGCGCGCTCTTTTATCTCATCAACCACACGCGGCTCGGCATTGCGTTGCGCGCGACGGCGCAGGACCAGCTCATGGCCAGCTTGGTCGGCGTGCCGGTGAACAAGATCATCGCCTTCACCTTCATCCTCGGCTCCGCGCTCGCGGCCATCGCCGGCGTGATGTATTCGATGTACAACGACACGCTGATTTTCAACTCCGGCTATCGCATCGGCCTCAAGGCCTTCACCGCGGCGATCCTCGGCGGCATCGGCAACGTGCCCGGCGCGGTGCTCGGCGCGCTCATCATCGGCCTGACCGAGGCGCTCACCACCTACGGCTTCGGCAGCGAGTGGGACGACGTCAGCACCTTCGCCATGCTGATGCTCGTGCTGCTCCTGCGCCCGCGCGGCCTCCTCGGCGAGCGCGTCGCGAACAAGGTTTAGCGTATGGCTCGCTGGCGTCCCTACCTGCTCGGCCTGCTCGGCGTCGCCGCCCTCACCTTTCCCTTTCTTTGGCTGCAACTGCGGCCGAACACCACCGACAACACGATCCAGACCGCCTGGGCGCCGGAGCACGGCCTGCAATTCTTCGGAGACCTGCTGCCGGTCTTTCTCGCCGCGTTGCTGATCTGGCTCGGCGTCCGCGCGAATCGCCGCTGGCGCTTGTCCGACACCATCGCGCTCACCGCCGCGTGGCAAAGCGCGGACAAAACCTGGTCGCGCTACTGGGCGTGGATCGCCATGCCGCTCGTCCTCTGCGGCACCTTCGGCTTCGGGCCGTCCAACCTCACGCTCATGACCGACGTCGGCATCTACATGCTGCTCGCGCTCGGCCTCAACATCACGGTCGGCATGACCGGCCTGCTCGTCCTCGGCTACGCGGGCTTCTATGCGTTCGGCGCGTATTTCTTCGCCATCACGCAACAGCACGCCGGTTTTTTCCCGTGGTGGATCGCCGCGCCGGTGGCCTTTCCGCTCGGCGGCCTGATGGGCTACCTGCTCGGGCTGCCCTGCCTGCGCCTGCGCGGCGACTACCTCGCCATCGTCACGCTCGGGTTTGCCGAGGCCTTCCGCGAAACCATCAGCAACCTCGATTTCACCGGCGGCGCGCAGGGCCTCAGCATCGAAGCCGGCAACAAACTCCGTGGCTTGGCGGGGTTGAGCCACCAGCAGGTCGCCTACGTCGTCGTGGCGCTGGTGGTTTTTCTCGCCGTGTTTTTCGTACAGCGGCTTTATCACTCGCCGATTGGACGCGCGTGGGTCGCCATTCGCGAAAATGAAATCGCCGCCTCCGCCGTCGGCGTGCCGGTGGTGCAGATGAAGCTGTTCGCGTTTTCCCTCAGCGCGGCCATCGCGGCGGCCGCGGGCGTCCTCTCCGGCGCGAGCGATGGCTTCGTCAGCCCCACGCTCTGCCAGTTCAACCAATCGATCTCGATCCTGGCCATGGTCATTCTCGGCGGCCTTGGCAATACCTACGGCGTTCTGCTCGGCGCGGCGCTGCTTTACCTCGTGCCCGAATATCTCAAGCGCGTCTCCATGCTGCAGGACAGCGCCTTCTTCACCTCGCTGCCCGACTTCCTGCGCGCGTCGTTCCTGCACCTCGCCGACTATCAGTTCCTCATCTTCGGCGCCGTCATGGTCCTGATGATGCTCTACCGCCCGCAAGGCCTGCTCGGCTCGACGCGGCGCAAGGAGGAGATCCTCCACCGATGAGCGCGCTGCTCGAGACCCGCGGCCTGAGCAAGACCTTCGGCGGCCTCAAGGCCGTGCAGAACGTCGACCTCTGCGTTGGCGCCAACCGCATCGTCAGCGTCATCGGCCCGAACGGCGCGGGCAAGACCACCTTCTTCAATTGCCTCAGCGGCATCTACCGCCCCGACGGCGGCGAAATCCTGCTCGACGGTGAAAACATCGCCGGGCGGCCGCCGCACCAAGTCTGCCGGCGCGGCATGGCGCGCACGTTTCAGAATATCCGCCTCTTCCCCGAGATGACCGTGCTCGAGAACGTCCTCGTCGCCCAATTCCAGCATCGTTCGCTCTCGCCGTTTCCGCTCCTCTTCCGCTCGCCGAAATTTTGCGGCAGCGAGCACGCCTGCCGCGAGGAAGCGCTCGGCTTTCTCGACTTCGTCGGCCTGCGCGCGCACGCCGACCGCATCTCCAGCAGCCTCGCCTACGGCCAGCAGCGCCGGCTCGAGATCGCGCGCGCCCTCGCCACCAAGCCGCGCCTGCTCCTCCTCGACGAGCCCGCCGCCGGCATGAACCCGCAGGAAGCCATCGAGATGGTCCAGCTCATCTCGCGCATCCGCGAACGCGGCCTCGCCATCCTGCTCATCGAGCACCACATGAAAGTCGTCATGACCATTTCCGACGAAATCCTCGTGCTCGACCACGGCGTCCCCATCGCGCGTGGCGCGCCCCAACAGGTCCGCAACGACCCCCAAGTCATCAAGGCCTACCTCGGCGAGGAAGCCACGCATTAAACGCACCCACGAGATGTCATTCGCGAATGCCCCGAGATTGGCCCTGAAATGGCCACCTAACATAGCCCAGGGTGAAACCCTTGGGTATTCGGCTAAAGCAGACGCCGAGCCCTGTAGGGGCGACCTAACCGTATGCTGAAACTCGACCAAGTCCACTCTGGCTACGGCACCATCGACGTGCTCAAGGACCTCACCCTCGAGGTCGGTGCGGGCGAAATCGTCGCGCTGCTCGGCGCCAACGGCGCGGGCAAAAGCACCACGCTGCTCACCATCGCCGGCGTCGTCCCCGTGCGCAGCGGCAGCGTGACTTGGCAGAACGAAGCCCTGCCCTCCGGCCGAGCCGACGCCGTGCTGCGCCGCGGCATCTGCCTCTGCCCGGAGGGCCGGCACATCTTCCCGCGCCTCACCGTGCTCGAAAATCTCGTCAGCGGCAGCTTCCTCCATCCCGCCTCCCGCAACGCCACGAAACTCGACGAAATCTACACCTACTTCCCGCTCCTCGCCGAACGCCGCAGCCAGCTCGGCGGCACGCTCTCCGGCGGCGAACAGCAAATGCTCGCCATCGGCCGCGCCCTCATGGGCGAGCCCAAGCTGCTCATGCTCGACGAGCCCTCGCTCGGCCTCGCCCCGCAGATCGTCGCGCGCATCTTCGAGATCATCCTGCGCATCAACCAGAGCGGCGTCCCCATCCTCCTCGTCGAGCAAAACGCCCGGCAGGCCCTCAAGATCGCGCACCGCGGCTACGTCATCGTCACCGGCCGCAACCAACTCACCGGCACCGGCACCCAACTCCTCGCCAGCGACGAGGTCCGCCAGGCCTACCTCGGCGAATAAGCCCAACCTCACCGCTTCGGCAGCTTCGACTTGCTTATTTCGATACTTAGACGATTATCTAAGTATATGACCCGGCTCTTCCGCGCGCTGGATGATCCTGTCCGCCGCCGCATCCTCGAGTTGCTGCGCGAACGCGACCTCACCGTCGGCGAGATCGCCCGCCACTTCGGCATCAGCCTCCCGAGCATTTCCTATCACCTCGATCTCCTCCGGCAGGCCGGCCTCGTCCTCTCAGAAAAGGATGGCCAGTACGTTCGCTACACGCTCAACGCATCCGTGCTGGAGGAAGCCCTCGCCTGGCTGACCGGCCTCGCCGCCACGCGGCGCACCAAATCTTATGAACAACAACCGCGCAAAGTTGTCCGTGGAAAGCTGGCTGCAGATCGCGCTCGTCGCTCTCCCTTTCCTCGTCCTGGTTCCGCTCTGGGATAAATTTCCGCAGAACGTCGCCATCCATTGGGGCATCGACGGCAAGCCGAACGGCTGGGCCGGCAAGACCGTGGGCCTGCTGCTCCTCCCCGGCATCACCTTGGCAGCGGCCTGCATGACCGCGCTCCTGCCCATGCTCGACCGCCGCGTCCGCGCGTACAGTCCCGAGACGCAATCCAGCTTTCGCGGCGTGGTCAAAGCGATCAGCCTCGCCACCACGGCATTCATGTCCGCCGCCGCGCTGCTGGTCGACGCCGTCGCGCTGGGCTGGAAGATCGACGTGGTCTTCGTCGTGAACCTCGGCGTCGTTCTCCTGTTTGCCTTCCTCGGCAACTACATGCCCAAGTTGCGGCCCAACCGCTACGTCGGCATCCGCACGCCCTGGACGCTCAAGTCGCCCGAGGTCTGGGCGCGCACGCACCGCGTCTTTGGCCGCATCATGCTCTGGGGCGCGCTGGCTCTCCTGCCGTTTTGCCTTTTGCTACCCACGCCATTCTTTCTCGCCTTGCTGCTCGTCTATCTGTTCGTGATCTCGTTCGGCTCCATGATCTACAGCTACCGCTGTTTTCACGCGGAATCCACCCCCGGCGCCTAGCTCAAGGTCGCCGCAATTCCCTCTCGAAAGCTCGGATAGATCGGCGCCCAGCCCGTGGCGCGGAGCTTGGCATTGCTCACGCGCTTGTTGGTCAGGCCGCGCTTGCGCTGCGTGTTGATGGGACCGAAGGGCGGAAGCGGTTTTCCGAGAAATTCCGCGCACCAGGCGTAGTAATCGTGCTGCGTCACCGGCGTGTCGTCGCTCGCGTTGTAGATTTGGCCCGGTGCGCCCGCGCCGATGAGATGCACCATTGCGCTGACGAGATCGCGCTGGTGAATCTGGTTGATCCAGCGCGAGCCATCGCCCTCGATCACCGCATCACCGCGCTTGAATTTGTCGAAAAGCACGCCGCGGCCCGGACCATAAATGCCGCTCGAGCGCACGACCGTTGCGCCTCCACCGAGCGCGATTGCCTCCGCCTCGCGCAATAACTTCCCGGTCGAGGTGAACGGCTCCGCTGGTGATTGCTCGGTCACTCCTTCGCCGTCAATCTGTCCATAAACGGAAGTCGATGAGACGAAAATCTTTCGCGCACCCGGCAAATGCTCGCCGATCCGCTGGGCCCCTTGCACGAAAACCTGCTCGTAAGCCGCTTCGCCGCCACGTCCCGATGAGGCGCAATGGATCACCAGGTCGCATGCGAGTTTCGCCTGCTCCCAAATCATCCGGTCAGCCACGTTTCCGGTAAGCACGCGCGCAAAACCGTGCGGCGCGAGCGACGCGGCCGTCTCGGGGGAGTGGACCCACGCCGTGATCGCATGCCCGCGCGCCTGTAGCGCCAGCGCCAACGGCAGGCCGATATAACCGCAACCGATGATCAGCGTATTACAAGCCACGGCGGCTACTTCTGCGTGTACTCCATGATGATCAGCACCGAGGCATCGTCGGCGCTGGCCGACCTGGCCGGGTCGAAGCGCGCCATGAGCTGCGGCAACTGGCCCTTTTTGTCGCCCCAGACCCACGTCTGCTTGCCGCTCGGCGTCGTGATCGGCGTCCACGGGCTGCCCGAGGTGGTGGCGTTGAGGATCGCGTTGACGTCGTCCGGGCTCATGTTGGCCTTGGACGGGTCGCTGGTGTTGCGCGTGAAGACTTCCATCGCGGAATGCTCGCCGTCGAAGTAGACCGTGATCGAGTAAAGGCTGGTCTTGTCCACGGCGTCGCGCGCGGGCGTGAGATGGCCGTCTTTCAGCCGCACCTCGAAGAGCATCTGGCCGCCCATGTCCTTGGCCGAGCCGTAACGCTGGCGCAGCTCCGTCATGGTGTCGCCGATATTGGCGCGCGCGGGGAAGAGCGCCGCGACCAGCAGCGTCCCGAGCGTGATTGCACCGCAGATTGAATATCGCACGCCCCTCTCTATAGCAAATTCGTCCGGGAACTGGACAAAAAAGTCCGGCGGCACCAAGTTAATTTCATGGACCCGACCCAACGCGCGCGTTTTCTCTACGTTCAACCGCGGATCGACCCGTCGGCCTACGTCTCGCCGCACGCGGTGGTGATCGGCGACGTGCGCCTGGCCGCGCGCAGCAGCGTCTGGCCGATGGCCGTGCTGCGCGGCGACATCAACTCCATCGAAATCGGCGAAGGCTCGAACATCCAGGACGGCGCCATCGTGCACCTCGCGGAGGACCTGCCCGTGCGCGTGGGCAAGCTGGTCACGGTCGGCCACCGCGCGATTTTGCACGCCTGTACCGTGGAGGACAATTGCCTCATCGGCATGGGCGCGACCATCCTCGACGGCGCGGTCATCGGCCGCGACAGCATCATCGGCGCGCACGCGCTGGTGACCAAGGGTGCACAAATCCCGCCCGGCTCGCTCGTCATGGGCACGCCGGCAAAAGTCGTGCGCCCGCTGCGGCAGGACGAAATCGACAGCATCCGCACCTGGGCCGACCACTACGTCGACCTCGGCCCGCTGCACAAGGCGCACGAGCAGAAAGCCGCGCCCGTGAAGCTGACATTATAGCTTGATGGCAGGGACGGCAGTCCCTGCCGTCCGAGGACGCGAAGGGACTCGCGTCCCTACCCAAGAATATTTTTAAGAAACCGCCCCGTGGGACTCTCCGGATTCGCCGCGATGACTTCCGGCGTGCCCTTGGCCACGATCTGCCCGCCGCCGTCGCCGCCCTCGGGACCGAGGTCAATGATGTAGTCGGCGCATTTGATCACGTCGAGCTGGTGCTCAATGATCACGAGTGTGTTGCCGGCGTTGCGCAGCTTGAAGAGCACCTGAAGGAGCTGCTCGATGTCGGCGAAGTGAAGGCCGCTGGTCGGCTCGTCCATGATGTACATAGTGCGGCCGGTCGCGCGCTTTGCCAGTTCCGCGGCGAGTTTCACGCGCTGGGCCTCGCCGCCGGAAAGCGTCGTCGCCTGCTGGCCGAGATGCAGGTAGCCGAGGCCGACCGACGTGAGTGCCTCCAGTTTGTCCGCCACAGCGGGCACGTTACGGAAGAAGTTGAGCCCGTCGTCGACCGTCATGTCGAGCACGTCGGCAATGTTGAGGCCCTTGTAGGTGATCTCCAGCGTCTCGCGGTTGAAGCGCCGTCCGCCGCACGCCTCGCATGTCACGTAGACCGGCGGGAGGAAATTCATCTCGATCTTGATCACGCCGTCGCCCTCGCAATGCTCGCAGCGGCCGCCCTTCACGTTGAAGCTGAAGCGGCCCGGGCCGTAACCGCGCACGCGCGACGAGGACAGTTGCGCGAAGAGGTCGCGAATCGGATTGAACGCGCCGGTATAGGTAAGCGGATTCGAGCGCGGCGTGCGGCCGATCGGCGTCTGGTCGATGACGATGGCCTTGTCGATCAGGTCGAGCCCGTCGATGGCATCGTGCGCGCCGGGCGCTTCCTTCGCGTGGTAAAAGTGACGGAACAAGGCGCGGCAAAGCACGTCGTTGACCAGGGTGCTTTTGCCCGAGCCGCTGACGCCAGTGACGCACGTCATCAAGCCGACGGGGAAACCGACCGTGACATTTTTGAGGTTGTTCTCGCGCGCATTCATCACGCGCACGAAGCCGTTCGCGGTGGCGAGGCGCGTCTTCGGCACGCGGATCGCGCGTTCGCCGCTGAGAAATTGGCCGGTGAGCGATTTCGGATTCGCCAGCACCTCCGCCACCGTGCCCGCGGCGACGATCTGCCCGCCGCGCAGACCGGCGTGCGGACCAAGGTCGACGAGATAATCGGCGGCGCGAATCGTGTCCTCGTCGTGCTCGACCACGATCACCGTGTTGCCGAGATCACGCAGCTCGCGCAGGGTCTCGAGCAGCCGCTCGTTGTCGCGCTGATGCAGGCCGATGCTCGGCTCATCCAAAATATAGAGCACGCCGGTGAGCTTGGAGCCGATCTGCGTGGCGAGCCGGATGCGCTGCGCCTCGCCGCCGGAAAGCGTGCCGCTCTCGCGGTCGAGCGTGAGATAGCCAAGGCCAACGTGGTTGAGAAAACCGAGCCGCTGGAGGATTTCCCGGCGCACCTCGCCGCCGATTTTTTCCTCCTGCGCGTTCAGCGTCCACGCCTCGAGCCATTTCTGCGCGGCGTTGATGGAAAGATGGCTGAACTGCGCGATGTTCAGCCCCGTGCCGGGCGGGCCGCCAATCGTCACCGCCAGCACCTCGGGCCGCAGGCGCGCGCCGTGGCACTCGCGGCAGGCGATGCGCGTCATGAACTGGCTGAGGCGGTAGCGCGTCAGCTCGCTTTTGCTGTCCGCGTGCAGGCGCGTGAGTTGCGTGATGACGCCGTCGAACGGCCGCTCGCTCGTCACGTCCTTGCCGCCGCGCGTGGTCGTGAAGCGGATTTTCTCCTCGCCCGTGCCGTAGAGAAGCGCGTGCTGGAACGCATCGCTGCACTCGCGGTACGGGCGCGTCAGCGGCTCGTTGAACGCCTCCGCCACGGCGGCAAGCGTGCCCTTGTAGACTTTCTCAAGCGCGACCGACGCGCGCCGCCACGGCACGACCGGCATGTCTTCCAGCCTCACCACGCCGTCCGGGATGATCAGCGCGGGATCGAAGACCGACTCGGTGCCGAGGCCGTCGCACACCGGGCACGCGCCCTGCGGACTGTTGAACGAGAAATGCCGCGGCGTGATCTCGCCATAACGGTAGCCGGTCTCGGGATCGAAATTCTGGTTGCTGAGCGTGAGCTCCTCGGTCGGCGCATCGGCCGGGCCGAACAGCACCGTGACCACGCCGCTGCCGGTCTTCAGCGCGAGCTCGAGCGAATCGGTGAGGCGCGGCCGGATCGTCTCACTGATCTTGAGCCGGTCGATGACCGCCTCGATGGTATGCGTGCGCGCCTTGTCCAGCCGCGGCGGCTGCTCCAGCTCGACGATCTTGCCGTCCATCCGCGCGCGCACAAAACCCTCGCGCCGCAGCTTCTCGACCACGTCGCGGAATTCCCCTCTTTGCTTCACGATGACCGGCGCGAGGATCTGCACCGCCGTGCCTTCCTTCGCCGCCAGCACGCGGTCGACCATCTGCTGCACCGACCAGCGCCGGAGCGGCTTGCCCGTCTTCGGATGGTGCGGCTGGCCCAGGTGCGCGAAAAGCAGGCGCAGGAAATCGTGGATTTCCGTGGTGGTCGCGATGGTCGAGCGAGGGTTGCCGCCCGCCGTACGCTGCTCGATGGCGATGGCCGGCGAAAGCCCCTCGATGAAATCGACATCGGGCTTCTCCATCTGCTCCAGATACTGGCGCGCGTAGGTGGACAGGCTCTCGACATAACGCCGTTGGCCTTCGGCATAAAGCGTGTCAAACGCCAGCGAAGACTTGCCCGAGCCGCTCACGCCCGTCAGCACCACGAGCTTGTTGCGCGGCAAAGTCAGCGAAACGTTCTTCAGGTTATGCTGCCGAGCCCCGCCAATCCGGATTTCCTCCATCGCCATAAAAGCTCAACTTACCACGAGTTGGCCCGGTTGCCTTAATCTTAACTTCGCCTTGGTCAAATTGCCGGAATGACCGATATTGGCGCACCCCAACCCATCAACCGCCTTATGACCAACACCATAGCTTACGCCGCCTTTAGTCCCACCATGCCGCTGAAACCGTTCAGCTTCGACCGGCGCGCGGTCGGGCCGAACGACGTGAAGCTGGAGATTCTGTACTCGGGCGTCTGCCACAGCGACCTGCACCAGGCGCGCAACGACTGGAAGTCGTCGACCTACCCGATGGTGCCGGGGCACGAAATCGTGGGGCGCGTGACGGAGATCGGGCGCGAGGTGCATAAATTCAAGGTGGGTGATTTGGCCGGCGTGGGCGTGTTCGTTGACTCGTGCCGGACGTGCGCGAACTGCCAGCAGGACCTGGAGCAGTATTGCCTGAACGCGCTTTCGCTGACCTACAACAGCCTGGAGCAGGACGGCAAGACGGTGACGCAGGGCGGTTATTCCACGCAGATCGTGACCGATGAACACTATACGCTGAGCGTGTCGGACAAGCTATCGCTGCCGGGCGTGGCACCGCTGTTGTGCGCGGGGATCACGACGTACTCGCCGCTGCGGCACTGGAAGGTGGGGCCGCATTCGAAGGTGGGCGTGGTGGGGCTCGGCGGATTGGGGCACATGGCGCTCAAGTTCGCGGCGTCGTTCGGCGCGGACGTGACACTGTTCAGCACGTCGGAGTCGAAGCGGGCGGACGCGGAAAAGCTGGGCGCGAATCATTTTGTGATCACGAAGCACGCGGAGAATTTCAAGCCGCTGGCGAACTCGCTCGATTTCATCATCGACACGGTTTCCGCGCCGCACGATCACGCGCCCTATCTGGGCACGCTGAAACTGGACGGCGTGTTGTGCAACGTGGGCCTGCCGAGCGAACCGATGAGCATTCCCGTCTTCAGCCTGCTGGGACAGCGTCGCAGCCTCTCGAGCTCCGGCATCGGCGGAATCAAGGAGACGCAGGAGATGCTGGATTATTGCGCGGAGAAGGGCATCACGGCCGACGTCGAGATGATCACGATCGACCAGATCAACGAGGCATTTCACCGCATGGAGATGAATGACGTGAAGTATCGGTTTGTGATCGATGTGGCGTCGCTGAAATAAGACTTATAGGTCCTATGAGCCGTATAAGTCCTATGGCGCACTCAAAAGCCGCGCGAGTTTCTTGTGCGGGGCGGCGAAGGCGAGCTCCCGCATCTTCGCGAGCGTGAGGTAGCGGCCTCCCGGTGGGACGCGGTTTTTCCAGCGCGCGCGGACGGCTTGCATGGTGACGGAATACTTTGTGATGCCGTACTTGATCTGCGCGAGCGGCTCGATCTCGATCATGCGCGTTTCGTCCAAATCGGGGAAGCGCCAGAGGCCGTGCCAGGGTTTCCCCACGGGGACTTGCTCGCAGTAGAACGCGTGGCCGCGGGCGATGACGGCGACGGTCTCGCTGCGCTTTTCCTGGGCGATGCGCGACTTGACGGGGAAGTCCTCGGCGCGATCGCGGCCGCGGCATTCGGCGTTGAGCGGGCAGATGAGGCACATCGGCTTGCGCGGCAGGCACACCGTCGCGCCCAGTTCCATGACGGCCTGGTTGTGCGTGGAGGGATGGCGCTTATCCAGAAATTCGTCGGCGATGGCCTGGAGTTTGTCGCGTGTTTGCGGGCGGGCGATGTCGTCGCTGAGCGCGAGGACGCGGGCGAGGACGCGCATGACGTTGCCATCGAGCACGGCGAGCGGCAGGCCGAAGGCGATGCTGCCAATGGCGGCGGCGGTGTAGGGGCCGATGCCGGGGAGCGCGAGGAGTCCTTCCTCCGTGCGTGGGAGGTCGCCTCCCCCCGCCGCGACGGCTTGGGCGAGCGCGTGGAAATTGCGCGCGCGGCGGTAGTAGCCGAGGCCTTCCCACGCCTTGAGGACGTCGTGCTCCTTCGCGGCGGCTAGCGCGGTCCACGTGGGGAAAAGTTTCAACCAGCGCCCGTAGTAGGGGATGACAGTGACGACCTGCGTCTGTTGGAGCATGATTTCCGAGAGCGCGATGGCATAGGGATCGCGCGTGCGGCGCCAGGGAAGGTCGCGCGCGGCGGTGGCGTACCATGCCGCAAGCTTGCGGCGCAGCGCGGGCCAGGGGATTTTCGCGGGCGTGGTCATGCAAGCTCCGAATTTTGACAGGATTAATATGATTGAGAGGATTGGCTGAGGACGGAAGCTTGCAGTCGAAAAATCATTTTAATTTTATTAATCCTGTCAAAATTCCGTAATTCCGTTATTCCGTCAAAAATGGCCGAGCCCTCGAGTTTCACCTTCAAGATCGATGCCGCGCAGGCGCGGAAGTTGCGCGGACTTCTGGAGGCGCAGAGCTTCACGTTCCGCGAGGTGCCGTACACGCTTTGGGGCGCGCAGAAGCAGAAGTTGACGGTGAATGCGTACACGTCGGGGAAGCTGCTGGTGCAGGGCCGCGGCGCGAAGGAATTCGTGGAATTCACGATTGAGCCGGAGATCACCGGCATGGCAAAGGTGGGCTACGACGAGGTACACAACCCGGAGATGTTTCAGCCGCACGCGGGCATCGACGAGAGCGGCAAGGGCGATTTTTTCGGGCCGCTGGTGATCGCAGGCGTCTACACGGACGGCGATTTGCCGCGCCAGTTGCTCGATCTCGGCGTGAAGGACAGCAAGATGATCACGAGCGACAAGAAGGCGCTGGAGGTGGCGGACGCGATCAAGGAATGCGTTTCGCTGGACCGCTTCAACGTGATCGTGATTTCGCCGGAGAAGTACAACGATCTTTACGTGAAGTTCGCGAACTTGAACCGGCTGCTGGCGTGGGGCCACGCGACGGTGATCGAGAATTTGCTGACGCGCTGGCCGGAGTGCCCGCGGGCGCTGTCGGATAAATTCGCGCATGAGTCGCTGATCCAGCGCGCGCTGAAGGAACGCGGCAAGGGCATCAAGCTCGACCAGCGCACGAAGGCGGAGAGCGACATCGCGGTGGCGGCGGCATCGATCCTGGCGCGCGCGGCGTTCCTGACACGGCTGAAATTTCTCGGCGATAAGTTCGGCGTGACGCTGCCGAAGGGGGCATCGGCGCAGGTGAAGGCGGTCGCGCGCGAAATCTTCCAGAAGCACGGTGCGGAGGCGTTGAAGTCGGTCTGTAAATTCCACTTCAAGACGTTCGCGGAAGTGACGGGACAATTGCCGATAGAGTGATGAAGTTTTATTCGCAAATTCGTTCTCGCTGCGCCCTTAGCGTGGGGTTTCACGTTTGCAATTTGGACGGCGCGCTTGGATCGCTAGAATGAAAGAATGAAGAACGATGACCCGGAGCAATGGTTCAAAAAGCTTAGCTTAGGCAAGAAAGTCCTTCTCGCCCCGGTGCTGATTTTCGCTTTCTTCGTTCCCGATGTCGTTAGCCAGATCATCGAGCATTTGTTTCATCTTCGCTGACTTTGTCCATGGCGGCCGGCAATCATAGACCGCCGCAACAGCCGAAAATTCGCGCGACAATTTCTTGAGGTTCGCGCGATTGCCGCGATATTGGTCACCCATGACTCCCGCAATTCTTGCCCTGGAAGACGGCAGCGTTTGGCGCGGCCAATCGTTCGGCGCGCCGCGCACGGCCAACGGCGAGGTTTGTTTCAACACCTCGATGACCGGCTACCAGGAAATCCTGACCGATCCGTCCTACCGCGGCCAGATCGTCGCGATGACGTACCCGCTCATCGGCAACACCGGCATCAACTCGCTCGATATTGAGTCGAACTCCGGCACACCGCACGTGGCCGGACTTATCGTGCGCGAGCTTTCGCCGGTCGTCTCGAGCTGGCGCAGCGAGGAATCGCTCGATGCCTACCTCTCGCGGCACGGCGTGCCGGGGGTCACGGGCATCGACACGCGCTCGCTCACGCTGCGCTTGCGCACGCAGGGCTCGCTGCGCGGCGTGCTCACCACCGAAAAGCTTTCCGATGCGGCGGTGGTGGACCTGGCCAGGAAGTGGAACTACCTCGAGCGCGATTTCGTCAAGGAAGTCACGACCGAGAAGGCCTACGACTGGGATCCGAAGGACAAGCTCAGCCGCAAGTGGTCGCTCATCCAGGGCAAGCGCGCGCCGGGTGCGCCGCCCCTCACCGGCGAAGATTATTTCGAGAAGCTGCCGCCGGTAAAGTACCGCATCGTGGCCTATGACTTCGGCCTCAAGACGAACATCCTGCGGCGGCTGCGGCAGTCGGGCTTCCAGGTGCGCGTGGTGCCGGCGGCGACGCCCGCGAAGGAAGCGCTGGCCGGAGATCCGGACGGCATTTTCCTCTCCAACGGCCCGGGCGATCCCGCCGTCCTGACCTACGCGCACAAGACGGTGCGCGAGCTCGTCGGCAAGAAGCCGCTCTTTGGCATTTGCCTTGGGCACCAGATTCTCGGCTACGCGCTCGGTGGCAAGACGTACAAGCTCAAGTTTGGCCATCGCGGCGGCAACCAGCCGGTGAAGGATTTGATCACGGGCAAGATCGCGATTACCTCGCAGAACCATGGGTTCGCGGTCGACCTGAAATCGCTGCCTGCCGGCGAAGTCGAGACGACGCAGATCAACCTTAACGACCAGACCAGCGAGGGCCTGCGGCATCGCAAGGAGCGGGTCTTTTCGGTGCAATATCACCCCGAGGCGTCGCCCGGACCACACGACGCGACCTACTTTTTCCGTGAATTCGGTAAAATGATTGAAAAGGGCGCAAAAACTTCCTAGCGTGCGATCATGCCACGCCTCGTTGCCCAATCGCCTGAATTTGAAGGCAGGGTTTTCGACCTCACGGGAAGTGAGCTGACGGTTGGCCGTGTCGCGGACAACAAAATCCAGATCGAGCACGCCAGCGTCTCGGGTCATCACGCCATCTTCAAGCTAGACGCGCTTGATTACGTGATCAAGGACCTCGACTCGACCAATGGCACGCGCATCAACGGTGAGCGCATCACGCAACAGAAGCTGCGCCGCAACGACATTTTGCGCCTTGGCAACATCGAGCTGCTCTACGATTCCGAGCACCAGCCGCCGGGCCAGCCGATGCCCTCGCCCTCGGCACGCGTGAACCTCAACGAATGCGGCACGCACGGGCGCCCGCCGGGATTCGCGAATGCGTCGCCCGTGGCGAAGCCGACGCGCGGCACACTCGACAAGAAGTGGAAGATGGCCATCGCCCTTTGCGCGCTGCTGGCGCTGGCGGGCGTGGGGTATTTTGTTTACGTCGTGGTTTTGAATCCGCCTGCCGCTTCTTAGGCCGAGGGTTAGGACCGACCGTTCGGTACGTCCTATTTCTGTAGCTGCAGCATGACCCATTTGCCGCGCGTGGTGGCACGCAGCAGTTGCAACCCCTGCCGGCGATAGGCGGCGACAACTTCGTTTTTCTGCTCGCGCAAAATTCCGCTTAGCCAAAGCTGTCCGCCAGGCGCGACGGCGTTTGTGATCGATCGCGCAGCCTGGATGAGAATGCCGCTGAAGAGATTTCCCAAGACCAGGTCGTGGCGCGGTTTTTCGGCGAGGCGTTTGACGTCGGCGCGGCGCCAGCGGATTTGCGGCGTGGCAAAATTGAGCGCTTCGTTCTGGCGCGCGGTGCGGACGGCGGCGGGATCGAAATCGGTGGCCACGATGTGCTTGGCGCCGAAGCGCCGCGCGGCGAGCGCGAGGACCCCGCTGCCGGTGCCGAGGTCGAGCAGGCGCGGCGGCATTTCTTCACGCGCAAGCGCGCGCAGGAGCATGAAGGTGGTGCCGTGTTCGCCGCTGCCGAAAGCGAGTCCGTGGGGGATCACCAGTTGATGCGCGGCGGCTTTCCTGCGCGGTTTGTCGTGGAGAATTTCGAGCTTCGCGTTGATGCGCGTCGGCGGCGTGGGCTTGGTGGAGAGCCACGCGCTTTGGGCGATGGAGACAACCTGGCCGCCGAAGAGGCCGTGTAAGGCGAGGATGGGTTCGCGCCTGACGTCGTAGACAGCGAGAAGCGCGCGGGCGCGGTTGGGACGCTCGGTAAGCGTCCACGTGGCGCAACCGGCGGCCTGAAGGCGGGCGATCCACGCATCGGCATCGGAGGGAGCGATGCGGCGCTGCCAGGACCAGGTGGGTTTGGGCATCCGGTGGAGTGCGCGAGAAAGGCGCGACGGATCTACTGCTCGACTTCGTCGGGCGTGAGGTTGGGGCGGAGGATTTGCTTGGCGGACTCGTAACTGCCGGGCTCGAGGGTGATCTCGGTGGTTTCGTTCTTCTTCAGGGTGAACGGATGCAGGGACCAGTACTGGCGGCCGTCGGCGCGGATGGCGCGGGAGAAGATGGTGTAGTGGTGCTCGACCTCACCCTCGCCGAAGGGATTGTCCGGAATCCAGGTAAAGCGGCCGTCGGGGCGGATGGGAATGTGGTAGGAAATGTTTTCAGCCGGGAGGGAATAGAGTTCGCCGTAAAAGCGGTCGTCAAGGGTGGCATCGGTATTCTGCGCGGCAGCGAGGTCTTGTTGCGCCTGGGCGAGTTCAGCCTTGAGCGGTTCTTCCTCGGTCTCGGTGGCGGCGATGCGGCCATTCAGGTCTTCGATCTTGGCGTTGTCGTCGGCGATGTGCGGGCCGTTGGCCTGCTTGAGATCGGCGGCCTGCGAGCGCATCTGCTGATAGCGATCGTCCATTGATTTCTGGAAGTCGCGCCACGCCTTCATCTGGTCGGCGATCCACTGGTGCTCCTTCACCCCATCAACGCCGGCGGGAGTCTCATAGAGCGCGAGGCGGTAGGCGTTGGCCCAAACCTCCGGCGATGGGAAGGCGGGATCGGGCTGGTAATTGAGCTTGAGCGAGGCGGCGCGGCTGGCGATGGCTTCCTTGAGCGAGGCGATCTTGGCGTTGTACTCGCTGTCGAGCTCCTTGCCCTGGTTATCGTAGACCGCCTGGGAATCGGTCTGCGATTTCTTGATGACGTTGTTGATGTCGTCCTTGGCGGCCTGAATGTTGTCGTTGATGAGGCGAATGCGTTCCTCCCGCGAGGCAATGTCGGCCTGGACGCGCTGGACGTGGTCCTGCGCTTCCTGAATGGCGAGCTGGATGGGCACGCGCTCGCGGGCATCGTCGTCGGCCACGCCGGAGGCGAGCGAAGTGAAGTCGCTTACGATCCAGACCTCATCGGCGACGCTCATGTTCGGGGGCGGGATGACCTGGCCCTCGACGCGCGTGTCGCGGCCAAAATAGAGGATGCCGAAGAGGAGGAGCCCCGCGACGATGGGGACGAGTATCCAAAAGGCGATGATGCCGCGGTACGGGCGCTTTTTGGCGCGCTCAGCCCGCGTAGGTGGCAGCGGCGGCGCTTTCCTTTTTTTCTCGGCAAGGACAGCGGCAACGGCGGCGGTGGCGGCGGCCGCCTCGTTTTCTTTTTCCCTCGGCGGCTTGTCGTTCACCGGGAGTTCGCTCTGGGCGGCGGGATCGGGCTTCGCGGGAGATTCGGTTTTCGGCGCAGGCTCTTCCGCGGGACTGGCCTTGGCGGTGATTTCCGCGGGCTTGCCGTCCGCAGGCGCGGGCGTATCCGAAGCGGTGCGCATCCGCGAAGGCAGCACGGCGGGACGCAACGCGGGTTTCCCCTCTCCAGCACCTGGGATGGGGATGCGCGTCGTCGTGGCCAGCATGATGGGCCCGGTTTTCTTGAGCTTTTCCTTGTCCTTGCCCTTGGCGACGGGCAACGGCGGCGGCATGTGGTCCGCTGGCTTTGCTGCAGCGGGCTCGTCTTTCTTCAGCTCGGGCACCGTTGGTGGCGGGCCGGCTTCGGGCATCTTGAGTGAAGCGGCGGAGTTCGAATCGGATTCGGGCAGGTGCGGTGGCGCAAGCTTGCCGGGCGCTTCCTCGCGGCCCTTTTCCACCATCGGCGGCGCGAGGTGGACGGGATGCGCGGAGGGAAGCTCGACCGGCGCGGGATGGAGCGTGGGCTCGGCCTTGGCAACCGGCTCAGCGAGCGGCGGCGCAACGGCGGGCTTATCCGCGGGCTTGGGATCGAGCCGGCGCGATGGCTCAAACGGGTCATTGTCCTTCAGGTCACCGGGCAGCAGCGGAATCTCGCCGGTGTGGAGCTGGTTCCAACCCTCGGGCACGGGCGGTGCGGCAGGCTCCGGAATTTCGTCAAAGATGGAATCGTCCACCTTGGCCACGGCAGGTTTTTCCAGCGCGGGAGTGTTGAGCTTGATGATGCCGGTCTTTTTCTTCTCGGACTTGGCGGGCGCGGGCGCGGACGGCATGGCCGCTTCGGCGCGCTTGGGCGGCAGGAGCGGCGGCGCGGCCTTCGACGCATCGGCGGTCTTGTCCGGCGTGATGACCGGCTTGGGCACGAGCGAGACGAACGCGGGGGCGGAGGTCTTGGGCGGGAGCTTGACGAAGGTGGTGGTGCTCAGGCGCTGCTCGGCCGGCAGCGGCGTGGCCACGGGCATCGGCTGCAGCTTCGCCGGCAAGGGCGGCGGCTGGCGCACGACGTTGCCCGTGGTGGGCGTGAGCGGCGGCGCGATTTTCGCCGGCGTGGCCATGGGGCCGGTCACGACGGGCGTGCCGGGAATCACGGGCGGCGGCAGGATTTTCTGCGAATTCGTCGGCTTGGCCACGGAGGAGAGCATGACCACGACCTTGCCGGTGGCGCCAACCTGCGCGGGCGGCGGGAGCTTGGTCGTGGGCGCCTTGAGCCGGCCCGTGGTGCCGCTGGAGGGCAGAGGAGGCTGGACTTTTTTGGGCGGCTCTTGAGGATTATCCGCCATAGTTCTCGTTCGCTAGATAACTTCCCAACACGAGAAGGGGCACGCCCGCCGCATCGGCCGCCTTCTGCAGCTTGCGGCTGGTGCGCGCGGCGTCGACGGGCCGCTGCGCGTGGAGGCACGCCAGGGAGAGCACCGCGCGGGTCGAGCGCGTGGAAGATTCGTCGTGGAGGGTGAGATCGGGCATGGCGCGGAACAGGTTTTTTATCGCAATTCGCGTGGATTTGCACTCGATTAAAATCACGAAACGATTGGCCCTCTTTTTGGCGTCGGCGCCGGGCGGCGTGATGGTGAGAACGGCATCCGTGCCGACCTTCGTGCCGGTGGCGATGGGCACGGCATTGGCCACCGTGAGGTTGCGGGCGAAGTCGCGCCACGACGGCTCATTCCGCAGGGAGACAAGGAGATCCGTGCCGGTGACGAGGCCGAAGGAAAGCGCGCGGTTCTTCACGCCCCTGGCCAGCGCGTCCCACGATTTCTGCGCGGCGAAGCGGTCGGCCGCGCCGACTAACGATTTGGCCGCGCCGAGGACCTCACTCTTTTCCTTGCCGAGCAGGCCGATGGGCGGCTGACCCTGCGCGGCGCGCGAGCCGGAGAGGATTTCGCGGTAAATGGCGGTGACGACGTTGGTCGGGATGCGGCCCTTGCTCAGGCGCACCAGGCGCGACAGCAGCTCGCGCTCGCGCTCAGGCACGTAGATGACGGCCCGGTGCTGGCGCTTGATGCGGCCGATTTCGCCGGTGAGCTTATTCCGCTGCTGGAGCAGCTTCAGCATCCGCAGGTCGATCTGGTCCACCTGCCGGCGCAGTCGCTGCATCTGCCGTTGCAAGCTCGACTTCAAGTTCTGTTTGTTGGGGGGCATGGGGGGTCTCGGGCGGAGGCTTAAGGCGGCGGAGTTCGTCGGCATTGGGCAACTCGTCGAGGTTCTTGAGGCCGAAAAGCTCGAGGAAGATCGGGGTGGTCTCGTAGAGAAGCGGACGTCCGGGCGCCTCACTCCGTCCGGCGATGGCGATGACTTTCCTCTCCATCAGCGTGGCCACGACGCCGTCCACCGCGACGCCGCGCACGGATTCGATCTCGGCACGGCTGATCGGCTGGCGATAGGCGATGACGGCGAGCGTCTCCAGCGCGGGCTGGCTGAGCTTGGCCGGCTTGGGCTGCTCGAAAAGGCGGCCGGTCCACGGCGCAAACTCGGGCCGCGTCTTGAGCGCGTAACCGCCGGAGATGCCCTGCACCATCAGCGCCGAGCCGGACTCGGTGTAGAGCGTATTGAGCTGCTCGAGCGCGGCCTCGATGTCGGCACCGGTGATCTTCTCGAAAGGGGTGGTCGCCTCCGAAGGGGTGAAGCGCGCGGCGGAGGTCAGCGCGTGCGCGATGGCCTTGGGCGTGAGGGGGCGGTCGGTCGCAAAGAGCAACGATTCGACGATGCGGAGCAAATCCATCCCCTCATCTTTGAAAAATCCGCGCCGGAAGGCAAGTGTGGAGGGCTAGCCTCCCGCTTGATTCAGCACGGGTGCAGCCGCCGGGATGACACGGAAGAAGCGCAGCGCATCGATGTGCGGCACAAGACGCTTGAGGGGGTAGACGCCGAAGTCGGGCGGACGGGCGGGGTCCTGCACGAGATATTTCCAGCCCTGCTTGCCGACGATGACGAGGAAATGGGTGGTGCCGTTATGCAGCGTGACGCGGACGATGACCGGGTTGCCGTGGAGCAGGTTGTTGTCGATGAGGGTGTAGGAGGGCGCGTCCTCGTACGCTTTCTCGACTTGGCCGCCGGGGGCGATGGCGGCGGCTTTCTCCCAGAAAAGCCAGCCGTTGGGAGTGTAACCGGCGTTGGCGTTGAGGAAATCATTGAGGCGGCCGGGGTCCGTATCGACGCCGTAGGCCGAAAGTACCATGGCGGCGGAAGTGATGGCACAGCCGCTCTGGCCGATGGTCTCGAAGGTGGGGCCGAGCAGCTCCATGTCCCAGCGCGGGTCATCCTGCGAGTAGGCGGGCACGGGGATGAGCACGCGGTGCAGGAAGTAGCGGCCGCCGCTGGAGGCGATGACGTGCTTCCAGCCGAAATAGGCCGGAACGCCGAACCAGATAAGCGCCGCGATAAGCAGCCCCCCGCCCCAAAGAATGAAGCGGCCCAGCGCGACATCATGCCCCGAGCGCGACGTATCCGCCCGGGTATAAATGAGGCTCAGCTTGGCCAGGGGCACGATCCGTTCCGGCATCCGTGGACACTATCGCGTTGGCGGCAGGTAAACAAGTGCCGTCGGGGCAATCGCCGCCGCGGGCGACAAAGATTTTCGACTTTTACGGGCGTGGTGAACAAACTCCCCTCATGAGCGAGAACGCGCCGTCCGATCCCCTGTTGCGGCTGATCGCACTGTTCAAGCTGGCGAAGTCGTTTCTCTTCATCTGCGCCGGGTTCGGGTTGCTCCACTTCCTGAACAAGGACGTGGAGGGCCATGTTTTGGCGCTGATGAACAGCCTGCACGTCGACTCGGACAATCACGTGGCAAAATGGTGCCTGAACGCGACCGGCCAACTGACCAAATTCAAGATCGAGTCGCTCAGCGCGATCGCTTTTTTCTACGGCATCCTTTTCGGCATCGAGGGCACGGGCCTCTTCCTGCGCAAACGCTGGGCGGAATGGTTCGTGGTCATCATGACCGGCTCGCTGCTGCCGCTGGAGGCCTACGAGATCATCCACAAGGTCACGCTCGCGAAGATCGCGCTGACCATGGGCAACTTGATTATCCTTGGCTACCTGATTCACGTGATCCGGCGGAAGCAGGGGCCGAAGAGCTAAATCAGCGGCTTGAAGAGCTTGGCGGTGTCGATCTGGAGCCCCGGGAACAGGGCCGGAGAGAACGGCGCGGGCTCGCGTGTGATCTGAGGTGATGCATCCTCGCCCTGGGCGAGCGAATGGACCTCGATGGCACGAGCCTCAGGATCGACGATCCACATCTCTTCAACCCCGGCCCGCGCATAAGCCTGGCGTTTGAACTCGCGATCCTCGCGTGCGTTTGAAGGGGACAACACCTCGATCACGAGGTCGGGCGGTCCTTCAACCGTTCTGTCAATCACGACACGCAGATTGGACTTCCGCACAAAAAAGATGTCGGGATCGAACACGGTCTGATCGTCGAGCCGCACGTCACAGGGTGAAACAACGACCACGCCAAGCGGATGATCGTCGAGATAGCTGCCGATTTTGCGATGAAGATAACCAACGATTTGCTGGTGAAAGAAACTGGGGGAAGGTGACATGACAATGATGCCCTGGATGAGTTGATAATAGGGGGGTCCTTCGGGAATCTGGAAGAAGAGATCTGCTGATACCGGCCTGGCCGGGCGCCGAAGATCTTCGCTTCCCGTATACCACTTGAGCACGAGGTTTCCATTAATCAGTTCGTAATAGGGTGGTCCCTCCGGCAGGCGAAAGAAAAAGTCCGCCGTGATGGGCCGCTCGGGCAGGCGCAAATCGCCGGGCCATTGCTCCCCCTCCAAGGTAGCTGGCAGCGAATTGCGAATGGTCATGGCGAGAATTTACGCACTCAATGGCCGTCCGTCCACCGCGAGGGCCGCTTCCATGACGCCTTCGGACATGGTGGGGTGGGCGTGGACGGTGCGCGCGATGTCCTCGGCGCTGCCGCCGAATTCCATGGCGGTGACGACCTCGGAAATAAGCTCCGACGCGGAACTCGCGACGATGTGGCCACCGAGAATCTTGTCGGTTTTTTTGTCGGAGATGATCTTGGCGAAGCCCTCGGTGGTGTCGTTGGCGATGGCGCGTCCGTTGGCGGAGAACGCGAACTTGCCGATGCGCACCTCGATGCCTTTTTCCTTCGCCTCGTCCTCGGTGAGACCGACGCTGGCCGCCTCGGGGGCGGTGTAGATGACGCCGGGGATGATGTTGTAGTTCACGTGGCCCGGCTTGCCCGCGATGTGCTCGGCAACCGCGACGCCTTCCTCGTGCGCCTTGTGCGCGAGCATGGGGCCGTCGACCACGTCCCCGATGGAGTAGACGCCCGGCACGCTGGTCTGCCAGTGACCGTTGATGGCAATGCGGCCGCGCTCGGTGAGCTTCACGCCCACCTTCTCGAGGTCGAGGCCCGTGTGGAACGGCTTGCGTCCGACGGAGACGAGCACGAGGTCGCCGGAATAGGTGACTTTCTTGTCGCCCTGCGCGCCGGCGAGTTCGACGCCCTTGTCGGTGACCTTGGCCGACTCGATCTTGGTGCTGAGCTCGAACTTCATGCCGAGCTTTTCCAGGCTGCGCTGAAGGATCTTGGAAGTCTCGGTGTCAAAGCCCACCGCCGCGATGCGCGGCAGAAACTCGATGACGGTGACTTCCGCACCGAGCCGCGCCCAGACCGAGCCGAGCTCCAGTCCGATGGCGCCCGCGCCGATGACGAGGAGTTTCTTCGGCACGCTGGTGAGCGCGATGCCGTGGTCGCTGCTGATGACGCGCTTGCCGTCGAACTTGAGGAACGGCAGTTCGACCGGCACGCTGCCGGTGGCCAGCAGGATGTTCTGCGTCTTGAGCGTGCGCTTGGCCCCGCCCTCGGCCGTGACTTCAACCGTGTTGCCGTCGATGAGCTTGCCGAAGCCGGGCACGACCTCGATCTTGTTTTTCTTCATCAGGTAAGCGACGCCGCCCGTGAGCTTGCCCACGACCTCAAGCTTGCGCTTCATCATGGCGGCGAGATCGACCTTGATCTCGCCCGTGATGATGCCGTGCACGGCAAAGCGTTCCTTGGCGAAATGGAGGTGCTCGGTCGAAGCCAGCAGGGCCTTGCTCGGGATGCAGCCGACGTTCAGGCACGTGCCGCCGAGGGTCTTGTCCTTCTCGACAATGGCCGTCTTCAGGCCGAGTTGCGCGGCGCGAATGGCGGCGATGTAGCCGCCCGGGCCGCTTCCGATGACGACGAGTTGGTAATCAAAGTCAGGCATGCTGAGAGAATAGGCGGCTTTTCCCACCGGGGCAAGGTCGAGCGCGACAGGTCAGTTACCGCTTCATCGGCGCACCGGCGTCTTCAGGCACCTAACGCGCGCGCAGTCATTTGCACCTTGAGAGGCCGCACGCGCGGGCTACATTGAGATTCGTATGGTTTCGTGCAGCGCCGACCCGTCGGGCCAGTTCTTGAGCATCAGTTGTTGCCACCAGGTCACAGCCAAGTGCGTGGAGGACTGCCGTCGCCAGGTTCGCGACGAGATGAAGCACCTGCGCCCGGGCTTCGCGCTGCTCTGCGACCTCACGCATCTCGCATCGATGGACCCCGACTGCGCGCAAAGCCTCGGCGCGCTCATCGAACTCTGCAGCTCGCGCGAAATGGGCGTCGCCGTTTGGGTCATCCCCGATCCCAGCAAGGACATCGGCGTGAACCTGATCTCGCGCTTTCATCTGTGGCAGCCGGTGCGGATGCACACGCGCACGAGCCTCGCCGAGGCCGTGCGCTGCCTGATGCTCGAGCGCCCCGCGCTGACCGACACGCCCGACGCCTGAATCGCGCTTTCCTCACCGCGCCGCGCCCGCTATCAATTCACGATGGAGTCCTCGCCACGTCCCGTTGATCCGGTCCAGTCCGGGCGCTGGACTTCGCTCTGGGTCGTGGCGCTGCTCTCGCTCATCGGCCAGCTTTGGGTCTGCCAGTTCTTCGCGCAGGACCCCACGACGCACGGCTTCGGCGAGACCGTGCCGTTCTCGGAGGACGTCAACCCGTCGAAGCTCTGGACGCTGGCCTACACCTTCCCGCCCACCGGCACGTTCCAGGTGCTCAACTGGCTCGGCCTGCCCTACCTCCCGCAGGCGCTGAACCCGCTGAGTCTCGCCGCGGCGTTGATGACGCCGTGGATGTTCTTCACGACCTACGTGCCGATTCTTTCCACGCTCGCACTGCTGGCCATGGCCGCCTTCCTGCGGGAGCTGGAAATCTCCCGCCCGGCCTCGCTCTTCGGCGCGGTCATCTACGCATGGCAGGGCGACGTCCTCTCCTTCATATACCCGGGCCACTACGGTTACCTGACCTCGTGGCCTTTCTACGCGCTCGGCGCCTGGGCCGCGCTCCGCGCGAACCGCACCGGACGCTGGCCCTACGCGGTGATCGGCGGCGCCTGCTGCGGCACGTTGGTGGGATTGCTGACCAACGCCGACCGCGGCGGCATTGCCAGCGCGCTCGTAGGCGCGCTTTTTCTCGCACCGCTCCTGCGCCAGCGCCGCACGTCGCAGCCGTTGCGCCACTTCGCGCTTTGCGTCGCGGTGGCTCTCCTCGTCGCGCTCGGCCCGCTGCTCGCACTCTTCAAGGGCAACATCAACAGCGTCACCCTAGGCGGCACCACGAAGCGCGACGACATCTACAAGCTGGTCACGCAGTACAGTCTCGGACCGGCGGAAACGCTCACCTATCTCGTTCCCGGCTTCTTCGGCTGGCATCTGCACAGCGAGGAGCAGGGCCTTTACTGGGGCTGGATCGGCGAATGGCCCGACTGGGAATCGAAGCACCAAGGCCAGCCCAACCTCAACCTCGCCATCAGCACCTGCGGCACCGTTGCCTCGCTGCTCGCGATCATGGGCGCGGTCATCATCCTGCCCGGCCGTCTGCTGGGACCGGACCGGCTCAGTGACCGCCAGCGCTTTTACGCGCGCGTCTTGCTGGCGCTTGGGCTGATCTCGCTCGTGCTGTCGTGGGGGCAGAACATCGGCTCCGTTTATCGCTTACTCTTCGATTACCTGCCGCTGATGGACAAGTGGCGCGACCCGCTCAAGTGGCTCGAGATGTTCAATTTTGCCCTCATTCCACTGATGGCCCTCGGTCTTGACCATCTCGTCGGCACGCTCGCGCCGGAGGCCAAACGCCAGCGTACGCGCTTCGTCGTCTTCACCGGCATCGTGCTCGGCGGACTGCTGGCCGGACTTGTCGCCACTTACATCCTGGGCGATTTCTCGCGGCTGCATTTCGTCCGCGAAGGCCTCGACCCGCGCGTCGTCGTGACGATGGTCGACACCATGCACAGCACGCTGCTCTTTGCCATTCTCCTCACTGCGGCGTTTCTCGCCGTGCCGTTCGCGCTCTGGCACGCCGACTGGCTGCGCCGTGGCACCGTGCCCAATCCGTGGCTGCAAACGGTATGGGTCGCGATGCTGAAGACCGAAAATCTGCCTCTGACGCTCGCGCTCGCGCTGGCCGGTCTGGGCGTTGTGCAACTCAAGTGGGTGGCCGGCCAGTTCATCCAGCCGTGGTCGATCAGCGTGCTGACCGCGTCCAACCCGGTGCTCGACATGCTGCGGCACGAGGGCAACCGCGTACGCTGCACCGTGGCGGTGGACGATCCCACGCTCAATTTCATGCTGCAAAACCAGTTCGCCGCGATGGGCATCTCGTGCGTCGATATCTCCGCCGCCTCGCGCTATCCGCTCGACCTCAACATGTTTTTCCACGCCTACGACAACAATCACGGGCCGATGTGGTTCCTCGCCGGCGTGAAAAACATCGTCGTGCCCGAGTCCGGCCTCGCCGACATCCGCCAGCACCCCGAGGTCATGAACAACGTCGATCACATCGACGGCTACACCATCGCGCCGACGCCTTCCGCCGACGTGCCCTCGCACGCCTACCTCGCGCTGCGGGATCATCTCGCCAAGGCCACGCTCGTGCCGAACTCCGAAATGCTCACCCGCGACAAGGTGCTCGCGCGCATGACCGACGGGAATTGGAATCCGCGCGAAAGCGTGGTGCTCACCCTGGCCGATCATGGCGAATCGGCCCCCGCGCAGAACGGCGACCTGGCCTCGCCCAGCGCGCTCACGTTCCCGCCGGCCCCACCCATGCACGCCGACGCCGACAGCGTCGACATCCGGAAATACACGCCGACCGAAATCGACCTCAACGTCCAGTCGACCCGCAACGCCTTCATCCTGATCAACGATTACTACGACCACGACTGGCAGGTGCGGCTCAACGGCCAGGAAGCGCCGCTGCTCCGCGCCGACTACGTCATGCGCGCCATCGCTGTTCCCGCTGGAGTATCGACAATCGAAATGCAGTACGTGGCCCACTACGGCCCCGTGCCCGTCGTCGCGGTCAGCCTGTTCAGCGACGGCGCGATGCTGGCGGCGTGGATTGTTTCCCTCCTCGCGCTGCGGCGCAAAAAATCGACCAAGCCTTGAACACCACGCCCGACATCACCGCGCCGAGGATCGCCTGGCAGCGCTGTCTGCTGCTCTTCCTCATCGTCCTGCTGCTGGCTGCGCCTCAGGCCGCGCTGCTGCCGCTCATCGACCGCGACGAGCCGCGCTTCGCCGAGGCCGCGCGCGAGATGGTCCAGGGCGGCGACTACGTCCTGCCGCACTTCAACAACGTCCCGCGCTACGACAAGCCGCCGCTGATCTACTGGTGCCAGGCCGCGGCCTACGCGATCTTCGGCCAGAACGCCTTCGCCGCGCGTCTGCCCTCGCTCCTGGCCACCGCCGCGACCGCCGTGCTGATCTACACCTGGGGCGTGCGCCTCGGCCGCACGTGGATCGGCCTCGCCGCCGCGCTGAGCTACAGTTTTTGCCTGCAAACCATGCAGCAAGGACGCGTCGCCACCGCCGATGCGCTGCTGATTTTCTTCATGACGCTCGCCGCGTTCACCGGCTGGCTCATCGTGCGGCCACGGTCCGGCACGACAGCGCCATTCGCCTGCTACGCGATGCTGGCGCTCGCCTTCGCCGGCGGCTTTCTCGCCAAGGGACCCGAGGCGTGGCTGCCGTTCCTCGCGATTCTCGGCTGCACGCGCGGTCAACGTCTCGGCGTGACGCTCAGCTTCCTCGCCGGGCTCGCACTCATGCTGCTCTGGGGCATTCCAGCCTACCTCCACACCGATGGCGCCTATCTCTGGCAAAGTTGGAAAGCCGGCATCGCCGATCGCGCCTGGGGTTCCGACCAAGGCCACGGCGCATCGAGCATCTGGATTTATCTGCTCGAACTTCCCTATTACTTCATCGGCTTCTGGATCAGCGCTCTGCCGTGGTCGGTGTTGATCGCCCTCAACGCACGTCGCCTCTTCACCAATTGGAAGCTCGACCTCGCCGACACCTACCTGCTGCTCAACGTCGCCCCGCTCTGGATCATCTTCACGCTGATGGCAACGAAGCTGCCGCACTACACGCTCCCCACGTTCCCCATGATCGCCCTGCTCTTCGCCCGCCGCTGGGTCACCGCGGAACTCTCGCCTGTGCTGCCGCTCCGAGTCGCGAGTGTTTGCGGCATCGCCTTCGCGGTGCTGGCCGTCGTCGGCGTTCCGATCGCGATGCAAAACGGCTACTCGCCCTCGCCTGTGGGCAAGCTGGTCTTCGCAGCGGGCGGCTACCTGAAGCCGAACACGCAATTCGCGCTGGTGGATTTCAAGGAACCGACGGCGGTCTGGGAGATGCGCAGAGTTTGCAAGGGTTATGCGCAGCTTATCTCGGAATCCGACGTGCTGGACTTTGTGAGTAAGATCGGTCCGCCGCGCGCGGTAGTGCTCTCGACTGCAGCGTATGAACGATTTAATACGATCACCCGAACTGCGTCTGTTCCTCTGCTCACCTTCCAAACACACGGCTTCAACGCCGCAAAGGGGACGACTGTAAATCTCACAATGATCGTGAGACCGTAGCTGCCTTCCAGCCCCAACGGGGCGCAACAAGTTAGCCTAGGGCCTGTTAACACTAATTGACATCAGCGTTGAGAAGTGAAAGAAAAGGTGATGGAAATCACCGAGGAACAGTACCGACAAATCGAAGGGTGTTTGCCGCTGCAGCGAGGTAACGTCAGCGTGGGCAATCTTCAAGTGATCAACGCGATTCTTTTTGTCGCTGAGCAAGGTTGCAAATGGCGTGCTTTACCTCGGAGATTTGGAAACTGGCACACCATCTACACGCGCATGAACCGTTGGAGCAAGGCGGGAGTTTTGGGTCGGCTTTTCGAGCACCTGCAACGCCAGCAAATCATCCGTATCAAGATCGAAGCCGTGTCGCTGGATAGTACCCTGGTCAAAGTCCACCCGGATGGGACCGGGGCTTTAAAAAAAACGGGCCTCAAGCCATCGGAAAATCCCGAGCTGGGTGGACCACCAAGATTCATCTGGTTGCCGCGAATGCTCGATGCGCCTTGACTCTGGCGCTTTCCCCGGGCCAAGCCGGCGATGGCCCGGCGGGGCGTGAGTTATTGCGGGCCTGGAGATCGATACCGCCGAACTGCCACCTGATCATGGATCAAGCCTATGAGGGCAACGAAACGCTTCAGTTAGCTCTGGAATTGGGCTTTAAGCCGGTGGTACCACCCCGCCCTCATCGCCTAAGCCCGTGGGAGTACGACCGGGCCATGTACCGCAAACGAAACGAGGTCGAACGGCTCTTTCGTCGCCTCAAAGGCTTCCGCCGAATCTTTTCCCGCTTCGACAAGCTCGACGTGATGTTTATGGCCTTTGCTCACTTCGCTCTCATCTTTGAAGCATTGCGTTAGTGTTAACAGGCCCTAGGGCGAAGCCCTAGGTATACGCCATAAACGCGCGCCAAGCCCTGAAGGGGCGAGACAATGTCGCGCCCTTTCAGAGACCTCTGCAAAAGTCCTCGCTTACAAAATCCGTCATCCTGAGCCAGTCGAAGGATCAGTTCGGTCGCCTCTGAGGAAATCGAGCGGAACTGATCCCTCGACTTCGCTCGGGATGACGAAACGAAGTTTTTTCGAATTTCGCAGAGGTATCTTTCAGGGCTTACTCCTCTTTTAACTCAGGAACCAGGGCGTTGCCCTGGGCTAACTTGTTTCGCCCCTTTGGGGCTTACTTCCCGATACAGAAATTCTGGAAGAGGCGGGTGAGAATGTCCTCGTTATCGGTCTCGCCGATGACTTCGGCGAGCTCGTGCAGGGCGTCGCGCAGCTCCAGGCTGACGATTTCGAGGCCGCGCGAGTCGCGCAGGGCCTCGATCGCGCGGTCAAGCGCGGCGGCGGCGCGCTGGAGCGTGGCATCCTGACGCGCGTTGATCGTGAGCGCGGTTTCGGTCTCGTCGGTGACACCGGCAAGCAGCACAGCCTCAATTTTCTGCTCGAGCGTGTCGAGCCCCTCGCCGGTTTTCGCGCTGAGGAAGAGGGCATCGGCGGGCAACGATGCGTCGCGGCCGAGGTCGGCCTTGTTGGCGATGAGGAGTTGGGGCACATCCGCGGGCAGCTCGATTTTCGCGGGCACGTAGGGCACGTGCGCCTCGACCACGTGCAGGAGAAGCTGCGCCTTCGGCAGCAACGCGCGGGCGCGGCGGTTGCCCTCGATTTCGACCGGGTCGGTCGAGTCGCGCTGGCCGGCGGTGTCGATCAGCCGCAGCGGCAGGCCGCGCACGCTGCACATCGCGTCGATCAGGTCGCGCGTGGTGCCGGGCGTGGGCGCGACGATGGCGCGGTCCTCGCGCAGGAGCGCGTTGAGCAGGCTCGATTTGCCGACGTTGGGCTCGCCGACGATCACCGTGAGCGCGCCTTCCTGCAGGATGCGGCCGAGCGGCGCGGTGCGGATGAGCTGGCCGATTTGTCCACGCACTTTCTGCACGCGCTGGGAAAATTCCTCGCCGACCCGCGGCTCGATCCCCTCCTCGGCGAAATCGAGGCTGGCCTCGAGGTGGCTGAGCAGGTCGACAAGTTCCGCGCGCATGGCTTCGAGCGCCGCGCCGAGTTTGCCTTCCTTCATCGCACGGGCGCTGGCCAACGCGCGCTCGGTCGGCGCGTAAAGCAGGTCGAGCAGCCCCTCCGCCTGCGTGAGCGAAAGCTTGTCGTTGAGAAACGCGCGCTGCGTGAATTCGCCGGGCCGCGCCGCGCGCGCGCCGAGCTCGAGGCAGGCGCGGACGATCGACTCGACGATGTGCGGATTGCCGTGGCAGGAGATTTCCGCGGTGTCCTCGCCGGTGTACGAATGCGGCGCGCGCCAGAACGTGAGCACGGCGTCGTCGAGCGTTTTGCCCTCGTACGCGAGCGTGCGGTAGTGCGTGTGGCCGGGCGTACCATCGATCTTTGCCGTGACCAGTCGCTCGATGATCGCGCGGCTTTCGGGTCCGCTCAGGCGGATGACCGCGAGCGCGGCGACACCGGGCGGCGTGCTCAGGGCAACGATGGTGTCGGAGGTCATTTGTTTTCCATTTTAGACAGGAGGAACATGAAGAACATGAGATAAAGACATTCCCTCCTGTTCCTCATGTTCCTCCTGTCTAATTAGCAGTCGCAAAGGGCGTGAACGGCAATCCATGCGCCTTGGCCACGGCGTCGCAGGTCAGCTTGCCCGCATGCACATTCACTCCCGCCGCGAGTCCGTCGAACTTGCCGCAGGCCCCACCCAGGCCGTTCTCGGCGAGCGCCTCGATGTAGGGATAGGTGACGTTGGTCAGCGCCTGCGTGGCGGTGCGGGCGTAGGCGCCGGGCATGTTGGCGACGCAATAGTGGAGCACGCCTTCCTCGACGTAGGTCGGCTCGTCGTGCGTGGTGGGGCGCGAGGTCTCCGCGCAGCCGCCTTGGTCGATGGCGATATCGACGAAGACGCTGCCGGGTTTCATCGAGCGCAGCATCGCGCGCGTGATGAGCCGCGGCGCACGCGCACCGGGGACGAGCACCGCGCCGATGAGGAGGTCGACGTTGGGCATGAGTTCGCTTAAGTGGGCCTCGCTCGAATAGAGCGTGTGCGTGGCGTGCATGGTGATGTCGAGAAAGCGCATGCGCTCGACGTCGACCTCGAGGATGGTGACGTCCGCGCCAAGGCCGGTGGCCATGCGCGCGGCGTTGACGCCCGAAGTGCCGCCGCCGAGCACGACGACCTTGCCCGGCAGCACGCCGGGGACGCCGCCGAGCAGCACGCCCTTGCCGCCATGCGGCTTGGCGAGGTAATGGCCGCCGACGATGACCGACATGCGCCCGGCGATCTCGCTCATCGGCTCGAGCAGCGGCAGGCGGTGATTGCGCGTGACGGTTTCGTAAGCGATGGACGTGCCGCCGGACTTGATGAGTGCATCGGTGAGCTCGCGGTTGGCGGCGAGATGCAGGTAGGTGAAGAGCGTCTGGCCGGGGCGGAGCAGCGCATACTCGCTGCGCACCGGTTCCTTGACCTTGACGACGAGGTCGGCGTCGAAGGCCGCGGCGTGCGTTTCGACCAGCGTCGCGCCGGCGTTGACGTAGTCGTGGTCCGGGTAACCGGAATCGGCCCCGGCGCCGCTCTCGACGAGGACCTTGTGCCCGTGCTTGACGAGCTGGTACACGCCGGAGGGCAGCAGCGCCACGCGATGTTCCTGCGTCTTGATTTCCTTGGGGACGCCGATGGTCATGGAAGAACTCTAGCGCGGCGGGGCGTCATCGCACTTCATTTTGTGTCATGGGGAGAGCCCCCCGGGGGGATGCGGTATGTACCGTTATAATGTGGTATGAGAGGTGAAAATCGCCGGGATACAGTTAGGTTGGGTCATGTCTTCCTTGCGCGAACGCCTGCTGGAGCGGCTGAAAGCCCTTCGTCCCGGCACGACCATGTGCCCGGGCCGGCTTTCCCGCGATTGTGGTACGACATTGAAGACGGCGCGCGCGGATATTCTCGCGCTGGCGAAAGCGAAAAGAATTACGTTGAGCCAAAGCGGTTGCGATGTGGCACCAGGCATGGATGTGCGCGGACCGTTTCGGGTGCGGTTACGCGGTTCAAAATAACCGAATCAACCGAATCAGCCGGATGGGAAATTCATTCTGAAGCTGACGCGCGTTATCAAGAAATGGGCTTTCATATGGCCCCATTATCGCATGACCAACGCGAGGGCGTTAGCCCTCCGGAGACACGCGAGCCAGAATCGCTTAAATTTTTAAGCTCCCGTGGTGATGGTAGCCGCCGCTGTCCCAGCGGCGGAGCTAGCCGGCGTCCGGCATCCAGTAATAGGGCCAGTTCTCCCACCGTTCCACCAGTCCGGCGCGCACCGGGTTGTGGAGAATATATTCGGACTTATAGAACTCGTTGTCCTCATTACGCACGCGATGGTCGAAATAATTTCGCTGCCAGCAAATCTTGTGCTGCCGCGCCAAGGCCCTCTTCCACAGGCCGACGACCTGCGACATGACTTTATCCGGCGGAAAGCAAACCAACATGTGGATGTGGTCGGGCATCAGCATGATGAGGTGGCACCACCAGACCTGCTTTTCGTTGTAGAGTTTTGCGGCATCAAGAACGGCCCTCCCAATGTCGGGGTGGCAGAAGTGATTTTCGCGCCGCGGTTCCGCGCAGATCGTGACGAAATAGTCGGCTTCTGAGCTTACCCAATAGGGCGCTTCGTGGTGGAGGCGCTTTCGGGGTTCCATGGGGCGTTTCCGAGCTCCGCCGCTGGGACAGCGGCGGCTACCAAACCGCGTTATGGCGCATCGCCGTTATCCGAGGTTCAGCACCACTTTGGTGCAGCGGTCGCAGAGTTCGGGATGGTCGGCGTGGCTGCCGACGTGGTCCCAGAATTTCCAGCAGCGGATGCACTTCTTCATGCCGTGGTCCTCGGCACGCGTAACGGTGATGGTTTCCTCGTCCTTGGCCGGTGTGATCACGACTTTCGAGACGATGAAGAGTTCCTCGAGCACGGCGGGCGCGAGCGTCAGGCCCGTATTCGGCGTGGCGATCTCGACGCGGGCCTCAAGGGCCTTGCCGATCTTCTTCTCGCGGCGCGCTTCCTCGAGCTTCTCGTTGACGCGGGAGCGGAGTTCCAGCAGCGACGCCCAGTGCGCCGGGTCGATCGTCGATGGCACGGGACTGGCTTGGGATGGGGCAACCCACCCGACTTGCGCATGGATCGAACCCTCGTTGCCCCCGAATTGCCAGGCCTCTTCCGCCGTGAAGGGGATGAGCGGCGCGAGCATCCGCGCCAGGCCGCTGAGGATGCCGTGCAGCGTGGTCTGCGCGGAACGACGCTCCGGGCCCGTGCGCTCGCCGCAGTAAAGGCGGTCCTTCAAAAGGTCCACGTACTGCGCGGAAAGCTCGACGGCGCAGAAGCGGTTGACAAGGTGATATACCTGCGAAAAATCATACCGCGCGTAGGCGTCCTGAACTTCTCCGGCCAGCGCCCGGAAACGGAGGTCGTAGTAGTCATCTATGACGTTGCGCGCCGCCACCGCGTCCTTCCGCGGATCAAAGTCATGGAGATTGCCTAGCAGGATGCGCAGGGTGTTGCGCAGCGAGCGGTAGGTGTCGGCGACGCGCGCGAAGATGTCGTGCGAAAACGGGATGTCGTCCTGGTAATTCTGGCTGGCAACCCAGAGGCGCAGGACGTCGGCGCCGTGCTGATTGACGAGGGTCATGAGGTCGACCGGCTTTTCGTATCCTGTGCTGGATTTGGAGAGCTTCTTGCGCTCCTGGTCGACGACGAAGCCGTTGGTGAGGACGTTCTTGTACGGCGCTTCGCCGGTCGCCGCGACGGAGGTGAGCAGCGACGACTGGAACCAGCCGCGATGCTGGTCGCTGCCCTCGAGGTACAGGTCGGCCTTGCGGCCCTTGAACTCGGGACGCTTGGCCACGACGGCGGCCCAGCTCGTGCCGGAATCGATCCAGACGTCGAGCGTGTCGCGGCCTTTCTTCAGGCCGAGCGGGAGTTGCAGCGCGGTGGCGAGTTCGTCGGCGCTGCGCGAGAACCAGATGCCCGCGCCTTCCTTCTCGACGAGGTCGGCGAACTTGCGGATGACTTTTTCGCTGAGCAGCGGCTGCTCGCCCTCGCCGTAGAAGACGGGCAGCGGGATGCCCCACGTGCGCTGGCGCGAGATGCACCAGTCGGGCCGCGATTCGACCGCGCCACGGATGCGGTTTTTACCAGAGGCGGGAATCCAATTCACCTTCTCGATTTCATCGAGCGCCTGCGCGCGAAATGCGTCGACCTTGATGAACCACTGCTTCACGGCGCGGAAAACGATGGGCGTCTTCGAGCGCCAGCAGTGCGGGTAGTCGTGGCGATACTCTTCCTGCGCGAAGAGGTGATTGCGCTTGCGGAGGACTTCGATGACGGCGGGGTTGGCCTTGAAAACGTATTGGCCGGCGAGGGCCTGGATGTCCTCGTCCGCGTTGGCGGGCAGGAATTCCCTGGTGAGGCAACCGCGGTCATCGACCGGCGCGAGCACGGGCAGCCCGTGCTGCTGGCCGAGCTGGTAGTCGTCATGGCCGTGGCCGGGCGCGATGTGGACGAGGCCGGTACCGGCGTCGGCGGTGACGAAGTCGCCCGCGAAGATTTGGCGCGTGCGGCCGTCGTTGAGGAACGGATGCGCGTAGGTGAGGCCGGCGAGCTGCGAGCCTTTCCACGGGCCGGCGATGAGCTGCGGCGTGGTATCTCCGGTGTTGGTAGCCGCCGCTGTCTCAGCGGCGGGCGCGGTGATGTTCGTTGAGACGCCTACCGACCGATCGAACGCGGCGTGCACGGCAGGAACGAGCGCCGTGCCGAAGAGCAGCTTCTGCCCAGCGACTTCGTAGAGCGCGTAGTCGAGATTCGGCGCGACGGCCACGGCGAGATTCGCGGGCAGCGTCCACGGCGTCGTCGTCCAGATGAGCAGCGACGCGCCGGCCAAATCGGGGAGCGCTTGAGCAGCGGCGTCGTGAATGAGCGGGAACCTGACGTAGATCGCCGGGTCAACCTTCTCCTTGTACTCGATTTCCGCCTCGGCGAGCGCGGTCTGGCAGCCGGTGCTCCAAAGAACGGGACGCAGGCCCTGGTAGACAAGGTTCTTGCCGACGAGCGTGGCGAAGACACGCAGGGTCTCGGCCTCGTACGCGGGATCGAGCGTGAGGTACGGATGGGCCCAGTCGCCGAAGACGCCGAGGCGCTGGAATTGCTCGCTCTGCACGGCGATGAAGTGGCGCGCGGTGGCCTCGCACTTCGCGCGGATCTTCATCGGGTCAGTCTCGTCCGCACCGAGGTCCTTCATCACCTTGTGCTCGATGGGCAGGCCGTGGCAATCCCAGCCGGGCACGAAGGGCGAATAGTCGCCGGACATGTTGCGGTACTTGAGGACGATGTCCTTGAGCACCATGTTCAGCGCGTGGCCCATGTGGGCGTCGCCGTTGGCGAAGGGCGGGCCGTCGTGGAGGATGAACGTGCGCGCGGGATCGGCGGCGGCGTCCTGCCGCGCGGCCATGATTTGCCCGTAGAGGTTTTCGGCGCGCCAGCGCTTGAGCATCTCCGGCTCGCGCTTGGGCAGCTCGGCGCGCATGGGGAAATCGGTCTTGGGCAACAGCAGCGTGTTCTTGTAGTCCATCGGAATCGGCAAGGCTAAAGGCTCGCGCGCCAATAGTCGAGTTTGGCCCGCTAAATCTCCTGCGCAGCCTATAAAAATAGGTGATATTGAATCTGCTGTTGAATTCGCGCAAAAAACGGGGAGTACCGCTTGAATGGCGCGCGCGTTTTCCCTAGAATCTCCGGCGAAATTCGCGCGGGCTTTGGCCGGTGACCTGGCGGAAATGGCGCGAGAAATGGAACTCGTCGTAGAAACCCAGCGTCTCGGCGATTTGCTTGTTGCTGAGATAGCGCCCGGCCATGAGCAGCCGCGCCTGCTCGATGAGGCGATGGAGCCGGTAACGCGCGGGCGGCTGACCGGTCTCGCGCGCGAATTCCTTGCGGAAGGTCTCGTAGGAGAGACCGAGCGCGCGGGCGATCCGCGGCATCGGCACGGGCGGCGTGGTGAGCAACTGGCGCCGGGCCTCGCCGAGCCACGGTAAGCGGTGCTGTTCGATTTCCGCGCTGGTGGCGATGTCGCTGAGAAATTTTTGCAGGCGGCAGACGCGGCGCAGCATGCCCTCGGGCGAATCGGGCAGCCGGGGATCGGCCACGGCCTCCAGTTGCGGCAGCCAGCGGCGAATCGGCGGCAGATGCCGGATCGGATGCTCCGGATGCAGCAGGCCGGTGCGGCGCCAGAGGTCGAAGACGGGTCCGTTGAAGACGACATAAAGCTCGCTCCACGTTTCGCCCGGGCCGGGCCCGTAGGAATGCGGGAGGTCCGGATAAATGAAGAGAAGATCGCCGGCGCGGCAAGGCACCATCGGCTGCGAGCCCGATTTCATCCGTCCGCTGCCCTCAAGCAAATAGACGAGAGCGTAGTTGCCGTAGGTGCGCGGCGATTCGAAGGGAACGCCGCGGCTGTGCCGGAGAAAGCCAGCGATGGACACTTGGCCCAAGGGCGTTTTCGCCTCCGATTGCAGGACGAGCCGCGAGCGAGAGACGCGAAAGCGCATTGCCAGAACGTACATGTTTTATGCCAAGTGATCAATGTTCGCTTCAGAGGTTTAGTAGTAGAAATAGTCATGACGCTGACCCAGAACATCAATCTCACTTCCGTCGGACAGTGCCTCGATACGGCGCCCGAGGCCTTTGGCGAGTTGCGCGACAGCAGTTATCTCTGCGATGACGGCGAAAGCCTGCGGGCACGAATGGAGGAGGACGGTTATCTTTTCCTGCGCGGCTACTTTGAGCGCGACGACGTGTTGGCCGCCCGCCGGGAGGTGGTGCATCGCCTGGCCAAGGAGGGTGCGCTGGAACCGGGCACGGACCCGATGGATGCGATCATCGCCAAGGGCCACCAATCGTTCTTTCGGCCCGACCTGACGAAAAAAAACGCGCCGCTTGAGCGCCTGCTTTACACCGGCCGGATGATGGAGCTTTACGCCCGCTACTTCGCCGAGCCGGTGCTTCATTTCGACTACACGTGGCTTCGGGCGATGGGGCCGGGAAATGGCACGGCGCCGCATTGCGACGTGGTTTACATGGGCCGCGGGACACGGGAAAAGCTGCTCACCGCGTGGACGCCGCTGGGCGATGCGCCGCTGACGCTGGGCGGGCTGATGATTCTCGAGGGTTCGCACCGCCAGCACGAGCGGCTGCGCCACTATCTCGAGCGCGACGTTGACACGTACTGCACCAATGGCCGTCACGCCAGGGAGATCGAGTCGGGAAAGAAGCTATGGGAATGGGACGGCTACCTGGCGAAGAATCCCGTCTCGCTGCGGCAGAAGCTGGGCGGGCGCTGGTTGACGACCAACTTCGAGGCGGGCGATTTGCTCACGTTCACGATGCACACGGTGCACGGGAGCATCGACAACGCGACGCCGGACCGCATTCGTCTTTCGTCCGACTCGCGCTACCAGCCGGCCTCGCTGCCGGCGGACGAGCGCTGGGTGGGTGAGAATCCGATCGCCCACGAGCTTGCGGGCAAGCGCGGGCGGATTTGCTGAGATTTCCTGAGATTTCCTGAGAGGCCGCCGGGGGTGCGTACCTTATCGGTGGCTTCCTGTGCCCGACCGAGGTTTCGGCCGGGGCACCCGGACAACGAGTTGTCCGGGCTACGCTGGGGTGCGTGGCGTTTTGGCGGTTGCGAGTATCAACGAGCCCCGCGCCCGGAGGTCGCGGGCTACCGCGTTCCTCGTTCCCAACTTGGGAACGAGGAGACCAGGGAGCCGCGGAACTGATCCTCCGACAAGAGGCCTTACTCTAGTCTTTCTTCACGCGATAGGCTTTGTGGCCGGCTTTTTCGTCGGCCATGAGCTTCTGGAAATCGGCGCGGGCCAGGTCCCACTTGCCGGCCTGGATGTCGGTGCTGAGCGTGGTGATGTCGGCGGTGAAGGCGTCCATGTCCTTCTGGTAGCTGGCGGTCATGGCGGCCTGCTGGTCGAGTGGCAGGCTGGCTTCCTTCTTGGGCGTGAAGTTGCGGGCCTTGATGGCGTCGGCCTTCATCGTGGCGACATCTTTCAGGTCGGCGTCCTTGTTATGCTTGGTGTCGTCGGTGAGCTTGAGGTCGGCCTGGACGCGGTGGGTGGCGTCGGCCATGTCCTTCATGGTGGTGCCGAGCTCGGTCCTGGTATCGGCGTGGGCGGGAAGGAGCAGCAGGGCGAGGAGGCAAGCGGTGCAGGCGAGGGCGGATTTCATGAGAAGACCAACGTATGCGATGAGGTGCGAGGCTCAAGGAGAATAACGCCTCATCCTTTCCTTGGCAGGGAATCCATTACCCCTCCGGGGTAAAACCGATTTTGGGTCGCTATCCGGTGGTGCCGCTCGCGGACTCGCTTTACCACCGGCTACAGATGATTTCATCCCTCCGGAGACCTCTGCAAAAGTCATCATGCAGACGGTCCCGAAGGGACCACGGAAATGAGCCGGTGGCGTAAGCCACCGGAATGCGCAGCCGAAAGTGACGAGCCCCGGAGGGGGCGATTGAAAATTCATGAGGTAAACCGCGTCTTTCAATCGCCCCTTTCGGGGCTCTGCCATCTTCTTGGCCCTTACCGGTGGCTTACGCCACCGGCTAAAATCAACCGGCCCTCCGGGCCTTGGCCGGCGAGTTTTGCAGAGGTCTCCTCCGGGATGATGAAGCCGAGCGGTGGGCAGATCGTAGCCGCGACCGTGAGACCGTTGACTTTTTCCCAGTGCGTCCACGCGCTCACGCGCGCGGCTACGAAGATGTCCTCGCGTTCGATGCAGGGGTAGCCCGTGACCTCCGGGCACGGGGCGCGTTGATGCATGCAACCCGGTTTAGGAACGCGATCACCAGAGAGCGCCGTGCCCGGAGGTCACGGGCTACCACGGAAAATCGCGCTTCGCGCGACCGGCGCGGAGCCCGCGCCGGCTACCTGGAAGGGCTACCCCAATTTGTCGAGCTCGGCGCGGAGGTCTTCGGGCGTGGTGACGGGGCGGCGGCAGGTGTATTCCTCGCAGAGGTAGGCGGTGGGCGCGGCGACGGTCCCGGGCAGGTTGTCGATGGTGTAACTGCGCGGGGCGAAGAATTCGCGCGCGGCCTGGTCGGCGACGACGATGACGGCCATTTGCGGCAGGTAGCGCCGGCGCGCTTCGGCCAGGAGCGGCGCGAGGCCGGGATGCTCGCGGCTGGGCGTGTGGATGATGAGGTGAAACGGCTTGGCCTTGAGCAGCGCCGCGCCGGTGAGCAGCAGCGGCATGGCGATGGGCTGGGCCTCGAGCCGCGACTCGAGCGCGCGCACGGCATGGCGGGCGTGGTCGATGAAGACCGAATTGTGAAAGAGCAGGCCGAAGCGCCAGAGGTTGAACACGGCGACGGAACTCGGCGTCGGCTCGGCGCCGTCGTAGTCCTCCTTCATGCGCAGCAAAATGGCGGGGTCGTGGTCGGAGGTGGAATAGTAGCCGCCGCGGAGCTGGTCCCAGAAATGGAGGTCAAGCGTGTCCTGCAAGCGCCGGGCCCAGCGCAACCACTCGATGTCGAAATCGGCCTGGTAGAGATCGATCAGGCCGCTGATGAGGAAGGCGTAGTCGGCGGCGAACGCGCCGATTTTCGACGGGCCCTCGCGGTAGCTGCGCACGAGCTCGTTGCTCGCGGCATCGTAAAGGTTCTTTTTGATGAACGTGGCGGCGCGTTGGGCGGCGTGCAGGTAATCGTCGTGGCCGAGAATTTGCGCGGCGCGGGCGAAGGCGCCGATCATGAGCCCGTTCCACGCGGCGAGAATTTTGTCGTCGAGATGCGGCCGGGGACGCATGCCGCGCCGCGCGAGCAGGGCGGAGCGGTCGTCGGCGAGACGGTGCTCCTGATGCTCGAGCTTATGCTGGAAACGTGATGCCGCCTCGGGAAGAGTCAGGCGCTGGATGAGCACGTTGAGGCCCTGCAACTCGCCATGCGGATCGGAATGCTCGGCGACGTTGCCTTCGGGGCGCACGCCGTAGGTGGCGGCGAATTCCTCGACGCGGTCGTCGCCGAGGACCTCGAGAATTTCAGCGTGGGTCCAGACGTAGAACGCGCCCTCGGTTTTGCGCGGCGCATCCTTTTTCGCGAGGCTGTCGGCGTCCTCGGCGGAATAGAAGCCGCCCTCGGGACGGGTCAGGTCGTGCGTGACGTACTGGAGAATGTTGCGCGCGGTGGCGGCGAAATCCTTGTCGCCGGTGATTTGATGGGCGGTGAGGTAGACCTGCGCGAGCTGCGCCTGGTCGTAGAGCATTTTCTCGAAGTGCGGGACGTGCCACTCGGCATCGACCGAGTAGCGATGGAAGCCGCCGCCGAGATGATCGTGCATGCCGCCGGCGGCCATCTTGCGCAGGGTGAAGAGCGCCATGCCGCGCGCGGTCTCGGCGTCGGGCAGCTTTTGCGCGGCGAGATGAAGGAGGAACTCGAGGTTGACCGGGCGCGGGAATTTCGGCGCGCCGCCGAAGCCGCCCTCGCGCGTGTCGAACATGCGCGTGTATTGCTCGAGGCCGAGCCGCACGGTCTTGTCCACGTCCCACTCATCCGCGCCGGGCTCGACGACCTGGCCCTCGGCCTCGCGCAGCGCGGTGAGGAGCGAGTGGGCCTTGTCCTCGATCTGCGTGCGGTCGCTTTTCCATAATTCGGCGATGCGCCGCAGGACGGTGATGAAGCCGGGGCGGCCCGGATGATCGGTGGGCGGAAAATAGGTGCCGCCGGTGAACGGTTTGAGCTCCGGCGTGAGCCAGACGCTCATGGGCCAGCCGCCGTGGCCGGTGGTGGCCTGGACGAAGGTCATGTAGACCTGGTCGACGTCGGGCCGTTCCTCGCGGTCGACCTTGATGCTGACGAAATGGTCGTTGAGAAACGCGGCGATGGCGGCGGACTCGAACGACTCGTGCTCCATGACGTGGCACCAGTGGCAGGTGGAGTAGCCGACGGAGAGGAAGATGGGCTTGTCCTCGCGCTTCGCCTTGTCGAAGGCTTCCGGTCCCCAGGGGAACCAGTCCACCGGGTTGAAGGCGTGTTGCAGGAGGTAGGGCGACTTTTCGTGCGCGAGACGGTTCGACGGGCGGGTCGCCATGCTCATCAATTAAGCGGAGTTTTGGGATTATGCCAGCGGAAGCGGGTTTCACGCGGCGACGCAGAGATCGCAGCGACTGATTCTTGGGATTGTCGCCGCGGTCGCCGCGCCTTTGCGTGAAACAATCTGCACGCTTGCCCGCAGCCAGAATTCGCGCATAAAGGATACATGGCCACGTCCTCTTCCAAGAAGCCCGCTCCGACCTTCGCCGAGACCGTGGCCGGGTTGAAGAAGGCCGCCGCGCCGTACCTGACGCCTTATTATCTGGTCTACGTCGCCGTGGTGGGCGCGATCACGACGGGGTTCATCGTGCTGACGCTGGTCATTTTGATCGTGGCGACAAATTTCAACGTGCTCGGCCTGATCGAGTAGGCGAGCCTTATGCCCGGGCCGATTCCCCTTCTCGCGGAAATGGCCCCGGTTTCGTGGCATGACGTGGCCACGTTTGCCGCGCCGGTCCTGGTGCTGGCCGCGCTGGCGTGGGTGGTCATGCGCACGGACCGTCTCGTCGAAAAAGCTTTTCCCGATCTCGAATGGGAGCGCAGCCTCGGCTGGCTGAACATTCGCGCGGAGCGCCGGGCGAGCGTGGCCATGCGCTGGGTGCGATTCGGCGTGATCGTGATGCTGATCGACGCGCTGGTGATTTTTTATTGGTGCGCGAAGGGGCTGCCTGATTTGTCGACGTGGGCCGACCCGTGGGTGATGGGCGACCTGGCGCTGCGCGTGCCGCTGATGGGCGTGTGTCTGCTGGTCTGGGTGTTTTATCTGGGGCTGGGTCTGCTGCCGCGCGTGCGGGCGGATCGCGAGGCCGCCGCTTACCGGAAATTCCGCGCGCAGATGGCGGCGGTTGATGAGGAAAAGCGCGCGTTGCAAGCGATGGGGCAGATGAGCTCGCGCGGTTTCGCGGAACTTCCGAAGCCGCGCGCGACGACGAAGCCGACGACGCTGACGCCACGGCGCCACTGGCGGCAGCATCCGCCCGGAGGCTGAGCGCGCGCGATGCCCTCCCCTTTCCTCACCGCCGAATGGCGCTGGCTGGCGATGCTCAATTACGAGATCGACCCGGCGGTGCTGCTGCCCTTCGTGCCGGTGGGTACGGAGCTGGATGCGCACGGCGGCAGGACTTACGTGAGCATGGTGGGCTTTCATTTTCGCTATGCGAAGGTGCGCGGCTTCGTCATTCCTTTTCACGAGCACTTTGAGGAAGTGAACCTGCGTTTTTACGTGCGGCGGACGGTGGGCGGCGAGACGCGGCGCGGCGTCGTGTTCATCAAGGAGCTGGTGCCGCGCTGGGCCATCGCGTGGACCGCGCGCCGGTTTTATAATGAGAATTATATCGCGGTGCCGATGAGCCATCGCATTCACAAGTATGGCCGGGAGCGGCGTGCGACGTACGAGTGGACTTTTCGCGGGCAGGCGCATCACCTCGAGGCGCGGGCGATGTGCGACCCGGTGGTGCCGGCGGACGACTCGCTTGAGGCGTTCATCACGGAGCATTATTGGGGTTACGCGAAGCAGCGCGACGGCGGCACGCTCGAGTATCGGGTGGAGCATCCGCGCTGGCGGGTCTGGACCGCGAGCGAGGCGGATTTCCAATGCGATGTTGCGGCGCTGTACGGGGAGGCGTTCGCGCCGTTTCTGACGGAGACGCCGGTGTCAGCTTTTATCGCGGATGGATCGGCGGTTGCGGTTTATCCGGGCGTGCGGATCTAGCAACTGAGTTTCACGCGGCGGCGCAGCGACCGCAGCGTTCTGAAAGTTCCCCGTTGCGTTCGCCGCGCCGCTGCGTGAATAAAATCAAAGGCCGCGCTGGTAGATGAAATTGCGGATGGCGACGTTTTCCGAGTACTCGCCCTGGATGTCGTCGATGGAGAGCGGCGCGTCGGCCTTGAGGCCGTTCTTGATCACCTGCCCGTTCATGACTTCGCGGCAGGAGAGCTGGCCCTTTTGCAGCGGGATGGCGAGGTAGAAGTCCTCGCCCATGCGGCTGTGGTGGAGTTCGTGGCCCTTGGGCAAATCGCGCTTGGCGTAGACGCCGCGCACGAGCTGGTCGAGATATTCGCGCTCCTTGCGCGGGATGCGGCGGCGCTCGACGCCGGCGTTGCCGCACATTTCCTTGGCGCCCTGGAAGGCGCGGAACCACTGGTCGAGCTGGTGCGGCTGCGAGCAGTAGGGCGAGACTTCCACGCCGTCGCCGGCGATGTCGATGTGGCGCTCGAACATGCGCGCGCCCTTGGCGTAGGCGACGTACATCGAGGCGTCCCACGAGCGGTACTCGTGCGAGGAGAAGCCGATGACGACGCCGGGATAGCGGTTGCGCAGGAAGTCGATCTGGTTGAGCTCGAGCTCGTAATCTTCCGACGGATAGATCGAGACGCAGTGGTTGATGGCGAAGCGGATGTTGCGCCGCGAGAAAAAGCGGACGAGGTCGTCGATGTCCTTGAGCGAGGAACCGCCGACGGAGAAGATGACCGGCTTGCCCGTCTTGGCGATGCGCTCGATGAGGAACCAGTCGTTGAGGTCGGAGCTGGCGATCTTGATGAAGTCGAGGTTGAGCTCCTCGCAGAGCTCGACGGAGGCCTCGTCGAACGGCGTGGCGGAGGTCATGCACCCGGCTTCCTTGATGGCGGAGACGAGCGTGTGATAGGCCTCGCGATCGAGCTTGGTCTTGATCGTCTTTTTGATGTAGCGGATGTCCTGCCGGGCGCGAAAATCCTTGTGGATGAAGGTGTCGACGTCGCGGAACTGGAGCTTGATCGTCGCGCGGACGTTGTTGAAGCGCACGACCTGCGCGTGCTGCTTGATGATGGCGAGGCCGCGCGCGACGTCGCCGAGATGGTTGTTGGCCATCTCGAGGATGAACAGCTCGTGGAAAATGCCGGGCGTCGAAGGGGGCGCGCTCATGCGGGAACTTTCAGCGGAATATAACGGATCAGGCCTCAGCTTGAAATATCGGAATTTGCCGCAGGAATGTTAGCTTTCTTCCCACGGCGGGATGAGCAGGTTGCTCTTGAATTCGTCGCGCGCCAGGAACGGCGCCATGTCTTCCAGCGGCGCGGTGACCATTTTGCCGTCCGGCAGCTTCTTCGAACTGAGCTTCGGCTCGAAGCCCTGCGCGCGATCGAGCATGACTTCGCATAGGATCGGGCCGCCGAAGCGCAAGGCCTCGGCGATCTGTCCGGCGAAATGCTCGCCTTCGATTTTCATCGCGCGCAGGCCGTGGGCCTCCGCGACCTTGACGAAGTCGGGGAACGAGACGCCGCTTTCGGCGCCTTCGCCGATCAACTGGCCGAAGAAATTCGCCTGCGTGGTGCGGATGGAAAGATAGCCGCCGTTGTTGAGCACGAAGATGACCAGCGGCAGCCGGTGATGCGCGACGGTCTGCAATTCCTGCAGGTTCATCATGATGCTGCCGTCGCCGCCGAGGCAAATGGTGCGCTTGCCGTGCGCGACGGCGGCGCCGATGGCCGCGGGCAGGTCGTAGCCCATCGAGGCGCTGCCGGAATTACTGAAGAGCCGCTGACCCTTGCGCAGCTTCGCGGCCTGGAATGGGACGATGCAGGCGGTGGCGTCGCCGCAGACCACGACGTCGTCCGCGCTGAGTTGGTCGAAGAGCGTCTCGACGAAATAGTAGGGATTGATGCCGCTCTTCCATGTGCGTTGACGCGCGAGGACGGGCGGATATTTGGCCACGCGCTCGCGGCACCAGCCGAGCCACTTCGTGTGCTTCCCCAGCGCGGCGTGGCCGGTTACTTGGCGCTTCAGTTCCTCGAGAAAATATTTCGCCTCGCAGCAGATGCCGCGGTCGGCGACGGAGATCGGCTTGGCCAGCTCGGCGGGATCGACGTCGATTTGGATTTTGTAGGCGTAACGCGCGAAGGATTTCCAGTTGTAGCTGACCTGGCGGATGCCCATCCGCGCGCCAAGAATCAGCACGAAGTCGGCGTTCTGGACGGTGAAATTTCCCGCGCGCGTACCGATGCTGCCCTGGCGGCCGCAATAGTAAGGATTGTCCGTGGGCAAAAGGTCCGGCGTCCAAGCGGTCGCGACCGGGATTTTCAGCAGGTCCGCGATTTCCTCGAGCAGATCGAGCGCCCCGGCGAGGCGGACGCCGGTGCCGACAAGCAGCACGGGCCGCTCGGCTGCGCGGATTTTTTCCAGCACTTCGCCGGCAATCGTGGAGACGTTCTCCGGCAAATAAACCGGCCGTTCCTTCTCCGGCTCGTAAGCGGGCAGTGCGTCGGGGTCGATCTGCGCCGATTGCACGTCGACGGGAAGATCGAGCCAGCACGGTCCCGGCCGGCCCGACGTGGCGAGATATAGCGCCTTCTCGAGCTCGCAGCGGATCGTGTTCGGATCGAGAATGAGCTTCGCGTACTTGGTCATCTTCCCGGCGGCGTGGATGATGTCGACTTCCTGGTCGCCGAGCTGGCGCAGGTGCGGCAAATCGTATGAAGCGAAAAGCGTCTCGCGTTTGGCCTGGCCGGAAAGAACGAGCATCGGCACCGAGTCGGTGAACGCGCCGAACACGCCGTTGAGCGCGTTCACGCCACCGGGCCCGGCGGTGACGTTGAGCACGCCGACCGTGCCGGACACGCGCGCGTAGCCCTCGGCGGCCATGGCGCTGGCCTGCTCGTGATGATTGCAGAAATAGCGCAGGCGCGGCTCGCGCGCGATGGCGTCGTTGAGGTGCATCGCGCCGCCGCCGGTGACGAGAAAGACGTCGCGCACGCCGTGGGCCACGAGTTGCTGGGCGACGTAATCGGCAAGGCGGATCATAAACCGCGCCGAGAATTTCACATTTCCGGTGGGGACGCGAGTCCCTTCGCGTTCATCGCCGGGGACGGCAAGGGACTGCCGTCCCTACCTTGATTTGTTGATCTGCTGCTGGGCCTGCGGCACGTCGGCGACGCCGTGACGGCCGGGCAGTGCCGCGTTGGACCAGCCGCCGCCGAGGGCCTCGATGAGCAGCACGCTGGTGGTCATGCGGCGCGTGCGGATGTTCACCGACTGGACCTCGTCGTTGAGGTAGGTGGCCTGGGAGGTGATCACGGTCAGGTAATCGACGATGCCGGCCTTGTATTGGTTGGTGTTGACGTCGAGCGACTGTTTGGCCGAAGTCACCGCGATGTCCTCCGCCGCGGCTTCCTTTTCGAGGATGCGCAGCCCGGCGAGATCGTCCTCGACCTGCTGCATGGCGGTGAGCACGACCTGGCGATAATTGGCGACGGTGGCGTCATAGTTGGCCTGCGCCTCCTGCACGCGGCCGTGCGTGGCGCCGGCATCGAAGACCGTCTGCGCCACGGCGGCGCCGATCGACCACATGAAACTGGGGCCGGTGAAGAGATCGGAAATGTTGATGGCCTCGATGCCGCCCTGGCCGGTGAGCGTGAGCTGCGGATAATAACCCGCGACCTGCACGCCGATGGCGGCATTGGCGGAGGCGACCTGCCGCTCGGCCTGCGCGACATCGGGCCGGCGCTGGAGCAAGCGCGAGGGCACGCCGACGGGCACGTGCGGCGGCGCCGCCGGCAATTCCTTGCGCTTGAGGGCGAAATCCGACGGGGGCTGGCCGGTGAGCACGGCGATGGCGTGCTCGAATTGCGCGCGGGCCACGCCGAGGTCGATGAGCTGCGCGCGGGTCGTGTCGAGCTGCGTCTGGGCCTGCGCGACGTCGGCCTGCGAGGCGATGCCGCTGGCGTAGCGGTTCTTGGTCAGCGTGAGAAAGGCCTCGTACGATTTCACCGTCTCCTCGAGCAAGGCCGCCTGCGCGTCCTGCCCGTGGAGCTCAAAATAATCCTGAGCGAGCGTGGCCTGGTAGGAGAGCCGGATGTTTTCCAGATTGGCGAACGAGGCCTCGGCGGTGGCCGATTCGGATTCGACGTTGCGCCGCACCTCGCCCCAGATATCGACCATGTAGCTGGCTTCCAGCGGCAGGTTATAGGTGCTGATATCAACCGCGCCCTGGTGCTGCGTCGAGACCGATCCGCCCAATCCGCCAACGCCGCTGCCGCTGACACTGCTCGAGCTGCGGGAGGTGGTATTCTGCGACGCCTGCGATTCAGTCAGGGAAGGATTGGCCGTGATCGTCGGATAAAACGCGGCGCGCGCGACCTTGACCACGGCGGCGGCTTCGCGGAATTGCGCCTCGGCCTCGATCACGTTCTGGTTGGAGATGTTGACCTTTTCCTCGAGCGCGTTGAGCTGCGGATCGTGATAAATCTCCCACCACTTGCCGCGGATCGCGTCGTCGCTCGGCTTGGCCGGCTCCCACGTGCCGCCGAATTCCTTGTAGTTGCCGACGGGCATGGGCGCGCTCGGCGTGGCGTAGTCGGGGCCGACGGAACAGCCGGCGACGAGCAGCGGCGCGAGGATCAAGGGCAAACGGCGGAGATGTCTCATGTTCAGCTTTCCTGCGGCGTCATCCCGACGGCTTCTTCCCGTTCCTTCTCGCGCACCCGCTGCTCGCCGCCGCCGACCCAGAGGCGCGCGCGATCCATGCAATAATAGACGACGGGCGTGGTATAGAGCGTCAGCGCCTGGCTGACGATGAGGCCGCCGATGATGGCGATGCCGAGCGGCCGGCGCAGTTCCCAGCCCGTGCCCTGGTCGAAGGCGAGCGGAACTGCTCCGAGAATGGCAGCCATGGTGGTCATCATGATGGGACGAAAGCGCAACTGGCAGGCTTCAAAAATGGAATCGCGCGAATTCTTCCCCTCCTCGCGCTCAGCGGCCAGCGCAAAATCGATCATCATGATGGCGTTCTTCTTCACGATGCCGATGAGCAGGATCACGCCGATGATCGCGATCAGGCTCAGGTCGGTATGGGTCGCCATCAGCGCCAGCACGGCGCCGACGCCCGCGGGCGGGAGCGTGGAAAGAATGGTGATGGGGTGGGCGAAGCTCTCGTAAAGAATGCCGAGGATGATGTAGACGGCGAGCACGGCGGTGCCGAGCAGGAACCACTCGGTCGGGAAAAGGGCCTGAAAGGCCTGCGCCGTCCCGGCAAAGGCGCCGCGCACGTCTTCCGGGAAACCGATCTTCGCCTTGGCCTCGTTGATGGCATCGACCGCGTCGCCCAGCGCCTTGCCGGGCGCGAGGTTGAAGGAGAGCGTGACGGCGGAGAAGGGTCCCTGGTGATTGACGGTAAGCGGCGCGGTATTGGAAACCCAGTGGGCGAGCGAGGCCAGCGGCACCTGCTGGCCCGCGCCGGAGGTGACGTAGATATTCCGCAGCCCGCCGGGATTCTCGCCCCACTGCGGCGCGACTTCCATGACCACGTGATACTGGTTGAGCGAGCGGTACATCACGCTGACCTGCCGCTGGCCGAAGGCGTCGTAGAGGGTGTTGTCGAGCAGCGTCGCGGAGATGCCGAAACGCGCGGCGGTGTCGCGGTCGTAGGTCAATTGCGATTGCAGGCCCATGTTTTGCTGGTCGCTGTTGACGTCGGTGAGCGTGGGAATCTTCTTCAATTCGGCGAGCAGCTTCGGGGCCCAGGCCGCGACCTCCTGGAAGTCGTCGCTGACCAGCGAGTACTGATATTCGGCGTTGCCCTGCCGGCCGCCGATACGCAGATCCTGCGAGGATTGCAGGTAGAGCGTCGCACCGGGAATGCGGGCGAGCTTGGGACGCAGTTCCTGGATGATCTGGTCGGCCGTCTTGCGCTGCGCGAGCGGTTTGAGGGTGACGAACATGCGGGCCGTGTTCAACCCGCCGCCGCCTCCGGTGAAGCCCGCGAGCCCTTCCACATCCTTGTCGCCGAGCACGATCTTGATCATCTGTTGGAGCCGCTGGTTCATCGCCGTGAAGGAGGTGTCCTGGTCGGCGATGAGCGAGCCTTGCAGCCGGCCGGTGTCCTGGTCGGGGAAAAAGCCCTTCGGGACGATGATGAAAAGATAGACGTTCAGCGCGGCGGTCGCGATTAGGACCAGGAGGGTGATGGCCGGATGGCGCAGCACGCGGAGCAGGGTCCATTCATAGGCGCCGAGCACGCCATTGAAGATATTCTCGGAGAGCCGATACATCCGGCCGTGCTGCTTTTGCTCCGGGCGCAGGAGCATCGCGCACATCATGGGCGTGGTGGTGAGCGAGACGACCATGGAGACGAGAATGGCCACGGCCAGCGTGATGGCGAATTCGCGGAAGAGGCGGCCGACGATGCCGGGCATGAGCAGGATCGGAATGAAGACGGCGACGAGCGAGAGGCTGATGGAGAGGACGGTGAAGCCGATTTCCTTCGACCCGACGAGCGCGGCCTCGAGCGGCGACAGGCCCTTCTCGAGATGGCGCATGATGTTTTCCGTGACGACGATGGCGTCATCGACCACGAAGCCGGTGGAGATGGTCAGCGCCATGAGCGAGAGGTTGTCCAGGCTGAAACCGAGGAGGTACATGATGCCGAAGGTGCCGATGAGCGACACGGGCACGGCCACGCCGGGAATGAGCATGGTGCGGACGTCGCGCAGGAATACGAAGACGACGAGAATGACGAGGCAGACCGCGATGACCAGGGTCGTCTCGACGTCGCGGATGGAGGCGCGGATGGTGGTGGTGCGGTCCATGACCGTGCCGAGCTTGATGGCGGGCGAAATGGAAGCCTGCAGGTCGGGCATCAGGGCGTAGATGCGGTCGACCGTGTCGATGATGTTCGCGCCGGGCTCGCGGAAGACGACGACGAGGACGGAGGGCTTGAACTCGGGCTTGCCGCCAGCGTTGCTGCCGGCGTACCCGGCGGTGTGGACGTCCTCAACCGAGTCGACCACGCTGGCGACATCGCCGACGCGGACGGCGGAGCCGTTGCGATAGGTGACGATGAGCGGCTGGTAATCGGTGGCGTGGAAAAGCTGGTCGTTGTTGTCGATGGTCCAGGTGTGGCCGGCGTCGGAGAAGTGGCCCTTGGGTTTGTTGGCGTTGGCGTTGGAGAGCGCGTTGCGCACGTCCTCGAGACCGATGCCGGCGTTGAAGAGCAGGGTCGGGTCGACCTCGACACGAACACCGGGCAGCGAGCTGCCGCCGACGGTCACCTGCCCGACGCCATCCACCTGCGAGATTTTTTGCGCGAGGATGGTCGAGGCCGCGTCGTACATCTGGCCCTTGGTCATGGTGTCGGAGGTCAGGCTGAGGATCATGACCGGCGCATCGGCGGGGTTGACCTTGCGGTAGCTGGGATTGCTCGGGAGGTTGGCCGGCAGGTTGCTGCGGGCGGCGTTGATGGCCGCCTCGACGTCGCGCGCGGCGGCGTCGATGTTGCGGCTGAGGTCGAATTGCAGCGTGATGCTGGTCGAGCCGAGCGAGCTTGATGAGGTCATCTCGGTGACACCGGCGATGTGGCCGAATTCGCGCTCGAGCGGCGTGGCGATGGAGGAGGCGACGATTTCCGGAGCCGCGCCGGGCAGGCTGGCGCTGACGGAGATGGTGGGAAAATCGATCTGCGGCAGGGGCGAAACGGGGAGCTCGTAGAACGCGAGCGAACCGGCCAGCGCGACGCCGAAGGTGAGCAGCGTCGTGGCGATCGGCCGGCGGATGAAGGGCTCGGAGATGCTCACGTGGCCCTCCGATTCGTAGCCGCGCGCGTAAGCGCGTGGACGCCGTGAGAAAAGTCCACCGCCTCACGGCGGCGGTTACAAGACTGCGTCTGCGCTGAAATTTCCTTTGTAGCCGCGGCCGTCAGGCCGTGGACTCCGAGGCGAAAATCCACGCGCTTACGCGCGCGGCTACGAGGCGCGATTATCCCGCTCACGTGGCCTCGGCTCCCAGGGCCGGGTCAGGGCCGGCGGTTTCTTCCTTGCGACGGGTATTCGAGGCGCCGAACATCCAGCGGCCGATCCGGTCGAAGCCGAGATAGATGACCGGCGTGGTGTAGAGGGTGAGGAGCTGGCTGACGATGAGGCCGCCGACGATGGCGATGCCGAGCGGACGGCGGAGCTCGGAGCCGACGCCGGTGCCGATGGCGAGCGGAATGCCGCCGAACATCGCGGCGAGCGTGGTCATGAGAATGGGGCGGAAACGGAGCAGGCAGGCCTGGTAGATGGCGTCGAGCGGCGAGAGGCCGTGGTCGCGTTCCTGCTCGAGCGCGAAATCGACCATCATGATCGCGTTCTTCTGCACGATGCCGATGAGCAGGATGATGCCGATGAGCGCGATGACGTTCAGGCTGTTGTGGCAAAGCATGAGCGCGAGCAACGCGCCGACGCCGGCCGACGGGAGCGTGGAGAGAATCGTGATCGGATGGATGAAGCTCTCGTAGAGCACGCCGAGGATGATGTAGACGGTGACGAGGGCGGCGAGGATGAGCAGCGGCTCGCTGGTGAGCGAGGCCTGGAAGGCTTGCGTCTCGCCCTGGTACGCGGTCTGGACGCCGCGCGGCATGTGGAGGTCCAGCACGGCCTGGTCGATGGCCTCGACGGCCTGGCTCAGGGCGGCGCCGGGCGCGAGGTTGAACGAAAGCGTGACGACGGGGAACTGGCCCTGGTGGTTGATCGTCTGCGGCCCGGGTTTTGTCGTCCAGTGCGCGTAGACGCCGAGGCCCGTGGCGGCGAATTGCGTTGAGGTGCTCGTGCCGCTTGAACTGGTCGATGTCGCCGGCGACGAGGCGGAGCCGCTGGCCGAGGCGCCGGAGCCGGTGGTGCTGGCCACGGGATTGGTGGCGCTGCCCGCCGTGGTGCCCGAGGCCGAGACGATGCCGCTGCTCGACGGCGTGATGTAGAGGTTGTTGAAATTAGCGGGGGTCTGCTGGAACTGCGGGTCGAGCTCGAGGATGACGTGGTACTGGTTGATCTCGGTGAACATGGTCGAGACCTGGCGCTGGCCGTAGGAATCGTAGAGCGTGTTGTCGATGGTCGCGGTGTTGAGGCCGAGGCGCGAGGCGGTGTCGCGGTTCAGCTCGAGCGAGGCGCGCAGGCCGGCGTTCTGCTGGTCGCTGGCGACGTCGGCGAGCTGCGGCAGCGTCTTGAGCTTGGCGACCAACTGCGGCGTCCAGGTGTTGAGCTCGTCGGCATCGACGTCCTCGAGCGTGTACTGGTACTGCGTGCGGCTGACGCGGTCGTCCACGGTGAGGTCCTGCACCGGCTGCATGTAGAGCGCGATGCCGGAGACGGCGTTGAGCTTCGGCTGGAGGCGCGCCATGATGTCGGTGGCGCTGGCGTTGCGCTGGTCGAGCGGCTTGAGGTTGATCTGGATGCGGCCGCCGTTGAGCGTGGTGTTGGTGCCATCGACGCCGATGAAGGACGAGATGCTTTGCACGGCGGGGTCCTTGAGGATGATATCGACGAGCTTGCTCTGGCGGTCGGCCATGGCTGGAAAGGAGATGTCCTGGTCGGCCTCGGATACGCCCTGGATGATGCCGGTGTCCTGAACGGGGAAGAGGCTTTTGGGAATCTGGATGTAGAGGTAGATGGTGAGTACCAGCGTGCCGAGCGCGACGAGCAGCACGAGCGGCTGGACGGCGAGGACCACGCGCAAGGTCGCGCCGTAAAAGCGGATGATGCCGTTGAAGAAATCCTCCGAGAGCTGGTAGAGCCGGCCGTGGTGGGCCTCGCTGCGCTCCTTGACCATCCGCGCGGCGAGCATCGGCGTGAGCGTGAGCGAGACGACGGCCGAGATGAGGATGGTGAAGCTCAGCGTGATGGCGAACTCGCGGAAGAGCCGGCCGACGATGTCGCCCATGAACAAGAGCGGGATCATCACGGCGATGAGCGAGATGGTCAGCGCCACGATGGTGAAGCCGATCTGGCCCGCGCCCTTGAGCGCCGCCTGCATCGGCTTCTCGCCCTCCTCGATGTAGCGCACGATGTTCTCGATCATCACGATGGCGTCATCGACCACGAAGCCGGTCGAGATGGTCAGCGCCATCAGCGTCAGGTTGTTGATGCTGAAGCCGAACATGTACATCGCGGCGAAGGTGCCGACGAGCGACAGCGGCACCGCGATGCCCGCGATGAGGGTCGCAGGTAGCGTGCGCAGGAAGACGAAGATGACCGCGACGACGAGGCCGATGGTGAGGATGAGCGTGAACTTCACGTCGGCCACCGAGGCGCGAATGGTGGACGTGCGGTCGGTGAGGACCTTCATTTGCACCGCGGGCGGCATCGACTGCTGCAGCTTGGGCAGCAGCTTCTGGATGCTGTCCACGACCGAGATGATATTGGCGCCGGGCTGGCGCTGGATGTTGACGATGATGGCGGGCACCTGCTTGAGCGGCTTGCCGTCGCCCTCGTCCAGGGCCATCCACGCGGCCTGCCGGTCGTTCTCGACGCCGTCGATGACGTTGGCGACGTCGTGCAGGTAAACCGGCGCGTTGTTGCGGTAGGCGACGATGATGTTCTTGTAGTCGTCGCTGGAGAGAAGCTGGTCATTGGCGCCGATCTGGTAGGTTTGCTGCGGGCCGTTGAAGCTGCCCTTGGCCTGATTGGTGTTGGCGTTGGAAATGGCGGTGCGCAGGTCCTCCATGTTGATGCCGGCGGCGGCCAGCAGCGTCGGGTTGGCCTGAATGCGCACGGCCGGCTTCTGTCCACCGACGATGCTGACGAGGCCGACGCCGCTCACCTGCGCGATTTTTTGCGCGAGGCGCGTGTCGGCCAAATCCTCGACCTTGGAGAGCGGAATCGAATCCGAGGTGAGGCCGAGCGTGATGATCGGCGCATCGGCCGGGTTGCTCTTGCTGTAGACCGGCGGGTTGGGCAGGTCGGTCGGCAGGAACGTGCCGGCGGCGTTGATCGATTGCTGCACTTCCTGCTCGGCGACGTCGATATTGAGGTTGAGATTAAACTGCAGCGTGATGACCGAGCTGCCGTCGGAACTCACCGACGTCATCTGCTGCAAGCCGGGCACCTGGCCGAACTGGCGCTCGAGCGGCGCGGTGACCGATGAGGCCATGACCTCCGGGCTGGCGCCGGGATAGAACGTGACGACCTGCATCGTCGGATAATCGACCTCCGGCAGCGCGGAGATCGGCAACTGGAAGTACGAGACCAGCCCGGCGAGCAGTATCGCCGCCATGAAAAGCGTGGTCGCAACGGGCCGCAGGATGAAGGTCCGGGAGGGACTCATTCAGAAACTCTAATTGGCCGGGGCCGCGCTGGCGGGTGCGTTGGTGGTATTGCCGGAGGAATTGTCGCCGCTGCGGGCCACGATGACCTTGGTGCCGTTGGCGAGCTTGTCGACGCCGTCGACGACCACTTCGTCGCCCTCCTGCACGCCGCTGGTGATCTCGGCGCGGTCGCCGTCAACCGTGCCGACCTTTACCGGCGTCATCGAAACGGTGACGTTCTTCGGATCGTCGTCATCGTTGATGGTGTAGACGAAGGTGCCCTGCGTGCCGTACTGGATGGCCGCGACCGGGATGATGACGACGCTCTTGTGCGTATCGAGCAGCAGGTGGCCGTAAATCGCCTGGTTCGGGAAGAGCGCGCCGTCCTTGTTCTCGAAGAGCGCGCGCAGTTTCAGCGAGAGGGTGGAGGTGTTGATCTGGTTGTCGGGCGTGAGCAACTGCCCCGTGGCCAGCTTCGTGGTGTTGGAGCCATCGTAGGCATCGACCTGCAGCTTTGTCCCGGCCGTGACTTTTTCCATGAGCGCCGGCACGTCTTTTTCGTTGATGGTGAAGTCGACGTAGATGGGCTGGATCTGATTCACGACCACGAGATTCGAACTGTTCGCGGTGACCTGGTTGCCCACGTCGACCAGCTTGATACCGACGACGCCATCGATGGGCGAGGTGATGTGGCAATAATCGATGTTGAGCTGCGTGGCCTCGATCTGCGCCTCGTCGCTGTCGACCGTGCCCTGGTCCTGCTTGACCAGCGACGCCTGCGTGTCGCGCGTCTGGGACTGAATCGAGTTCTGTTTCAAAAGCGTATCGTACCGGTCGAGATCGATCTTCGCGTTATCGAGCAACGCCTCGTCGTGCTCCTTTTGCGCCTGGAGCTGCTTGAGCTGCGCCTGATAAGGGCGGTCATCGATCTCAACCAGCTCGGCGCCAGTCTTGATCGCCTGCCCCTCGGTGTACTTGACCTTCATCAACTGGCCGCTGACGCGCGCCTGGAGCGTGACCGTGTTGTAAGGCGTGACGTAGCCGATGCCGGTGAGAAAGACGTCGATGTCGCCCTTGGTCGCGGTGGCGGGAACGACGCGGATTTTGTCACCTGCTCCGCCATGGTGATGCCCGCCGCCGCCCGA